>JAAUXU010079208.1_pt1 | contig 34924 bp, 38 predicted proteins | sample 7278151 | NCBI WGS metagenome assembly JAAUXU01 (sample SAMN14350113, study PRJNA611818) | marine sediment metagenome | isolation source: surface marine sediment (1.8m) | place: French Polynesia: Moorea | collected 2018-08 | reverse complement strand
TCATCATAGTAGTCAAGCTTCTTGCTAGGGGGCTTCTTCCTCACTTCCTTCGCTTGACCTTCGCCTTCCTTGGCAGTGGCATCAGAAAAGTGGTCAAACGCATCCTGGATCTGGTGCACCTCCAATATGTACGTGCTCACCTTTGAGACAAAAGTGCAAGTAAAAACTTGGAGAGAACTACACCAAGTGGTTGCTCACATCGAATCGTGGATGTCCATAGACTGCTATATTAAGTGGCCGGCCAATTTCCTTGGGTACGTCCACCTCATCCACACCGCAGGAGGCAGAGGATGCTGAGTGCTGCTCGAATGCAAATGTTGGGTAGGGGAATTGAGAGGAAATGTACAGATCCGCATCCCCAGACCTAGAAGAAGTCAAGAAATCAGCCCGGACTTGTTCCCCTGACAACTTTTCTCACGTACGTCGATGTCAGCACCAATCTGGCCGGACCCTCTTGTAGGAGGGTGTAGTATGTGTAGTTACCCCCCTCCACCCTGCCCGAGACGGAAAAAGTGTCCGTTGGCTGAGACGAGAACTCATCGTCATAATGCTGAAGTGAGGGGGTCACGAGCAAAGACGAGAGGACGACGAGAAGTGTCCAGAGGGAGGTCGACGTCATCAAGACGTCAAGCGGGGACTAAGAGCGGCGGCGAACGAGACGCCTCACGGATATCCTTGTCAAACCTCAAGTGATGACGACCGCCTGTATGACCTTCGTCCTCCACCGGACTCGTTCTCCTGTTTTCCTCTTAAATAACGTCGTGTTTATTATTTAACAGGGGCGCTAAGTCTCTGTACAAAATCACGAAACCTCGGCAAACACCCAAGTACTTCTACGGTTCATGCGTGCACAGAGAGCGCATGAACAACCGCGTTCACTCGACACTCATACGTCGTGTCCTTCCATCTGATCTTGCCTTCTGACAGCCAAGGTGATGCCACAATAAGCACAGATCAAGGCCAACGTTATGAACACTGACATCTTCAAGCTGGAGTTGATTTCCTCACTCGATGGCGTCTCTCCGGCGTAAAAGATGATGTCAGTCACTGGAGCCTCCTTAGCGTCGATCACCTGCTTCATCGTCATTACCCTAGGACCCCCCCGTCCGTCGGCCTCCTGAAATATCCAGCGTGATCCGCTTCACAGGGAGCCTACACCACGATAATCTGTTCCTCACCTGATCCTTCGTTTGCCTCAACCTCAGTGCTGACCCCCGCATCAAGTCTGCAACGAGCTTTTCGTCCCAACCTCTCCCAAAGGACCTCTTTAATCTCTTGCGATGCATCCAATACACTTCCAACTCCTCGGCTCGCTTTTCCAGCGCCGTCTCAATGTCCTCTTTCTGGTCGTACAGGTCTCTGGCTTCCTTGTCACGCAGTACCTGAAGTAAAGAAGAGTCGTCATCCGCGTCAGCGTCGTCGTTAATGGAGTCACCTACCTTGAAGGCCTCTTGCATTTGTTCAAACTGTTCCCTCGCTCGAGGATCCGGGTTGATGTCAGGGTGCAAGAGCTTTGCCTTCTGGTAAAAGGCCTCCCTGACCTCGGTGGTGGTGGCGTCGGGCAAGATGCCGAGTAGGTCGTAGTGCGTCGAAGACGGTGCCAAAGACAGCGGCGGGGGGTTGCTCTGGTCGTCGAACTTGTCCGCACCTGGAGGCGCCTGGTCCGTCGAAGAGGAGGACGAGGAAGACTGCTTTCTTCGGATGCAGTACGAGCATCGGTGCCTCAGGAAGACCTGCCTCAACGTGGTCAGCATCATGGTCTTCTCCGAGGAGTAGAGGCCAAACCCTGGGCCAAAGGCGAGAGAGGGGTATGGCAATGGCGTGTGGTTTGTTTGTGTTTGCTCTTCGGTCAGCTGCTTCGCCTCACTCTTCTCCCTATCAGTCGTCGACTGCTTTATCCTCAACTTGTTCATCGACTACTACAGCAGAACAGCTGTACCCGTGCCTTCGCCGACTCCGCGACTTCCCTCCTGTCAGCGTCAGCCAGACTTGGTTCGTCTTCAGGCGAAGCCGTCTTCGATCCAGGCCCAGTCGGCAGCCATGTCGCGCTCGACCCGAGTGTCGGAGGCCCGCGAGGTCTTCGAGGACGACCTCGTCATCGTGGACGACGAATACATAGACCGAGAGTTTAACGCTGACGTCGAGGGAAACCAGGAGGAGCAAGACGAATACTTAGGCCTGTCGGAGAGGGCGGCCTTTACCGCGGAGACCGCCGCGGCAGCTCCTCTACCGTCCTCTCTGCTGTCGCTGCCAAAGAGCAAACTTGAATCTCATCGGCACGCCTTCTCCAGGATGTTTCTCCGCAGCGGTGCCCTGGAGGAAATGCGCAAGATGTGTCTGGAAGATCCCGGTCGACTGAAGCCCGCCTTCAGGCACCTGGCGTGGCCGTTCATGTTAGGATTATTGCCGGCCGGGGCCGCCTCCAGCTGGGAGAAGGTCATAACGACACGAAGGAAGACGTACGCGGACGAGAGAGAGGCCATACTGAAAGACGAGCGCGAGAGCGCCCAGCTTGGCGTGGAAATCAACAATCCGTTGTCGCAAGACGAGAAATCACCTTGGAACCGGTACTTTGCTGACAAGGAGCTCAGGGCCGAAATCGTCAGAGTGAGTGGCTGCAGCGGTTTACGTGTAGTTAGCAAAACAACGCTGGTCATTACTGTACCATAGGACGTCATTCGCACGACGACGTCCCTGACCCTGTTCAGGGAGCAGAAGTACCGCGATCTGATGACCACCATCCTCTTCATCTACTCCAAGAAGCACCCAGAAATCGCTTACAAGCAGGGGATGCACGAAATCCTGGGAGTCATCATCACCCTCCAACAAGGTTGGTACGCATATGCTGAAGTAGAAGTTGCCTGTCTGAAGAACATTGGAACTCTGTTTGACTCATCCTGTGAGGTACCACATGCTGAACAGTCACAACTACTTCGTCATGACGATCCTGTTTCGTTTCTCTAGACGGTTGCCTGGCGTACTACAAAGCCTCAGAGTCGGCCGACACCGATTCGTCCTCCGTTCTGACACAACCGCTGAGACGGACCTTGCAGACTTTAAGCGATGTGCAGTACCTTGAACACGATTCTTTCGCTATCTTCGAGAAGTTCATGGAGAAGATGTGGGACTGGTACTTCGTGGAGAAGTGTCCTCCTCAGTCCCGTCGAGTTCCTCCTCCTCCACCTTTGTCACCGGACGGCGAGATTAAGCTCTTCTCGAACAAAAGGAACGACGGTGGCAGCGAGGAACTTGCTGGCGGCAACCTCCTTTGTCACGCGGCCAGGAGACTGCATGCAATCTGGACCAACATCCTGAAGACACACGACAAAGTCTTGTTCAACTATCTCGAGGAGTGCTTCATCATCCCTACCACCTTCGGGACCAGCTGGACCAAATTGCTCTTCTCCAGACAAATAACCGAGTACCTCATTCTGTGGGACGCTATCGTTGCCACGGATTTTGCCATTGTCGACTTCGTCGTCGTTGCCATGGTGATGATTCCTTTCTTGCTTGTTCAAAGAGGATGTGCACTTAATCCAATCGTCTATCTTACGTAGGTTCTTGCCATCCGCCCCCTACTAATCGAGAGCGACGCGAACAAGTGCAACAGCCTCCTGGTTTCCAAATACCCTCAGTTCGTGGATCCCAAGTACGTGCTGGCAAAAGCTCTGCACATCTGGCGACCGCTGGAACACCCTCAGCCGACCCGGTCGAGCTTCAAGTTCGGATTCCCCTACCTGCAAGAGAGATCCAAGTTGAAGAAGCCTAGTGCAGGCAACAGCAGCAACATGCCGGGAAAGAAGCTTCTGAAGAAGTTTGCTCCCTCAGGTGGCGTCGCCACCGGCAAGAAAATCGTGGAGGAAAAAAAGATGGTTCGTGTCTCAGGATCGTCGTCTCTGCCCACCGAGCTGAAAGTTCAGGAGGACATGTACGACTTCCTTGAGGACGAATCCTCTTCGCTCGTATCCCCGCTCTCGCCGGACGAGCTCACCGACCGTTTGACCCAGTGGAGAAAGACTCTAGAGACCTGTCTAAAGGCATTGTCTGAGGTCAAGCCAAGTGACAACAGCAACAGGAAAGCATTGGAAGACAGTCGGCGCAGCATTGAATCTGTGATTGTTGACCTGAGTCGGCTCGTGACGCCTGCCAGAGTGGTCTCTACCAGCACCATCAACGGCGACGGCGGCGAGAAAGCCCAGGATGCACTGTTACAACTAGAGGAGGAGGGTGACGAGAACGAGAAGACGAAAGAAGAGGCTACTTCGGGTCAATAGAGATAATCTTGTCAGGTACATAAGACTATCATGTCGTTAGGACGGGCATTAGTTTAATCAAAGATGCTGTATTGAACAGAGCTACAGGAGGTTTTATATTCAAGCAATATAAATGGATTGGTGCTTGATCACTGCCTTGACTTTCTGCTTCACCGTCACAGTCACTGTCAGCTTCTCCGTAATTACTAAGCACTAAGGGTCATGCGTAATCACTCAGTGGCCACCGCCTACAGTAAGTACAGCTACTGTACAGCACGCGTTAGTCCCGTGGCCTCGTTGAAGCTCAGCAGCTCTATGAGCTTGTCCTCCTTATCGTCGCCGTTCTTCGGAGTGTCAACAACGCAGAACTGTCAACCATCAGCTGACTTGATCTTGTTCTTTGCCTCAGGCAAACGGAGCGGAGGGAGGATCTAGAGTCAGTTGAATCGGCAGGCCCTCGTCGTCCATGAGTGAAAAGTACGGCATGTGCGACACGAACAAGTGTTTTCAAGACCGTCAACAGAGCAGCGTTAGAGACAGCATGACAGATGTAGGTGAGACGCAGGTCGGGCAAGACTCATGCCTTCTAATCAGATGCCCAGACATGAAGAAAAACAGAGGCTCCTGAACCTCAGCATGTCTTCGTCGGAGGAGGAGAGCAACAACGGTGGTGGCCCGGCCGACAACCGAGACGGCGGTGAAGGAGAAGATGAGACCGTGGATGTCTTCTCGACCTACATGGAAGAACGCGTGCCAGTGCCTGACGAGAATGAGGTCGGCTCGTCCGGCTTCAGCCTGCGCGCGCTCTGGGCCTTCACAGGACCTGGATTTCTCATGTCCATAGCGTACTTGGACCCGGGCAATGTGGAGTCTGACCTGCAGTCCGGGACGGTGGCGGAATACCGCCTGCTGTGGGTGCTCATGTGGGCCACCTTCCTTGGCTTGCTCATGCAGAGGCTGGCAGCCAGGATCGGGGTGGTCACCGGCAAGCACCTGGCCGAGCTCTGCCACGACCGATATCCGAAGGGCCCCCGCCTGGCACTGTGGGCACTAGTCGAAGTGGCCATAGTGGGGTCGGACATGCAAGAGGTGATCGGTACCGCCATCGCCATATTCTTGCTCTCAGACAGGCGAGTGCCACTGTGGGCCGGCGTGATCATAACTGTGGCAGACACCTTCACTTTCCTAGGGCTGGATCGCTACGGCCTGCGAAGGCTAGAGATGTTCTTTGGATTGCTCATCACGGTGATGGCATTCAGCTTCGGCTACGAGTACGTGGTGGCGGCGCCACCACAAGACCAAGTGGCACTCGGGCTGTTGGTACCGTGGTGCTCCGGGTGCGGCCGGGCGGAGCTGCTGCAGGCTGTTGGCGTCGTCGGCGCCATCATTATGCCGCATAACCTCTATCTACATTCCGCCCTTGTCAAGAGTCGCGAGGTGGACCGGCGCCGTGTAAGCGCAGTGCGCCAAGCAAATAAGTACTTCTTCGTGGAATCCGCCATCGCACTTTTTGTATCCTTCCTTATCAACGTATTTGTGGTGGGAGTATTTGCGCATGGCCTGCACGGCAAGACCAACAGGGACGTCAACATCACTTGCAGTGGAACTCAGCCTTCCTTTCATCACCCGGGGACCTTCCCTATGAATGACGACCCCGTGAAGGCTGACATCTACCGCGGCGGCGTTTTTCTCGGATGTGAGTTCGGCCCAGCCGCTCTATACATCTGGGCTGTTGGAATCTTGGCCGCCGGTCAGAGCTCGACCATGACCGGCACCTACTCGGGCCAGTTCGCCATGGAGGGATTCCTGAACTTGCGTTGGAAGCGATGGCAAAGAGTCCTTTTAACTCGATCAATTGCCGTCCTGCCAACCTTCCTCGTGGCCTTCTACCAACGGATCGATCAACTCAGCTCCATGAACGACCTGCTCAACTGCTTGATGTCACTGATGCTCCCATTCGCTCTCATTCCTACCATCAAGTTCAGCAGCAGCAAAGCAGTAATGGGAGAAGATTTCGCTAATGGCCTGGGCTCCAAAGTCCTTTCTGTCACTCTGTCCATTGTCATCGTCGCCGTAAACATGTTCTTCGTCATCGACTACGTCCTTGGCCTGGCGATCAACAGCGTCTGGTTCCTCGTGCTGTTCGCACTCGCAGCCATTGCGTATCTTTCCTTCTGCGCCTACCTCACCGCAGACTTGGCGCTGAGTATGGGATGTGAAAGCTTGGCTAGATTCGCTCTCGTCAGGCGCCTCTTTCACACCGCGGACGTTGGATACGTGGCACAGGTTGATGAAGCTATAGGCGACCCGGGACAGTGATACTAGGGAGCCAAACACTGCTATATCTCTATAATGCATTAGGGACTCCCTGAGTCGCTCCAGTCAACTGCATTCCAGTGTCACAGTAAATAGATGCTGTTTAATCATTAATATCCTTAAGTTTGCTGCAAGATATAGCAATGTATAACTAAAGCTCCACAAAGCAGCTGTACCATAACTCCATTTCCGCGCCACTATAAAATAACTTATGTTGAATGAAAAATGATTGAAGTTCATATCCGACATGAAGACACATCTGGAAACATCTCAAAGAACTCCCATCACAAAAAGAAACGGACCGGCGTGAGCACTCTTGAGCAAGTGAAAAACGTTTCCAAAAAGGAGGACAAGTGTTTTAAGTGTCTAAAAGCAACTGTGTGAGCAAGAAATTAAGTGTATCTTAAAGTGTATCTAGATGTTCAAGGATCCCAGAATATTTTGGCCTGACTTTCCAATGTCTCTTTTCTGTACAATACAGTATCCTCTATTCTTCACTTGGTCATCTTTGGCCAGTATGACATCATCTTTCAACTTGGAGGTGTGACTGCTCGTTACAAATGATTGGTTATTGTTTAACTGTGAAATGACCTGGACGCCGTCCATGGCCCCATCATCAATGACCTCGTCAAAGTGACCCATGAAATCGGTTTGAGTTGTATTGACGTGACGTGCGATGCGGGATCAAGCAACCAGGTGAGTTCGTTAAACTTGTGGAATGAAAACATCTCGTGTATGACTATTTCAGGCTCGCTGGTCGTGAATCGGATTGAACTTCAAGTTCTTGCATCCGGTGAAGCCAAATGAAGAGCTTTACTTCATGGCTGATGAACCCTATGTCTTCAAAAACATTGAGGCAGCGTTGTGCAACAACATCACAGTTACATCATGCAAAGAGCAACAACCTTCCCGGCCTTGTGGTGACGCTTCAGCACGTGAAGCAGCGACTGGATTTCCAACAACATCTTATCAAACTGGCTCCCAAGTCAACTTGAAACTGAAGTAATGACGTCTATTAAATCTATGCTAAGAAAAGCGCCGGGCATCAGGAGGCATTTCCTTCCTGCTAAGATCATGATTCACTGGAAAAGGCCTTTTCTGTCATTCGTATGGAAGATGCTACTCCAACAATAACACGATTGCGAATGCTGGTTGAGGAGCACATCAGTCAGCCAATTGAGCACAAAACAAGCACATATGAGTTTGGTGATGGCAAATACCTCGCTAATTTCCTGAGTAAACCCGACCAGAAAGCAGTGAAGACTGCTTTCACCGTGTCTCTGGAGAAGACTTCCTTCCAGACTTTGATTCAAATGATGAAATTCCAAGCAAGGTATCCTTATCGGAGAAGGACAGACTTGACTATGTTGCAGGACAGCCCATGGGACACAGGGATTGGATGAGAGAACACAGGTGGACAGTGTTTTGGCATTGTTCGAGAACATCGATATTCCCACCTGTGACGATATTGAGCGCTCCCGATATTACGAGCAAATTTCGTCCGTTGGTGTTTGCTTCCAGGGAGAACCACTAGCATTAGTATACTCTGTTCTTTGCTCGGTCTGTCTTGGCCAGAGCTGGACATGCATGACAGAAGCCATGCTGAGTGATCATGTACAGAAAGACATCAGAGGTCATGTTGATCAGCATTGGGACTCGCACGGTAGCTTTGCTTGCTTCACCTGTCACAAAGAAGATGTGGTGCACGCAGCACTTTACGTAACACGTGCAAATGCGTACCGTACGCTTCAGAGAATACGTAAAGCTTGTTATTCAGAACACAGCTGCCAGAGGGCGCCGCGGTCAGCAGGCAAGTCAAGGACCTCAGCCCCACCCCTGACGACTCCTCCAGGCCGACCGTCCATCCGGAGGAAGGGGAAGGAAGAAAAAGAGAAGGAATAGTTATGAATTTCTTTGCTGAACTCAGCCTTTAACTGTGTTTATCTGCACAGAATTGGATGCAGCTCGAACGACTCTTTGCCAGATGACCTTTTTGAGTCATGTCTACTTCGAACCTCAATGTACCGTACAGAGTGCAGCGAGGCCCTGAGCGGCCTCGCCCAGGCGACCGTGTTGACCACGTTGACGTCTCTCAGCATGCAGTGTCTACCCGGCTGTCGCCGACGCTCGAGCTCGAGTCCCTCCAAGCACACGTCTTTCCAGTAGTCGTGCCGGTACAGCCGGCGCCAGCGCCGGCGCCTGCGGTGTTCTAGATCGTCGCGACCGCGATCACCCCTGGAGAGTCTGTTTTGTTTACAAAATGTGTGGGAAGGAAGAAGGGGAGATATTTTGACTTTGATGGACCTACAAATCCAAGAAGGAAAAAAGATAGCATGGAGAAAAAAAATATGGGGAAGGAAGCATGCGTCATTGACCAAATCCTTGCTCTAGCTGGAGCGGTGGGGTGAGTGTCAGCGTCGGCGTGAGCGTGGGCGGCACCGTGAGCGTTGCCTTAGTTTCCGACTGACGTCAGCTTTCGCTCAGGGATTTCATCGTGTGACCCCTCCAACTTCGGCGTCGTCTAGCATATAGTGGGTGAGACATGTCCACTTCATCGGCTTCCTCGCTTTCGACCCGGTTCTCGGACACCAAGGTATCGGTGACGGAGGCGCTTGAGGCGGGGGCCGTCAGACAGCCGCTCGACATATCCGTGGCCGACCAAGACGAATGTAAGCGAGCGAACTTTCACTGTCTCGGAGGAGCCATTTCTAATGTCCCTTGCCCTTTCAGCCGTGAGGCGTCGCCTAAAGGATGTTGTGGAGCTGGCGAAGAAGGAGTTGTGGCACTGGGAGAGGTTTCCCATCGTCCTGCCGGATCCCATCATTCAGTCAAAGAGTAAGTCTCACTGCTTTTGTCTACAACTCTCGCGTAATGAGAGGGTTCTATTCTTTTTGTACAGCGGCCACACTGGGCGGTAGACACAAGACGATTCACGTCAAGGAACTCTTCAATGAGCCTAACTTTGACGAAGTTCGTCGGATCGCTCTGGCTTCGGACGGGTCCCTTCGGAAGTTGGACGCAGCACAGCTGAAATCTCTTCGACTGACAGGAGAGTTTGAGGTAAGAACGATAGGGGCATAGCATACAACATGCGATGAAAATCCGAAGAACTAACTAGTTCCTTGAGACAGGTGGACTCGGTCGAGTTTGCGCCATTGAAACACAGATGGCTCGTGTCCCGGTTACTCATGAAGGGCAAGCTGAAAGTGTTGGAGACCTTCAGATGTGATCTCGCCCGAGCACTGTACTTTCTTGGTAGGTTACGTCGTGTGATTCTTCTGTAGCATATTCTTGCTCATCCAACCTTGGCCTTTCAGTTGAACTTCCCAGGAAATGCATCATTGGAAAGAACTTCAGCGTCGTACTCTGTCTGAATGGCTGGTCACAAGGACTCATGTCTCTGGTGGACATGGTCTTCGGTTCCCCTTGGCTGGAGACTTCAGGAATCAAGCAGAAGCTTCATCACGAGAGGATGAAGTAAGGTATTTTGAAAGACATTTGCATACAAATCTTTTTAAATGCTTCCTGTTGCCACAGGTATCTTGTCGCCGAATTGGTCTGCACCAGCGACGAGGAGCTGAAGACACTTCAATCTTTTCTCCGCCGACTGGATCAGAATCCCTTTACTCCAACGGATTTTGAGGTCCCGCCCATCCCTTATATGTTCCGCACACCATCATCCCGCGAGATCATCGATCTCCGCCTCTTTTCGTTCGGCATCATGCGTTCGTGCAAGCCCCACCTGCAGAGGATTCTCAATGATGTCCTCCGCGTCTGGTTTTTCCACAGGAAGCAAAAGTTGTTGGCAAAGTTGCAGAAACAGCAAGAGGGCCAAGGGAAGTCGTCATCTGAACACAGTGCAGTCATTGTTGTCCATGAGGAGGCGGATGCAGTGCCCTCAGCAGTTCAGCTGAGAGCAAGCAAAATGATTGCCGAAGATTGCATTGAACGGATTTGTGAGATGGTCTCCAAAGATGAGAAGCTGGCCAGCGTCGGTCGTGGTATCTCGGAGTTGCTGGTTCAGCAGCTGAAGACCACTCTAGTCTTGGCCGAAGTAAGGGAAGCTGACGAGGAACTCCGGTCCACTCACCTAGCCAAGTTCAAAGAAGACCAAAAGCAATCGCATCCGATCCTCTCCCGCATACAGTCCTGGGTCAAGAGAAAAGTGAAGGAAGAAGAAGAAGCTTACCATAGAGAACACCGATGGGACGGACATAGACGGGCAATCGACGTTTGCAAGAGAAAGGGGTTGAACGCTAGTGCTTACTTCTTGACCAGGGACATGACCTTTAGGAAAGATAGGGAACCGGTACTGAAAAAGGAGCTGCTGAAGGAAGACAAGAAACCGTGCAAGACTTTTGAATTCAGGACCAAAATCTGGAATCCTCATAACTGGATAGTGCAGCGAGTGGCGGACCCAAGTAAATTCGCCGCCTTCTCCTGTCGGAAGTACGTGGTGAGGACCAATACCACGGCGTACCCATTCTGGAGGTGGACCAACTTCACGCTGAGGACTTGCGCCGCTTTCTGGAACACCGTGTTTTACCTGATGGTGGTGATTCCTTTCTGTTCGCCCGTATCGCTACGAGCGGTGTTCGCCATCAGAAAATTTTACCCCGACTACCAGTTCGACCCGGACACCGGCGAAATAAGCATCAATACAAGCGTGACCATGCACACAGTGCTGTCGAGGTTCCAGTCCCTTTTGCGATACATTCATTCGAGAAGGGACAACTTCGAAAACACCCCGGACAATCTGCTGCTGCCCAAGACCGTCTCCAGGATCTTCAACATTTTCAACCTATATATTATAATCGGCCTGCCCAGTGTCATCTTCATCCTGCTGCTGTTCCCAGCCTTCAGCATCATCGTCTCATTGATGAGCCTAGGCTTGGGGGCCACAAGCATCGTTTGGATCCCAGCACTCAGCCTGGTCGGACATTTGTTCTGCTTTTTGTTCTTCGACTTTGAAGGGCCCCACGTGTTCAACGCCGTCTTCTACAGCATATTCGTGAACATTTTATTCCTCGGGGTGGTGCAACCCATCCTGTGTGCTTCTGCGGCATTCCTGTTGTGCCCAATGATGTTTGCCCTCCTGTCGGCGTGGGCAATCACAAGGAGGACTCTGCGCTACGGATGGGACAGCCTCATGTTCAACCTCCTGCTCAAGAGGACGGGACGCATCCCCGCACGAGAGAGTTTTCTGGCACGAAGGATCGCCGGACCGGGAATGTCCTCGACCTACTTCTACACCATCAAGCCGGAGCAGGCCCTGGTGGGGTTGGAGACCAAAATGGAGTTGACGGAGCTGCGACACTTTGAGGTAAGGCAACTGTAACACATCTGGCCAAACTGACACCCCTTACTCACCACTGTGTTTACAGGATCAAATGAAGAAGCTGATCCAGGAGCCCCTGAGAAACTACTATTCCTTCTGCCGTCGGGTCTTCTCTCCCTTCGGGGTGTCCCCCGACAAAACCAAGAGGGGTCCGTGCATGGAGCTGCAGAAGGAGACCGACATCCTCCTGTCCAGAATGATGACTGAGGTACCGAGAACAGTCAAGAGATCTCCCCTAAATTTGGGGAATTGGTTTGTCCATTGTGGCACTCCTAATATATAATGATATCTTGTAGCTTTCCCGCCGAAGAGACTGTCTCGACTCTAAGGTGCCTCAGCGGGTTCTCTCTCGCATACGCCTCAGTGAAGCTGATCTACGGCTGGTGCTTCAGCAGTCAGTGCTCATGGCCAAAGACTTCTTCCCTCCGCGCGTGTTCTCGCGCCTGCACAGCCAGGAGGAGCGCTCTCGTTTCTGGACGGACTGGCACCTCGCCGAGGACGACTGGCTGGGACTGGTGTGCAAGATGTTGAAGGAGTTCTTCTCCAAGGACATACTCACACCACTGCAAAAAGAGGATCAGTCTTTCAAGCTCAGTGCAGACGAGGTTTCACTGACTAGTTATGCCGAGATGATCATGAATAGTGACTGGCGCTCCGACCTCGACTTGGCGAGGGCGATGGCGAAAAAGACGCTGCCTGCGGAGACGATCAGTGCTCCAGCAATCTCAGTGGAAGCGTTCAATCCTGGTGGCGAAGCTGAGGCTGGGTCGGACGGGGTCGGCTACAGGGGCATCGTTTACCTCTTCCCGCACCGATGGGACGTGTACACACCCTCTTCGTCTTCGTGGGAGACCCAGGCGCCCATGCTGCCAAAGTGTCTGCCCATCCCACACCCTGCCGAGATCGCTCTGGTCATCTGGAAGCGAGATATCCACGGAGAGGACGACGGAGACTTGACGACTGACAAACTGAAGAGAAGACTCAGGTGTGTGACGCAACCTTCGTTCTAAAAAAAAATTAGTGATGATGTATTATGACCACTTGTTTTATTCAGAGCTATCAACGGCTTCGACGAAAATGTGAGCGATCTGGCAACTGCGGCTTATGATCGTCCGACACCTTCATCTGCAGGGTCGTCTTCTCCAGATGTGTCAGAGGCTCTTTTGCCGAGCGGCGAAGACGGCAGGTACAAGTCGGTGAGGAGGCACTCGTCCTTCGAAATGGATGTGGTCACCATGGACAAAAACGGTGGCAAGGATTAGAAGACGTCAGAACAATAAGCTGCGCCTGCTCCGGTACTACACGTGTCATTGGAGATTTGAACCTTTTATGATGTAAATCAGCCAAAGCTAAGGCGCTGTACACAGATCCAAAAGTCGCCCACGAGGGCAAGCTTGATCCTAACACCATTGAAAGTACTGAAAGTTCCTGTGTTCGTCAAATTTTGTTACGCAGTATTTGGAGCTGTTGTTATTTCACTGTCAGCACGATGGCGCGCTCGACTTCGTCAACAGCAATGACCTGAAGCAAACTTAGAATATTAAAAGAAGCAATAGAAGTATTGCAATCATAAGTATTGTTATGCGTTTTCCTGGCCTAAGAAGGTCTTAAGCAGACAAAACCTAACCTAACCTCGGATCCTCTCCTCACCCGTCGCTACTACGATCGTCGTCATCGTCATCAACCCTCTCGCCACCCTACCCAAGCTACACAGAGCGTAGCGCGGCGCGTAAACGTTATTGTCCCTGAACCTGACCCCGACAGCCCACCTCTGAATGAAATCTTCCACATCTCGAAGTAGTTGACTTTTGTAGTTATGCCATACTGATGCACGATGGATGGTAGGGTTGTACGTAGCTGAAATCTCTATCTGTAGCTGTATCTAGTAGAAGATACATGACATTGGTACATGTATCTAATAGTAGACACACAACGTCTCAATTTTCGCCCAGTTCTTCAGGCAAGACCACGTCGACCTGTGTGGTCGAGGACGACTTCACCGGCTTGTTGCTCGTTGCCGGTGAGGCAACAGACCCCTGACCCGTTGGTTTCGACTATGCTTTCAGCTGCCCTCCCTCCACCGCACTTGTCTCCCCCAAAACTGGTCCCCATGTTTGACGGGCATGAGGATGCGCTCCGACAAGAACTTCTTCAGCGCGAAGGACACAAGTCCCAGCCAGTCGTCCTCACCGAGGTGGATCCAGAAATAAGAGCGCTCGTTTCCACCAAGGTTCCACTTGGACGTACTCGACCGCGAAAGTGAACGTGGTCTTCCTTAAAAAAGCTGGCAAGAATTGAGACGTGGAAAATTTGTACGAGTATCTAAATAAACAGCATTTAAGTTAGGAGTTATGAGATAAGCGATTGAACCGACTGCACTGAAAGAAGGAAAATCTGCTATTCATGATCACAGCCGAAAAGTTACAATCTCGATATTAATGGCGGAAAGGGGAAGAGGCGAACAATCACATGAACTTGGTCTCCTGACTTTTCTTCAGTTGCTCCTTCCACTTCTTGCTTGAAGTTCTGTTCGAGGCCTTCTTGTCCTTCTCCCTCGCCTGACTCTCCAACACCTCGATGGACCTGACCCTGGGCAGTGGGGAGATGCTGTTGTCCTCTGAGGAAGTGCTCGACTGACTCGTTCTCCGACGACCTTTTCTCCTCGAGCGGAAGTGCGGCCTGTGGAAGGGAGAACGACAAGTTTAGCAAGCTCCTCCTTGGATGCTTCAGTCCTCAAGTTGGAAAGTCCCTCCCACACTGTGTCCTTAGTCCTAGTTCTATATGTAGACTGCAGTCCTGAAGCTGCCGTTAGCCAAAAAACAACGGTTTTCAGAGCTCCTGCTGTCAAAACTCCCTCCCAATGCTCCCTCGGAGCATTTTGGTCTGGTAACACCAATAACATAAGAAAATTCACCTGGGCGGTCTCTGGCGATAGTCGAAGTCCGAGTCGCTGTCGTACTTGGCGTCGGCCACCTGTAGGCTGATCAATCTCTTGCCCTCGGCGTCCGTCAGCTCCTCGCGCGAAGCAAAGCTCCGGCCGCGTCCCAGGAGGGTCGCGTACAGGGGCTCCCTTGCCTGAAAAAATATACCGTTCTCATATATATATATATATGGGAAGTGCAGTTATGTAAGAAATTCAACGTCTCCAAAGATGGAGGAAGGTTTCCGGAGCGAAAGCGAGACTACCGAGCCTCAAGCTGCCCTCGGCTCGGAGATGCGAGCCTGCTCGGACGAGTCCAACGAGGAGCCAAACAAAGTGACATCACTCTCAGACAGGGCCAAATCGACCCCCTCCATTGTGACTGTGGACGAGGAGAACTTTACTTGGGAGCGTCTCCACCTGTCTGTGGACAGTCTCGAGGACAAGATCGCTGGAGCTGGACCAAGTAAGGGGATTCCTTCGGAGACCTCAATGACAACAAGCGATAGGGCCGAGGACGAGTATCCAAATGAGAAGCAAATAAGGGATGCAATCATGGCTGTGGAACTAGAACGTGCATCTTCTTCATCGCCTGGGAAGACCTTGAAGCTATGAAATGTTCCCGTGCAAAGCGGCGTTGAACGTCGGGTCAATAAATACTCACCGCCTGAACCTTGTGCATTTGATAGGCTCGTGCATCGACCAGATGTTGGTCATCGAACGCTCTGATGGCCAGGCCGTTTTGCAGCGAGCGGCAGTGGCCGGCGAAGGCCTTGCCAGGATGGCAGAGGGTGCCGAAAGCCTCCAACGGAGGGTGACCGTGCAACTTGAGCGTGACGGACGGTTGGGTCTGAGGCTGCTGGAAGGTGGTGTAGGGGCACAACTCGGCCTGGGCCCACTCGGTCGAAGGTTGCATGTACAAGCTGCTTCCCGCGGCGTTCACGGCAGCGACGGGGCAGCCCGACGCCACCGCCGCAGACACCACAGGACCCCCAGTCTGCGAAAGCAAAAGCCGCTGGAGTCAGGTACACGCCGAAGTTGGAGGTTGACAAGACAGGTGGCGTACAAGACACGTACCCTGAAAGTGTTGGGTGGCAGCATCGGCGACTGTTCCTCCGGCAGTCTAGTGGTCGACGGCTGGCGCTTGAGGCTGCCGAAACGCTGCTTGGAGGACACAGACGTCACAGCGGACGCTGACGGCGGGGGGGACAGCCTGGGCAAGGAAGGCTCGAATCCTGGAGACGAGTGGAATGGCCGTCGGTCCAAAGACAGGTCTAGATCTGAAGTAGCATGTGAAGTTTACCTAGGTACATAGGATTGTGCTCACTCGAGCTATGCTATACAAACCTCTTTTCTTCTTCCACTTTTTGGCATAAATGGCTACGTAGAAGGCAGCCACGATGATTGACGCCGCCAGGAAAAGGACGGAAAAGATCTTGGCCGCCAACAGAAACGACGAAGACGAGGAAGATGACGAGGAGATAGAAGAATCTTCACGCAGGTTGCTCTTAGGCGGAGGCAGAGTGGCTCCGAAAGACGTCAACGTGGCGAACGGGTACTCGGCCACAGAAAATCTGCACAGATTAACAGACCACGTTAGGAGGAACCTCAAGTGCCCATCATCTTCCGTCGTGTTCACATACCCAGCAGTATTATGTGCTGTTATCTTGATAAAGTATCTCGTAGCAGGCTCCAGACCTCTGATGGCGAACATCTTCTCCCTTGGAGAGACGTTGTTGGCCACCAGCAGGTACTCCGACCCTGACTCTCGCCGATACTCCAACACAAAGTACAGGATTGAGCAGCCGCCGTCCGAGAAGGCGCTGAGCAGAACCGTCACCATGGTGCGATTCACCAGGAGGAGGTCGTGTGGGTGCGGCACGTCAGGCACTAATGACAGAATTAACAACAAAGCTTTAGCATTCAAGTGTGATTGCTTTCTCTTTTTTTTTTGGAAGGAGTCCTTTCTTACCCCTGCCCCTGGTAGAAGACACAACGATCGTGGAGGGCAAGCTCTCGCCCACGTGGTTGTAGGCGGTCATATAGACGGAGTAGTTGTTTCCACAGAGGAGCGCGTCGAGCCAGAGCGAGTCTGCCAGCGGATCGCTGTCCGCCTGGCGCCACTGGCCGTGATCTCCGCGCCGATAGTGCACATAGTAGCCTAGGACGGGCTGCTTCCGCGAGCGAAGCGACAGCCACACCAGCTCTAGAGATGTGGATGTCGCGTTGCGCACGACCATCTCAGGCGCGATCGGAGGCACCTGTACGATGATCTCGTAGACAATTCTATCACTGCCGTGCATGTTCTTGACGGCACAAGTGTAGTCTCCCTGGTCGACCTCCTCCAGCCGATGGATGCTCAGTGATCCATTGGGAAAGATCTAAGACGACGAGGGTGACATGAACATCATGTTGGCAGCCTTCAGCAGTCTCCTAATGCAGTCTGCCAATGCATTAAGCAGATCTTCTGCTTAATACATTAGCTGCAACTCCACAAGAATAGCGTAACTGTTTCTACCTGATACTTTGAGTTCTCCTGGATGTTGCGTCCGTTCCTCTCCCACTGAATGCTCGGGGTGGGATCGCCCACGTGCAGACAGTCCAGCACCAAGTACGTGTTCCACGGCATGGCCAAGACCTCGCCGAAGGACAGGATTTTAGCCAGAACTGGAAGGAGAAGCATTGGAAGGACCCATTTATCAAGAACTGCACAGAGAAACGTTATGTTGAGACGGAAGTGAAGGAAATTGACTTTGGAATCACAGGAGAAAGCTGGTTTTTCCCCCTCTCCTCCGGACAGGAGAGAAGAAGAAAAAGAAGGCCGGAAAATGCAATCAAATCCTTTCCTTTTCTCTCCCTCCCTCTGCTTCCCTTTGTAAATATTTATGGCCCAAACGATTGAGACTATTCATCTTGCCAGGAAATGTGGAAATAGGCAGGAGGAGCACAAAAATCAATTTATGTGGAGGAAAACAAGGACGCCGAGCTCGAGAGAGCCTCTGAAGGCTGTCGGGATCACCATCCTCAAGTCGGCGTTGAATCAAGATCCTGCAGCTCTGGCTTGGGATATGCGAGAAATGTCAAGGACGCGTCCTGCTGCAGCTTCTGTAGGGGCAGGAATGCTGTTAAGGAGAGATGTCGGACAGAGGCAGAGAGCAGAGGGGGGAAAAGGGTTGATCCCAGAATAGAGGAGGAAATTCAGGGCAGAAATCTCATAAACTTGGTTTATTGTGTTGCTGTCTGGACAACTACTGGCCAGGCACAACAACGTTAAATGTTTAGGGTCGGATGTAAAGGGGCAAAATAATGCCCGCGATAGCGCCTGGGTCCGAACATTGAGAGTTCCAACTGAAATGGCCACCTAGATTGAGAACTGACTCATATATTCGGGTCTCTACTTCCACATAAGGGTCAGACCCACGACATTTCGTTATATAAGCGGGAAAGGAGTGTCGGAAGCTCTTACCAATCCTCCCCAGGATGATGCTGGTGATGACCGAGGACGGACCGTAGCCAACCCCGGTGGCCGCCTTCACCCAGACGTCGTAGCGACGATTCATCGACAGGGAGCTCAGCTCGAGGTAGTTGGGTCCAGAAAGAACCGAGCTTTCTTTTACTTCCACCTGGAAGAGGGGGACGTTGCAAGGAAACTTTTCTCTCCTCTTTGAACATATTTCTCCACCTCTTCTCCGTTGATAACCTCTCTCCTGTAGACTGTGTACTTTTGTATTCTCCCGTTTGGGCTGTTGGGCGGCCTCCAGGACACCAGGACCGAGTTATCGCCGCTCGTAACGGCCTTGATGTCGGCCGGAGCAGAAGGCACTGTGCACACAGAGAAGGCAGCATAATTTAAGGGTTATTGCTTCAGTATGTACGTAGAAGAGAGGACGGGGACGAGGAGAGGGGTGGGTGGGAGGGAGGGTGGGCGGGTGCTGCTGGACCCATAAAAGAAAGGGATCGGGTCTGTGTGCGCGTGTGCGTCTGTGCGTGACATTTGTCACTGCTCAAATGCGACGAATGGTCTGACCATTTGTGAGGAGAGAGGAAGGAAGCACAAAAAACATGTTAAATTCATGACTCACCATCTTCCTCAGTCATGCAGAACACCTGGGCACTGTTTGTTCCCCGGCCAGCCCTGGTGAAGGCCGCCACGCTCACTGAGTAGTTGGTGTACGTCTCCAAGCCCTTAATTTCCAGAGTCTCGCCTTCTGTTTCCGCCAATTCCAATTGTCCAGAAGCCTCTGAAATGCACATCACTAAGTCAGACGGTACATGAACACCAGGAGGTGCGACGAAGGGCTTGGCTCTCGTCCGCGTGCCATCATCAGCATACGAGGCCAAAACAATTAGGACGAGGAAACCATTATGGACACGCAGGTCAAAACAGGCCTCCCTGCTCATCCTCTTCTCCTTCCACCCCCTGGCAAAAATGGAGATGGTGCAGAAAACGAGCAAGAGTGTAAATATGGAAGAGATGGATAGCTTTTTATATACGTTCTCTTTCTCTCTCTTCCGATGGATCGAATACGCAGAGATGGGGATAGAGGCGGAGGCGTCGCCCTCGCCCATCTTCCCTAAAAGCTTTTTTTTTTCGCATACTCACCGTACCACAGCGTCCTGGGATAGTATCGTACCAGATACCCTCTTATGATGCCGTTGCGATGCTCTCTTAAGGGCTTTTCCCACTCGATGAGGACGGAGTTGAAGCTGCGACCGTTACAGCGAACCTGGGTCGGCGGACCGCTGGGAGCTGTGTGGAGGAAGAAGAAGAAGCAGAGTTAGGCTCTGCCTCGCTCGGAGTGTCAATTAAGGCTCACCGTCCTCTAAGGTCGTTGCGACCACTGAAGTCGACGCGGGACCCTCTCCTTGGGAGTTGACTCCCTGCACGATCACCTGATAACTACTGAACTTCTTTAGGTTGATCAGGATGAAGGAGTGCGAGGGTTCGCCCGAGGGAAACAGCTCCAGATACTCAAGTCCTGAGGTCTCGCCAACCTCTCTGGAAAAGCGACACAGTTGGTCTTTCTTAAGTAACCACTGTGTGCAAAAAGCAAGATTTTATGTCCAGACGTACTTGTATCCGATCCGGTAGCCCAACAGTTCCGAGTTCCAGTGCGCGAAGGGCGGCGCGTCCCACCCGATCTCCAGCTCGGTCGAGCTCTTTGGGACCGCCTCCAGGTTTCTTGGCGGAGACGCCGGGGCTGTGGACAGAGCCGTTGGAATGTATCTAGTTCTACAAATGTTACGTACGTGCTTGATTTACTTCTCACCTTCGTCAAGAGTCCTGGCTGTGACCGTCTGACTCTCCGTGCTCACTCCGTGGCGGTTCTCGGCGAACACTTTGAACTTGTAGCGCGTGCCTGCGGAATTGAAAATTGTATGTTCGTATTCTACTAGCAGGCTCGAAGACTGACTGGACCAGCGACTTGCCTGGTCGGAGGTTTTGCACGACTAAGGAGACGGCTGCGCCCGGGGCGGTCATCTTGCGGAGCTCCCGGTCTCCGGAGTCGCGTCTGTCTGGCAGGTTCGCGTACTCGATGACGTAGTTAAGAATCGCAGAGTTCCCGTCATGGGGCGCGTGCCAGTTGATCTCAGCCGATCGGCTGCCCAAGTGCGACAGCCGCACGCCGCTCGGAGGAGATGGAACATCTACGAGAACACGGCAACAGTGACGATGCTCGTGGTAGAGACGTCTGCACTGCTTCGCGTCACGACGTACGTACGACTGCAATTCTTACCTTCAACTGAGAGGAAGAACCTCTTGTGGTCCCTCCCGAAGGCGTTGGCGGCCTCGCAGCTGACTTCCCCCGCGTCCCGGTCCAACACGGGTGAGACGACGAAGCGGGAGACGCTGCCCGAGGGCAGGTGTCGAGTCAGGATGTCCAACCTGTGGGTCGATGGAGAAGTCAGATTAATAGGCCTCCACGCAGCGTTGCCACATCCATAGATAATCGAATCAGGCAAGTGACAAAACTTGTGTAGCAGTCGAGAGACAAAGGGGTTGCCACTTTTCATTGCTGTAAGCCAAATTTGAGAAGTTTGGCTTTATGTGACGGGATTTGGATTTAGACCTTTTGAAGTGTGTTTACTATTTGGCTTAATCCCAAGCTCAGCTTTTGCTAAAAAAGTGAGAATTTGGCTAAGTCCCTCTTAACTGCTTTGCTCGTTCTTGCGAGCAGTTTGGCTTTTTTTGAAAACGTGGCAACCCTAATTCCTCGTTCTCTATAATGATGGACAACCCTGGCCTATGCGGAGTCCGTCAAGGCCTCAAGTCGCCCATTAAGTTTTTCTAATTTTATGGGATCTCATCTCATCCCAAATCACCGAATCTCCTTCAAAACCATCATGACCAAGGTTTCCGCGGCCTCCACCATGGGATCTAAGCTTGCCAAGAAGAAGAAGAGCAAGTTCCCTGGCCACTCCGGATGTTCTTTTTCGTCGTTCTCTCAGTCGTCATGTGGTGGCCCGCCAGTCTCGAGCGGCGACGACGGCGACGACGATTCTGTCATCCCCGCTAGCCCCAACAACATTTCCGCCGGCCGAAAGCTCTTCAATCCGAGCACTTCCTATCTCCAGCCCCAGTCTCCCAAGGAGCATAGGACCAAGAAGGCGGTGGGAAGCATCTGCAGGAACTGGCTCGATCTAAGCAGGTCGAGGCAGCCGCCTGCGCCACGCAATAAGCCGGCCAAGAGATTCTTTAAGTCTGGTGGCCTCGAAAGTCTCAAGGAGCCTCTGCCGAAGAAGAAAAGAACGAGGGTCTCTAAGAAGGCTCTGACGCCGATGCCGAAGAAGTTGGTGCAGCAAGACAAGCCTTCTAAGTTAGGCCAGAGGAAGCGTGTTTCGAATTTTGAGAGAGACGTTAGAGAGACGCATGCTGAAGGAAGCAAGAACACCATGTGGCTCCGCCAGCAGAAGAAATCCGTCTGCTACTTGGAAGATAGCGAGACCAGTTGGAAGAAAATCGACGACGACTTGGCCGTGTCTGCGTCTTCCTTGGGAGGCGGAGACTCTGACCTATATATGGTGAAGAGGACCTATGGGAGGAAGCGCGCTGCTAAACAGCCCGCGGATCCCGGCAAGAACTTGAAGGGGAAGCAACGCGAAGAGGAGGCGACGGAGGAGGTCCTTCGCGACGATCCCGGACATCAGGAAGAGTTATCCAAGACGTCCAGCCCCTGGGAGAATATAAAGAAGACCCCAATTGCGGAGTCTACTAGGTGTGACGAGAACGTCAAGGACAATGACAGGGAGACTGCCGGACAGACGCCGCCCAGGATGGCGACGAGCAACCTCGTCGTGTCGGACGTCGGCACGCCCAAGGCTAGAGAATTCAAGTCTCCATTAAAGCGAAAGGGTCCGGTCAAGAGAAGCGCTGTGGCCTTGGTAGTGAAGGATGTCGGAGGCGTCGAGCCGACTGATCAGAATGTCATTGATCTCGAGTTTCAACAGTCAAAGTTCAACAAACTGATCGAGGAGGTGACGAAGGATGAGGTGCAGAGGATGGCCCATAGGATTGCGGAGCGTGTGACGCAGCAGATGCTGGTCAACCTGAAGTAGCCAGCGCGTTGGGAACTTCCGACTTCCACCTACTGCTGTACGTGCACGCACACGTGCACGTACAGTTGAGTCGGTATCTAACATAGCTTTTAGAGCGATGAAAGGAGAAATTCCATGTGCAGCGATATCGACGGAATGTATGACAACTGTAACTGCTGTATCAGCCTCGTGTCGTGCATGAAGATCAGCCTCGTTTGCTCTGAAGACAAATTCGCAATCATTCTCACCTCGTGTCATCTTCTTCCGCTATCGCGATCCCGTTTCTCCTCCAGGTCATGTCCATGGGCTCGTCCCCTCGAGCCTCGCAGACCAGAGTCGCCTTCTTGCCCTTACGAATGCTGAGGCGGACGCTCTTCTCGCGAAAGTGTGGAGGAACTGCAAAAGAAGTGAAGATGCGCGCTCACAAAGAGGCTTGCTTACATTAAGTCCCCCCCCCCCCTTCATCTTCCTGCATTATAAAGCTGAAGTATAGTAGTTGTAGTAGTAAGCACAGGACTTGGAGCAGTTGAAGCCAGCTGGAAAATGCAATGTAGATGCCGAAGTTCCCCCGAGCGTCACGCTCCAGCCTATTTGCTGGCATCAAGAGAGGCGCGAAATGCCTGAACGTGCCGAATCGAATGTAGGTCGTGCTGCTCGCTCACAGACTGCCAATGGCTTTCACTTTTCTGCTCTCTCGGCAACATTGGCTGATCTGTACAGTGTATTCCAAGATGGCGTTGCAGTTCTTACCGATGACGGTGAGGTTGATGGTCTTGGTGAGCGTGGACCTGACCCCGTTCTCCGCGGTACACGTGTACTGACCCTGAGACTGCTTAGATACACCCGGGATGAAGAGTGAACCGTTGCTGAACTGGCTGCTCGTCAGGCTCAACGTCTCGTACGCGTCGACGAAGCCAGAGTGCTTTGTCCACACTGTGGTGGGCTCGGGGAAGCCGCGGACTGAGCACGGGATGAGCACGTCCTGGCCTTCGACGGCCCGCACGTCCTCGGGCTCGAACAGCCACTTTGGGGGAACTTTGACAGTGAGCTCGGCGGTGTGCGAGGCCTTGCCCGCCTCGTTTTCGGCTGTGCACGAGTAGTTTCCGCTGTGATCATAGCTGAGGCTGTCGATGACGAGCGTGCTGGAGTACTCGTCGTTGGCGCGCACAGAGATGCCGGCAGACGTCAGCGGCCTCCCCGACGAGTCCGTCCACGTAAAGGTGATGGGCAGGTTTCCTTGCAGAATCTGGCACGAGACGGCAGATCTCATACCCTCGCTCAGCAGGTTGTTGGGGAAGAGGAAGGGCATGATGGTTGGCGGAGCTGCAACAGCGGATCATGTTGTCCATGCTTATGTCACTGATTGCAGTGCTGCACGCATTGGTAAGACTACAAGATTCACGTGCAGTTCAGCTTTCACTGAAGATGTACAGCTAAGACGTTGGCCCAAAGCTACGCATCCTCATTGTCCTTGCTCACTATTCTTATGCCCGTGAAATAGAGTTTCTCGAAGAGCTGGAGCAGCGAGACCTGAAGCTTTAGGACCAGCTTGGTCTCGTTCATGGAGGACGAGGACGTGTAGCACAAACCTTACTTGCACTACTCGTTACTCACTGAGCACTTGAATGTGGACGTTGCCCGAATGTTGATCATCTCTCCTGCTGGTCGCCGTGCACGTGTAGTACCCCTCGTCGGTGGTCTTCATCGCCTGCTCGATGATCAGGGTGCCGTTGGGAAACACCTTCTGCCTGCCGTCGCTCGGCAGCTCGTAGCCGTCTGAAAAGTGAAAAAAATGAGAAGGAAAAGAAATTCGCATTCTTTTTGAAGCTCCCTGGGACAGTGTGAGCCAAAGAGAAAGCTGAACCGCCGAGAAGTTGGACGCTTTTTCGCTCACGCTGCCAAAGTTATACATGTGTGTAATGCTCAGGGGGGTACAGCAGTGGTCGGTCTTGCTGAATGCTCTCCCTCCTCCCCTGTGTGTTGACTCTCATAGGACTGGTGCATTCTGTCACAGCTGGTCAGGCAGCATTAGATGGCCATCACCTACATGTAGCCCTTGGCCTACTCCTGCCTGGACTTGGCCGACCCGGTGGTGGACGACACCCTGTCCGCCGTGAAGGAGCCTCTCGGTCTCGACATCCCAGAAGATGTTTGAAGGCCCCGAGGTCGTGGCAGACGAGATCACAACTTCAGCCAAGTGGCCGAAGTCATCTTTTAACAGTGACAAATTTCATTTCTACCCCCGAGAAAACTTTTGTTTCTGAAAGATCTCCAGTTGGATCTTTGTTGGAGCGAGAGAAACTTTTCCTGGCAGAGACTCCGCAGAGCGAGCAGGGAAATGTATACGCATCCTGAGTTCATCATATTCTTGGGGGGGCGAATTTTTCTTCTCACCTTTCTGCCAAGTGATGCTCTGTATTGGATATCCGGCCACCGGGCACGTGACCTGAATCACACCGGACTCCACGGCCCGGACAGAAGGGATGGGACGGACAAAGGGAGGGCCTAAAAAAAAGGATAAATTTACGGACGCTCGGGGTTCTTTGGGGGGGCTTTGGGGATAGACAAGAAGATGCATTTTTCTCAGGTCTGTGGCTTTGTCATCATTAGAGCTGCGCGAAGGAAGTGAAACATATTTGAGTCTAATTAGCATACTTTGCATAATAGGCACTCGTTGGCAAATGTGCATACCTAATGTGGAATGGATGAACACAGCATGAATTGGTCGTGACCAAGCTGTCAAGAGTCATAAGAGGACCCACGGAGGACTCTTTGACAGCAAGGATGATCCTGACCTCATGGCTGTGAGTGCGTGACTGAGTCCATTGTCAGGACTTTTTGGAGTCTCAGTCACACAGAAAACTGGGATCTGGAAGGCTTCCCGTTTAAAAAAAAAAACCAGCGTGGGCCTGTTCAGAGTTGCCATCGCTGGCAGTGAAACTGCAATCGAAACAGCCCAGGAGGGACGAGACCAAGATCACGCTGGTGCGCTCAATGGCTGAATCGAGTCAGTCTTGGTTTAGTGTTTTTAGTTTGAGCCAGACTCCATTCAGAACGCTTTTTTCGACTCTGCTCTTGAATTTGAAATTGTACTTTTACATGTCTGTAAAAATAGAAGATAGCACAGTTGATGAACTTTGCTTTCTACGAGTAACTGGATGGAAAAAGTCCAATGAATGCAAGATCTCTGAGATTCTGAAATCTTCAGAGCACGGTAGAAGCAAAGCTGACGTTATATGCGGGTTCTACTGTCTTACAAGCCCCTTCAGCACTTAACTTACTGTATTAGCAGAAGAATCAATCCTGATATGGGAGGTAAAACCTGATCGAGCCTTTAAGCTGGTTGTCCAGGAACCCAGACTTGTGTCAAGGAGGGTGAAAATACTGCTCTGAAACTTAAGTCTTAAGACCCGGTTTTTAGGAAGATTGCCTCATTTTTTGCATAATTTGAAGCCTACTTTTATGAGTACAAGAAAGCTTCATCAGCATGAGATACTGAGCTCTGGTCATCATCAACTGAAATGACGAGTTTTGGTCAAAGTCAGGATCAGTTTTTGTGGCTCACTTAAGGAGTCCACAAGTGAGGACTGAAATTATTCGACCTCGCACTACAAAAAGGCCTCAAGAGCAGCTTTGAATTCAAAAAAACTTTTTTTTTGTCAAAAAAAAAGTTCCTGAGAATTGTACATTGTGTTTCCTGAAGTTCCTTGGCAGAGTCCTCGACATCTTTGACTTCTTGCTACTCTTGACAACAACTACAACAGGTCTGACAACTCTCAGACCTCCGCCGACTGCCACAGACCATAAACGTTCAGTCGCAGCAGCATTACCATAAACGTTCAGCCTGTCCTGATGCACGACCTCGCCCACTTTGTTCTCCGCCACGCAGGCGAACGTCCCACCGTCCACCGACTGCACCGACGAGATGTTGACGTGGCTGATGACGTCGTCGTGGATAGTCACGTACTGACCCACCACGAACCTGTGGGTGCACAAAAGAGGCCGGTGCAAGTTTTCTCTCTCTCACTCACCCTCTTAGGAAGCCCAGGCAATTAAAGTCCTACTTTTCCTGCATACATTGACAAAGTTTTACCCCTCTTTTTTCTTCCTTAACACACCTGATGCCCCCCACCCACCCACCCCTCCCCCCCCTCAAAAAACCCTTCTTTCTTACTGATTCAACATCATCGAATCCCCTCTTCTTCCCCTTCCCCCCCTTGGCAGATTGTCCCACACCCTCTGAATACCAATTCCTCCTTCCACGGGGCCAACGACGACTGCTGCAGTGCGGAAAAAATAGGGGGGGAGGGGGAAATCTCCTTTTAATATTTCAGTCCACTCTCACAAACAGTGACAGACAGCAGAGTTCTCTCTATATATTTACTCCCCTGAGAAAGCTCTTTGAATTGTTGATGACTTTCCATAGACCAGGGGTCAGAAAAGAACCCTAAGAGTGTGCGTATGTGTATGTTTTTTTGGGGGGGAGGTAAGTTTGGGGGTAAAACCTTGCAAAAAAAAATTTGCTTTCTTTTCTTTCCGCCTCCACTTCTTTTAATGCAAGCACGTGTGAATTTTCCGCTGCATCATCATTTTTCTCTTGCTAAATTTGCATTTAAAGTAAGGAAGAGGAGAGGATTTCGATCTGACTACAAGATTGACACCTTAATCTACTGCAGTGGGAGCCTCTGGGAAAGAGAAATTTCCGCAAAGAAAATGGGCGGATTCGCAGCAACCCAGCCAGAGTTAAACATTGCCTAAATTTGGGTCTTTCCCCCCGCGAAAATTTCGCAGGCGAAGAAGAAAATGGGGTCTAAAAGTTGCCTGGAGTTAAGGCGAGAAAAAAAAATCTTCCTCCTTCCCCACGTTAGTTCAAGATTTCACCCCGCCGCCGTGCGAGGGAGGGATCAGCCCCGTAATTTCCTTCCGCCATACATCTTCACAGGTGGGAGGGAGGGAGGGAGGGAGGGGAGTAGAGGGGTGAATAATAAATACCGGTCGTTCTGGGGGATGGGGAATCCGTCGAGCTTCCAAGTGATTGTCGGCGTGGGATTTCCCTTGGCGATGCACTTGAGTGACACCGAAGGCCCCGGCTGGAGCGTCTGCTCGCTGAAGTGGTAGAGCAGGGTCGGGAGAGCATCTGGAACACATCGCGGATTGTCAAGGAACTCTTCTTTTGTCACTGTTTTCTATCTAGGACAGAGTAAACAGAGTGAACAATCTCTTTGTTTTTCGCGCACATCCTGGCAGCTGCCCTAAGTCAATAACACTGCGATTTCGGGGTTAAAGGAGGGGGGGGGGGTTAGCAGGAGTGGCTTAAGGGTTGTGTCTCAGTAGGGCCATTCAGGCCTTCTTTCTGGGTCACCCAAAAAGCCCCCCCAGGAAGCGGAAATGGAAAAGTGGCTCTCTTTGAAGTGGGAGGGAAGGAGGGAGGTGAGTTAACCAAGATAAATGCTGCTCAGACCCCACTTTAACATACTTTCTTACCTCCCAGAGACAGAAAGCCCACGTCCTGAGCCTCGTCCTGGTCGTTCCTGGCCACGCACTGGTAGCTGCCCTCGTCGCCGTCCTGCACCGAGAAGATCTGCAGGGTGGCGTTCAGGGACATGTGATATCTGCAAGATGAAAGGCTTGACCAACACTTGGGGGGGAGAGACTCCATTTTTCGTGTATTTTTTTTTTTTTTGAAGGGTTGAGGGCTTTTTTTCCCCTAAAGTAAAACGCAGAGAGCTGAACCGATCGAGCGTGACTATAGAGAAGAATCTCTTCCTTCCTTTCTCCAATTTCTCCCATTTTTTCTTATTTCGACAACTCTTGGTTGGTCCCCTCCTTCTTGAGGGATCACGGCCGTATGCACTCCCCCCTGTGTGAAAATTGGGTGAAAGACTTTACGGGATTGGGGGAGGGGGGGAAAGCAGGGGGGGGGGGAGAATGGACCAGAATTAAATTAACCGCGAATGAAGAACTTTCCAGTGTTATTTATCACAAGGGCTGGACTGAGCAGTAGCAGCAGCAGCTCTGCCAGACAGACTTTCCAACACTGCAAAAGCTAACTTGCTCTTAATTTATGGTTCTTTGGAAAGTATTTCCAGCTCGGTTATGATATGTTGGAAAGGCAGCTCGGATTTAATGAATCCTGATTGATGCTGATGTGGGCCTTGAAAGGGTTTTCGTCGCTGCTGCTGCTGGTACAATAATATGCATAAATTGACCCGGGGGGAAATTTGTGGGCCTGTGCGAACTTTGCATGCTTTTGCTGAAACGTTTCAATCCTCTCAGACACACAGAGAAAGTTGAGTAATGCTGAATGGGCAAATTTGGCGGGTTATTTTGCATAGAGTAAACCTGTCCTTGAGGCTTGCTGAAGGGCCCAACTCAACGCCAAAATATCGAGCAAACTGACAACAGCTGAGACACTCTTTTCTAAAGTTTTTTTTTTTTTTAGAAACAGTTGCCTCCTCACATCCACCTGCGCCCCCTTAAAACATTTACTGCAGTTTATACAGTAAAGACTGTCCCTGCACATGGTCGTCCCAACTTAACAAGTTTAAAGGCTCGTTTGCACATTTGCATGCGAATTTGTTTGAGGAGAATCTGCGCAGTTCCATCCTTCCTTCACCTGTGACCCATCTCCAGCTTGTATCCGTTCTTGTACCACGCGATCTCCTTGACTGGGTGTCCCAGGACCGCGCACTCGAACGTGGCCCTCCTTTCCAGATCCACCGTCTGCTCGGACGGCTCCACCCTGCAAAATTTGCCAAGTCGACATGAAACTTTGGGCATTTTTTTGTAAAAAAAGGCACTCATTGGACCAACATGGGGCATGGAAGGGTTCACTCATGCGCCCAAGATTGCACAAAGAAATGGGCTGGGAGACTTAGAGGCTTAAAAACTTTGCAACTGTTTGCATAAACTTTCGATATGTTGCTCCTCAGGCCTACGCTTTCTACTATACCTTTTTTTTGGCCTACCCATTTTTTTGCCCCCCCTCCCAGCCATTCATACTCACAGGGGGAGGGAAGGGCTAGCAATCTCACTCAAGTCTTCGTTAGAAGAACAATGACCTCTCCTTCTTACCCAACATCGCTGGGAATATGACCGGGTGTATCAGGGAAAAAAGAGAAAGAAAGCCCCACCTGGTCTCGAGAGGACTCCTGACCGTGAGCTCCGTCTGGATCCTCTGGGCTCCGACTGTGTTGTTGGCCACGCACACGTAGATGCCCGAGTCCTCGACCAGGAGGTCGTGCAGGATTAGCACCTCCAAGTGGAACTTGACCCGGGGACTCGGGACCACTTGGCGCAGAGACCCGGAGGACTCGGAGCGGAACCATCTGAATGAAACAGAAGATACTTGTGCAGGGTGGTTCAACCTTGGGAGGGGTCCAGCTGAGATGGAACAGGATCATGAAGAGTTTATCCCCATCAAGAGTCTCAAGGACAATCCCGTGTGCGCCTTTTTTAACCATGTTGAAAAAAAAATGTGCGGCGTGTCCGACAGCAGCAGGTCCACCTTCTAGAGCTCTTCCAGACATCTCCTGTGGATCCCCTTGGTCGTGCATACGTTCCCAATGAAGCTCAATACGTCGCAATCATGCATATGTTTGCTTTGGTGGCACTCACGTCGACTCCGGGACAGGAAACCCCTTGGCCACGCAGGGCAGCAGGATGTTGTCCCCGACCCAGGCGCTCCGCTGAACCGGACGGTGATCCGGAGGCTCATTGAGCAATGGAGAAATTGCACCCTTTGGCTCTGTCGCGGGAGGAAAAGAAAACAACTTTTCTGCAAAGGGGCCCTGACATCATTTGACACATATAGGTATGTATTAAGTGCGGTTCTAAAACTTTTATCAAAATTCGCAATTTTTTTTGACAAGTTTGTCGAAAGTTTCCTTCTCTCTCTCTCACATACACAAGATGAAGAACAACATATGGAGCATTAATAGACTCGAGCAGGCAACAAACAAAAGCACTCGACCAGACACTGGACGATTCTGTGTGGTCGAGCACGACGTTGGCCTTTTTTGGGGGGCCCAGAAGAAGTAAGTGCAATTACGCAAATGTAGAGAACATTTCTCGCTTGTGCAACTTTTCTTCTCTTCTCTGCTTGGTTTGGACGGCAAAGCGCACTGCAGAACTACAGGGTGGCTGACGAAACATGGGACACCCAACTGGGCCTCGCTGACCGGCTGGGGGACGGCCAGCGCCGTCACTACGGCGGCCTCTGAGGCCGGCCACCTCGGGTCTGTGAGGCGGGGTTTTCTTTTTTGAGCCGTCACCCTGTAGCACGAGGAGGAACGAGGCACGATTGAAATGTATGCAAATCTACTTCGAAATGGCTTTCCTAAGTAGAAAAGGAAGCTTAATCCATGGAGTTTCTCTCACTCTGACACATTCTCCCCTCGGGGCCGGCAGACAAGGCCAATGGTCACGTCCTCGGCACGCCCGCTTACGTAAATACCTGCTGCAAGGCCTATGTTTTGCCATTTTTCTCGTGCTAAGAAGAAATCTCTCTCGGGGCCCACCCAAGGCCTAGCAGGAGGGAGAGAAAGAGAGTGCAAAAGTGCCCAGGGCTGAGGTGGAGACCTGAGCTTCGACGTCTCTAGCAACCACGTCTAGAACTCGAAGTGATGATCTAGCTCCGTGCCCAGAAAGGCCCCCTCTACTTGGTGCTGAAGATGCGAGGCCATAAAGCCAACGACGACGACATCTTGTTTGTGGAAGTCTTTCAATTGCTGCACGTTAACTTTCCGTGCAGTCATTACACTCTACCAGACAGGACTGAGCTCTCCTCTTTTTCTCCGCACAGTAATGTTTTTCTGGTGAGACAGAAAGAGGAGTAACTGTGTAGCAGTAAGTAGTGCATAATGCCCATATTCCTTGCTTTATGGACCCTACAAGGCAATAATGGACACCCATTTGTGAGCAGAATGTGGGAAAAGAAACAAACTGAAAGTTTTTCTTCCTTGGCCAGAAGAAGCAAAGTCAAAACTGCCAGGAGAAGGAGGATAAAGGGGCTTTGTCAGCCTTTCTACTCCTTTCTCCAGCCCAGATGCAGAACAACAACCGTGCACTTTGACACGTCCGAGATCATATCTGCTGACCCCAGAGCTGCATTGCAGGCAGGGTCCTGGGCACGCCACCCTCCGTGTAGGCCTATGTAGGCCTGTGCGTGGGGGGCCTTCCTGCCTGCGACGAGAGTCTCCCTCCCATCATCACACTCGCGCGCGCACACACACACACATGAAAGTACAAAGACGAGGGAAGAAGAAGGCTGGGAAACCACATATATGAGTTGCAGATGTACGTAGTACAGGGTGCTCAAGAATGGGCGTGCTGTGGAACATCCTGCCAGACGTTGGAGCTGGCAAGATGTTGTCGTGACCAAGGTCCACGTCAAGATTATGAGCGGAAAGTACCTGGTCATGACAAGCCAGCCAGGGCTGCCAGGACACGCAAGTGCTGGAGTTGCCAGAATCAGTTGCGCTGCACGTCAGATCAGAGGTCGACACTTCCAAAATGAAGCAGTTGCCAGCATGGACGTCTTTGAATCGATACTTTCTCTGAGTAAAACACTTAGAAAAGTTCTAGGAAGTTTTGAGCCCCCACTTTCGCCTCGATTAGTTTGGCATTTGCAGTAAATAGAACGTGGCAACCCCTCCCAGATCAGCCACTCTGTTTCGAAGCTCCCTAGAATGGAAGTTACGTTGCAAAAGGCTCCACTTGCTGCCCAAGTCGATCCTGGTGCAGTCGCACACGTTCTATGAGTGCCCGGGGGAGCGGGCGCAGCTGAAGTCGATGGCGAGCTAATTCTTGCGCACCCGGTACACAGAATGGAATTCTGCGGATACAAGGATATAGGACAGCAGCAGAAAATGCTCCTCTCTTTCTATGAAAAAAGTCTGTCCAATTCAATCTGTTATCTTATGGGAAAAGTTTTCTATGCTTCCGTGCAGAAGCGATCGGCATTATTGTGTAGAAAGGAAAACGATTTCCCAAACTTTTGCAGGCATCTTTGCAAATTTCTTCTCTGCGGCTTGATTTGGCATATCTTTCTGGGACAGCAGCAGGCTTTGTTGCAAACTTTCAAGGTCTCAAGGGCACCTAAAACATGGGCAAAACACAGAATTAAGCGAGGGCGATTATTTTTGGGCAGACACTGAGGCTGCGGAGGCTGCGGAGGCTGCGGCCTCCACCCGAGACCCGGTAAACTTTCGTCATTAGACTAGAAAAGTCTGTCTTTCTCAAGTCGGGGAGAAATTTGACTCTAAAAGCCTCCTCATTTGTACGTGAGTGCTCTGTTGTCAAACTAAAATGCTTTCCCTGTTTTGTTGGAAAGGTGTGGCTCACCTGTCAGGGTGATCCTGGCGGGCTCTTGGCTCCTCCGCCTCACCCCGGTCAGCTTGTGCTCGGCCTTGCACGTGTACTTCTTGTACGCGTCGTACGCCGACGTGTGGTGGACCACCAGGTGTCCGTGTGGCTGCAGCAGGGTGTACTTACCCCGAGGCTCCCACTCGGGCAGGATCTCGATGGAAGCGCCCTCCTCGTGCAGCCAGGAGGTCACGTGCACGTAGGGGCGCAGGTGCAGGGGCTTGATCACGCACCTGGACGGAGAGAGAACGTGGCAAACAGGTGGGGGTGGGTGGGTCGGAGGACTTCAGAAGAGTCAGTCGTACCTGAGCACGGCCGTGTTGCCCTGGATGGTGAGGGCGTCGCTGACGCTCACGGTGTAGTCCTCGTCCACAACTGTAGACGAAACAACAAAAGATGAGGCTTCACACATTTGGGAGGGGGGTACGCGTAATCCACTTTCTTGTGTGTGTGTATGAATAGTAGAGGATCTTGGCAGCAGCCACAAAACCACACCGGAAATGATGGACGCGCATGGGGAGGGGGGGGGGCAACAATGGAGAGGTGAAAGCAGGAAAACGTCTCGGGGGAGACGTGAAGTCGCAGAAAGAGGCAAGTCTGAACGTACTGTGTGTCTCGGGGGTAAAGTCCCACCCCCCTCCTGTCATGAGGGGGGTAGGGAGAGTCCCCTCATCTTCTTGGTGTTGAGTTCTTCTTCTCCTCCAACAATTGAGCTTCATTCTAAGGCAATCTATAACATTGCCTGACGTTGAGCGATGCTTAAGTGTGAGTTACACAAGGTGTGTGGGTAAAAAAGTAAAAAATATAGTTCTGACACTCGATAAATTTGCTGTGATTTCTCCTGGTGATGCAGCTGTTTCATTTTGGCCCGGACAACCGCGTCCTTTTTACCTGCTGTGACTCTGACGCTCCTGCTGAGGATCGTGCCCAGTTTGTTCCTGGCCCTGCACCGGTAGGAGGCCCTGTGGAGGTCCTCCCGATAGTGATCTCCCCTGGAAAAAAAAAGCCAGAAAATTGTTAGGGAAAGCCCCAAAACCCCAAGGTTAGTGAGTCCATTTAACAAATCCTCAATGTTGACACATTGGAAGCCACTGGGCCGTAGACGGTAATGGCTATGAGAGGATAAATATATACAAGCTTGTCTCTTCCCATTTCTTTTTTACTGTGTGCCATTTTCACCGCTAGGCTAGGCCTTGCAGGCCTTGCAGGCCTTTCCCTCCCTCACTCTGCATCCATCCGAGCGTTATTGCCGCTTTTTTTTTGCCTGGGAAACACGAGCAGCCATCAAAAGCCGTTCGTTCTCTTTTCTTCTCCTCCAACCTTAAAAAGTGCGGTCTCGTCGCCTTTTCCCGCCTTTTTTTGCCAGAAAAAAGGAATCAAGGGGTGCTGCCTACAAGAGGGCCTACAAGGGGGCCTACAAGAGGCCCCGTAGATTTATCAGCGGCTCAATGGAGATCATTTGTTGTTGCTACTTCTACTCTCTCTCGCTCTCCTCCTCCCAGACCATTTCTCATCTCTCCCAGAAAAGTGAGTGGAGATGGAAATTACCAAGGCCTCATGAAGGCATATGTTGGGTGCAAAAAATGTGGCAGCTCTGCCAGAAAACATTTGGGTGGCACCAACGAGGCATCATTGTTGGTTTTAGTCGGGCAGAGTCGAAAGTTTGATTGGAAAGGCAGCTTAATTCTTTAGGGAGCAATTTGGTGGGTGGACTTGTCAAGAAGTCGTAAGGAGTGGCAACCCTGGCCACACTTGTTTCAAAGAGGAGAGAACATTGAGAGTTTGGTTTCAAAGAAAAAACCACCCAACCGCGAGGTGATTGAACACCTGAGAGTCGAGCAATTAGCTGATGAGGGAAAAAAAAAACACCATCATGTGCACGAGGTGCAGACAGGCGCAAAAAGCCCTGGAGTCTACAGGGCTGCCTGAGGAGAATCCGCAATGTTGTTTTGCACACCGAGTTCAGCAAGTCTCCTCCCCGCCTTGCGGCTGTTGCACCCCCAGATGTCGTTGCCGTCGCTGCGCAAGGCCCTCTCGACGGCCTACTGTCTCAACCAGACAGAGGAGGAAGAAGATTCAGTCCCACCGCGTCCGTCATCGCCGCGTCCGTCATCGCCGCGTCCGTCATCGCCGCGTCCGTCATCGCCGCGTCCGTCATCGCCGCGTCCGTCATCGCCGCGTCCGTCATCGCCGCGT
>JAAUXU010018241.1_pt1 | contig 34931 bp, 47 predicted proteins | sample 7278151 | NCBI WGS metagenome assembly JAAUXU01 (sample SAMN14350113, study PRJNA611818) | marine sediment metagenome | isolation source: surface marine sediment (1.8m) | place: French Polynesia: Moorea | collected 2018-08 | reverse complement strand
CATGAATTTTTGTGGAGGACAATGCATCGAGTTGTGCCAGACATCTTTTCAGCTTTCCTTTCATGTGTGACTGATCAGTTCCCTCTTTAGGCCTTTTTTTCATGCATTTTCTGTTTCGGACACTCATCACTCTACCTGTATCTGCCCCAACAGCTTTTGTAAATATGTATCTGTAAATATACATGTTATATTATCTAAGTGCTGTATCACTCATTCTTTTGTCGCATCGTGTGCTCATCCGTCTCAGAAGTTGCATCTTAGTACTCATGCAACCTCACAATGACTCTGGGTCATTCAGGCCATTCCATCATAGTAGTGTGGTAGTGCTGCGCTGTAGTACAGTAGTTCCTGTCAACGTACCGTAGCAGTCAGTAGTGAAAATCTTGTCCCCCCTGGTCTTACGTGTGCGCGTGGTCACACCCGCCACGCCGGTACAGTCCCAATAGCCGAATCTTTGCCGGTAAATGAAGACTTCAGCCGACGGGGCTGAATCAGCGGGGAAACCCTCAGGGCTTAAGTGGGGAATCCGGGTGCAGCCTCGGCAAGGGGAGGCAGCTGTCGAGTTGTCGCGATCCGCCTTGGGCGGACTTTAAGCGAGTTTACAGCCAGCCTCTCAGCCACCAGCTTAACTCACTGGCCCAGCTGCTTCTTGATAGGATCACGTTTCAGCAGGAAATTTTCATCTCTCTGTGTACAGTTCATGGTGGTCTCTCAGCCATCAGCTCAAGTCATGACTCAAGCCACGTCTCTTTCAGCGACCAGCATGAGTCATGGTCTGGTTGGAAATTCGAATATACATTTCATCACCCACAAATATGCCCAAAAACCCACTGAAACCCATTGAAACTTGGAGCACACCCACATATGAACTACACACACCTGAATACACCATTAGGATGCGGCATCAATGGCGCAGAGCCATGGAAACTGATGTTGACAACTGTGACTTATTAGAAGAGAAGATGTGCCCTGTGCTTGCCATCCACGAGGCATCACAGTTTACATTTTCTTGTTTCTCTTTCTCCCATACCTTCTAGGACCGTGGACCTGACGTGGTTTCTTTAAACCCCTTGACAACACCGAGCCTTCTCATTGTTTTGCAGTAACATCGCCACAGGTGGCGACATCAACTTCTCCGGCGGCTTTGACGGCCATGTCGTGCCGTGCTTGTTTCTTACTTACCTTTCTTTGATACAATTCTGGTGCAGAGGAACAGAGTGAGGAAGAGGAGAGGGAGAATCTTGACGGCTGTCTGAGGCAAAAGGTCAGCTGCCAGTGCCAACCATTAGTACACTTGCGTATGTCGTGTGCAGCCGCGAGTACGAACGATTGCAACATGCAGTCAGGAACAAAAATATTGAACCCGTGTCTCTGTAGTGACGAATCAAGTTTATGTAGTATTTTTTTGCCTACATCGTTTATGCTGCCTCAAGTATGCAATTTGTCCAAAGTGAAGTGAACAACTTTGACTGCTCACCCCTCCAGCTTTCCAATTAAGCAAAGAGTCATTCTTCAGCTTTCCCCAGTAACCAAGTTAGATTTTTCATGGGAGGTCCTCGAACTGGCCCAGTACATAAACGCTACATAGGCGAATGTGCTGGCAGTGCCTTAAATATGAGATGTGACTCAAAGTGAAGTCAACAGCTTCAACTGTGAATGCCTCAAGCTTTCCCACAATTTCAAGAGCACTTCTTTAGCTGCAGGATTGACAGTGCTACGTTCTGTCATGCTGGGGAAAACAAATACTTTCTGTTGTGTTGGTGGCACTCATGTGACACTTGACTAATGCATGGTGGAGCCAGTAAGGAAATAAGTCTCTTTAAAAGTATTTACTTCTACTGGCTTGTAAGTAAATGAGAGTAACAGTGTGCAGTGCACGGATAACGTCAAGTGCTTGGACGACATGGAGCATGCAGATGGTTTGACCTCGATTTTTGTCTAGAAAGGCCTTAAAACCCATCGCAACTTCGATTAGTTTAGGATAAGATTAATCCTTCCGGAGACACATTCGAAAGTTGACTGACCAATTGATCATTTGTCCCTTTCACCACTTTCGCAGGATGAATATACCACGCCAAGTTAGGTTTAAACCAAGACAGATTCAAATCTTGGGAAGATGAATCAGTGTATGCAAACTTCGACGACCCAGACAACTGATGGTAACTGTACCGTTTCATGAAAGGTGAAGGTCTCAGCACAAGGAAGCAGACAATGTAATAGTGTCTAGACTAAGTGATGCCTTCCTTGTTGCCCTGCTCGGACCAGGTCACACCCAAGTTACACTTCCCCTTCCAACTGTATATAAACGCTGTACAAAAATACACTTCATCTCAGTCTGAACCAGACTTCGCTGTCTCGATATCCTCCTCCCCTATCGCTCCGCCGCTACGATCGTCACTCCGAGTTGAGTTACTCCGGGTCACTTTGACTGAGTTACTCTCACCCACTCAAGTACACGTAGCCCGGCGCGAACAGTACAACGTTACAGTAACCAAGGAGAGCAATACTATTACACAAGAGAGCCCGGAAAGGACAATGCAGTTACTGCCACAAGAAAACATGTGCTGAGCACGCTCAGTCCCATGGAAAATCCAGAGGAAATCTACAAAGAAAATCAGTCGCTGCCCACCTTCCCCATCATACGGTACATCACTGTACAGTACATGTCGCAGTCAGTAAAAATGACGAATTCCATCTAGAATGATGGAAGCAGTTTTGCGACGAATTGGGGCTGTCTGTCCTGACATGCGCCGCCCGCCGCATGACCCCAGACCGAAATTGACGGTGACAGTTTCTTTTCTTCAAGCGTTCATCTCTCACTTTTCCCTCAGCGCGAATCTACCTCCTCGCTGCCTGTAGTGATAGTGATGTAGACTGAGGCCTTCTGGATGGGTGTCCTCTTGACTCTCCAGTCGCACCCACCAGCTTTTCTGGGAAGCAAAATACCAGACGTCATGGTGCTCATCAGCCATTGGCCTTCTTGAATCTCTCCCCGCCTTTAGTCTCCTTAGCGTTTCTTTTTCTTTTGATTCTCTTTCTTCCTCCTGCTACCCTTGGTCTCCGTACCCTCGCTAGCTTGGCGGATGAACGTGTCGACGTTCTGGACCCTGATATCTGGAGAGAAAAAGTCGAACTATAGGCATCGAGCTTCTCACGTCAAAGCTGGGACGCACTTATGGCCAGCGCCAATCCATGAGGACTAAACGAAGACTTCTTGGAAGCAACATTCCTTTCCTGGTCTTCACAATCATTCTTCTCCTCCTCAGGTGCTGCCGTCAACAAAGTCACCTGAAAACAGACCAGGTACACATAAAACATGTCCACAGCAAATCATTTGTAACGCAGAGCATCTGAAATGCGAGAAGAGCAGAAATGCACTTCTACACTTCACCTGTATCTTTCCAGCAGTCGAATCATCGTCGGCTCTCTGAGCAGCAAAGTAGTTGCAGCACTCAAGAATCTTGAAGTAATTGCAAGCCTCTCTTTCTTTTTTCTTGGGATACTGGAGCATATCCAAGGTGCGGAACTCATGCTTCCGTTGAGGACGCAGCCAGCGGTTTCCTGGGCACACACCAAGTCGTATACGTTTGAATCTCAAGATCATTTTAATACACCATAGAAGCCTTTCCTACCATCTTGAAACTGTCTTTCCAACCACCTAATTGCCGTCCGAGCACCCCCATCATGGTTTTTCATCCCGTCGAGATTGTGGATAACTGAAAAATCGAACAAACCTAAAATTCTTCACGTTGCTCCGAAGTCCGTCCACACTTACCGACAGTCGGGATAATGACCGCAAACTTCTTAGAGGCGACTACCTCTTTGATCATGTGAAGATGTCTAGAGATGGCCAAATGATCGACAACGATGTATGGAGAGTAGTGGGCGAAGCCGCGGAACCTCCCCCTTCTGCCTCCGTCTCCCTCCAAATCATTGACCTGACAAACATGGCGCTACAGTGGTGGCAACATTTCAAGTCTGATCTTACTCTTGAACTTTCCTCTAAGCGCGTTCAAAAATCCGGTCAAGAGACGTTTGGCACACACAGTGAACTCTCTACGCTTCGTAACTTGTTTTAGTGTAAACCATTCATGAATAGCCAAAATTACCGAAAAGCCATCACAAATACAAGACAGTTTTGAGATTATTTTCACTCTGCATGAAGAGAGGAGCCAAGTGTAGCAATGTTGTGGGGACTCAATACAACCAATTTCATTACCAACATCATCAAGGTCCTCCAGATTGAAGACCCACTGCATGCTGTCCTTGCTGTTCTTGATTCTTAAATCCAACTTCTCTATTGAAATCAATCGGACTCTAAATTTTTGCCACCTTTTTACAGCATTTGAATATGAAAATACTGTGCTAACCTAACATACAGATTCTCACCTCTTGCCGCAACCAAAGCCTTGCCATGTTTTGCATCATCTTGGCTTTTTCAACCTCTTCTTCAGACTCAAGTTGCTCTTCTTCAGGCAGTTTACCGTTTGCAACGACTTTTTTGGAGGCCTTCGACAGTGTGGTGCTAGGCTTCATCTCGGCTAGGATCTCCACCCGTCCATGCTCTAGCAGATTCATCTTTGTTTCTCTCATATCGCAGAGCCAATCTCGGAGGGCGTAGTACGAGTAGACTCGCAGGACACCCTGCAATCACCCCGACATCCAAGTTAAGGCATTCACTGAATCTACTGAGGTGCTCTGGAACGCATATCTCACCGTCAACACCTCGCCGCTAAGGGCTTCCTTCGACTTGTCCCAGTCCAGTAACTCCAACTCGCCCTTGAACTCCTCCATCCCTCTCATTAGCTGCATATGAGTTGACGAAAGTGATGATTGGCAATAAAAACAAGTCGACTTGTATAAAAGTGTCTCTCACTTGATCTTCAGGAAAGGGAATCCGGCCAGATTCTTTCATCTTTTCTGCAGCTTCGTCGACCGCCAGGTGAGCCTCGAACTGAGGGTTTTGAAGCGACAGCATGGTGAAGAGCTGAGCCAATCGAGACCACAGCACATCGGACCCGCTCATGCCAGCCTCGCGAACGAGACCGGTATTTCGGTACAGCCTACGCACACGGGGATAGCAGATTCTTGAGAAAAGAGGGTCAGGGTGAAAATACACATCCAAGCTGCGGCTAAATGAAAGTATCGGTACGACTTTTTGGTCGCCCTTTTGGCACCTTTTTGGTTTTTAATTGCTCCCACCACTGAAATCGCACAACCTCCATCGCCTTTTTTTCTGACAAGACAAGGAGACGCAGCAGAACTGTGTATACTAACCACAATCCACACACTCGAATGGCCATGTTGAGGTGGTGACCTCCCACAATCTTGACCAGGTTGAGGGTAGACAAAATCTCGGTGGAACTCTCGATGATCACGTCGGACTCGGAGTCATCGGAGTCGTCTTCACTCGAATCCGAGAAGAGAAAGTCATGGTCATCGTTATCCTCCGACTCTGAGTGTAGAAGCCTGTTTGAGGCGTAGCGAGCGCTGTCCTCATTTTCAGTTTCGGATTCGTCGTCCTCAGGCTCCGTCCCGGCGGCGTCGCCATCAGAAGAGCCAGTCCCAATCAGCTCATCATCGACACCTAAAAGAATCAAGTCAAGGATAAGACCGATTTAAGCAATGATTACTTTTCATGCTCTCAAACCTTCGCTACTGCAGGAATCATCTCCGGAGGAATCTTCCCTTCTCCTATTCTTCCTCCGCTTGAGTCGCTCCAGCTTCGGCACCTTCTTTTTCCTAGAGGATTCCTTCGTTTCCTTGCTCTTCTCCGCGCCATTTGAAACCAGGTTCTCTTTTTCCTAATCAGAGTGCGGTACTTACTGCAGCGCCTAAGTACTCAGCATTATCAGATTTATCGAGAAGTAAAGCTACCTCGTCATTTTTCTTATGCTCAAACAGAGCCAGGAGTGCTTCTGGTCCAAAAAGCTTTAGGTGCAAGTCTCCCAGGAGCTTCGTAACCATGTGTGAAAAGAGCGCCAACAGATAGGCACGCAACATGGACAACTTGGATTCTGCAAAGTAGGACAGAAAACATCAAGCTTTTGCTATTCCTAAATAGGACTGCCATTGACTTACCTTGTTTCTTGAGCTTTCCCATCAGCAGCAGAAGTACAAGTACCATTTTAAGTGCTACATCTTCGGGAGGATTAGGCGAGCCGCTCTCATCCATGTGTAGGTAGAGACAATGTTGTACACACTGGAGGGCCTTCTGACACAATTTTGACAGCTTCGCCGCTGCAGACACTGTTTCCTCATATAGAAAGACTTTGACCAGTTGCAGGAGGAACACGACGCAACGTTCAGTCTCCTTCGGAGCCGACAGAACGGGTAAATGGACGATCATGTTGGATAAATCGACGTCACGCTTAGAATTTTCGGAGCCTTCGTCAATATCAGCGTCGAAATGGGCGAAATCTCTTGCATTCCTTTCCAACAGCTTTCGAAGATTGCTATCTGCACCCTCAAATGGTTTCTGGCATGTTAGACTGCAAAAAAAAGAGAAGTAAAGTGGTGAAGAGAGGACCCATCGCTGTCAGGAGGTCTTACCATCGTAAGTAATAAAAGACAGCGTTAAGTCCGAAGCGGTCGCTCCCGGCCAACGTTGCCAGCTGGTTGTATGGCAGGCCTTGAGAAAAATCTACCAGGAGTGCCTGATGGTAAAAGCGCTGGGCAGCAGTGATCTTATCTGAAAAAAAAATCCAGTGGAACCTTTGTTCGAAGTGCTGTAAGAATGTACCCGATTTGATCGCACCAGGTTCAAACTCCATGAGATATCTACAAAGGTCTCCAAGGCGCATAAGACAACCGTGGACAACTTTCCTCAACCAGGTTGACAGAAATTCGCTGTCTTGACCCCAAGAGCGTTGCTTACCTGTGGAAAAAAGAAATTAGAGGGGAACTAGCGATCGTAGTATTAGTGACTACTTTGGGAGATTTTGCTGTGTCCATAAGGGTTTTTGGTCGTGAAGTCCATGGCAACGTCGCCCAAGGCGTCCAAGACCTTCTTGCTCCACCCGAAGTCAGCTACGACAACCCAGAGAAAGTGGTCATAGAAGCCGATGCCGTTCAGCAAGTGGCCGACCATGTAGGCTCTCTCCATGGGAGTCCACCCTTGCTACAAAATTTAATTTGATGCTGTAACTGTGCACTCATGATACTGACGATTTGATTTCGTCTTGACAAACACTGACGTCATAGATGGAAGGTGCCATGACTGAGGCTGTGAACAGCGCCAATGGAGACGAGATCGACTCATAAAAGTAATAAACCATAATAGTACTTGTGTGATGTGAACCTCCGATAGTGTAAGAAAAAAATCATATCTGCTCCCCTTCACATAGCCTGCGACATGCCGTTAATCGAACAGATACCATTCAGACAAGTGTCGCTGCTCGCACACCCACCCAAGGAATGAGGAATACTTGTTCATGCCAACCTTGATATTTCTTGCCCTGACGATGGTCTCGTACACGGCTTTGCGCCAATGTGCGTCGATTGCGCCGACACCATGCTTCAAAGGCTCTGCGACGACCAGCCTGAGGACGTGGTCGGCCAGCTTGGCGCGGTAGAGACTCAGCTCTGGCGAGAACAAGTCCGCCACGTACGAGGAGCGGGAGACACCGTCATCGAGCCGCCGCACCAGATCCTGGATGATTCTGGAAAGAATATTAACGTGGATGTATCTATGGGAGACGTGAAGGAGAGCGCTTCAAGTTCGGTCGCTGTCATCGCTCGACCCTGAGGGTCTCTCACCTATGACTTCTCTGTACGTCGTCAAGGTCGCTGCCGCAATGTCCGGCAGCGCCTCCAATATCTCCTGGAGGACCGGGACCGCGGGGAGGGTTCATTTCGAGATCGTGTCAAGGTGAGTGACTCGTCTGTCGTCGTCTACGTTACTTCTAGTGATGCCAACGAATGGGCTCGAGTCACCGACTCGCAAAACGAATCGAGCCGAATCGAGGTTCGAATGCGTCGAAGAATACCAAATTGAAGAATGCGTAAAATTCGTGAATCGTGCCAGCCCTGAGCACGAGCTCGAAATTAAATGCTCGAAATTTGCCGACCACAAGGAAAACACTCCGCTGAGGCCTGATAAACCACAACAATTCCGAAGTAACGTCCCTTATCACTTCAAAACGTTGGGTCGCCAACGTCAAGAGCAAGTTCTGGTGCATTTTTATCATGGAAGTAGAGTCCCTCGAGCCCGTGGAGTTTTTAGAGAATAAAAACTATGTTCTTCAGAATTATAATGTTACTGGAAAGGTCGTCTTCAAAAAGCTCATACCCGAAAATACTCGGGCTCGAAAATGGCAAGGCTCGATACACCAACGAGCCTGAGATTGTTGATATTGCACAGACTTGTTCGTATTGCTCAGCCTCGCCGAACCGGCCCAGCTGCCCGTGGTCTTCACAGGAAGAAGACCAGAAAGCTGGACACCACAATTCCATCCGAAGAAGACCAGACTTGATCCCGTTCAAGTTTGTAACAACAGCTTGTTCTTCTTGCTCCATTTTGGCGAGTTTACGTAATGAAGGACGCTACTGACGACAGACACGGACGAGACATTTTTGTCATGGACCTCGTCTTTCACCGTCAAACTTAGCGGCACGCGCGACGACAGCAGCGCCGCCGTTCCCGACGGCAAATTAGTGATGGTGGCGGGTCGAGCCCGATATTTGTAATGAGGGAGCATATTCGCTGGTAAAAATCAAGCAAAGGGCACTGACGCAAAAGAGAGGGGGTGTCGGCTCCTAAAAAATCCGGCTCACCACCATCACTACCGCAGATGCCTTCGCCTTGAGACAAACTGCTTTAGTTTTGTCTCAAATCTCTAAATGTCGGGTCGGGTCAAAAGGCCTTGGGCCTCGGGGAATTAATGGAATATTGGCAATTTCGCGACGCTTTCAGGATGACCGACACTATACTACAATCGAAAATCCTCTGTAGAAGAAGAATCGACGGATCGTACTCTATGATAAGAATATTAATTATTTCGGGTGTCACTTGTTGGTTATCACCTTTTTTGTACTTTGTGAAATCGTCAAGATGTCGACGCCCAGCGTAAAATCTGTCCCCCGGCCCGTCGGGTCATTGTGTTTCTGCGGTTCAGTGCTTAAATGACCTTCCGGCTGTCGGGCCAGCCCAACATACATCTCTCCCCTGCTTTGCTGTTACGTGTGGGTCTGGTCGCAACCGTACCGGGATTTTTCGGCGTCTCCCACTTGATCGTCCCGTTGTCCTTAGCCGTGGGGTCGGAGTCGACCTTGGGTTTATGTTGTGTCCGGCAACGGCTTCGTCATGAATCGGCGCAAGAGGGGATACGACCAAGAAGGCGAGTATAGCTCATTTTGTACCCTAGGTCAGGCGAGACTCTCAATTCATATCTCTTGGTTAAGATGGCGGCGGTGGCGGCTACCGGTCCAAGAAGCGCCGCACTAACGAGACCGTGGAGATCGAGGATCGGCTGGAGTCTCTCATTCTCAGGGTGGGAGAAAAGGTAAGTTTTTGGTCATGGCCGTAGTTTTTTGGTTGAATGAAATCAAGAGCCATTGCTTTCTGCGTCACTTCAGAGTACGTCATCACTGGAAAGCAATCTGGAAGGCCTGGCGTCCGTGCTGGAGGCCGACCTCTCGACTTACAAGGGAAAGATCCTCAAGATTTTGGTCGATTGCGCTTTGAAGTTACCGGACAAGTGTACCATCTACACCACGCTCATCGGCCTGCTCAACACCAAGAACTATAATTTCGGTGGCGAGGTGATAATACTTTGTTTTAAAGAACTTGATAAAGTCCTGAAGAGCTGTGCGTCACTGAACATTTCACGTTTTAGTGCGTAGAGATGCTTGTTCGCTCGATGAAGGATTGCTTGAAGAACGGGAAGTGGGAAAGCGCTCGTTACGCGCTTCGCTTCACCGCCGACCTGGTGAACTGCCACGTCATCTCCGCCGGATCGCTGCTGCAGCTCATGGACAACTTCGTGGACGCGACTCTAGAGGAAGGAGTGCCTCAGGTTCGCCGGGATTGGTTCGCCTACGCCGTGCTGTCCTCTCTTCCCTGGGTAGGCCGCGAGCTCTACGAGAAAAAGGAATCGGAGCTCGACCGCATGCTGGGATCGCTGGAGGGATACATCAAGCGGAGGGTCAAGTCTCACCACACTGCACTCAGGGTATTTCGGTCGGACCAGCCCCATCCACAGGAAGAAGTGAGGAGGATCTTGACGATTTTTAGACCGTAACACAAAAGTGGCAACGATTTGACGACGATCGTTTCAGTATTTGGACTGCCTGTGGCAGCAGGTGAAGCGCCTGCGCTCTGACATGTGGATTGAGAAGCACATCATCCGCCCGTACTTGGCCTTTGACTCTGTGCTATGCGAGGCACTGCAGCACAACTTGCCTCAGATGATGCCCCCGCCGCACCACCCGTCTACTACTTATCCCATTCCCCAAGTGGTCTTCCGGATGTTTGACTACACCGATTGCCCAGAGGTGCGTTAGCTCTGCTCATAATGTCCTGGATGTTGATGCTATAGTTCAACTTCGTTAGTGCACGCCTGCCTATATTTGTAGGGGCCCATCTTGCCTGGCCAGCATTCCATCGAGCGCTATCTAATTGAGGAGCAGCTGAGGCACTTGCTGCAAACCTATCACAGGGAGAGGAAAGATTGGTAGGATTTGGAGTCATGCTTTGTCTTCACAGTACGCACGCACTTGACTCTGGTTTCAGTGCTGCCCAGTTGTTGAGCTACCCGCTAAAAAATAAGATTCCGCTCGACTACATGATCGTAGAGGTGATGTTTGCGGAGATATTTCGCCTTCCCAACCCGGAGTTCCTGGAAATCACCTACGGGAGCATTCTTATCGAGCTATGCAAGCTTCAGCCGAGCACCATGCCACAGGTCAGTGATTGCTTTTTTCTCCGCAGCCCCACCGTTCAGGTCATCTTATTGAATCCCCTTTCCTCAATCGTCACAGGTCTTAGCACAAGCCACGGAACTGCTCTATGAAAGGCTGGACACTATGAACGTAACTTGTTTCGACAGGTGGGGAATTCGCTGACGTGTGTAGTTAACCTGAAGAATTAGAAAGTTTTCTATTACAGGTTCGTCTCTTGGTTCTCGTATCATCTGTCCAACTTCCAGTTTCGCTGGTCCTGGGAGGACTGGGAGGATGTCCTCCAGATGGATCCTGAGAAGCCCAAGCCCAAGTTCGTGAAGGAGGTGCTACTCAAGTGTCTCAGGTACACATTATATATAGTATATACGTGGTTTTATTAGGAACCTTCAGCTAAAGGGTTGTCTTTGTAGTATAAAAATACGCTGATCCCCCTCTCAAGATCTCCGCTTTCTCTAAATTGACATCTTTTCGAGACAGATCGTTTTGCCGGCGGCAAAATTGGGACAAGCTACTACTACAATTTTCTCTCCCCTTATCCTTTTCCTCCTTGTCTCACGTCTTTTTCTGCCGTCTTAAGAACAAATTTTTATACCCAGGCCCAAGATTGCGTGCGCGCCTTCCGTCGTCCCCCTTGTGGCATTTCTGGGGTATTATCAATAGTCTTATGAACAACAGTACAGTGGAGGGAGAGTGGACTTGAGTGCTGTACTACATGGTGACGCTCAATTGCGTTCGAGTCGCTTTCTTTGCAATTGCTGGCTAATTTTACGACCTGCACGGTGAATTTAAAAGATTGTCCAATCAATAATGCTACAATAACTGGAGCATGATGATCACAAACAATTACATGACACTTGTGCAGATATAGCGCATACATCAAACTATTCTTGTCTTCCTAACTGTTCCTCACCCATCCTGCTCTGGTTACATCATTCAGACGATTCCATTTCTGCCGTTTTAGCATAGTCACAAAGTCTTGGTCTTCTTATCCTCCCACAGTCTCAATCTGGACATTGACTACTTGTTGAGGAGGGAGCCAAGAAAACTTGGTTCACGTTTTCCACGTACGTGTAGGCGTCCTTATTTATCCGTCCTGTGTCCATCCTCACTGGAGGACGACAGTCAAGAAAAGAAAAAAAATTACAAGCCATTGCGCATCACTTGGTATACATAGGCTGTCCCATATCATTCATCAGGCTGCAAAATTGTTATAACCTTCCTTGGGATTCATGATACTTGACGTCCGATTGTTGAATATCTCAGATCAGGATCTTAAGGTGAGCATCCAGGATGTCTGGTCATCAGGTCATTTTTTCGTTAATGATCTTCTCAAGGATCTAGATCACCTTAAAGGCTGTTCAAGCAGATCAGATCACTTTTTGCTCAAACTCGTCCAAACAGCCATAAACCTAAGTTCTGGACAGGGCGGTGCTGCTATCTTCTTTTTTTTTTTTAACCGGGCTCTAACCTCTAGTAAAAGTGAAGTGCCAGAGGTCATTGCACAGGAGTGTTTCTTGGCCATCAGGTTCTGTTACTTGGTCACAGTGCAGAAGAACGAATAAAAAATTTCATGTGATGAACTTTCACGTGGACTGAACTTGGACCAAGTACCGGTACTGAGTTCGACGTAGCCACCGATACACCTTCAGAACAAGACCTCGTCGAAGTTCCCTGAATCGCTTCTTATGGCGGATACGATGTCTTTTAGCAGCATGAAATCTCCAGAGAGCCATGCGGAATGCAACTAATCTGCCACGCAGCTTTTGCCTCAATCATCAATGCTACTGAAGATCCATGAAGATATACGAAAACACAACAAAAAATTTCTGTATAGCCAGGCTTGCTTCAAGCCACCTGTTTAAATATTGCAATTTTGTTGCTAAGTCAAAGTACCTGCAGTGGCACAGTCAATTTTTTCACACGGACTCAAGCTTGGAGTTGGAAATTAGTAAGAAGGCCTGAAGCTGCTTCAAATATTTTTTTGACTGCTTAAGTGGGGGAAGCTTGAGTGTATAATTAAAATGAGTGGTCTGCATGTGTGTCTTCCACGTTCTTCCAGACTTTCTTACCATCAGCGAGTAATCGACGTGGTCCCCGACAACTTCAAGCCCATGACACCCGAGAAGCCCGGCATCGTCTTCAAATTTGGATCGGAAGCTGGAGGAGGTAACCAGTGATTCAAAATTCGTTTCAAAAGAGCGGCATAACAGTCTTTTGCCAAGCTCCCCCCTCCCTTCCATATTAGTGGGCACTCCTTGTAATTCGTACTCTAACTGAGGGATGACGGTTTTTTACTTATTTTCAAACTTGCTTGGTTTACTGGATGGGTTGAGATCAATCTTCATCTGGCACTAAGGACACCATATACACATAGGTCTGGTAACAGACAAGGGATATAAGAAGGGAAGGATGAAGAAATCCTAGGTACAGTACGTAATAAGATTTTGACCAATTGCTTTCTTTTGTCGTCGTGAAGTTTGGAAGGACGTAATTTCACGCCTGAAGGGATATTTCGGAGAAGCACATGTTCACCTTCTCAGGATCTTTTCAGAGAACGTCGTCGGCAGCCAGCTGGCAGCCAAGGTGGAAGCGGCCATAAAGGCCAAAGCCTCTCAGGAAGAGATCCAGAATATCCTCAAGGAGGCCGTAGACGAGGAGCAAACGGAACAGTTTAGCCCTCTCAAGGTGAGCAAGTCCCACAAATGCTTTGCGTGGAAGCTGGCAGTGCCTCATTATTGCCTTTGTCTCTTTAAGATTTCAGTCTTCGTCCAGACCCTCCTCAACTTGGGCAACAAGAGCTTCTCTCATTCGTTCGCAGCCATCGCCAAGTTTCACTCTACGTTGAAGGTAGGAGAGTTTTGTCACCTCTGGTCGTCTGTGATGTTGAGCATGAGTTTGTCCCCTTCCTGTTCAGCAGTGACCAGAATGAAATGCGATTCTGGGAGAGGCCACGAGTTGCTGGGATTCTGCAGGCAAGGCTGGCTATCAGCCTGAGCCTATCAGCAAAATTAGTCAATTAATCTAGACTAGAAGGTAGAATGGCATTCTTTCCTCCAGTGTTATCATCTCCTTTGTGCAAGGTGTAGAAAGCCGCCAACAGAGATGCTTTCATCTCTGTTCACCTCGGGTTCTACATGTAGGTAGTACGAGAATTACTATCTTCTTTGTCTCCTTTCTGTGCACAGTCGAAAGCGTCTGGAGGACGCGGAGACCTCTGAAAAACTTTAGGAAGAGAAATCGATAACTCTTGTTTCATTTCATTTGCCCTGCTAGAGGAATATGTTGTGAGGGAAACCCCCCCAGAAGAACCAGGTGCAACATTCATTGATAAATGAGCAACGTATCCCATCTATCACGTTTTTCTCTCCTTTTTTTTTTTAGTCACTGAGCGACAGTGACGAGGCTCAGATGTGCGTGCTGCGCTCGATCGGCGACCTGTGGCAGTCTCACCACCAGATGACCGTGGTCCTCGTGGACAAGTTGCTGAAGACGCAGGTTATAGAGTGCGCGGCTGTCGCCAACTGGATCTTCTCCAAGGAGATGGTGCACGAGTTCACGAAACTTTACATCTGGGAGATGCTGCACCTAACAATCCGGTACGACGTTCAGTCGATGAATTACTTTCGATGGCGCGTAATGTACGTTTCATCCCTCCAGGAAGATGAACAAACACGTGAACAAATTGAATAAGGAAGCGAACGACGCTAGGAAGATGATCGAGGACTCGGACTCTGACAACTCGGACGACTCTGAGACAGAAATCAAAGTGGTACGTTCAGTAAAACGTTCCTTTTTTTGTTTTCCTTCATCACAGCTGCGTGACTTAAGACGATGTTATTGGTAGTGCTTTCACAATGTCGGATCTTTCACAAGTCTGAAATCGAATTTAAATTAAAAAAAAAAAACTTTGAACCAAGTCGACGGACTGACTGGCCGTACAGAAAATTCGGATTCTTCCGAATTCAACCACCCATAGTAAGACCTCTTGGTCTTCGTGTCTTGCTCTTTGTCTTTTCCTGTGTGCTTTTCTTCTGTGCTTAGTTCGCACAAGCAATTGTTTGTCTCGCCGGGAGTGGCCTCGGCATTGCTGACTATAAATTATGTTCAAAACACCAATTTTCTTTTTTTTTTAACAAGGGAAAAGAAAAGAAAAATTCAAGCCCCCTCGAAAATGGACAAAAACCCAGTTTTTCTGTCTAATTTGATTCCAATGTTAAAAGTCTTTGTTAAAGACGTAAAAGCAGTACCCGGGGTATTTACAGCTTCTGTGCTGCCTGTCCCGCTCTAAGTAGAAGTATGACTGGATTGTGCTCAAGTACAAATAGGTGAGAAAACCAATGTCTTTTCCTTGGTATCCTCTTACTCTCAACTATTTTTAACCCCTCTCCCTGGATGAGATTAGCCTGCCACAAATCTCTTGGGTTGGGGTCTCTAGTATCTACCGGGTGTTTGAGAGCTGCGTGTCCTCAATGGCAGACCTCTAAGTCAGCAATCCCGAGGCAAAAAGGCTCGTTCCTTAATAAAAGATAGGTACCAATCTGAAAATTAATTTCCAAGGGGCTTTCCTTGGTTGCGTGTGCTGCTTAGTGACTCCAGCCTCTTCTTGTGATGAATAAAACGCTGACGTTGCTTTCTTAACAGTACCTAAGTAGTGGGCTTTAACCAGACTGAAAGATAATGATGCTTTCGTTGATATGGTTGCTGCTCCAAAAATGGCTGAATTAAATGTGTCCGGGCAGTACTGTTGGTTATTTCTGTTGCTCCGTGTCTCGTTTCATAGAAGACACTATTTTTGGATTAAGTTTCCCCCAGCCTTTAGGACGAGACGTTATCATGAGGCCACTGAGCTGGGGTGCCCCTAAGAGTGGGTATTTATTTGCCCAGTGATGGAGACAACGCAGCCAGACACCTGGTACTCACCATGTACGATTGATTGCACGTACTGTGTGATGGTACCGTATTAAGAGATATCGAATGGAAAACTTTTAATTGCGTTGAAAGGAGGAGGCGAGAAAAACAAGGTTTTTTCTTGAAAATAGTCTGATAGGATGTAGAAGGAAGAGATGTTTTTTTACTTATTCGTCAGCTAATTGCATTGGTAAGTACGAGTGCGTTGCCATTACGAGAGTAAAGTGGTCTCCAACGTCTTCGGTTTGGGTGTCGTTCAAGCCGCTCACCTTTCACACTTGTCGTCTTTCACCGCCAGCAGCGCTGCTGCCTTTGTTGCCTCTTCTGTCAGCATAACAAGTTTTATGTATGAGACTTTTTCCTTCCTCAGGAGGGCCAATCCAGGTCTAAGAAGAACGGTTCTGGATCAGGTGGAGGCGGCGGAACTGGGACCTCCTCAGGCGAGAAGCCTTCTGAAGAGCAAGTAAGAGACGGCGGAAGAAGAAAAAGCCCTGATCTTGTTGAAAAGTGAAAGTTTTTCAGGTCGAAAAGTTGGAGGAACGTCTGGAGGCTGCGCAGGCTAACCAGAAAAACCTCTTCCTCATCATTTTCCAGGTAGGGATTTGCGCAATTTGTTGCTGTGTTTTCCAGTGCGAAAAATTGTCCCCTCTTTTTAGCGTTTCATCATGATCCTCTCGGAACACCTGGTTCGCTGCGACACCGATGGAATTGACTTCAAAACTCCTTGGTACCATTGGACCGTCGGGAGATTGCAGCAAGTTTTCTTGATGGTGAGGTTAATTAGCTCATTTGTTTTTTAACTTTTCTTAAGGGGGGGGGGGAGTTTGCTTAGTTCGAACCCCCCGTAGAGCTTGCTCGTTGCATGTTGGTGCAATGGCAGTTTGTGATGGAATGAAACTGGATTAGGTCTGTCTGTACTGGCCCGTACAGTCATACCAGAGCCCAAAATACGGTCTCATCCAAACCCACCGACTAAGTCCGTTACGCTCAGCACTGCCATCCAATTTCCGTCTGGGTGGATGTGCACTCCTGCACATGGAGAATTTGCGTCGTTATTGTTGTTCCGGGGGTCTCTTTGATGCATCTGCTGCTGGTGATGCTGCGCCAACAAGGCTATGCTAGACTGCCTTTGCTCCGATGCATCGTGGTTCGGTTGTGCAGCTAGTGCAGCACATTAGTACTCGTACTTGCTCGGTCTGTGGTGAGAGCAATTTTTGTAACTCTATCTCTTTCTTCCAAATCCTTCTACAGATTTTGCAGCATCAATTATATGCATGAGAGCGTCTGATCTGCGGCAAACAGCTGTAACCTGGGCTTTGAGCAAGTGGAGAAGTAGAAACCACTGTACTAGAAGCTTCGTTTGGTGTTCACAAATTATCACTAAACTTCCTGTTTGATCAGAGTATCTACATGTTCTACGCTGTGTGAATGTGGACCGATCTCCTGTACGTCATTATTTTTCAGCACCACGAGCAAGTGGAGAAGTACAGCACAACGTTGGAGACGCTGCTGTTCACTCAGGATCTGGATCCCAACATCCTGGACGTATTTCAACAATTCTTAGCCTTAAGGATGTGAGGACCTTGCACTGTCAGTACAAATATTGATAGTGCGCAATTCTTACTAACAAGCCGTATCCTTGTTTCCCAGCTGTTGCATTGCTTTTCTTGTACTGTATCTGCGTAAGAATTCAATAAAGCATCCCTCGAGTTTGTCGACGTCAGGAAAGCCCCCGGCAGAAGGGCGCTGGAATTGCCTTTAACAGCGGAGAAATTGATTTACGCGAAGTGGAATGAAACGGAATGGAAGACTAATGCTCGAGATCCTTGTCATATGTACAACGTGCCTGCCACTAGGGCCGAGGCAGCAAGTTGCCCAAGACCTGCAAGCCCAGGCCGAAATGGCGGATGCAACTTGAAGTACACTTGCTGCGACGTGACTGCTTCACTTTGTAGGTGCGTAGTTTAACTGTGCGTGCCCTAAACAGCAGGACTCTGCATGCTGCAATGTACTTATGGCAAAAAAGTCTTGAAAATGCTCGCGAGAGAAAAGTCGAGGCTGCTGGTCGTGCTTGAGGAGCTTAGCTGCATATATTTGTTGCCTGAGAAGGGGACTGTGACTATCCTCGGCAAAATTCAATTACCTTGACGTACGTGAGCGCATGAGGAAAGAGGCCTGTCGCATGTCCCTGGGCACTGGAGGAGGAGGCCAGGGGAGAGTCTGCGCCAACTACGTACACCCCAGTTTGAGCGGGGAAAGCATTTTTGGGGTGGCAAGGGGGAAACAGGATAGTGATCAGGCAGAAATCTGTCAACAGACGCTGCGGTCATTTCTTTTCATCCACTTGCTATTGGGCGACTTTGTGCAGACCAATGTGATCGCATGCATGACCAGCGATCACTTGTCATGATGTCCCCAGTTGTCCTTGGAAGCAAGTCTTTTCTCTTGACTGCATCAAAGATACACATTTTAATGTCCAATTGTTGCTTGGCGTTCGATTTCTTTTTCATTGGGTGGGGAAATGTTTGGGGAACCCGTCAGCCATGGCACCATGGTATCGGAAAAACCGAAAATGAAGTATTACTAACGCCAAAATGTTGATGCACACTCATTTTTTGTCAGTGGCTGTTGGGACCATGTCAGCTGTTGTCACTGATTTTTGATTAAACGGGAAATATCATAAAATCTCGGAAGTATCCATAGAGAGAACGAGGAAAAACCCAGGGAGATATGGAGGGTGAGCGTAAGAGCAAGAGCAGCAGTCCAGCCCAGGCCAGTCGACTGAATGAATACCGTTTGTAAACCGAAAATACGTCCCTGGCCTTAGGTACATTTATTGTCCGCAAAGTGCGCCGCCCCCGGACAATAGTTGTGAGGCCTCGAAAGGTCAAATCACCACAGTCAAATTTTGCCAAATATAGCGATAAAAGGAATAAATATACAGTCCTTGGCGTAAAGATATTCCACAGATGTGATGTCACCTCATGTGCTGCACTGAAGCGTATGGAGGAGGAATTTTGAGGTGGAACACATTGATATGATGCCTGGCCACAATGTTGAGTACTGAGGTTGGATGTCAAGGCTGCCCGTATTGGTGATGTCGTGCTCAACTCGACCAACTGGACAGGGCAGCACACTAAAAAGGCTGGAAAGGCTTTGTCTTCTTCAGGGGGGTGAACGTTGACGATCTGGACTGCCTTCTCTCGCTACATCTGAGACCAGAAATGTGGACTACGTACATTCTCTGGCTACTGCTGAGGACAACCTGGGCTGGATTCTCTCGTTACTTCACTACAGCTGCTAAGTTTGCTGCGGCTGCTGCTAATGACGATGACGGCGACCTGGACTGCATGCTCTTGCTACTTCTGAAGACTCATCACCACTCTGGACTGCTACATTTGCTACTGCTGAAGGCAGCACTCTAGAGCAACATGTGACGAGAATCACATGTGAAATCGGGGGTTTATGGCAGTGGGTTTCCGTATGACCTCTCCATCCCATTGCGAAAGGGAGCACAGCGTGCTTTCACCTTGACTTCAGTGAAGATGTTGACCCACTCGGCAGTGATTTCTTTTTTTTTCAAGGATGCCAAAGTTGCGCACCTTGTCAGAACCATAAACAGCCTGCTACGGTGGGTCCCATGCTGCATGGCACCAGTGCAGGTGGCCTCACTGACGGACTCATGGTGGCCCAAAACATGTCACCATGACTGCCCATCGGAGATGAAAATGCCCAGCACCATCGATCCCTCACTGCGACTACGTGGATTGATCCCGGCATCTCCGGCATCACCAGGGTGGGTCTCGACGACGCATATAAATAGTTATACAGTAATTTTTAATACGAATATGGACAATATAGAACGACGATATAGTTCAAATATGGAAAACATAGAACGACGATATAGTTCAAATATGGACAACATAGAACGACGATATAGTTCAAATATGGACAATATAGAACGACGATATAGTTCAAATATGGACAATATAGAACGACGATATAGTTCAAATATGGACAATATAGAACGACGATATAGTTCAAATATGGACAATATAGAACGACAATATAGTTCAAATATGGACAATATAGAACACAATATAGTTCAAATATGGAGTAAGCTCTATCTTTGACTCATCCATGAATATTGTTGGGTCAGGCCCATCCCACAGTCTCCGCAGCAGCCCCTCTGCATGAGCTTGACGTTGGCGTTTGTCATGAGGGGTCAGCTTCTGGCATCGTTCTCGAGCTTTTGAGGAAAGTTCCAGCTCGGCCACAACTCGGCCACCCGTTTTGCCTCACGACTCAGCTGGGCCACAGGGCATACACGATTGGTCCTCCTTTGTTGAGGAATGAATGTTGCGCACGCAAGTTAGCAGCACTCCTAGAACTCGATCTGTCGGGAGATCTCATGCCGGCGCCAATGAAGGGACTCAATTGGTGCTGGCATGAGATCTCCTGTTGCACTTCACTTTTACACGTGGGCAGTGATGGCAGTTCACAAGTTGTGGCCATACGCTATTGCAACTGCTGTGTTGCGCCAAGTGTTGAGGTCGGTCCGTGACAGGATCTTCGACCTTTGTGCTGCCATGATCAGAGATGGCCGGGAATCCTTGTGATGTGCGTGGAACAGTCAATGTCTTGCTTGGGGGAATGTTGCGGAGCTTTGTTGTCTGGTGGAGTGTCACATATTGTACCGATTGTCATTCATACCTATAAAGGCTGCATTAGCATCATTATTATGTGGCAATTAAAGAGGCCGATGCTTGATTGTTCATTGCTTGTTTATTACGAAACTGACAGTGTAATTACATCTCAGTTCAAGACTGGGCTGACATTTGCCGACTGTCGTTGATGCGTTTTGCTTACAAGTCGAAGTGTCACCCTCTCACACCCTGTCGCGCGTTTTTTCTCCCCTCCCAGAGCCTACCAACCTTTGGCCCGGACGATAGGGTTTTGTATGGTAACGCATGGCGCCGGATGACCCTATGCAACCCTATGGAAATGATGGACGTGGGTGCTGGGATTGTCCCATGGAAATTTCCGTCAGTTTACTCCCTGAAAAAGCCCATTGCCGCCCTGTCCAGTTGGTCCCATTTTGAGCACTGCAGAACCTAAATGGGCGGCCCTGACATCCATCCTCTGCACGCAACATTGTGCCCAAGTTGATATCATATCTATGTGTTCCACCTCAAAATTCCTCCTCCACGCGCTTCAGTACGGCGTTTGAGGTGACATTACTGACATTCGTGGAATATCGTTACGCCAAGGACTGTATAGTTGGCGTGCTCTCGTTTGCAAAGATTTTGCCAAGACCTCCCTTTGTTCTATAGAGCGTATTTAGCACGAACCTGCCGCGTAGTGCCTGGATGCGTTTGACGACGCGCACTTTTTTATTCTTACATTGCACGTGGCGTCCTTCAAACAGACTCTAATGTTGTTTCTCGCAAGTAATATTGAAAAGAACCCAACACTTATCCAGACCCTAAAGCTTTCAAGAAAGTACTCGGCGAACCCTAGGGATTGTGTGTGCGTCCGTGATGTATGTGAGATTGTCTTCGTGCCTGCTTGTGGTGTGTGTATATGCGAATATGTCACTTTTGAGGAGGAGGGCGGGTGTTTCTTCTGCTCGGATAACCTTTAACCATATTGATATTACGCAAGGCGTACGCAGAGCACTCGTTGAATTGCACAAGTTTCCAGCGCTGTTTCAATCCCACCGACCATGCAGAAGGCGTAGGTGGAAACATAACGCCAAGCTGGAATCTGGCTCGGCTCATGACGAGCTCATCGACTCCTTCTCACCGCGTCTCACTCTTCGCAGTGTCTGCAGACGTTTTTATTTTCTCCCCCAAAAGAAATTGCATGATGTAGCCCAGCTGCTGGCCCTGCAGGCCCTGCTGGCCCTCCTGATCGGGGGCTGGCACCGGCCTCATCTGGATTCGGTGCGGCCGCCGGAAAAGCCGCCGCTGGTGTCGTTGGCATTGGAATATGAGACAAGATGGCGGCGGGATAAAGAAAAAAAAAGAGGGATTTGGGTCCAGGACACGCCGTGTTTTTTGTGCGTCAATCGATCTGGAAGCTAAGATGAAATGGGGACTCTTCCCCTCTATTGTGGAACATCACCTTTTTGGACAACCGTGAAATGCAAAATATGAGTTATGTACTTAGTGTGACACATAACAAAGCGCTCTTGGTGTTTGCTCTCGCCAACGTACCATCCATACAAGTCATATCCAAGGCCTTCCGAGAATGTACGCTCATATACCGTAGACATGATACGAGATGCAGCGTAAGTACAGTATACAGCTGGAAGCGCTATGATTACGGTAACGACGCACACACACACACACACACACACACAGAGAGAGAGAGAGAGAGAGAGAGAGAGAGAGATAAAAGAGCGAGCAACAAATATTATCCATGATGAAGGGCACGGAGATACGTCAAAACCGACCTCATCAGCATATCATATCATTCGTCTATTATGCGCATTCGAATGGAATCCACCAAGGCACTCTGGCATTTGAAGCGCAACTGCAATTACAGAGTGATCTCCATGCATTCCTTGTAGAACGTGCGTGCGCTTTACGCGACCGCGGGGGAAGGTACAGGGTGCGGGAGCAAAACTGGAAATTTCTTTCCGCGACAGCGGAGCATTCCATTGTTTATTCTTGCCGGGCTGGATTGGCTGTGGGCTGTCCACGGACAAAGAGTAAGGAATATTTGGTGGAGGATGACGAAGACGAAGAGGCCTCCGTGTCGCTGATGTGCTCGACGCCCACGTGTCCATAAAGACCCTGACCATGGATGAATGGAGCAGGCGCTACAGTTTGCGTCGGAGCAGCGCACTCCTCGTAACTGCTGCACTCCTTCAGGATCTGGCTGACTGCCTCCCACTTGACGCTGTTTGAAAAGTTGATCTTTTGCCTGCGCACACCGAGCTGGCGCCAAAGCGGTTGATTGACGAAAAGCCCTCTAAGCAAACGACAAACGCGCTGACAATATACAGATCCATATATGTAGCGTGCCAAGCCTTTGTTGTTCCCTCCCTCCCCAACAGGCCCAAAGCTTCGCCCAGATCTGGGCTTCCCCCTCCTAATTCTTGTTCCTCTTCTCCTTGTTCTCCTTCTTTTGTGGGATGTTCTCTATCCCCCTCATGCACCTCGGCGCGCAAGCGTTTCCCCCTGCCGCGCGCGTTTTCTCTGTGGGAAGGGGCAACCCCTCCCTCCCCTGTGCGTGCGTCCACAGTTTCTCTCTCCGTCCATCGACGCAGGAGCGCCAGCAAAGCTCACTAGCCGGAAGAGATGCCTACAAACCCACACACGAACTCGCACTCATTGCGTGCATGAGCGTGCGTGTACGTAGAGTAAGTGCATGGCCACATCTCTGGGGAGAGAAAGCAGAAGAGAGAGACAGCAGCATTCTCATTCTCTCTTCTTCAGTCCGCTGGCGACTTGCTGACGAGAGAAAGGCCGCTGAAGCTGACACTAATAGAAAAAAAGCCCTCCGAAGAAGGCTCCTTTTTACACCCCAGCTTGAGTGAGAAGTCGGACAGTGTTATTGAGTGTCACGCCGACGCTGTCACAGTTATGGTCGCTTGTGGTTTTGGCAAATTACCTCACTGCTCTTGCTCAGACGCATCCAATGCAAACAACTAAGGCTTGTCAGAAGACGTATACGTACTTATGGGCAAGCGCATTCATTCTCTGCAATCCTCACGAGCACTTCTGGGTAGGCAAAGTCGTACAGAGAATAAAATCAACCGTTGCCTCAGACTGGGCTGAGGAGGAAACGGTCCTTCTTGTGAGTGTCCTTCTATTGTTTCATCGATGCTTGTTGACTGGCATAGCACGCCAAGAAGAACATCTCGGAGGCCAAGTAGAGGGTAAGTAGCTCTGCAGCCAAGAGTTGCGCGGTCTGACAACTCGGTGGCCCCGCAACCTTTTCACTTCTCCTCGGCGCTTCCCTGCTTGCTCTCAATTTTCCAGGGACAGCAGAAATTTGCAGCTATGGTCTTTCTTTCTCTCAATGAGATTGTCTCTCACGAGTAAACACTAAATCGGACAGCGAAGAATGGATGTCGTTTCCAGAAGATAGAGGAGGACACACGCCCAACAATAATGGGGCCGGGATCCAGACAGACACTTGGCTGTGCCTTCTTGTTTATGTAATCAAAGATTTAGTACTGTTGAGGGTGATTTTTTTGGAAAGTGTTTAAAATTAGGCACTGGCAAATTGCTAGGAGTAGTCTTGTACGGGCTAGATAATGTCATCCTGACTTTAGCTGGAGGGAATGTTCTCATCACTAATGGAATCTAGACATATATTGCAGCTATCACTCAGGGACATAACATTGGGCAGCCAAAACTGTTAATCTCTCAAGATAAAAGAGAGTGAGCAATTTCAAGTTCTGAAAGTGCCTGGCAAGTGTGAACAGTCTTGGAACTGAAAGTTCCCACCCAAGTAGTCACCGGTGCTTAGTCCGCAAATGTGATATCTTTGTCCCATTCAATTGGAGACTGGAAGGCAACTCTGGTGCAGTTCTGATCAGACTTCTGCGTGTTTTTTACATTTCATCTGGGTTCCTACTGAGTTCTCAACTTGCCTGATATGTCTTATTTCCGATCAGGACAGCTGCATTTCACGACTCACGTTCGTCATACGAAAATTCCTAGGGAGGGGGGGGGGAGAGTCTGAAAAATTGCACGATGCAAAGGTCTATAGATTGTGCCGAAGCAAGTTTTCACAGCTCCGGACGAGTGTGGCTCTAAGTGCTCCTCTTATAAATCACTTATGTACGACATACGCAGTAGGTCAAAAAGCGAATAATGTTGAAATCTGGCAGAGTGCGTCTTAGTCTTGTCACCTGACGCCAAACACAGAAGACGCAGTCAAATGGTTTGTGGAACAATAACTTTTACCCCTTCTTCGTGACGGTGGCCCTGTTGTGCAGGAGCGTGGTGCTCAAGAACAGCTCTGGTAGTCCATGTGGCAAGTTGAGAGAGAACCCCCAAAAACTGGTTCAAATGAGGCCTTGGACCAGCTATAGCACGCCGCCAGAGATTCAAAACATTTCCGAATGTGCATACAAACCTTTTGGATCATTTTGCAACCTAACGTTCATACTTTCAAATGACGTTTGCCATGCCAAAATTCTCAACTCTGTTGGGAAGGCAGGAGGAATCAAGTTCAGCCCGAGACTCACTGTTCACTGCAACGCAGAATATTGAGGCAACGAACAGTGAAATAGGCAGGATAGAGACTCAGAATGAAAGGAAAACAAAAATTTAGAGCAGAGAGATATTTTTGGTCTGCATGCTTTCGCTTTCTTCCTCCAATGGCACGACATTTGCAGCTCCCTTTCTCCAGAGGACCTCATTCTTTAACTTTACCAGGTGCAAAAAGCACAGGCCTATACAGAATCAGCACTTTCCCCGTGCCTCATTGTGGACATGGGTCATTAGAAATTGGATGAGAATGATCATACTCCCAACTACCCCTCCACCATAACCCACTGCACCGTATGCTAACGTTATATAGAGGATACTAAAAAAGAGATGAGCCACAATCGCACTGGCACACATGCTTGATGCATCAACACCAGTACTACTCATAAGCCACAGCTGAGCTTGCTCGGTATAGCTGCGTCCTCTGCTCTTCAAGGTTCGACTGCGTGAGTGGTGAAAAATACTTTTCCTATTTTTCTTCCTCTCAAGGACTCTTCCCCTGCCGAGAGGATGCCTACCCAGCACCTGTCTATAGTACTGCGACCGTCGCTGCTCTGTCTTTCACTAATTGGGCACACTACTCTAACAGCATGTGCTACATCTTATTGCAGTGCCAAAATGTCATTGAAGAAGATAGATCAAATTCACGAGACGCAGACAGCGAACAAAGGTCTGAGACGTCAAAAATTCAGCATAGGCACAAAACTTGGAAATGCCAGGCTTGATGATCGACGTCAACGTCCGCCCAGACAGCGACAGCAGTGCTGTAGGTGTGCTAGGTGCTTTGACGCAACCAGACATTCTGGCCTGACTGGCAGAAAGCGTCTGATGACCCTGGCCGCTGATGGCACTGGCCGCCCCCATGCCCAGGCACACCCGGCGCACCCGGACACACACACACACACACACACACACACACACACACACAAAGCAGAACTGCGTCTTGCGTCGTATTGGGAATGTACTTGCAGTATGAGCATAGGCATTCAAGTTAGCCTAGGTGCCCCGAATATGATATTTCTGGTGCTCTGAATAGAGGGTTTCTTTTTACATGCTGCGGAAATGAAAGTCGTGAACGAAAAGGGAAAGGAAATCCGAGAGACCCCCACGCTCAGAGGCATTTTTTTAAGGCTTATAGCCTTGTCCAAGCGCACGCCAGCGCAAGTGCTAAGACGACACATCCGCCGGAAGCGCAGGCAGGTGGCTGTACTGAAAGTTTGCTCGGTTCTCCAACCGGGACGGGACGGCCATATTGCGTTTGGCACATGATGAACCGCGTACCAGCCGTACCGCACCGGTGGGTGGATGGATGGGTGGGTGGGTGGGTGGATGGGCGTGCGCGCAGGCTGGCAAGCAGGCAGGCAGACAGGCAGACGTAGTGGTGTCTCCTTGGTGAAAGACAATACATACGTCAACATTGCGCTGAGTGTGACTATAAAAAGCGCGTCGTCTCCTTGGACTTGGTGTATTTTTAGTTGCTCAAAGGCTATTGTTAGCTAGCTACCACACACTTGAGGTGAAGACTGACTGCCTGTTGATGCCGTCACAATGATAGGCTTCATCCTCCCACACGTCAAATGGCATCTGGATCAGCTTTCCTGTGATGCACAAAGTTCTCTCGTGGGTAATCTTAGGGCAATATAATTTAAACTCAGTTTTTCCTGTTTTCGTTTTCAGACGCTCTGGGTGAGGCCAGGGAGCCACCTAACTCATCCTCTCCCAAGGGTAGAGGAGGCCCAAAACTTTATCTACTGCCACTCCAATCATCGTAAGGAACTGCCTGCGAGAAAAGTAAGGAAACCCGTTGAAGAACGAGGAGAGAAGGCTAGAGTGAACGCAGGCAGAGGTAGACCGATTTTTTTAAGTGAACCAACCTCCCCTTCATCTTCCTATCTTGAGAAACACAAACAAGAGAGCTGGCGAAGGAGATCGGGACAGCTTTGCCAGGGGATTATCCCATCTTGCCGTCGTCTTATACACTGACTATCGTCACACCCCGGCATTGCACGTGTATGTCAGGAGTACACGCACATTATGTATATGCAGTATATTTTAAGATTCACCGGCGGCCTGGCGAAAAAAAAATATGCGCATATATTTCTGCCAGGTTTTTTTACGCGTAGCATCTCCCTTTAATAGGCGTTAACGCATGCATGTGAGTGTGATGTGGAGGGGATATCTGCCCCTTTTTTCCCTAAAGAAAAGCAGTCGCAATGACTGCAGGGTGGTATTATCTGCACGTCCTGCTCTCCCACCAATCTTTAGTTGTGTTATAGCACAACAATTGGGCGTCAGGATGGCATTGTTTAGTCTAACATGTGGGCAAGCCATCCTCACGTGCTGACGGAATTCAAATTTCCTGACTTTTTTGCCACACCAGACCTTTGAGCGGAATTTGTCGTGGAGCAGAACAAAAAAAAGTCCGCCCAGGATCTCTGTGGAGGCCTACAAAAGCGAAACGGGCTATTTTTTTTAAAAAAAAAAATTCATGACTGTGGCACTAGATGATCACCACCCTGTACTTTGCATTTTTACAGAAGGTTCCATTTCTTAATATTTGACGAGGTTACCGGGTTAGTGCGATGCCGAAAGGCCACTGATTACGGATCGTACACTGGCCTGCCTACCACTGACTGTGCAGGCAAGCCCCTGTACGATCCGTCATCAAGGTACTGTGGACTTTTTGCATTGCACTCCAGTGTTCAAGAGCCTTAACGCCTTGACTGCAATTTCGCCTCACTTCGATCAGACTTTCTTGATGTCGGTGTTCATTACTCTGACTTCATGAAAAGCCATGCAAATGTTTTGTTGTTCTGGATTTTAAGTTCATCAAAGGCTTTGTGTGCGTGCATGCTGTACATCCAAACTCTCTCAAGCAGAGCAGCAAGCAGAATAGGTGAGTAGAGGGCAGACCTGACCTCACTGCTTCGTCGAGTCCAGCTTGGCGAGGAAAAGCTAGAAGACTGATACTATATCATTTTTTTTAATTTTTCGCTGCCCCTGTTAGTGTGTCTCTGTTCGTTCCCTGGGTGAGCGAGAATGACACTCAGTGCGCACTTGCTGCTTGTGCCTCCAAACAAAAGAAATGAATGTTCTGCCTGAGTGCCCGGACCCATAGACTACAGCAGCACTCTGGCTGGTGGTGGATATGGTGCCCAGGGCCCTGATAGGACTGAAGTCGATGACACATGGCAGTTCCGACCCTGTTGTGTACATACGTGGCAGTGCAATGCCGGAGCGCGCCGTGACCGATCTCCCTACTTACATGAACTGTACACAGTGCCGGTACAGTAAATCAGGCGAGGGAGTCAAGGGACACAACCAAATCCTGGGCGAGCATTCAAAAGAAATGGCCGCTGTTGCAATTCCTATATTCTCACTTCTCCTCTCCTACAACCGTCGGTGTTGGGGGAAATATGGTTGTGCCCGAGTAGGAATGGGCGCACAGGCCGGGGGGGAAAGCGTCGCTGTGCTGTTTGAGATAACAAAAGGAAAAGCAAAGTTACTGTGTTTGAGCGTGGCTCCGTTCATGTGGTGTTTTCGTGAGCAAAACATAACTTTTGGGGCCTCAGAGAAAAGAATTGTGGCTACGAAAGGTACAATGGAACGAAGCAGTGAAAGAACAAAGGATGGCGGCAGATACGGAAATATAAATGAACGCCGATTGACTTTGTTCAGTTGCAAACACCGCTGCTCGTTCACCTACGCGTATGAGGGCAAGGCCTTGGCCAAGGCCTTGGCCAAGGCCTTGGCAAGGCTTGGCTATCTTTGAGGCGACTTTTGGAAAGTCTAAAGTTTAGACGCACAGATGGAAAAATCCCAGGGCGCTCTTTCGGTAGTGGGTCGTTGTAGTGCTAAAGTAAGAAATAACTTCAATGATGTCAAGATCCTGCTCAAAGGCGAAGCCGAAATATGCTTCCTCAGCATACTTTGGGGGATTTGGCTTTGAGGATGCCAGATTTCACCACAGTGCGATCTCGGTGTTCCTACAACTCTTCCTACGCAGTACTGAATATTAGTCGAGCCCAAAGCGAGAAACCCAACGCCTAGGCAGGACTTAAAAAAATGATCCCAAATCGGGCACCCCATCAAAAGACGCGCATTATAGGCAGTACTGCCATAAATGTATAACCACGGTAGAACTGCTTGAGTCCTTCTCCGAATTACACGGCGGACGCATACAGAAGGTTTGCACAGAGGACAGAAGCTATGGATGGGCGGGGGGAAAAAGTGACGACAGCCATGTTGTACAACATTGGGTCGAATGAGCCGCGCAAGAAATATGCATGGATAGAAAAAAGACGAGGAAATTTTTTGAGGGCGAACGAAAGACCTTTGCTAATTGATCGTCATCATCAGAGACGACGAGAGTCTCTCTAGTTCTCTGCTTTTCCCATCAGACGCTGTTTACTTTGGCGCTCTCTCACTCGCTTTCTTCATCATCAGTGTCGTCAAAACTCCCTTTTTTGCAAGCACCCCGTAATACGGACGTTCACTCGTTCGTCCATCGATCTATCCTGCTTTTGTATGCCCTAGCAAGAGCGTCAATAAGGTGGCAGCTTAAGCTAAGCAGCAAGATGAAAGGGTCGGACTCAGACTTGAACGTCTTGAAACAGAGGAACCAGTGCAAACATTGTGCTACAACGCATCTGTTGTGATGCGGACTGCACTGTCCTCTTACTGACTCGGTCCCCCTTGACCTGTGGCGTGAATTCAACAACTCATATCTGTCTGGAAGTGGTTCTTAAAGGTCGATGATGCCTCTCCTTATTGGCTCCCCTCCCCTCGCATGCGTCGTGGAACCTCTTGTAGTGGGTAGAGGAGAAAGCAGGAGTAGAAGAAGTCATATTGGGCATTTTATCCGTCGAGGCAGGGAAAAGTGCTTCTGTTCCTTGATCCGCCAATGAAGAAAGTACGTACGATGCGATAGAAAGAGAAAGTGCAGGCAGACTGAAAAGGGACATTCGGGAGTGTGGAGGGGACGGACGGCATTTTGGGTTGATCCGCATGCTTCCCTCCAGTCGTGACGTTGGGACCCTTAGTCCGTTTCCATGCCGCATACTAATGTCTGTAGGGGGAAAAACATTAAATGAGGCTTGTGCGGAAATGACGTGCATACAGCGCGGCCAAAGTACGGAGCTCAGCCTCGAGTGCAGCGTTAGTAATGTGGTCCGGCACCCCAAGAAGTGGCCGGACCAGCTTTGGGACTTACCTCCGGTCCACGTATGCCGTGGTCTAAATATGTCAGGCAAAGTCGATCTGCAGTCATTCCTGAAGTTGACTGATGGCTCTGCTACGTAGTGCGCAGATAACTTTCTCTTCTGTCAAGCAGCATCCTCAACAATCTACCATTTCTCATCCAGAATTTTCATTTCCCGGGCCATTTCCTCAAAAATAGAGGCTTTCCTATCTGGGATCCGCACATGATCGAGAGTTGAACAGAAAGAAAGGGGACAAGAAATGTCGACACTTCGCACCAATGCTGACCACAATGGAAATGTACTATAAGCTTCAGAAATGAGGAAATCGGACTTCTCCCCAGGGAAATCCTCTCCCCTTGCTCTTCAAAAGGAGTGCTTGCGTGAGCTTTCTCTTCCAACACAAACAGAGTTTGCAAAACCACACGCGGGCTTATGGACGTAGGCAAAAAACTAAATAAGTCACCAGAAACACTCTTGGAACGTCTTGCCACAGGTTACCTTGACTATTCGGAGAGAAATTGACTGAGAAACGACGTCGGGGTCTCTCCTCGTATGTCAAAGCCGTGTCAGCAGGCAGTGAACATCAACTGTCATGACTTGCACTAAAAAGTGGAGTAGCCGTGTATTTCATTGTCTTCTTAGAAGAAAGGGAAGAACACTCAACAGTGCCATATAACCATTTAACGTGCAGTTACTCTGCGCTCGTACGAGCTCGGCCAGCCAGCAAGTCACTTGTGCGCCCCAGAATCACCAGATGATTGACTTATTGCTAGATTATGGAAGTGAGACAGCTGGTGATTGCTAGATGACTAGCGCGCTGCCACGCAGCCGCAGCGGCAGTGTCGTCTTCAGCCGTCGCAAGAGCGCTGTCACCTCCAATGACGGCAGCAACGGCAGCGACGGCCGCGGCGGAGGTCTCCTGGAGTCAGTCTCGTTTGTACGTGGGATCAGCGGCCGCGGCGGAGGTGGAGGCGGCGGTGGCGGTGGCGTCGGCAACGGCGGCGGCGGTGGCAGTGGTGGCGGCGGTAGCGTTGACGACGGCCAGCGCCTAATCGCCGAGGAAGAGGGAGCTGCGTATGAGTTGCAGATCTATTCTGGCGAGAGCCAGAGACAGTTGTACCTGCAACCCAACGGGCCGGTGGGAGGAGGTAAGAGCATGACATAGTTTTTTCAGCATGGTTTCGTTCAACTACTACTTCATTTCGACGGTTTTTTTAAGATTGGCGTCAAAACACATCTCAGATGAGTAAACGTACTCATCTGGAGCGTGTTGGGGCCACGCACTCAAATGGTCCAGGAGAGAGCTGGGCAAAGATACGGTAACTTTTTTTAGCTGCGATCACACAAATCCGGACAGTTGTACCAAGCTGACTGTGACATGACAAAACGAGTATGTTATGAAGAAGCAATGGAAAGGTTTAGGGTGCTGCAACAGTCACACTCGGATGACCAGAAATACCGCTTAATACCATGAAAGTCCACGGAAATTTTTCGAAGAAATATGAAGAAACTAGCGGACTCGACCGCTGTTGCTGGGTGTCTTCCCACTTCTGGACTGCCTAACACGAAGCCGATCACGCTCTGCACACTCGCCACACACCACAAGGCAGAAAAGGGAAGCGGGCTTGATCCAAGCAGAGACAGGCGCTTCAGCAAAAACTGCCATGTCGGCCCAACAGAGACGTAAGAGTAACCACCTCCGACAAGACAGGGCTAAAACTAGCAAGTGTGTGCATCATGCTAATATGAACTGAATGTGCAAATGTTGGATATTTCACGTGGATGTGAAAATTTTCGACCTTCTACTTTCACATGGAATCCATCTTTTTGATGCATTGTCAAACTTAAGTTCAAAAATTCTGTTTTAAGAGGTGTTAACACCTAGTTAACACTCTTCCCCATTGGCAACAGCTGCACCTGTGCCAGGACCACAGAAGTTGCCGTCGGGGCATGAGCAGCAGCTGTCGATCAGGACTGCTGTGGGCAGATGCCACTGAAACAAAGAAAAGGCCGGAGAAACCTTCTACCCCTTTCTGCTTTGTGCCACGCACTCCGCGTCGTCCATCCTCACGCGGATCCGAACACTCTTCATTCCCTCTCTTCTCCCAAGACTAGAAATAACGGCAGGCAATGAGTCCACGGGTCATGCCACAGTTTGACGTGCCTGGTTTTCCTGGGTCAATGTCCACTCATACTGACTCCTTCTCTCCCCTACTCTTGCCATAGATAGCTGCTGATACATGCATGTGGTAAATGTAACGTTGGACCTCGATTTTGGTCTCGACAGAGCCGCAGACGTAAGGTGCGATGCGATTGCTATGAAGCATCTGATTTGTAGCATCTACTGACCAAGTTTGGTGACGATCGGGGCAGTGGTGCAGCTGTCAGGCCCATAGCTGTTTCATTAAAATTTATTGTAAGAACTAAATCACCTATTTTGTTGTCACGAACGACATTTTACTACCCTGCACCACACTTCTACAATCTTCAGAAACATTGACATCCCACCATAACCTACTGCTCTCTCTGTTTCAAAACAAGTGAGCCAAGTGGAAACAGAGCTTCAATTATTGGCAGATTATAATTATACTGCAAGCCGTTTGGCTGAAATTTCTGGTGTCAACTTTATGATTTGGTGGTTGTGTGGCATCAAAAATGCTTGAAGCCATGAAGCCAGTCATAGTTCTGATTTCCTACCACAATTGTGTGACTGCATTGCTAAAGACATCCTATTGCATTCTTGTACTTCAATCGGCCATGCAGATGCATGCTTCTCAAATGGCTCCCTTATTCTGGAAAATTTGAAATGGGGTAATGGCTCACTTATTGTGAAACGGAGGGAGTAGCACTCCTTCCACTCAACCTCATTGGAAGACGGTATCACAGGGGGCAGCAGCAAAATTTTTGGAGCTACGATAATTTGTCCGCAGAAAACTCGTCCAGAGTGTATTCGTCCGGGACATCCTAGTCACTACTATCCAATTCATCCAGGGAAAACTGGTCAGGCACAACACTGGATAGGTACAACACTGGTCACGTACAGCACTGGATAGGTACAACACTGGTCACGTACAACACTGGTCAGTGACAGTTTTAGATTTGCATTAGTGTGTCAATGTGAGGTGAAATGAGTGTGGTTCCTTAGGACGTCCAGTTTTTTTTTCCTTGAGGGAAATAAAGTCGTCTTCTCCTCTTCAAAGCATTTCCCGCAATGACATCATGTGCTGTGGTATATCAACTTGCAGTGGTCTTCCCCAAGATCAAGACTTGTAGCAACAGCTATGGCGAAGATGCCACAATCAGATCCATCAGCCTGCTGCTGAGCCGGAGGAAATGAGATCATCCTTGGTCCCTCATAATAATGACTGAGTCGTGCAATGGCATCAGCAGAAAGTTGGGATGGTGAGGAACTGTCAAGAACTTCCACATGGTCACGTATGTTTGTTGTTGCGTACCAGTGCTCACAGTCTTTATCATGATAGATTTGTGCAACAGAATTGTCATTGGCACTGACAGCCAGGCCAGATGTGCATGACAGTGCATACAAGCCTCCAAACCCACTTAGTTTCTTCAGGAGAAGTTGACCTGCATTGACGATGGTGTCATCTAGCCAGCCCTAAAGGGCTTCAGATCGGAAGGCACTGATGCCAGCAGTCTCAAAGTCTGTGGCAAAATGAGTGGGAGATGGAATGTGCCCTATCACCTGTTTTGCTGCTTTCTTAACTTGCTGCAAAAGGATCAAGTAGGCAGCCTTGTTTTTCTTTGTCACGACAGAGTATATGCAGAAGATGGTTGGAAGGGCAGCATGGGTACTGGATAGTGAACCCTTGCAAAGCATGGCATGGCACATTCTTGAAGGTCCCATAGGCCAACCGGAAAGTGCTGACGTTGAATCCCCTCAGGTGTGCCAAGAACAACCTGCCTTTCACTCTTGTCATCACCTGTGTCACAGATGAGCCACCTGTCACCATGCATGACTTGGTGTTGCTCAAGGAATTCATGGAGATCATCCATGCAGGGAGGTATCATTGGGTGGGCCTTTCGCTGCGCACAGTTGATGCCCTTCTCATGCTTTTTTATGTCAGCAGGCATGTTGAACCTTCTCTATCTGCTGCTGCATTTTTGGCAGCTTGAATTACTTCAGGTGGCAATAGATTGAGGTTGTCTTCAGCTTCTTGTCGAATTTTTGCCACAACTTCCACAGCTTCTGTCTTCCCCCAATTGGGTGCATGTATATGTGGCTTTGCTGATCACATGATTGCCTCAATCCATGCGTCTATGACCGTCATTCATGAGCAGATATGATGCTTTCTGCACTACCATCTGGATTACCCTGATCTGAGGCCTTCATGAAAGAAGTAGAAGCAGCCAACCTCCTTGAATTAGCAGCTCCTTGCCGGTCTGACTTGGGACAAATTTCATCCCAAGCTGACAAAGCAGAGTCTAACGAAGCTCACTTCAAGTGCATTGAGATAAAACTGCTTGTTGTAAGTAAGTGCCTTGCTATGGAGCCGATGGAACCGAGGCCGATGGAGCCGAGGCTGACGAAGACGGCAGTTGGGAAATTTCAATCTGGACTGCCACATTTGCTCCTGCTGAGGCTGATCAGGTCCGCAAAGCTCCGGAGTCTGGACTGCCTTATCTCGCTGCTGCGCCCGCCCCCCCCCCCCCCCTAGTTGTCTTCCTTTTG
>JAAUXU010038361.1_pt1 | contig 34982 bp, 52 predicted proteins | sample 7278151 | NCBI WGS metagenome assembly JAAUXU01 (sample SAMN14350113, study PRJNA611818) | marine sediment metagenome | isolation source: surface marine sediment (1.8m) | place: French Polynesia: Moorea | collected 2018-08 | reverse complement strand
CCTTCAACACCCCCAACACCCCCTTTTCAGAGATCCCCGTGATTTCACCTCCCCACGCTAATGTTGACCGTTATTTTTCTTCTCCCATCCGTGTTTTATCAGGGAATCCGAGACGTCGCCGTCCTCCTTCTCCCTCTCCAACAAGCAGCCCGAGCAGAAGCAGTCGCGTTCCACTCCCGGCGGTTGCGCCGAATCCTTCGGTGAAAATGTGTCATGTCAGTCCTCCTCCTCCTTGGGCCCCCGGTAACACTTCAGAAGTAGATTTTTTTCTCTCTGTCTCTCTTCTCTTCTTCCTGCAGAAAAAACACCTCTTTTTCTTGTCTTCTCTACGTTACCAAGAGCGTTTCACCCCAGTCCTCACCGCACACTCCTTTCCCCACCCACCTTAAAAGGAGTTGTTGCCAGAGAAAAGTATAATCTTATACATCAAACCCCCCAGAAAGTGGAAGAAAAAGATCCTAAAGCGAGTTTGTTGTAATACACACAGGAGAAAACCAAAGACACTTTTGTTAATGTAGTCTCTATAGAGATATATATATAATATATATATATATATATATACGATTGGTCGCACTCACGCCGTGCTGACCGGTGCGATAAAAGAATTCTGCTGTGTGAACTTTTTTTGCTCATAAAATGGCATGAGAATAATCTCACTGCTTTTTTTCTATCTCTCTTCCTTCTGTACGTTTTCATTTCTCTTCTATAACGAGTTTTATTCAAGAACATATTTTTTTCTCGCTTCTCGACACTTTTCGTGTTGGCCAAAAAAAAGATCCACATCAAATTTCGACCCCAGGTCAGATTCTCTCTCTCTCCTCTCTCTCTCTCCTTATCCTCCAAAGAAAAAAAGGTCAATTTCTGTCTGGTTCAACTGATTTTCTTCTTGACCGAAGGGTTCGGCGCGAGCTACGGGGGCCACGAGCTTTTTGACTGTGTCCGCGTGTGTGTCAGGGCCAAATAAAGAGTCACGCACCACAAAGCAGCCCTTGGAGAAAAACCAGAACCCTCTAAACTGTCGTGCTTTTGAGTATGAACACAAACCTCATTGCCTGGGTGAAACAAAAAATATTCTGGACCTCTAAACTGTCAGGTTTTTGTGTCTATATAAAAAACATCCTCATCGCCTGGAAAGACTGCATGATTATGTCTGTGTACCTGGAGTTGAGGGCAAAAGTTTGCGTATACTCGAATAAAAAAACCCCAACCTTTCTGTTCTGTGCTATGCTTGGCAAGTTATGACGAGATCTCGGAATTTTAGGTGATGAAGATTTCACTTTTGATTTTTCTATTTTTCAAAAATGGAAAAGAACCCTATACGAAGTGTTTAACCCCCCTCCCTCTTCAGGACTTTACCTTGCTTATATTCCGAGGTCTCCTTGACGAATGGACCAAGTTAGGTGAGATCGAAACACAGCTGCAAATTTGCCAACCATATGCGAACTCTTGACCTCAAGTCAATCTACATATGTGTATAAACATATCATTAACCTGCTGCAACTATACACGTCTCCCTCTCTCTAATCGATGCCATTTGAATGCCCTCTTTGTGCTCACATTGTTGGGGAGACCCAGATTGGTGCCCAAAAGTCTCTGCAGTGATGTGAGCACAACGTAATCTCTCTTTCTCTTCCACCTACCCTATAAACATATTCTGTTTAGCATCTCTGTACCTGCCTGCCACCACCTCCACAATCTGCTCTGCTTTCTTCCACCCCTGCATGACAGTCACTAAACTCTCACCGGTCAACTTAAAGTAAGTAAACAACAATGGTCGGTTTCTTTTCTTTAGTATCGTATAAAGTGTTCTTAATCGTAGCTTCGCATTATGTGTTAGGAGATGTGTACCGGGTGGCTGAAGAGACCTAATGTTGCTTATGAGTTCACAGTGCATCAGTGCAATTAGATGTGCACCCTGTACGCAAGTGACTCGAATACCAAGAAACTATTCTTTAATCCGACAGAGTCATTTATGCTTATGCAAGCAGTTACTTACTGCGCTATCTTGTCACACTATTGTGGTGTTAAATTATGCTCAGACGCACTCACACGCCTGCTTTGACGTCACTTCAGGGTCCAGATTGTCAAGGACGGCAAGAAGCGCAAGCTCATCATCAACGGCTGTCGACTGGAGGACGCCGGCAAGATCACGGTCAAGACAAACGCGGATGAGAGCAGCGCTGACCTCGGGGTGAAATGTGAGTTACTTATAAGTTTGGGTTTTTTTTCTAAGCCCTCTCAGACTCTTAGCCTCGAAAATTGCTCTCTTTGTCCTCCGCCAACGTAGATAACAACGGCTTCGTGAAGGGCATGCGCGAGTTCAAGCAGTGCGTGGAGCGCGAGAAGGTGGTCTTCAACGTCGAGGTCAAGGATCCCAACGCACCCGTCGAGTTCTTCAAGAACGGCGAAAAGATCGAGCCAGATGGAGAGAGGGTGCAGGTCGTCAACCTTGGGAATGGAAAGCACCAAGTACGACAACAGCAGTTAGTTCTAGAGCTCCCCCCTGGTCACCAGACCGACTTTTTTGTGCTCAGCTGGTGATCAACAAGGCAGACATGGATGACGCTGGTGCCATTACGGCCAAGACCCCTTCGAATCGCGGCGACGAGGTGATCGAGTCCAAGTCCAACTTCACCGTAGCCAAGGGAGAGGAGGCGCCCGTCATGGCCGACGTCGCTCCAGTCACCGGGTACGCCAAGAAGCAGTGCAACATGACTGTGCCTTACAAGGTGAGTCACATCCACCCCAGCACGCCGTACTCGTATGAAACATGCACGCATCCGGCGCCCAAGTACATGCCAGTGCTTTTCGTCTCCCCCAGGTGGAAGGTGAGAAGCAATCGGACGTTGAAATCTTCGTGGAGAAGGATGGCCAGCAGCTCAAAATTGGCCGAGACATTCAGGTATCATCTCAATTTACAGTTCAGTCTCGCACGCACTGCAGATTGTTCCAAGCCATTATCCCATATGTCCGTACTTATGTACGTATATTAGCATTGGCAGTATACAATATGCATGTTCACATACCTTTCCATGCTGTGTTTTTAGTTGACTGTTCACGGTGACCGCATTCAGCTGGATGTGATCAATCCCAAGCGCGAAAAGTCCGGCGTGTACAAGGTGATCATGAAGAATGCGCAGGGTCAGGATGAGAAAGACATCCATGTCAACATCCTGGATGTGCCAACGCCACCTCAAAGCATCAAGGTGAGGACTCCTAGTGATGCTACGCTGAAAAGAAATGCTCTCTAATGTTGATGTGTGATCTTGAAGGTCACTGACGTCTACCAAGACAACTGCATGATCCACTGGACACCACCAAAGGACAACGGCGGCACGGACATCAAGAAGTACATCATTGAGGTATGCATTCATACCTACACTTGCCTCCAAAAGTATTTGAACATCAGTTCTGTAGTGGAGAAGTGAGCGCATGCAAATTTTTTTTGCTTAATTGCCAGTGCTGCCATTAATATGCAATTTCATCCAAAGTAAAGTGAAAAATTCCATGGCTAAGTCTTAAAGCTTTCCAATGATGTAAGTATAATTTGTGTAGCTTCAATATTAATGTAGCTTTGCATGATTCTATTTAGTACAGTAAACAAGTTAACTGCATTGACAAAATGGCCAGGGCTGCCTTTTATATGCAATTTCTCTGAAAATAAAGTAAATAAGTTCAACTGCTGAGACTTTAAGTTTTCCAACAATGTAAATGCAGTTCATGTAACTGCAATATTAAGGAAGTTACAGCAGCAGGAAAAAGTGTCCGAATACTTATGCACACCCCCAGAAAGGGACTTGCTGCTGCGGTGGCGGCAGGTGGGTGGTGAGGTCTGGAAGGGGGGGTTCCCCTTGAGTGGTAAAAAAAATTGAAAATGTTTCCAAAAATGCATGACATTTCAGTATTTTCGTCCCTCTGACGGGTGTTCAAATACCTTTGGAGGCAAGTGTATATGAGTGTGATTTTTGTGGTGCCACGGCAGGAAATGTTGTTAGGCCCTGGACACAACCAGCGGAACTGGAGCTTGGAGCGAGGTGACTCAGACCCTGAGCGGCACTGAGCGCAGCATCAAGGTGGATCACCTGACGCCCAACCACAAGTACAGGTTTAGGGTAAGGGCAGCCAACAAGATCGGACAGTCAGATCCAACAGAAATGAAGGGCGATGACATTCTGATGAGAGACCCATGGGGTGAGTACGACTTTGAAGTTGCGTGACCACCTGACCCGCTGCATCGTCGGCTCATTGCCCAAATTCTCTTAGATGTCCCTGATCCATGCGGCCAGCCTGATATCTTGGACTGGGGTCCGGACTTTGCGGAAATGTCTTGGACGCCTCCAGCCTCTGACGGTGGAGCAGATATCACCCACTACGTCATCGAGATGAAGGAGAAGAACATGGGACATTGGGTGGAGGGAAAAACACTCACCGTCAAAGAGGTCAGTAACTGACACGGCAATTCTAGCGCGTCTCTTCTATGTGTGATTCTACGATCTCCAACAGGTGGAGGCCATGGGCAACAAGATCAAAGGAAAGCAGGACGGTTTGGTCGAGGGTCAGGAATACCAGTTCAGGCTAAAGGCTGTAAACAAGGGCGGCGCCAGCATCCCTGGACCACCCAGCATTCCCATGATCGCAAAGACCAGATTCCGTAAGTTTTGGATCTCTACTAAAGTGAGGTACGACAGCGCATGACGTCAAAACCGGGTTGGACGGGGAGCTTGCGAGATGACTTTGTGCACGTCCATGTGGGTGGGTGGTGGATAGCGATGGGGCCGTCCTCCAGGGGGTGAAGAAAGGTCTTTTGCGAACGTGCAAGCCATCTCGGCCAAGGATTATCCATGACACCTAGGGTATATCAAGTCATTGTCTCTTTTTCGCTTCAGTTCCTCCTCACCTGAAGGGTGACGGCATGCACGACATCACCCTGAAGAAGGGACGTCCCATCCGGTATGATATTTGGTTTGGAGGCGAGCCCGCGCCAACCGTCGAGTGGATCAGGGAAGGCAGGACACTCACCAACGACAAGAGCACTTCCATCGAGTTGTACTCCAGGAACGCAATCTACACGAACAAGAACACCGTGTTGTCCATACCCAAGGCTGACCGGTATGACCCCACGGGGACCTGTCGCCATACGTGATACATGTACTGTATTCTTAATTTTCAGCCAGCGCGACACCGGCCTGTACACCATTAGGCTAAAGTCTGAGGCTGGCACCTTCGAGGCCAGCGGCAGAGTCAACGTCCTTGACGTGCCCTCGCCGCCCAGGGTACTTCAACCCGACGAGGTACTGTGAGAAGTGATATCTTGGAGGTGGTACAACCGTGTCAACTCTCTTGGGTGCGTCATTTTCCCTGCTTTTCGCACGCGCAGGTTCGAGCGGAACACGTGAAACTGAGCTGGATGCCACCCATGGATGATGGCGGCACTCCCATCACCAACTACCTTGTCAGGTACATGGACATTGACACCGGCGAATGGGTCTCTGCGTGTACGGTGAGCCAACTCTGATGAAATCCGGTACTTCAGCATCTATGACAACTTTGCGCTCTTCGGCTGTTAGACGAGCGGCACCAGCGCCACGGCCAAGGGCTTGAAGCCAGGTCACCTCTACCAGTTCGAGGTGTCCGCCATCAACAAGGAGGGACAGTCGGAGCCCATTTACACAGGAGATCCCATTCTGGCAGAGAACCCATACAGTAATCATTGCAAGCATTCACTGCCCTAAGTACGAGAGTCATCATCGTCGTTGCTTTTTTCACAACAGGGCCACCCAGCCAGCCTGGGGAGCCACGAATCATGGACTTCGACAACAAGTCCGTGACCCTCCGCTGGGACAAGCCTCGCGACGATGGCGGCAGACCCATCACTCACTACGTCATCCAGAAGAAAGACAAGTTCGGAGGCTGGTTTGATGCGCTCGTCACTGACGATACCAACTGCGAGGCCAAGTGAGTACTACAGACTTAGAGTTGCACGACTCCTCAGCCAAGCCTTCGTCCAACAGAATCGACGAATTGGAGGCTCGCGTGCCCGGCCTGAGCGAGGGCAAGTGGTACCAGTTCAGGGTGATTGCTGTGAACAAGGCGGGCGAGTCCGAGCCCTCCACCCACACAAAGCCTCATCTCTGCCGACACAAGAACCGTAAGCATAGGAATGCATCGTGTTGTACCAGCTGTGAAGAGTGCAGATCTGCCTCAGATGGACTTTCTACCTGAGACATGCGCACCTTGGAGACGGGACCATATTAGTATATCAAACGATTTTCAAGCTTCAAAATGACCAACTTCTGGGTGAATTTGTCATCTTCCAGGAGTCCAGCCTTCATCAAGCTTTTTCTCAAGTCTCTCCACAGTTAAGCTTTAGAGCTCAAGCCTAGGGTTGAACCCACCCCTGGACTGCAGTCATATTTTCAGCTTTCTGATTAGAAAGAGTCGCCATTTTTTCATTCAACTTACGTGTACAAGTGAGAATGAGAACAGAGACTGCGACGCACTTGCTTTTTCAGTGTCCCCGAGCATTGACAAAGGCCAGGCGGGCTCCAAGATCGTCAAGACCAACAGGACAGCTTGCTGGCAAATCAGGTGCAAGGGAGGTGAGTGAGTAGGACCCATTGAAGCAGCGCAGCCACAAATCATGAAAAAAATTGCTCACTGCTCAGAACCACCTCCAACTTTCACTTGGATCCATCCTAGCGAGGGTGAGATGCGAAGCTGCGACCGCTGGACAATCCTCTACGAAGATTACCAGGTACTGCGGCCCCGAGTACGGCATAGTCGTAGCATCAAGGGGATGACTCAGTCAGGGGTCTTGTGCAAGTTGCTCCATCACTTTCTCTCACTTCGTCAGTGTCTTCATCATTGGTCACATTCAAATCCCTCCTGACGAGGTCAAAGTTTAAACTCACCTTATGCATGTGATATATTTCTAGATACATTACAAAGATAAGACAACAATGTTGGGGGGGAGGGCCTATTAAGTTGCACGCTGTGATGGTATTTTCTGTCCACATTGCACGGTTGTAAGGAGACTTTGGACGATTTTAAGTGTTGTCACTGATAGTTAAAACCTTCAGTCTTCACTCTTTGTTACTTTTGGTCTAATTTCTAGTCTGAGTGCATAATTTGATGTGGAACTCCTTCATGAGGGCTAGTCTAGAGTAAGAAAGTAACAAGCATTCCCCAGGTGATCTGGACATGAATGTTTACTCGCACATGTTACGCACAGTACGTGGCCGATTCGGATGATTTCGAGACTCACACCAGTATTTTCATTTGAAAAGCAAGTGTAGAATAATGTATCAATGTATGGGAATATGGGACAAAGAGCTGTAATAGAGTCTGGTATTGTTTTCAACAAAAAAGCGACACTGGCCCACAATAGCAAACTTTCGGAGCCCTGTTGCCCCTGTACGAGCCGATTTTGTTTATTTCGGTGCAGTGTCCACACTGCCAAGAGCACCAAGGAATTCCAGATCAGAAAAGGCATTAAGGCCATGGATTACCCCACCCCCCACCCCATACTCCCCTAACCTTGCTCCGGCCGACGTCTTCTTCCCGAGAGCCAAGAAGGTGCCTGAGGGCATGACAGTAGAGGAGGAGACTGTCCGCTACAGCTGGGCCCGTGCCTGTAAGACACTGCCCATGTCTGAGTTCACTGCTGCCTTTAAGAGGTGCGTGGACTTCTATGAGAGATGCATTGAGAGAGAGGGTGGTCATGTGGAAAAATAAGTATTGAGAAAGTTTCCTGTAAGTTCATTAATAGTAAAAAAGTTATGCTCCGAGTCTCAAAATCATCCGAATGGGCCGCGTCCGTACGCCAGGTAGTGATTGACCTAATCTGTTAGGGCGGCGCCACCACCACGCTCGTCATCAACAAGGTCAGGATGCAGGACGCCGGCACCTTCGGGCTAGAGGCGATCAACAGGTGAGAGAGTGACTTGCGGGCCAAAAGTCCAGAAGACCCTTTGAAACGTTGCTTATAACATTTTGTTCCTCAGAAATGGCAAGGAGAAGGTTGACCTGGACTTGATCGTGTTGGACACCCTTCCGGAGTGCGACTGCCTCTTCTTCCTCAAAGGGGACAAAAAGTGCTCCTGTCCCATCTCGTATACAGGGTGAGAAAAAAACGTTGCCGTCCTCTTACCTCCGAGCTGTCTCTGCCTCTCTTTCTCTCTCCTCATCGCAGCATGCCTTGATGGGACAAATGAAATACTCACATACACTTGATGTCATATGTTACATTTCATATCAATATGTGAATGTACGTACGCACATCTTACATGTGAGCAAGTACACGACGTAAGCTGCACAGTCCAGGTGGAACGTCCGTAACCTCCCCCTAATGCGTAGCGGTTGTTGATGCTTTCCACCACCGACCCTGGAAAGCACTTTGCACATAACGTGAAAGTTACTGACCTTTGTTGCCGTTACATCTGCGTCCCCCTGTTCATGTACTCATAGCACGGGAAGTACAACTTTTGCCTTTGTTTCTGTCATTTTCACTCGAACCCGCCACAGAGGACAGCGAGGTGGGCCCCCTCTCAAGATGATCGACGACGATCAGGGAGGAGAGCCCACAAAGTTGACCTCCAGCACGCTCCACCACCCCCACCCCCGCCACGTGTGGGCCGTCCGCGGCAGCGGCAGCGGCAGCAGAAGTAACAGAAGCAGCAGCGAAGCGGTGCCACCCAAGAGGGTCTTGGCCCGTGAGGTCCCAGCTGACGCTGCTGCCACGGACATGTCAATGATTAGGGCCCCACTAAGGCGGCGCCAAAGGCCTGATCAACCCGAGCACCATCGTCTTCACCAGGAGGACACTGATAAATTCTCTTCGGTGGTTGCGATGACAGCGGAAGAGGAGACAACGGCGAGGTCCGCCGGCTTGTTCACCACCCTGTGCCACCGCCGGCGCACGGTCAGCTTCGGCGCAGCGGAGAAGATGAAGTGGTTCGCGCCGCGGTCCCAGATGGAGGACGGGAAGAGCTTCTTTCAGCATCCGAGCAATCCCTCCTGGCTGCGGACGCCATCGGCCAGCTCATATCACTGCTCTCCTTCGCTGAAGAGAAGAAGATCTTCTTTGTCATCCTCGGGAGCGTCAGCCACAAGTTCCATAAACCCAGCAGCTGCTTGGAGGCGGGCGTCGGCCAGACATTTTTCAGTCAGAAACTGAATTCGACGCTCTTGACAATCCGGATAAATTCTTTAAACACACGCACTAAAAACAATCACGAAGAGGCATCGGCCAATGAACCAGGAAACTGAAATTTTCAACAAGATCCACGGAGGCAAACGTACTAACACCTTTAACTGACTTGTGTTTGAATGCAAGGTAGTCATTGCAAGACTATTTTAATGCTGTTTTTATCGAGCATCATCGGTGACATTCACAGCGACCACAACTTACACGCGTATTATGTACTAACGTAAGTAGATAGTATTTGCTGCTTCGACTATCACCCTGATTTGGGTCATTTTCGGAACGGCCCCAGGCTTTTATCCATTGAAACTACACACATTACATCTTTTAAAATATACGTATAATTGAGTAGATGTGTGAGCTGTACGATATGGAGATATGATCCCTTTCATGCTTAGTTTATTTCCAGCACAAAGCTCTGATGATGATTCCTGTAGAACTTACATGCCAGCTTTGACCAGATTGCAAAAGCAAACTTTTTTTTACCTGACTTTGCTCCAACTGGGATATCTACGCATGTTGCTCATGTATTTGAACTGAATTCAACTGTCTGAATATGTCCCAATCTCCAAACAGACTTGAAACTCAATCTAAGCATCTTAAAACAGTTCTGGTTTATTTTCCATTTTTTACCAGTGTCATTACACAGTTGCAGCCTCGAGGCTCTGGTGCATCTCACAGTTCTCCAAGGGTCTTATACTCTCTTCAGTCAGTAGAGTATGATAGTTCTACTGGCCCCACCTCCTTTCCAACAGCTCAGTCCAACCACTCTGTTCCTGGAACAACAGTCAAATGGATCTGGTAACAAGATCCATGTTCCTCGTCGAGTTTGTCCACTTACCACAGCATCATTGGAGCAATCCTTGTCTTGGCAGTTGCTCAAGTATCAGCAGTTCTATGAAGGATTTTCCTTTGGAAGATTATCGCATTCTGTCTTGCTCGCATTTTTACATGCCCTGGCGTTGGGACGGTCTTTTGCATACAATGTGGTGATTCCATGGTATCTCCGCTGAAACTTTTCTATGAATCTTTAAGAAAAGGTACCGTAAGAGAATTTGGATAGGAATCATATCACGTTCTCCACTTACTCTTCAAACGGAAACACCCTGTATAGGGCCTTGGGAGAAAAAAAAAAAACGTGATGGAAGCAGGTGGAATCGAACCCCAAACCACTGAGTAAGTGGTCAGTTCGGTGTTGTCGAGATCAGCGTTGAGAAGTAGGTCAAAGAATTGGCCCAACTCATTTTCTATAAACAACTCCAGCCTAGGATGGTCAAGTAATACAGTGCCGAATATTCGACCTCTTTGGAGTCTCACTGGAGGTGGCCTCGAGCTGGACATTTTGCTACGAGCCAGGTCGATCTTTGGCTCGCGAGTTCGAGGCACGAGCTCGGCTCGCGCCCACCTCTAGTCTCAGGCGAGTTCTGGCGAGAACTAAAAAAGAACGTGAGATGCATGTATAAGGACATTCTATGTTATATCATCGGCTGAAGCATAGATATACTTATCTTACTTGTACGTTGATATTACTATAATCCCCCCTCTATTGCCAAAGGAAAACAATAGACCGCAACAGTTTGAAGCGGCCCTTTTTTTAAGATTCTTGAGTTTGAAGTCTGTTTGGAGCGGGTTACATTGACAGTAGAATTCAGTGCAAATACGCACCAAACGCGTACTAACAATACTTCTTTAACTGATGGACTTTTTCCCCCTGAAAATCAGTGAGAAAAAGTCTATGTTTCACTGATTTTCAAACGGACCGTGAAAAGAGTCAATTAGTTCAAGAAAATTACATGTTTGGCAAAAAAATAAGCAGTTTTCTCACTTGCAAATTTGACTCTGTTTCTCTCGTGAGCCTTGAACACTTTTTTCACGAGGAACAAATGAAAAAAATTCTCACTCAAGAACCGGTGAAATTTGCTTGTGAGAATAACTTTCTTATTTTTTGTCACACACGATCCACATCTGGTCGAAGCTGACATACAAGTTCCATAGGAATGCGCAAATCACTATCAGAACCTTATAGTGGAACTAAACTGAGCATAAAAGGGATAACATCTGCATATTGTATGAGTATCAGTGCTGCATACTTTTAATAGATAGAAGCCTGGGGCCGTTCCGAAAATGACAGGATGAAAGTAGAAGCAACAAATACTATCTTCTAACGTATTTTTCAAAAAGAGGTTTTTCCTCCTGCCGCAGTCCTACTTGTTGGCGTACGCACAGTAGTAGACGCTGGGATAGCAGCTTCATGACCAGGACTTAAGGCGCGCTCTCCTTAGGCGAACATGCTGTACTGCTATGGTTTGAGCAGTGGTGTCAACGTTGAGATCGACGCCTCATATTATTGTTAGTGTTGCCACCCAAAGAGACAAATCTGACCGTCTAAAGTGACCACAAGTAGCAGCGGGGCAAAAGCCAGCAGCACCAAGAAGGGGTGCCACAGCTTCAAGTTCGACTGGGTCAACTTGACCAAGTCCAGTTTCCCCATTGAAGTCAGTCGGACCCTCAACTTTGTCAGCTCTGTGCAGTACAGTATGACGTAGTACAGGATGTAGACTCGTCCTCCTCTCTTTTCACCTCTTTTGTTTCCACTCAACAATGTGAATGGTTTTTTTTTTCCTTTGTTTTTTGCCAAACTTCCTCATAACCTTGTTCAAGCATGCGCAGAAGTAACCTCTGATTTTCTTCTCTCTCTCCGCTCTGTTCCAGTCCCGACGAGGGCCTGAGGAGACTCATCGAGGCCCAGTTCGGCGACAGCGTCAAGTTCTGATCCAGAGCGTGGAAGATCCTTCCTCCTTCCTCGGGGCCACGTCAAGGGGGGGCAAAAAAGAGTTTCCCGCCCCCAAAAAGCATTACACAATACAGACTACCCATTAGCGAGAACGAAGAAGAAGAAAAATCGCTCATTTTTTGTCGCCCATTTTTTTTTCATCACTCGGATCTGTGTCCAGCACTTGGGTCGACGCAATCAGGAGTACGAAGAGCTACTTTTGGGGTTTTTGCTTTTTTTGAGCGCTGCTGAAAGACAATTTTGGGCAGGAAAAAGTGAACCAATGCATCTTTCTCTTTCAGATCTCTGATTTTTGCTAAAACAAACTTTTCTTTCTGCAAGGCCATTGTTGGTCCTTCAATGAGGCAGCAACGATCGTTGCTATCTTTCTGTGATAGTTGTACGAAAAAGAGAGGGAAAAGAAAGAAATTGCTATGGAAAGGAGACTTTTCAAGGGGGTTCTCAACAGTGGTTCCCAAATCCTCGATTTCGCCACACAAGTCTTGACACAGAAATCATCCAAGTTCATTTGTTTTCTCTCCCCGAAACATCAACAACTTGGAGAGGAGACTAAACAACAGTACCAAATGTTGCCATATTCTATTTAGAGCCTGAATTTCTATTGCACACATACATACACGTCACCAGTAACTGACCCAACCCCCCTTATTTTGCGAGCTCAACCCCTTCCCCCAATGCCAGATGGATGGAAAACGAAGAGTGTTCGATGTCTTATCGAAGGTGCATCATGATAGAGGCTAGAACCAGATGTAAAGTGAGAAAATTTAAGTGATGCAGATGGCACAGGCAGTAATTGTTACCGCCATTATCATAATTACACTACTTGAACTTTTTTTTGTCTGTTTAGAAGTGAGGATAGCTTTCCAAGACCCGCCCCCCCCAAAAATTAAAGGCTTCTTCTCCCAGAGAACGTGAAAAAAAATCGCTTCAACCCAGCGGGGACATCATATTCTCTCTCTCTTCAAGAAATGCATATTATTAACACTTAACACGCATACATACACAAACACACTTGAAGCATTGTATCAAGTCTGTCAGTCTTTTCTTGGTCCTTTTTTGTGTTGAATCGATAATGTATAGCAAACTATGAGACACACTTGTGAACATCCTTTTTCATTGAGGGGGGGGGGAGGAAAAAAAAAGAAAAATGTTGCCGATCTGAGGCGAGCGCTCCAGAAAAATCCCCTCCTCCATCCTCCCCCGCATGCTCTTCACGTGCACGATGAGCGCTGGCTTCGGCTTAGACATTTTTCCACTCAGCGAGGGTCGTGCAAATCACTCGACGTCAAGTAATCACTCCACAATCACTGTCGTGTCCCTCACGATCACTCCCAACGCGTCTAGCACGACTTTTTTTTTCTTCTTCTTCTTTCCAATCATCCCTCGCCATCATTTTGACATTCGATGAAGAAAAAAGTTGTAAAAAGCTGAAACAAGTTTTGTCATTCGAGTTAAGAATATTACTTACGATTCCTTGCACTGTGGATATAAGTGAATATGCTACTATACTACCACTTATGTTACTAGACGCATACACGTTGCACTACACGTAACATTCTGTGCCGCCACCTACCCACTGCACACGTGCTAATTGTGTAGCTGGACAATTTTGCAATAAAAGTTTGTACAATAACCTTTAAGACTGTCCAACTTCATCTGTCTCGGCTAGAGAAGGAAGGAAGGACCTCTCGTGGAAGATCAACTGTTTATATTCTCGTCGTCAGCGTTGCCATCTGGCTGGTTAATCACATGTACGGTACACTGCCGACTTTGCCATGGTGCCGTTCTTGCTCTTAGCGTACAACTCAAATCTGTTTGACCGTCCACCTTGATCTGCCTCGCCGAGTCCATGGTGGTGGACATAGGTGAAACCTGACCAAGTGTCAGTTAACTGAATACGTCACGTGAAAGGAGACCACGGAGGGTTCATGGAACGAATGGAGCACCATCTATTCAGTCGGCGGGGACCACGCTGCTTTGGAAGGCGTCAACGGTGCTCCTGGTGATGAAGTCCGCGCTCTTCGAGGTCTTCCCCTGGGCCATGTCATCCTTCAGCATCTTCCTCACTCATGGCATAATTATACTGCTACTAGGCACAGATTTCGACTAAGGATTTTCATTTAGTCGACTCATGACTAATATGGGCTTGAGTCAACTACATCAATCGAATAAAATGGCACTGAAAACAATGTAGGTGACTACTGATGCAGCAAGTAACTTTTAAGGAATAATAAGTATTCAGTGATTGAATTTTGACTATCAGTGCCCAGGGAGTCTAAGATTTACTTTCCCTTGCTTACTAGACTATGGTCGACGGTGACTAAATGAGATTTTACTTGACTAATCAGTCGACCATGGTTGACCGAGGACAGGGACCAGGATCTTCAGTTCGTGTGGTCCGTGGTCCCGACTCAGATTGAGGTTTGGTGGACAATCTTGCCAAAGTTCCGTCAAGCGACCCAAACCATAACAAATGTTGCTAGCGGAAACAAACACGAGTTTCAACTCACCATCGACGTGGCTGGCGGTGGCAGCGTAGTCGGTTACTTTGTGCTAGGCCTTACCCAACAATCATGACTCAATGACGAGCGCCAAGCGCGTTGACAAGGTGGCCGACGCCTGCCAAAAGCTCTACGGCGACGGCGACGGCGACGGCAAATCCAAGGATCTTCTGCGCTCCTTTCTCGAGTCCCAGGTGCCCAAGAGTGACGCTAAGGAAATCGAGCAAGAGCTGAAGAAGACTCTCCTGTTGAAGAAGCTGAAAGGTAGCAAAAAGAGAGAAAAAAAGGAGCGACCGATCAAGAAGCCCAAGAAATTGACCGCCCGCCAGAAGAGGGACTTGGGATTGAACAGACTACCGAAAAAGGGACTCAAATACCAGGTGAGAGTATCAAGTCAAGCCGTCACACTGGATGTCGCTAAGAAACACTTTTACCCCTTCAGGACTTCCGTCCTATGTACGCCCTCTGGTTGGAGTACATGCGCAGTCTACTGGACTTCTCCAAGTGGAAGGGCAGCAACTGCGACGATAACATTCAAATGAGGCTTTGTCGAGCCGATTATCACGGAGCTCTCGTCAAGGTTCGTGCTGTCGGTGTTGTTCTGGTGCGAATGAAAAAGCAAAACTTGTTGCAGGTGACCCGCGCACCGTGTCCTGGCCATGTCGGTTGCGAGGGTCTGGTGGTTATGGAGACGAGGAATGCGTTTCAGATCCTTTCCCGAGATGACGTCCTCAGAATCATTCCGAAGAAAGGTGCTTCATTTACCTTCAGAGTAGACCAGCACATCTTCACCGTCGGCGGCAGCTACATGCTGATGAGGCCCGCGGAAAGGGCTGTCAAGAAGTGGAAGACCAGGGGACCCTTGGATCTCTGACCAGTTGGTCAGGCTCAAGTGCCGTGATAAGACTAGAGTGCTAACGCAGACGCAGTAATCACCACGTAACTGTTCATGATCTCAATGGTCATAAATGTAACTGCTCAAGGACAGTTTGAACCAGAATGACAAAGTGCGAGAGACGTAAAAAAATGCGTTTTGATAAGTCGTGTCTAAGACCAATTCTCCCGGCTGAAGTGACTGACGCTGAGAACTTCCCTCTGGCCGACGCAGTCGTCGGCAAAATTGAAGACAAGAAGTCGCTCTCCAGAGTCCTGAAACTTTTTGGAGAGAAACTCCCTCTAGGAGAAGAGTTCCAATTTCTGAAAAGAGTAAACGCTGCCAAAGGTCTGGTGCTGATCTGCATAATCGGGGAGTCATTTCAATTCGACCAAGACACGTGGAGACAAGAACACCCGGAGGTGGCTGCTTTGTTCGATGAGACTTCGATATCGGTCCAGAAAGTTCAAGGTACCCAGGCGAGAACGAGGGCGCAGTGGATGGCCATGAAGAAGATTTGGCCGTGCAAGTTTCACGAGGACAAAGCTCTGGAGTCACTTCTGTGTAGAGAGACTGAGGACCTGTGGGGCGATAAAGACGACGCCTTTAGCAGACACGTCGACAGAATGCTGAGAGTGTTGTCCCTCTGCCAGGAGCAGTGTTCTGACGAGTCCACTGCCTTGACTGAGATCAAGTCTTTGACGCAGAAGAAGGTTGGCGTGCATGGTGCCCTGCTCTTCGACCCAGCCACGCAGAGTCAAGTGCTGGAAGTCACATCCAAGGACGAAGAAGGTCGTCATTCACTACGCCACGCAGTCATGGAAGCCATTGCCACATTGGCAGAACGCCACCGAGAAACCGAGGCGAGAGCACTGAAAGAGTCTCAGGGAGAACAAGGTGTTTCCGAGCTGATGAAGGAGGATAGCAATAAGACAGTCCCCGAATGTGAAAAAGAAGAGATTGGTTCTACCGAGAAAAAAGATGGTAGTTACCTGTGCACCGGCTTAGACATGTACCTGTCTCATGAGCCCTGCCTCATGTGCTCTATGGCGCTGGTGCACGCAAGGATAAGGAAAGTGTTCTTCTGCACCGAGACTCCGGGGAGTGGCGGACTGGTGTCCGTAGCAAGGCTGCAAGAGATCAAGAGTATCAACCACAGCTTTGAGGTGTTCCAGCTTAAATTGTGATGACGCTAAACGTTCATTCATGTAATGTTGCTGAATAAATCCTGTACGTCCAGCTCACCTATGTGCACGTACGAGTTACACCCCTTGATGACTCACACCTTGGGTGCTGAAGTACTTGGCATGTACAACATGACAAATCGTGCTGACACAAGCAGAAAGGTTAGGGCAAGAAGACGCTTGCTGTCTACACAACAGCGGACAAGTATCCCTGCCAGGCGGAATACACGCATAATATATTGGTAATCCTCACTTTTTTGGGTTGCTAGACACAACATTAAGTCAACTATTGCTACATGTTATGTCTATAATGAGAGTGAAATCCGCTGTTAGGATACTTCTAACGTCGGTGCGATCAATAGGGCGAATGCCAAGACCTATTTCCGATCCTGAACGACAGCTCAAAAGGTGCCGAATCAGCAAAATTATTTTTGGGCTTCTCCCACCTGAGCAAGGAGTTCAACAAACATCTCAGTTGTAGAGAATCCATCCTCCCTATAACTTCTCGTCGGAGATACATCCTCCGGTATATCGATAACGCCGCATATTATGGACCTGTGCAGCTTCATTCAGCACCTTTACCATCATCCCGTGCTGTACAGGGATGATCTTGCTTAAATGATCGTTCCAGTTTTGTGAAGTAGGCATGGAAACATCAAAATTGTCATTCATAGTCGGTCCAGCCTCAATCTGGCCTCTGAAGGATCTACATATTTAAGATGTGCATCACTAGCAAAGATCATCTCTGCAGAGGAACCTGTTTTGGCACCTCTGCTGCCTCTTTATCACGTAATATACGATACAAGCGATATCACGTTTATATGTGACCTTTACTTTCAGGATTTTTATCTGCACCAAGTACCGTCAAATATCGCCTAATCATGCCAGGCCACGTAAAAGCTGGAGGCTCCAAAGAGCCAGACCCAGGTGAGCTTACCTGACCAGCATAGCTATTCAATAAGATGACGTTTGACTACTTGCAGATGCGACTCCATTTCTCTTCGTGTCGTTCGAGATGAAAAAGGAGGATTCGTTGAAGCCATACGACGCCAAGAAGTCGGTCTGGGTGCCCAACAAGGAGGAGGGAGGCTACGATGAAGGACTGATCCAGGTGAGATTTGAGATTGCTAGGATTGTGCGGGTATGTACTGACAGGGATCAAACACGCCCGGATTGACACGCCGATCTCTCCTTGCAGGAGATCAACGGGGACAAGGCCGTCGTGAAGGTGGGTTGGGAGACCAAGAACTTCAAAACTGAGGAGCTCCAGCAGGTCAATCCTCCCAAGATGGAAAAATGCGAAGACGTCAGTAACATGACGTACCTCAACGACGCTTCTGTTCTCTGGAATCTCAAGACCAGATATCAGGCCAAGCTTATCTACGTAGGTTGAATTCTTGTATGTTGCGACGTGTTTTACTTACGGTTGTTGAAAAAGTCGACTTTTAAGTAGAAAGAAACCAGAGATGAAGATGTAACGACCTCGTGCACCATTTTTCAGACTTACTCCGGGCTTTTCTGCGTGGTCATCAACCCTTATCGGCGATATCCGATCTACACCAACACCGTGGTCAAGATGTACATTGGGAAACGCAGGAACGAGGTGCCTCCGCATCTTTTCGCCATCTCCGACGGCGCCTACGCGCAGATGATGAACGGTGAGTTGAGCTACAACGACTCGAGAACCGAGTGAACAAAAGTTCTCACTCCTTTCAGATGCCAAGAACCAGTCAATGTTGATCACGTAAGTCGTGAATGCAATGCTTGTATACTCTTCTGGAATCGACTCAATCATCCAGACGCACTATATCCTACTCTTATGTTCCAGGGGCGAATCTGGTGCTGGTAAGACGGAGAATACCAAGAAGGTGATCACGTACTTCGCCATCGTCGGCGTCAACGAAAAGCGTCCAGGGAAGGAGCAGGAGAAGAAAGCCAACTTGGAGGACAGAATCGTGCAGACCAACCCGATCCTGGAATCCTATGGCAATGCAAAGACAATCAGGAACGACAACTCTTCCAGATTTGTACGTCGTCGGATCGCAACTGTATGGAAGCACCTGTACCTTACGCTTCACCTTGCTCTCTTAGGGTAAATTCATCCGCATCTACTTCAACCAGCTGGGCAAGCTGGCCGGCGGCTATATCGACTTCTACCTGCTGGAGAAGTCCAGGGTCACCTACCAACAGCCGGACGAGCGTGGATACCATATCTTCTATCAAGTGGGTCAAGATGCATTTCTGCGTTATAACTCGTAAGAGACCGTGATGCTTTCCAGCTGCTTGAGGATGGACCTGTGGAGGGACTCAAGGAGATGTGCCTTCTGTCGGACGACATTTATGACTACTTCTTCCCGTCCCAGGGAAAGGTACCTTTTGTACTGTAGACCAGTAAGACAGTCAACGTTCAAATCGAGCTGAAAGGTGAAAGTGGAGTCCATCGACGATAACGAGGAGCTGGAGTTCACTGACGCCGCCTTTGACACCTTGGGTTTCAGCCTTCAGGAGAAGAATGACGCCTATAAGATCACGGCTGCCATCATGCACTTGGTGAGAAAGAAATGAATTATGCCCATTTTATCAATAATACAGAGCGCTTCTGTCGAGGGCATCTGTAACTGTTAATGCGTCTTGAATAATGCATAGATCTCATCGTCATCGTCACATCTTTTTGTTACAGGGCGAGATGACGTTCAAGACGAAGGGTCGTGATGAGGGCTGCGAACCCGACGACTTAAAGCCCGGGGAGACCGTGTGCAAGCTGTGCGGTATCGAGAACTTCCAGCTGTTCTATGGAAACTTTATCAGGCCCAAGATCAAAGTAGGCACGGAATGGGTCTTTAAGTCGCAGAACGCCAACCAGGTACACCACGAGTGTGTTGGTAACCTGTGCCAAAATGATTTCATGCCACTTCACTGCTTTCAGTGCCTGAACGCCATTTCTGCCTTGGCCCGCTCCATGTACAACCGCTTGTTCGCTTGGTTGGTGGATCTGTGCAACAGGACTTTGATCGACCCCACCATGAAGAAAGTCAACTTCATAGGAGTCCTGGACATTGCCGGATTTGAGATCTTCGAGTTTAACACTTTTGAACAAATCTGGTGAGGATGTGACAAGCGCGTACATGTGTACTCGTGTCATGGAAGAATGTATTCCAGCATCAACTTCTGCAACGAAAAGCTCCAGCAGTTCTTCAACCACCACATGTTTGTCCTAGAACAGGAAGAGTATGTTAGAGAGGGCATCGAGTGGGAGATGGTCGACTTTGGCATGGATCTGGAAGCAACTATTCAGGTAGGTGCTTATTGTATCATGGTATTTCCCTGACTGGAGACTTGCATTTTTTGTGCGTTCTAGCTCATGGAGAAGCCAATGGGCTTGCTGGCCATCTTGGAGGAGGAGACGCTGTTCCCGAAGGCTACCGACAAGTCGTTTGAGGACAAGCTAAAAGAGAATTTGCTCGGCAAATCACCGGTCTTTTTGAAAAAGCAACCGGGCAGCAAGGACAAGAACGCTCACTTCGCCATAGCTCATTACGCTGGTATCGTCAATTATAACTTGAGTAATTGGCTGGACAAGAACAAGGACCCTCTGAACGACACCGTCGTCGATCAGCTCAAGAAGAGCTCCAACGAATTGGTCGTGTATCTCTTCAGGGAACATCCTGGTACGTACATACAATTCTAGTCCTCCAGTTGTGCACATGAAGTGCTCACTCCCATTGTACGCGGGTGTTTTTTCCATTGTCCATCAACAGGCCAGCCCGAGGAAGAAGTGAAGAAGGAGAAAGGCAAGAAAAAGGGCGACAAAACCTTTAAGACTGTCTCGTCCGCCTTTAAAGCCCAGTTGGACGCCCTCCTCGCCACCCTCAACGCTACGGATCCCCACTTCATCAGGTGCATTGTGCCGAACACCCACAAGCAACCAGGTAGCGATCAGCAAGGACGATAACAAAGCACTCGTATCGTCTATGAACTATCGTTCAAGGTGTTGTGGACTCTCGCTTGGTGCTCCATCAGTTGACCTGTAACGGTGTGCTCGAGGGTATCAGAATCTGCAGGAGAGGATTCCCCAATAGGACACTTTATCATGACTTTAAACACAGGTACATCTTGGTTGCAATAAATCGTCGTACTAATATCGCTAAGTAACCCGCCCGTCACGACCAGGTACGTGATCCTAAACCCCAAAAAGATGTATGGTGCTGGAAATGACCTTAAAAGTGGTACCAAGCATATCTTGGAAGAACACGAGGAGTTGAATGACAGGTGGAGGCTGGGACACACAAAGGTACGTGTCCGTGGCCTTCAAGTTGAAGGCTGCTTCTTGATTGAGAGCGGATGCCCGAAATTGTGGCTTACATCCCGTAGGTGTTTTTCCGAGCCGGCACCATTGGCGTTCTGGAAGAGATCCGTGACAACAAAGTGAAGAGCATCGTGATGCAAATCCAGGGAATATGTAGAGGATACGTGGGCAGACGGGACTACAAGCAACAGGTATAGCTACGCATGCACTAATACAAGTGATACACGCAAGTGACTGCAGAGATCACGTGTAGTACGTTGTTCGGACACCAAATGAAGTGACGCTTGATCCTACTGCAGGTCCAGAAAAGGCAGCTGGTAACAGTATTGCAGAGGAACTTCCGCAAATTCCTGTTCTTCAGAGACTGGCAGTGGTGAGTCCAACTTGGCCGAGTGATGACCGACACTGAGGCACTTTGTAGAGCTATTGTATTGTTTTCAGGTACTATTTGATCAATCACACTAAGCGATTCATCGGACAGACTAACATTGAGGACGAAATTGCGGCTCTGGAGGCTGATGCTGCAATCGCGTGTAAGACCTTTGACGAAGAGGTCGCTAAGCGCGATGAGTATAGGAAGCAGATAAAAGGTGAAGAGCGATCTTGCTGGCTATACAGCGTGATTTGTCATTTCTCAGATGCTAATTCACTTGCAGAGATGGAAGAGGAGCAAAAGAGTTTGATGGACTCGATCGCCGAGAGCCAGGGTGACCTAAGCGCGTATCAGCAGGACCTGGCCAAGGTGTCTGCCCAGCGCAGCGAGCTGGAGAACCAGCTGAGTGAGGCGCAAGACAAGTTGGCCAAAGCAGAAAAGAGCAGAGCCGACCTGTTGGACAAGAAGAGGCGCTTCGAGGGAGACCTGGGGAGCTTTAGAAGGTTGGCGGCGTGCAAGCGAGATGTGTGCTCACACTTGAACTTCAAAATCCTCATTTTCATTGTAGAGACCTGGATGAGATGGAGGTTCAAATCCAGCGCGCCGAGCAAGAGAAGACCAACCGCGATCACGGGATCAGGAGTCTCAATGACGAAATCGCCCACCAAGATGAGTTGATTAACAGGTGTGACGTTATTTGAGTATCGCAAGAACAGGAATGGTCATAGTTTTGTCGACCAGAATGAATAAGGAGAAGCGCCACCTTCAGGAGACCCAGACCAAGCAGTCGGAAGATCTCGGCGTAGCCGAGGAGAAGTTGGAACATTTGAACAAGGTCAAGAAGTCTCTAACTAGCAATGACTGAGTGCATCACTCGTATTTTGTTGCGAACACGACAGGTGAAGGCCAAGCTTGAACAGACCTTGGACGAGATGGAGGACTCGCTCGATCGGGAGAAGAAGGCCAGACAGGAGGTTGACAAGGCCAGGAGGAGAGTCGAGGGAGAACTGAAGGTGGTGCCTTTTTTGGTAATCTGTTCTTCATGATCTTGTGACCTTCATCGCCTCCAGATTGCACAAGAGTCAGTGATTGACTTGGAACGGGCAAAGAGGGAATTAGAGAACGCCATTGCCAGGAAGGAGAAAGATCTTGCCGGTGCTCAGAACAAGTTGGATGACGAGCAGAACCAAGTAAGAGGAATAAAGTCATTCATTCTTAAAATGATGACGTCAATCGTCAATTAGTATTTGGAGTTCGGCTTTCGGTTATTTCAATGAATTTCTTATACAACCAGCAATTTTCATCTCTCATACCATATATGCAATATGTATTTGGGAAAAAAATCGGAGCTGAAATATTCATTCGACATTTTGAGAACAGCCGATTTTTTGCAAACACTAATTGTGATGACGTCTCGTACTACGAATATTGCTTTGTATCACACGAACTCGTATGCATCTACAGGTGGGCAAACTCCAGAAGCAGGTCAAGGATCTGCAGAGTCGTGTGGAGGCCAGCGAGGAAGAGCTGGAGGCTGAGAGGCAGTCCAGGTCTAAGGCTGAGAAGCAGAAGGGAGCTCTGGCAAGGTCATCACCGATGGGGAAACTTGTGTTGACTTGCACATCTTAGGTAATGAATGTTCTCTTTCCAGAGAGCTGGATGACCTTGCCGAACGACTTGATGAGGCAGGCGGCGCCACCGCCGCACAGATCGAGCTGAATAAGAAGCGAGAGGCCGAGCTGGCGAAGCTCCGGAGAGACCTGGAGGAGGCAACCATTCAGGTACTGACAACATGCTCAGGGTGACAATATCAGCGTGCTTACTATGTACGTGGTGACATTTTCGTTGTTGGCGTTAGCATGAAGCCATCCTGGCCTCGTTGAAGAAGAAGCACTTGGACGCCGTCAGCGAAATGTCGGAGCAGATCGAGCAACTGAACAAATTGAAACAAAAGGTAACCTTTCAGTAACACGAATCCACTGGACTTTGTCCTTCACGGTGGCCGTTCTAAGGTTGAGAAAGAGAAGCAGGCCAAGAGGCTTCAGATCGATGAGTTAAAGGCCGCGCAAGACGCGGTAGCCAACGACAAGGCATCCGTGGAGAAGCAGAACAAGCAGGCGCAGTCGGCGCTCAACGACATTACCAGGAAGTAAGTTGCATTTGAAGTGCTTCATGATGCTCTCATGGACTCATTGGTTACCTATCCCCAAAGGGTTGAAGAGAGTAACTTGACCCTGGCCGACTTCGAGACCGCCAAGAGGAAGCTGCTGGCCGAAAATGGTGATCTTTTAAGGCAAATCGAAGAGGCTGAGAGCTCAAACGTGGCCGCTCAAAAGGTGAAAGATTGTACGTACCCTAGGCAATTGAGGAAACTGATCTTTCTTGGTCGGTCCTTAGATGAGGGCGACGCTGCAAGCGCAGCTGGATGAACAGAGGAGGATCTCCGACGATGAGTCCAAGGAGAGAACTTTTCTCATGGGAAAATTCAGGAATCTTGAACACGAGGTACGCGGAGGAAGTGTGGTCAACTAATGAACTAGCCGTACGCAGATTTCATCCTTTGATTTGTATACGCGCTGATGCGTACGTACACTACTCAGTTAGGTATGACAGTACCTCCATCGAGTCTGAGGCTCCCGTGACTGATGCGCACAGCCTCTGATTCTGACTTTATCTCGCCAGGTCGATCTGATCCGTGACCAGCTAGAGGAGGAGCAGCAGGCTCGCGCCGACAGCGGTCGCCAACTGTCTAAGGCGACCCAGGAGGCACAGCTGTGGCGCCAGAAGTACGAGCGTGACGGCATCCTGAAGGCCGAGGAGCTGGAGGCTGCCAAGATGAAGCTGCAGTCGCGATTGGCTGAGGCCCAAGGAACCGTAGAGACACTGAATGGGAAGGCGGTACTCCTAGAAAAGGAGAAGATGCTACTCATCAACAAGATTGAGGAGACCGGGGCCGAGGTCGACGTGGCCGGGCAGCGGTGCAGTCAGGTATGGTTGTCCGATATCCAGTTCAGTAGAGATACAGTACTTATGGCATTTTACTCTGCAGATGGAGAAGAAGTCCAAGAATTTCGAACGCATTGTGGCGGAATGGCGGTCCAAGATTGACGGACTTCAACGAGAACTTGACCAATCTCAGGCAGAATGCAGGTGGGTAAAAGTCGGCCCCAGCACGTACGCCTATCCCCACAGGCCTCGAGCATGAAGAAGGCCCACTTCGCTTTCATGAGTTGGCTTTTCTATGGGTGCATTTTCTGCAGGTCGTACTCCACCGAGCTGTTCCGTGCCAAGACCTCTTACGAAGAGGCCCAGGCTCAACTGGAGACCGTCCGCAAAGAAAATAAAGGTCTTGGAGACGAGATCAAGGACATCATGGAACAAATTGGAGAAGGAGGAAGGAACATCCATGAGATCGACAAGATTAGGTGAGCCACTTGGATACACCTCTGGTTGCGCACTTTAATTTATCATTTCCTCAGGAAACGTTTGGAGAATGAGAAGTTGGAACTGCAAGCAGCACTGGAGGAGTCCGAGTGTGCTTTGGAGCAAGAAGAGAATAAGGTACTGATGTGTTATGAAGTGATACAATTGCTCCAGCATAACACATTGTCCACTTCGTCGTCAGGTCCTTCGTTGTCAGCTGGAACTGTCTCAGGTGAAGCAGGAGATTGAACGTCGCGTGCGTGAAAAGGAAGAAGAGTTCGACGCGATCAGAAAGACGCACCAAAAGGCCCTGGACTCAATGCAGCAAGCCCTGGAGGCAGAGTCCAAGGCAAAGTCCGAGGCGTTGAGGTCCTGATCACTGTCTTTGTCGCCCTCGCCGAAAGATTGACCAAACATTAACGTCACTTTTAGGATGAAGAAGAAATTAGAGGCCGACATCAATGAATTGGAAGTTGCGCTGGAGAACGCCAATGCTGCAAATGCCGAAGCTCAGCGCACCATTAAGCGATACCAGGTATGCACCAAGATATGTTATGTTCGCATACAGGTGCGTATTAACGAGGACCCCTCGCGTACTCGCGGCCTTGCCGTAATGCAGGCACATATTAAGGAAGCTCAGTCTGAGCTCGAGGCTGAGCAAGAGGCCAAGGACCGCTCGAGGGAGGCCCTCACGACTGCTGAGAGGAAAGCACACGGCTTACAGAATGAGCTGGAGGAGACCAAGACGCAGCTGGAACTGGTGAGAAAAGTCTACATGCACTGGTGGAATAAAGGTCACATGGTGGGTCTTTTCAGACTGATCGCGCTCGTCGAGGAGCCGAGGCGGATCTGAGCGACGCCGTGGAACAGCTTTCTGACGGCGCACTCCAAAATCAAGCGCTCCAGACGGCAAAGAGGAAGATGGAGTCTGAGGCCCAGACGCTGCAGGTGTGTATAGCGTTGCACATCATCCTGTGCGTAGTACTGAAAGGTCTGGGTGTTGGATACCTAGTCCATTCTGGTCTGACCTCCGCATGACTTCATTTCAGACTGAATTGGAAGAGATGGTAGGCGAGGCGAGGCTGTCCGAGGAGAAGGCCAAGAAGGCAATGATGGACGCGGCCAGGTACGTTATGCAGTTCAACTTGCTGTTTCTTCTTCTCTAGGGTATTGCGCTGTAAGCTTTTAGTAAACCATGTTTACAGACTCGCCGATGAGCTTCGCACTGAGCAGGAGCGCGCCATGGTCCTGGAGAGCGACCGCAGAGCTTTGGACGCCCAGGTTAAAGACGTTCAGACGAGGTTGGATGAGGCGGAGCAGGTAAGCGTGTCAAGCAAGTTGTACCAGTGTATTGCATGTACATACAGTTGAGGGAAAAACAAACTTTTTGCGTGTTTCAATATTATTCAACGTTTATCAATGCACACATCGCTGGACCCCGAGGTACTTAGTGTGGGGCCGTTCTCTAGTATGGGTCAGGTCGTCGGGGTTTGGAGGTAGATTTTGGGGCCATTTGAAGCCAAATGAGGTCAAAAGTTTTACTTACTACACATTTAGATTGGTTTAAACTCGATTTTGGCCTTGATACGGCCTCGGAATCCATCTCAAATCTGCCTGGCGGACCAAGGAAAGGCCTCGTGAAAGGGCCTTAAAGTAAAAGACCTAGTATCTCTGCTACTAAATTCCTGCATTTACGTAGCACTGTGCAGGTTGGTCTGAAATAGAGTTGTGATGGTAACGTGGTAACTTCAAACTGTGTTCATAGCAAGATGTGTATACAAGTTTCTGCTCGCGATGTCCATTAGGCCTACCTTAAGAGCGGTCGCAAAGTGGTGCACCGTCTGGAGGCTAAGATCAAAGAGCTGGAGTCTCAGCTGGACGACGAGCAAAGACGCTTGGTGGAGAATCAGAAGAACCACAGAAAGGCGGAGAGGCGGATTCAGGAGCTCACCTTCCAGAGGGAGGAGGACCGGAAGAATCACGAGAGGATGCAAGACCTGGTGGACAAGTTGCAGAACAAGGTGAGGAGGACGTGCTGATCTGTTTCGAAGTCGTCGTAATCGCTATGTTGTGCGTACAACCTGGACTTTTTCCGCTCTCTCAGGTGAAGGGCTACAAGAAGCAGATCGAGGAGGCCGAAGAGATCGCTGCACTCAACCTGGCTAAGTTCAGGAAGGCCCAGCAAGAGTTGGAGCAGTCAGAAGAGAGAGCAGATCTGAACGAACAGGTTGGAGTTATCTGCTAGATATGATGGACCCTTGAAGTCTTTTCATCTATCCCACTGTTGCAGGTCCTCGCCAAGTGCCGCGTCCGTGGGCGCTCATTGTCAATGGGTCCTGCCTGAATAACTCGGTTTCATAGTAGTCGCTTCTAGTCGGTGCAGTCATTTCTGAGCTGGACAAATACATTTGCAAGCATCCCGGAATCATTATCATGACGTTTAGTTCATCGGACGTCATAACTATTCTGTGATACGTTAGTCAACTAACTGACTTCGTCCTTAGCAGTTAGAACGATGTTCTTGGCCTGCTTGATTCGTTTGAATCACCACAAGACGCAACTCAAGCTTTGTTCCTCTCAGTGATTGATGTAGTGAACAGTTGATATGGCAGAACACTGAGGAGAAAACCGAGCAATGTTGGTCAAGGCCGAAGAACCTCTGACTTCCTCGAGTACCAGTGATGCCGTGGCGACGCTCCAGAAGCAGCTGGAGTTGGTGAAAGCGCTAAAGAATGTTTCTGCGAGCAGTGATCTTAGAGCTGAATGTACGACATTCACGATCACCAATCACTTGTTACAGCAACAGCGTCAGAGTCAAGACTACTAAGGTACTAAGGGATTTCCAGCCTCCCACTTTTTTTTTCCAAAAAAAACTCTTTGGTGCTTTTTATTATCAAATTTTAATCTATTTCTGGATTTTTACCGAAAATGTCGAGGACCCTATGGACGAAGCTCTTCCAGGTGTACGCGTAAGTACATGTACGGAACGTCCTCCTGGATATGCATCACTGGTTATCTTTGTCACTCTCGCTCGAGCTTCCCTCCCCATCATGCTGTTGCTGTCGATTTTCAGCCTCTCGCTCCTCGTCTTCCTCGTCCTCGAAATAATCGAGGTCGTCAATGTCAGCATCCTGATACTGCTGGTACTCTGAGACGAGGTCGATCATGTTCGACTCGGCCTCCGTGAACTCCATCTCGTCCATGCCTTCGCCGGTGAACCAGTGTAAGAAGGCTTTGCGCCGGAACATGGCCGTGAACTGATCACTCACGCGCTTGAAAATGTCCTGAATAAAAAAATCCCTGCGTATCAAGTCAGTCGGGCTCTAACTTCTTCGCCACTGTAGGTGTGAATGACGCATCAAGTTGCAAAACTGACCTGGATGGCGGTCGAATTGGCCATGAAAGTGGTGGACATCTTGAGTCCCTTGGGCGGGATGTTGCAGACCGCGGTCTTCACGTTGTTGGGAATCCATTCCACGAAGTAGCTGTGTAAGCAGGGGGAATTAAGTCATGTAGAAGTAGTCAGTTGTGAAAAATGCACCTGCTCATCCTGGTCTGGTACTGCAGCATCTGATCCTCTACGTCTTTCATGGACATCTTCCCCCTGAAGATGGCGGCCACGGTCAGGTAGCGACCATAGAGGGGATTGCACGCGGCCATCATGTTGCCAGTGGAGAAGATCTGGACGGTTTTTTTTTTCACAGTAAATTTTCGAAAATACATTTACTCCCTCTCTTCCAAAATAAGTTGGCTAATAGAGCCAAATCTTTGATTATTGGCAGTTTATACTAATACTACTAGTTCTTTTAGTAATAATGATCCCTGGCGCCTCCTAAGTGATCAGGTGGTTCCGCAGCATCAGAAATGCTTGTGGTCTTGGAGTCCGGAGTCAACAAAGTTGGAAATTTCAAAGTGAATGTCAAGTTTTTCATGTGATTACAACACTTAAGTTTTTGCTCTTACTGTAAGTGCTCTAGGAATAAAACAAAGCCAAACCTGCGGAACAGAAAGCATTGTGAGATCTTGCATGTCCTGCTGCGGAGAGACCAAGATGTTACTAAATACTAATCCTCTGTAGTAAATATGTTTAGCCAATACAGTTACAGTCCTACTTCGATCAGCCAATCTTACGCTTACGTGCGCTGTTCCAACGATTCAATCATTTGAAACAGAGAGAGTTTTTTATGCACCAATTTGAAATTGAGAGGAGGGAAGCTGACACATTTTTCCCAAAACAGTTTGACCTTTCTATGTGTCAAGATTTGTCGAATATGAAACTCTTTGATATAGCCTAGTGTGAAATGTCATTTTTTGTAGAATGCCAGGTCATTCACCTGCGTGGTGAGGTCAGCCACCGATAAGTTCCTATAGGCAGCGTGACCTCTGGCAGTGAGGGGCGCGAAGCCCGGGATGAAGAAGTGCAGCCTAGGAAACGGGACCATGTTGACGGACAACTTGCGAAGGTCAGCGTTCAGCTGGCCCGGGAACCGAAGGCAAGTGGTGACACCAGACATCGTGTACTACAGGATAAGAGTCTGACTCGCGTGCTTACTCACTTAGTACACTTGCGGACGCGTATTGCACCTCCCTCACCGAGATCAAGTGATTCAAGTCCATGTGCGTGGGCGACTTGAGCTTGAGTGTCTTGAAGCAGATGTCGTAGAGCGCCTCGTTGTCGAAGCAGAACGTCATGTCACTGTTCTCCACCAGCTGATGAACCGAGAGCACCGCGTTGTACGGCTCAACCACGACTTCTGACACCTGGAGAAGGAAAGAAAACACCAGTTTTGTATCGTGGCGGCAAAATTTATTGATTTTTGAGCGTCATTTCGAGTATGGTCAACGTTTCTGACTAAACGGACATTCAGTGCACCAAGTGAACTATCTGAAACATTCATAAATGATCAAATATGCGAAACGTGAGCACTGAAACGAGTGCAACACATCAAAATCACTAATGCTGCCTACATCTATGCCGTATGAGCTGCATCCAGGAAAGTTTAGGGTGCAAAAAGTGCACTTGCATGGCCGACGTCATTACGAGCGGCGCCATGCATAACGTGGATCCTCTCCTGCTTGTCGATATTGGTGAGGTCGAGCCTGTTCCGACTTTACCAGGTCCAACTTCCGCATTGAAGTCCATCGGACTCTCGATTTGGCCACCACTGCAGTGCTGTTGCTGCTATTAACTTGCCTTTGGAGAAGGCACGATGCTGTAGGTCTTCATGATCCTGTCTGGGAACTCCTCTTTGGTCTTGCAGATGAGAAGGGTGCCCAAACCGGACCCTGTGCCGCCCCCTGAAGCAGACAAACTTTGACACATCGACAAGAACTTGGTGACTTTTCTCCACTGTAGAGCCACTGTAGAGTGAGTAAAGAAGATCAACTACTGCTTTTCACCTTACCTAGGGAATGAGTGAGCTGGAATCCTTGGAGGCAGTCGCATGCCTCTGCCTCCCTCCTGACCACGTTCAGGATTTCGTCCACCAGCTCGGCGCCTTCAGTGTAGTGGCCTTTGGCCCAGTTGTTGCCTGCAAAGCATCAATGGTTAGTACATGTATTTTTTCATGTGTGGGAACAAATGATCCATGGGTCTTACTCCGTACATTACAAATCATCATATTGGTGAAGTTTCATGGTACCTGCATGTAATTGCCGTGAGTGACGAAGCGGTAAGAATCTTTATTGAATAATAAAATTCTTCACCTAAAATTTCAAAGTTTAGTAACGGCCACCTCTCACTGTGCCATGCACTAACTAAACCTTCTGGGAATCAATGGAACTAAATTTGGCTACTTCATTCCTCTTACATTTAGAAGAAAAACACTAGTGCACATATGATTTCCTGCAAAAATAGCCCAGCTTGCTAAAGAAATGCCTACCACGCTGCTTTATAACATAAGAGCACCTTCTCACTTGTGGGGGACTGTTGGCTACGTGCGTACAGTCCTAAATGAGTGGAAGGATGCTCACCTGCGCCGCTCTGGCCAAAGACGAAGTTGTCCGGCCTGAAGCTCTGTCCGAAGGGTCCCCCTCGAATGGAGTCCATGGTGCCCGGCTCGAGGTCCACCAACACCGCCCTCGGAACATAGCGGCCTTCACGAGCCTCATTGTAGTAGACGTTTACCTGCACAGGGTAGGTCAGGGGGGAGCTCTCAGTTATCGACTACTGGTGGCCCAACCTTGTCTAGCTGTCCATCGGGTGCATCCTTAGTCTCTTGGTACCGTCCAGTAGGGTCGATTCCATGCTCGTCGGAGATGACCTCCCAAAACTGTTAAAGGTTATTATACTTGTGGATGCATGAAATTATGTTGCAGTGCAGCGTCTAGGAGCTCTGAAATTGCACCAAGAGTGCTGTTTTTGCTGTCGATTAAATTTTGTGAGATTTTTAGATTATTTTTAAGCTTTTAGGACTCAAGTCCCGATTTCAAGCAACAGCCCAATGTGCCCCTCGTACAGAGGGTTTGGAGAGAAAGTAGTCAAAAATGAGAGCAGCCATGCATGAAACGTTGATGGCCAAAAAGTTTTTCATACTTTCTTGATATGAATGTCAAAGTTTTTTTTAATCCGTAAAACTTAGATGCGTCGCATTGCACTTCAGGTGAATCAGACTGCGCTCGTGTTTGGCCAGAGAAAAGAACTCCTTGGAACTTCACATATGATTCCGGAATCTACGGTTGAACCTCGTTCTTCACCTTGGACCCGATCTGATTGCCACATTGGCCCACTTGGCAGTGAACAATCTCGCGCATGTTGTCCAGCAAACTCTTTGCCGCAAACTAACTACTTTACTGCACTGCTTACACCTGTGAGGGAGCTTTACCTCTCTGGGTCTCATACATACAGGGTGGCCAAGAAACTCGGTGGCGCGACTTGAAATTGCCCCCGGGGGTCTGGTTCGGCGTCAGTGTCGCTCAGTCCTATGGTGACTCTTGAGAGTCCGGGCTTCTGAGACTGTACGGATTGCGTCAGCAAGACCAAGACAGATCCAACCTGGTGATGAGGCTTTTGTGGACTGTCCTTGGAATGAGTCAACTCATTGAGCTTATTCATTCTGCATACTTTGCTTGAGTCAGCAACTTCCTGACCACTCTGTCAAAAGGCGTGGCCAAATCAGACTGAAAGAACGTGGAGCGCAACTTATTGGCCACCCTGTAAAAAAGAACAGGGAGAGATTGTGAAAAGAGGCGCGCTGGAAGTGAAGAACAGATAAGAAATTTTGAATCTACTGCGGCTTTGAGGAAAAGATAAGCACAGTCATTGCATTGTGTTCTCTCTATTTCAGATGGCGTCATGCACAAATCAAAAAGACCCCACACACAGGAGGGGGGAGGGGATGGACTGGAGAAAAGAGTCGATTGTCTCACTCAATGAGCTTTTTTGCTTTTCCAAATCCTTCCTAGACATACCAAGTGCAACCTCACACAGGTAACTTGGGGGGCTGAACTTCAAGGGGTTGGACAGGGTGCAGTAGGGGCACAACTGAGGTTTTTACACCGTGGACATCACAAGTGAAGGACATTTTGCTGTCCCATTCGGGGCAGAGAAAGTCTCCCCCATCCGAATCTCGTCCTTTTCAGCTCTCTAGGTGCATCGACTTAGGTCCCCCCCCCCGTCCCCCCCTTGGGGGAGACCAGGTTGGAGGACGCCCCAGTCCGGGTCAACAGTAACCCGGAAAACAAGCGGATGGGAGAGTCAGTCTGAAATAGAAGTCAGGAGCGTACAGGGTGGTTCAGAATTAGCTTTCTATCGATGCTGACTTCCACTGATTGCTGATTGCAGCAGAAAGACGGCTACTAATGGAACACTAAACACATCCACGGAAAGAAAGGCTTGCTGCAGTCAGGACTTTTCCTTAAGAAATACAATTTTTGTCTGTAGTTGTCAGTCCATTTTTAAAACAGTCACTGATGCTGCCAAAATGTCGCTGGTTTATGATTGGGGAATAAAGTTATACTTATGGAGAAAGGAAAAGGAATGAAAAGCAAAGATTTAGAACCTCACCTATGTGAGCTTTGCAAAGTGATTTTTAGTAAAAAAAAAAAGTATTTGCTTGGTTCACTTGAAAAAGCGCCACTGTGAAGAATGCAACTGGATCTCCTTCGTGTCTTGCACCCTCCTCTGTTTCCTTTAAGTCAGCATCATTTTATTGTTGGCTAGTTCAACTTTTCACCTCTGGCCAGAAACAGAAGTAGTTTTGCTCAAAAACTTAATCAAAAGTTACTAAAATTTGCATTCAACTGATGTCAAGATATGAGAATGGAGCCGCAGATTGTTTCCTAAGTGAAATTTATTTATAATCATACCGGGTGGGCGACGCTTGAGCTTTTCATGTACGATAAATAGCTCTGCTAGCGTTGTTAGAACATCGCATGACCCATTTTTTTACGTAAATGTGAAACAATTCTGACAAGCAGCAGAATCAACCACCGAGTCAAGATTCTCCATGACTTCTCATGTAATGAAATGGAAGGAGGTCATGAGACAGAATGAAACGTCGACTGCAGTCATATTTTCCAGAACAAAAAGAAATGTCATTGTGAGATCGCGAGCAAAAAAAGAAAGCAGCTCTTTCATCTGTTCACCTGGGAATGAAAACATGTTTAACATCGCAGTCATCATAAAGCTGGATAACAGCTTTTATTGTAACCATAACACAGACTCTCTGGAGATGGAGCTCGACAAAAGTACAAGAACAAGGTATTCGGTTTTTGGCCTCCGTCCACAAAGCTTGCGTTGGACATTATGGCAACCACACCAGGTAAAAAGAAAAACAGGCAAAAAACTTGTATGTGCATAAGATGTTTGGCTTCACAAACTTCCTTAAACACACAATGACTTTCCAGCGTCATTGGGACAATTTAGCGTTGGAGCAGGAGCAGTCATGATCCTGGCACTGAGCATCTTGCCAACTAGAGCAGGTGGTAATGGAAGTCTACTACATAATGATGTTTCATACCTTGGTGATGATGCAAGCCTCGAGCCGGGGCAGGTAAATTCCCATCATTCCCATCCACATCCACATCACGAACACCTCCGTTCCCATCATGACCTTTCTAACAATCAAAATCCTGACAATGATACCACCCACAATGTCCATCACCACCACGACCACCATCATTATCATGCATACCACGTCCATCCCAAACTGCGCCAACTCCAGCACGACCATTCCCATTTTCACCATGCCAATCATATCCAACCTCATCAAAACCCTCCACATCATGATCATCACCATCATGATCACCCACATCATCAACATTCCAGCCATTACCATCCGCATCATATTTATACCCATCATGCCCATCTCCACCATTCCCATCACAGCCATCCCCATGGTGTCCAACCTTCCCATGATCATCCACATCACGACCATTCCTACCATGACTATCACAACCATACCCATCCTTCCCATGACCATGACCACCACCATCATACAAATTACGAAATTCTCCTCCATGACCATCATGATCATGACCATCATGATCATCACTATCATGACCACCACTATCATGACCATCACTATCATGACCATCACTATCATGACCATCACTATCACGACCATCATCATGACCATCATCATGACTATCCCCAACATGATGAGTCACATCATGATGATCCCAAAGAACACCTTGTTAAAGACCAATTCTATAATGGCAATCCTCACCATGAAGATCCCCGTCACAATTACCACCAAGATAATCTGGTTCATGATGATCTCCATAATGAAGATGACTATCGTGATGATCAACATCATGTTGATCCCCAAAAACAACATCTCCATCAACACCATTCCCATCATGACGGTCTCCATCAGGACCATTCACATCAAGATCTTCATCACGATGATCATCATGAAGATTCCCATGAAGACTACCATTCACATCATGACCTTCATCACGATGATCATCATGAAGATCCCCATGAAGACTACCATTCCCGTCAAGATGATGTCCACAATGATTTTGCCCATCAAGACCATCCCCTTCATGATGATCCGAATCACTATGGTGCCCATCCCAACGATGCCCATCATGATGATACCCTTCAAGATTATGGTCATCAAGACAATACCCATCACAATGGTGCACACCATGGCGGTGCCCACCATGATGATGTCCACCATGATGATGCCTACGATGATGACGCCTATAATGATGATGCCCACCATGATGATGCCCACCATGATGACGCCCACCATGATGACGCCCACCATGATGATGCCCACCATGATGATGCCTACCATGACCATGCCTATGATGATGATGTCCACCATGATCATGCCTTCCATGATCATGCCCACCATGATCATGCCCACCATGAT
>JAAUXU010175905.1_pt1 | contig 34983 bp, 41 predicted proteins | sample 7278151 | NCBI WGS metagenome assembly JAAUXU01 (sample SAMN14350113, study PRJNA611818) | marine sediment metagenome | isolation source: surface marine sediment (1.8m) | place: French Polynesia: Moorea | collected 2018-08 | reverse complement strand
CATCCATCCATCCAGTGTAGTAGTAGCAGCATATGCCCACGTACAACACAGACGCGAGGGCTTGAAAATGGAGGACGCGCTCCAGAGGCTCATGAAGGAGTCTGGCAGCACTCGCATTGGAACAAGAAACACGAAATCGAGAAACAAATTCATAAAAAATACGGATATGTAGATGCAGCAGCACAGCAACCTGTACAATCTGTGCAGGTTGAGTTGCCCTAGTTGAAGCCTTTGTTCTCCACGCCTGACTTGTCCGCCCTCTTCGCAGTCGGCCCGCACTGGAGCGGACCACAGCCCTTCCCGAATTCTTCACCTGGGGATTACAGTGATCACGTCATTCATTCATTCAAGACATAGACAGGCCAATGCTTGCATACCTTCTTCCACGGAGTCGGGCAGAAGATAACCGTGGGTCTCTGGCAGCCAGAGCGTGAGCAATCCCGCCACGATGGAGACCGCCGCGAAGATGAGGAGGGCCGGTGTGGTAGAGGTCTTGCTCAACTCTCTGCCAATCACAGGAGCCAATATCGACCCAACCCTAGCGCACATGGAAGACGACCCCAAGCCAGTCTGGCGCAATACCGTTGGGTACAGTTCGGCTGCGTACAAGTAGATGATGGCAAACGCCGCGGTGATACCGAATTTACCGATGGATGAGACGATGAGTGCAGGAACGCCTGATGGGAAATGAAATACCTTACTTAAAGGACGCAGAGGCGTTACTCTTGCAGAATGACCTCACCGCTCGGGACAAACAATAAGACGATGAGTGACACCCCTCCGAGGAACGTCAGGATGCAGAGCGGCAGCCTCCTTCCGAAATAGAGAAGCACGATGATGGTGATGGCATAGGCGGGGAACTCGGTGAGGCCGGCAACCATGAAGTTGATGTGGAAGTCGCCACCAGGAACGAGTGTCTCTGAATTTAGCGTCAAGCCATAGTAAACCATGGAGCAGGTGAACCAAAGGTAGTATTGGATCAAAGTCTTCTTGCACATGTTCGGCGTACGAAAGAGGTCGAGGAAGGTTGCTGAGGAGCCGTCTGCTGCCTGCACGGACAAAGTAAAGGATAGTCTTGTGCACTTCGTCTAGGGAGCCTCACTCATGGTCTAAGAACGCGTCACACTTTGTCCTTACCGCTGGAACCAATTTCATGCCCTCCGGAAACTGGGAGCCATTGATCTCTAAGGCCCTGTCCAGGACATCCTCCGCCTCCTCTAGCCTACCTTCGGCCAGAAGCCAACGAGGACTCTCTGGCAAGATCAGCGTGACAAAGGCGAAGAGAATGAGCGGGATGGTGATGGTCAGCTGCAACCAAGACCACTCAGGCACCGCGTAGGCCACGGCTGGCAGCACGGAGTAGCCCAATGCCCATGGGAATTCCAAGCCGATGCCGATGATAACGCTCCAGACGCCGCCAACCATTTCCATGCCTAGGACACAGGCGCATAGTACATCGTTTATCAGAGCTTGTACTTCTTTTCCCACAATAAACGTAGGCCGTTGTGAAGGTCCCAATGCTAAAAAACGCCACCAAGAATCTCATGATCAAGAACATAGCGACGGAGTTGCTGAAAGAGGTGATGACGCCGACTGCGGCCAGGAGAAAGGCAAAGGTGATGATTGTGTAGCGCCGACCGATCCTGCAACATTTGGCGATCAGCACGTAGTGCGTCGAAGCCCCATTTGGCACAGAGCTTACCGGTCAGAGACAACTCCTGAAGTCACCGCGCCGATGAGCATCCCCAGCATGAATATCATCTGACTCAACGTCACCATGGTGTCGTAGTCACAAACCAAGTCAAACTGCAAATTAGAGCAGACGTCACTTTGCTCCACAGTTAGCTCATCTATTGCTCACCTGAGTTATAAGTGTCTCGCGGTAAAAAGACTTGTTATACAGCCAATGAGAGCAAGGCTCATCCGTCACGAGAAGAGACTCACCAGGAATGTAGTCAGTGACATTGCACTGGGATAGGGTCTGGTTCTCCTGGAAGAGAAGAGCGATCGTGTGCAGCCTGGAAATGTTGCCCATTGTTTCACCTACTGGTAGAAGATCTTTTGCAATCTTGGCCCATTCTGCGTACGATTTTCCCTCTCCCTCGTCCGGCCCCCTCGGGGTGCAGAAGTAGTCGACTTTGGGGGTGAGGAACGACATGACCTAAGGAAAAGAGTGCGCGTACGGTACTGACTTCATCATGAAAGAACGCAGACGGCAACCTTACCAAGATTTGCCACGTGGAGAAGACGCCCGAAACGCTGACAATGAGCACCAGGATGAGCTGCCATCGCCCAAACGGGCCCAGAAGGTCCAAGATCTGATCGTCTTTTTCTTTGACCGCCCCCGCCATGCTTGTCCGTGTCGCACTTCTTTCAACAGGTGAAAACGGGCGCAAGCACTGGCACTGAGAGGCTCCAAACTGGCATGACCGACGCTTTTGTGGTGGTAGGAAGACCACTTCCTGCGTGCGTAAACGGGGGCCTCTTTTGAATCTGCACGCCACGAGCGAGACGATTGAATGAAAGGAGTAGGAGCAGCAACGACTGAATACTCTTATGCAAGCAACAAGTGTTCAGTGGCCGCGCTTCAGCTCGCACCAGCGCCAGAAGGATGTTTCACTTTCCAGGCACCTCCAGCGCCAGGAGCCACTGCCTAATAGCGCGGGCCCCTCTGATTGATCCCGCCACATGCGTGACTGCCGCGCTCCTCCTCCTTGGCGTGCTATTCTTGCCTGGGCGCCTCCACCATTCACCTGAAGCCAGGTTGAACCTCAGCGATGTTGACCAAACTGGTACCTTCGCGCGCGGTTCAGGCAGTTCTAGCGGACCTTGAGGGGCTCAGGCGAGGGGAAGGAGAAGAGGGAAGAGAGGAAAAGGGAACAGTAAAGAAATTCAGAGGACAAAAAGGATCCTTTTTTTGTTCAACGAGTAAGAACTGCGTCTACTGGGCTGAGAGCGAGCGCTGGCTACTGGTGCACGTGGACAGAGAGGCCTCGCTCGCGCTCTTCTTCCTGGTGGAGGCGCAACTCAAACGCATGCTCTTCTGCGCGGAAAGCATCGTCCCGTTGTCATTGGTCTAGTGGCCGTAGGCATGACTTACTCGGCGCAGGAAGTCGCCTACCTGCGTTACGACGCTCGTGCCGACGCATTTTCATTCACATACGCAATAGCTACGTCGCGGAGAGGGAGGGGGCAGTCAGTCAAGTGTGAGCCGCCCTTAATAGCACCTGGATATCACAAGCTGTATTTGCTCCGGAGCGTTCCGCGTCTGACGTCACAGCAGGTTCATAATACTGCGTCGTGTCCGCAGTCGCATTGTTCTTGCTCCCACAGCCTCCAGGTACGACGAACTTAAGCGTGGTCACATCTACGAAACTTAATGAGGACGCGTCCAGCATTGAATGATGCGTGCTTGTAGTCCCGGTCACTGCGCTACAGGGGTTACGTCATGTCCACTGGTCTGAGGTCAACACTCTACACTGGGTCCGTCGGGCTTCCTCTATCGCCGTAGAAAGGGGTAGTCCTGTTCCAGCACCACGTGTTTGCGACAAAGTGGACAGTCGGACTTGTGCTTGAACCACTCCTTGAGGCAAGATTCGTGGAACTCGTGGCCACACTCGTTCAGCTCAAGTGTTTCCTCCGTACTGTACTGTTCCTCGCACATGAAGCATCGCTTTTCATCATCCGCGTCTCCGTCTTCCGTCCAGGCAGTCTGGGGGGCTCCATCATAGTCTCCCCTCAGCAGGGAGACCAGCGCCTTCTCGTCGTGCACGTGCGTGGCCGCCTCATCCAGGTCATCTTCGTCATCCTCATACACATAATCTGGACTCCTGCGAAGTTGTAGCCTAAGCTCAATCTCTTGCTCAGAGAGTTCCGGATAAACCTCCATGAGCAACCTCTTCCTGGACTCGTTCCTCCGAATATCTTCCTGAGAGAGAGGATCGCCGATCCCGAAGATGGCGGGATCTTCAAGCCTGTCAGTCGTGGAATCCTCTCGAGAATCTTGATAGAATGGGAAATCCACGGCTCCACTGGGCCTCCGTTCAGGACGTTCGCGAGTGGTTTCAGGTACCCATTGTTCGGAAGGTAGAGATAGCTCGTAGCCTCGGATCAAGCTTTCTTTGTTCGTCAACTCCGTTTTCAGATGCCGAACTTCCCGTTTCAACTTCATGGCCACCTTCAGGATGTAGAAGCTGATTTGCTTCTCGAGATCTAGTTTGGTCTCCATCTCGGAGATCTGACTCGTCCTTTCCTCCTCCTTCTTCTCTTGAAGCTGCCTCTTGGACCTGACCTCCCCATGCATTACCACCTTCTTTCTGATGGTGTCCATTGCGGACTTGCACTCCCGGTAGGCGGTGCTAGGGAGGACTGAGCAATCGTCCATTCTCACTAGTTCGTTTGGCCTCTCCGTAACCAGTCTCGTGAAGAGCAATTCGAGCCCGTTGGCAAAGACCTGGCTCCGATCCCCGGCTTTCTTCGGCGGTCCAAGAGATGTCTGCAATTCTTGGCGCAACATGTCCATGCGATGGAACTTGGACAACGCGCTTGACTTTTTCAGAGGGAGTGCGCCTCCTCCTGCTGCTGCTGCTGAGGCTGCTGCTGAGGCTACCGCTGAGGCTGCCGCTGAGGCTGCTGCTGAGGCTGCTGCTGGGGCTTCTGCTGCTGCTGAGGCTGCTTTGGTCTTCGGAATAGCCCCTAACGAATAGCCAGGAGGCGGTCTGATTTTGGATTTTTCACACTGCACTAATTGCTGCTGCTGTACCGGCTCCTTCTTCTTCCTAGACGCCTCCCTCTTGTCCTCTTCCACCTGCACGCCAACGTTGTCCCTATGCCTGCTTGATTCTCGCTTGGACGGAGCTTCCTTGGTCTTGGGACCCTTGGGCTTGAACGAAAGAATCGGGTCTTTAAAGTCTTTCTTTACTCTTCCGTCCTTGTGGGTGTGGACTTCGACAACGTGACCGGCGCAATCTGTACGTGAAGGGTTCAAGTTTCAACTTCATAAGCTGTGCTAAAAGAAACCGACAAGTTACCTGGTGTGAAACATTCTGAGGACTTCCCCCTGTCGTCCCTAGCCTTCTTCCAGCAATCCTGGTGGAACGAAATGGTGCACTTCTCGTCGCAGTGAATGGTATAGTAGAAGAATGAATCATCTTCATATATCTCCCTCCTCTTGGGCAAGTCGGTGCCGTCGTGCATGTCGAGGCAGTCTTCGTACCTGCACGTGGCTACTGTCACGCGGTTCTGGGAGATCAGCCCCTTCATGTTTACCAGCAAGACGGTTGCGTTACTTTCGGGAAAGTAGGGCTGCAGCGGTTCTGGCCAACTAAAAAATTGACTCTGGCCTGTAGACTCTCTCTGAAGGCACTTCGTGATGACCTCCCGGGCGTTGTCGTACTCCTTCAGCGTCACCAGGACCTGGGCGAGTCCATATGCCACTTCACAATGGTTGGGCAATTCCTTCTGCAGACCTTCCAGGAGCGGGAGGGCAGCCGAGCAATCCCCGGCATAGTGCATGATCATGGCCGAAGAATAACGAAAGCAAGCACGATCAGTAGAGTCCGACACCTTCATGGCCTTGGAGAGGCAGTCCTCGGCAAGCTTGTAGAGGTTACATGACAGCGCGTAACCCGTGCGCCTCAGCAACGTTTCTGCGGTCGGCGCTGTTGGAGTCTTGAACGGCGGAGCAAGGACGGGCGCCACCGACATCACCGGAAGGGCAAAGCAGGCGCTTTTTAAGTCGGTGCACTCGAAGAACTGCGAGGACAGGGCCTGAATTTGCTGTTCCAGGTCAGGCATCTCGGACAGACACTGCTTCAGCATGAGGCCGAACCATTCTTTGTAGTTGGGGAACAGCTGATGGGCCCTGAGCGCTGTCACGGCACACAGCTTTAGCTCTCTTCTCGAGAAGAGGCTGGCGCAGAGCCCCTGGAACACCTCGCACTGCACTATCTGTGTGACACCGTTTTTCTCCAGGCCGATCGCCCCGCTGTCATCAAAGAGCACCCGAAAGACGTCGGAGGCGGCGGCGGCGTCTCCCTCGGCGAGGTAGCACAGTGCAATTCGCGACCGCACGTGACAGGAGAAGCTCGGGGCCGGCGCGTCCGGAGACTCCTCCGCCAGGCACTTTTGGTACAACTCGAGCGCCTCCAGGAACTGCCCGTCGTTGAACTTCTCGTTTGCGGCGGCCAACGGTTGTAAAATGAGTCCATCAGCTGACATCTTACCCGTAGTCAAGGGGTCGCAGCCCTTGCATCAGCTCGGGGATTTAGGTCTTGTTGAGCTCCGTGGTCAGGAGTGACTTCGTGGTCCTTTCGCCTTCTGGAATTCCCGACGACAGAAAAACAAACAAGCTTTTGTATTTAGCGCCATCTAGCGACATCTAGCGACATCAACGCCACACACATGCCAACGGGAGTGACACTGGTGGAAAGCAGCTTTAAAATTTGCACTCTCTGTCTAACACAGCTTATTTTCATAGAATAATAACATGAGCTACATAGAGAAGCAGATGCGACATATTCAGCCTCATATTTGTCAGTCATCAGGCACAACACGTTCTCCACTACGCTCTGCCTTGTGTTGACAATCGATTTCTTGTAAGTTAGAGTACAACTGAGCTGTGTTCCATTTTCCATCCACATCCAGAAGCAGAGCAGGCCACATCATGGCCTTGTATGCATATCTTGTCTTGCAGGGCATGGACTGCACGCTCAAGCTGCACGTTTCGGGCTTGTGACTGACTCAATATCGGCAAAAGTGTCACAGCTGCAGATTCAATATCAGTTTGTGTGAGCCTTTTTTCTCCACAAACTGCGACGTCATGAGCTGAACTGTTGAATGTGTTTATTCCGGACTGAACTGACTTAGAGTTTTTTAGTGATGACGCTGACTTATGTAATGTGAGATGGAGATATGGACAAAAGAGTGTTATGTCATGCACGTGCGTGAGGTATCGATAGACATGTGAATGTGTGAGCTCATGACGTAGTAACATGAGGCAGACTAATTCTTTTACACGCACAAGTTACACCCGCCAGTGTAGGATTTCTTCGCTGACCCATAGCTGAGGACCAAGCCTTCCCCCTGGACGTCTCCTTCGGCCCTTGGTCCGAGGCTTCGGGCAACCGCTCGTCGTCATTTACGTAGGCGGCCTTGAAACAAGCATATATAAGAGGATATCCCGATTCTGGTCTTTGCTCCGAGATCTACATACAACATGAACTGCAGTGAGATTAGCAGGAGTTTCAGACACCTAAAGACATAATTTTTGTCTTTTCTTGGCTTGGTTATTCGTATAGGTGGGTCTTCAAAAATCAGTGTTTGGGTTCAAGTCCTACGACGGCCTCCTGAATACCCTGCTCCAGTAGATGGAACTTGGATTTTGAGGCCATTGGACGTCGAGAGGTCGGTCTTTGCCATCCAGGAGAGGTGCAACAACGGCCAAGTGGATGTCAACGGAGAGAAGGCGCAGCGCTGAAAGCCCTGTCATCACAAGGACAGCTTGAGGAAGACGTCCTCCTACAATTGTTGCAGTACTTCATGCTTGATGGTATCTCTGGAAACCATCAGATGCTTCATTGCATCAGATCCATGAGCACCAAACCCAAATCACTACTTATAAGGTTTAAACTGCAAACTCTGAATTGTATCAGCCAATCAATGGTTTCATGCGTAACTGCATCACTTTCACATGCTCAGACGAAGACATCATTGCTGAGGTGAAGGAACAGATGAGCGTCGATCTAGAAGGGCCCAAGGAAGAAGATAGCGACGCGGATGGCAATGAAGAAGAGGAGATGTCAACAGTGAAAAATGCTCGAAAACGCAACAGATGTGCTTCATAAAAGTCTTTCGTACAATGGCTTTGATAACCTTGTGTTGCTCGACTGATTTTCTCTTTCAGTCTGTCGTTGAACAGAGGCTTTCTCAGTCCAACATTGACAGAGTCTTCTTCACAAAAAGGAACAGTTACTGTAATAAAGTTTGATAAATGTCAGTTATTGCCTTAACAGCAACTTGCTTTTGTTGTACTTTTTGTCTTCGTCATCAGGGAGCAGGGCCAACTGGTGCGCGAAGATGGACTCTCTGTTGGAGCCCACGATGTAGATATTGCCATTGTTGGAGGAGGCCTCCCAGCAGTCTCCCAATCTGCCACCCTACCCAGGTCATGGCCGGCTCCGCCGAGCACATGGGTGACATCTGTCAGCAATAAAAAGTGGATAATGCAAGAAAGTGGTTTCATTTCAGTTTCCTGCGAGGGTTGTGGAGCGGTTTCAATCACACGTGTGTACGGTGCATGGAAACTTCAACTTGATACCTGTTTACCTCTGCAAGGGGGAAATAAGGACTTCTTAAAGGCCGGCGTGACACTTCAAAGCACTTGTTCGCGCCAAAAGAATGAACTTAAAAAAGCCCTTTTCAGGCCCTTTTCAGGCCCTTTTCAGGCCCTTTTCAGGCCCCTGAGAAATAGCCTGTCTGGCCTGGGTGCTGGCCTAGTAGTGTGGGCCCACTAAACTGCTCGGGCCCGGCAGATGGCGCTGCAGTCCGAAAGGGCTGATGCAGACAAGAGTAACTTGTATTTGATTCATTCCATGACTTCTCCGGTAGAAAAATATATAAACATAGCGGCAACGTTACCGTTGCCATTTGATTTGCTTTGGATACAGCTTGATGATGAGAATACCAAGCACCGTTGCTTTCTCATTCCTCGTGACGTTTGAAAACACGCTGTCACCATGACACTCCCTTGGTCAGGCCAGTCCAGCGGACACCACTGAGAGTGGTCATGCAAGATCGATCGTCCGTGACTTTTTGGCTCTTGGTAGTGTGATTCTGCTGCGTGGCAACTCCGATCGACGACCAGGGATAAATAACATCATAAAGGAAGGAGAACTTTTCCTTCCTTAATGATAACATTGCCGTTGGCCTCCTGTGTCTCGTCATGGAATCCTCCTCCATCGGCTTCGCTGCGCGCGGCCAGGAGTTCATGGGAAGAGTCTTGGACCGTACCAGCGAATTGCGGACGGCGGCCACAGACCGCACCCAAGCTGCTGCGGCCGCTTCAAGCGCCGCCATCACTGACCACAGCCAAAGAGCCATCGACGGCTTGTCCAACCGGACGAACCAGTGGAAGACGGCTGTGACCAGCCGCGCCCGTGCGGCTGCCGTAGCTCCAGCGCAGTACGCGGCAGCCGCCACTGCTCCGGTGAGAGAGGCTGTGGTCGACGTTCGTCAGGGTGTTCGCTGCTTCGCCACCTTCATCCAGAGAGCCAACATGCTCCTGGGGGCAGCAAAAGGCATCTGGTGAGCAAGTGACGTTTTAACCTGTGCCTCCAGGCGTTACACACTGTACCTTCAGTATGTGCAAATATCCTTTAATGTAAACAAAACCTTGTTAGCTTTACTGCTACGAGATTCTGTTTGAATTCTTGTTTACTCGTAGACGTCTCCAGTGCCAACTTTTTTAAGGCCCTAACTGTAGGAACAATGGCTCCACCCTGTACGTGGCCTTCGACCTCCTGGACAAGGGCTACACCGAGTTTGCATTCCTTTCCATCTTCTTCCTCTTCTTTCCTGGCCTCGTGACCTCCATAGGCTTCTTGGTCCTTCACCTCTTGGGTCACTCAAGGCTGGGACGCCTGCCCCTGCTCACAACTCTGGGGTATTTTGTACTCCTGCTCGTCTTTTTCCCCATAGTACCCATTGTGCTGTAAGTTTTGCCATTTGAACTTGAGCTTTGTCGACATCAATTCTGTTATTTTCAGATGCTTGTACAGTTTCTTCACCCTTCGGCAGTATCACCTGGCCAGATTGGCAAAGCTCTTTGAGGGATTTCTCGATGATGGGCCCCAATTTGTGCTCAAGCTGGTCGTGTTTGTACTCTATGACATTGGTAGAGGAGATGGTACTGGTGAGTTACTTTTTGTCCTCACCATATGGTGATGACTGCCACTTGGTCACTGAGGACAATTGCTGGATGGCAGCTACTCAGTCACTGAGGATACTTCTTGGCAAAGATGAGCTGAAACATGCTTTGCAGTGACTGCATGAGTCATTCAAACCTCTAGCGCCTTGCAAGTGATTGTTCATGCTACACAGTGCATAAAGTAATGACCATGTATGACAATCACTTCAGTCTCACTGCAAATACAGTATTTAAAGCAGTATCATGGAGCAGCTGCCACGCTCAGTGAGTCTCTTTTAGTACATCCCGGCACTTTTGTCATGATTGGTACCTCATCTATCTTCAGCTGACTTCATCTTTATGATATCCATGATCACGTCCTTCACATCGCTGGTCCTCTATGCTGTGGCATTCAACGACCGTCCCACCGGATGGCTCCTAAAGCTGCTTGTGTGTCTGCCAACCTTCATCACCTTTGCAGGTGCTCGAGCTCTCACCCTGGGGGTTTTCCTCAAGCAGACTCTCGGCCACACCACTGAGAGGGTGGCCGGGTGTGCCGTCCTCACTCTCTTCTGCCTCATCAACACCATCAGCTTCAAGTAATGCATTGGGCACTGTCACGTTTAAATTTTAAATGCAACAAATGTCACGTAGTTGTAGCCAACCACATTATTCGAGATCATTCATAAAGTATGCATACTGCATATGTCCAGAATGTACTTACTTACTGACTCCTTCACCCTACGTTTGTTTTTCCTCCAGATTTTGTGGCCAGGACCTGATCCGCAGCTTTGTGTTCAGCCTGTGCAGCTTGCTGCTGCCTGCTGGGTACTCCAATGACGACTACTTCTTTCAGTGCCCAAAGCAGCCCTTGGCTGCGTTGGTGTCGGATGATGGAGAGCTCAAAAAGATTTCTGTGAAAGTCCAAGATGATCGGGAGGATGGAAGGGGTGACACCTACAGAGAAGGAGGGGCCGTAGAGATGTTGGACGAAGAGCCAGGAGGTACTGTGGCTGAAGTTGATAAAATATAGCTGGTCTATATGAAAGTCCCAGCGATTTGCCAAATCACCTGACAAAGAAGCAAACGAAGAAAATGGTGAGCTAAGGCCAACTTTCTGTACAGGTACGCAGACGAACACATCCCTGCAGGCTCCTTATGACTCCCATGAGCCCTTACCTCCTGTGGATAAGGAACAAGATGAAGACCAAACAGGGGAGGAAGAATCGCAGTTGCTTAATTCTCACATGAAGAGTGGTGTCTTCCTGCTCCTCTACACTGTGTCAAATGCGTTGCTGTTGACCTCCTGCTCAATATATCTCGCGGCCACCAGGGATCTGGGCGAGAAGGAGGACAATGCACTTGTGTTGCCCCAGATACTTGCGCTGGTGCCTGGTAAGATAAGGCTTATGATGAACCTCAGGGTGATTCATACTTACCTTCTCTCAGGCTTGAGGCCCTTAAATTGGTCAGCAGGTTCGCAAATCCACATTTAAAGATGGCATCAGCTAGATTTTTACGAACACTTCACTTGGCACTTAGCCAGCATCCATGATCAAGATTCCCGGGGTCAAAGCTGTGTGTGTCGGTCAGCTCGTCATTGACCCAGCCAGTATTTAACTCGCCCAACTTTTGCAAGTCCACTGAGGGGACGCTCCAGGCCTGTTAAAAACATTTTCGGCTCTTCTTTATTAAGTCTCCTTGGATGCAGTAAACAGTATCACCATACACTAGTATCAGGGTACATCTAGTTGGATCAGGCTAATGTATAAACATTTTGCTGGCTATCATCAAGTTGTCCGTCTTCTAGGGTGCTTCTTCTGTCTGTCCCGGGCTGTGTTGTTGCCCGACCTGAAGCCTGTGTGCTGCAACCAACAGGTGTGGAATGTTACCAAGGTGGTGCTGTGCGTCGTCTTCGCAGTCTTCGCCTACTGCTCCCTCATACCTTCTGTTCTCTGGGGAGTCATCTACAAGTTGGTCAAAGGATCTGCAAAAGATGAGCAATGAGAAGTGACTTGTGTATTTAAGTGTTTCATACTTGTCCATGATAGTAGGTGATACTGATGGATGGTGCAATCTCCCTTGAACCGTACTGTGTTAGTCAAGCAATGCCTCAGACTTATCTCTATTTCTTGGCTTTCTCCCTCAATGACAACTTACACTATACTTGCAATACTTGTACAAAGTATTATGCAGCAGTAGCAGTCACAAAGCAACGATCCATATACACACTTATCCAGATGTTTTTCCTACTTTTGTCCATCAAATTTTTTTAAAAAAAACCAAGCAGCTTGTGAATCCAAAAAGATTGTAGTAATCAGTGGTAAAGACCTTGAAGAAAAGAGCAACCTTAAAGTTGACCAACTCTTAAAGTTAAAAAACAGAATCTGTTGTCTCCATGGCAGTGAAGAGACCTGAACTTTGTCTGGGCCAACCATGGTCGTGATCATTCTAGGATTATCTTTATGTGACTGAAAGAAACCAATGAAATCCCAGCAGGTGATGCACATTTCGTCAATGCTTCAAGTACCCTTAGAGTGAGACAAAAGTGATCTGGGCCGTTACTTTGTGAAAGTTGCTGTGAAACTCCCTGTAGTTTTCAAAAAGCTACTACCTCTCAATGGCTGTCGATGCGAAAGAATGTTATAGATAGTGTGAGGTGCCCCACACCATTTCCAGAGTCTCCAGCACTGTGCTAGCCACCCCAGTGTGGTCGTCACCATCAGCAGCAGCTCTGTTGTATCGCAAATTTAGTTATGCCAATTTTGATGAGACGTTCAAGGCATGAATATAAAAATTCAGTGGCTGATGTCAAGCCACACAAGGACCTCTGTGGAAGACTCCGTCCCAGAACTCGTAGGAGGTCAGATCATGCCCGTGGAAGTGACTTGCGCTACGGACTGCGTATTGAATCTGCACAGGATACAATTGGTGTACCTTGGACTGACAAGTGCTCGATCAATAGTCTGACACGTTCAAGCAGCCATTTGTGCGACCTTGGCCGCCCACGCGTCTCGTGTTGCGGCCGCCGCCGCCGCGGCATCTGCGGCTGCGGCCACTTCGTCGTTCAACTCTGGTCTCCTCTGGAGCAACCTTGCCACCAGCAGAGTGTTGTCGTAGGCCCCATCCTGAGTCACGGTCCTGCTCAGGTAAGTCTCCCAGGGGTGGTCGATGCACAGCACGCTCGACTGTGCCACCGCACGACCTGAAGGAAGAGAAATGGAGTTGATCGAGCTTTCAAGACCCGTGCAGCGATTGTGGCTTCAGAACACTCCCCAAAGATCTCAAAATGTCGGATCATTTGGATGCATTGTTGGGCCACAACCACGCCTTATTCGTTTAGAAAGACCTCTTGGTAGAGCAGTAAAGTGTGTTTATGTACATACACGAGCTTTTTTGACCTGCATGCAACAACTCCTCACGCAAAGCGACAGCACATTTACCGACAACATCATCTCCTCCTCCCTCGACACCTGGAGCAAGCGACAGCTGAAACGCACCGATTCGACTCATCATGTCTTGAGGATTTGGCTCTGGATGAGCTTCCAAGCCCCAGGGACGGATCAGTACAAGAATTTCTCCTCCCAAGCCGAGGATCTCCCCGGGCACATCTGGAGAATTGTTGCTCTCCTTGCCTGCTATGAGACAAGTCTAAAGGGAATGAGGAGGAGAACAGGAATCAACTCTCTTGGTCTCATGTTGGCTTTGTGCAACAGCAACACCTGTATCCAGTCGGCATTGTAGCACACGAATTTGTGGAGCACTTTCATGGCAAATGCTCCGACTCCCCCTCCACCTTCGCGGTCGTCTTCACCACGTTGCTCAAGTCCTTCTGTCAGGAGGTGACTTGCAACCAGCTCGGCTGCTGCAGGGAGGTCCAGCTCTGGATCGTCAAGTATTTGGTTGTCGGTTGTCGTCCCATCACTCAAGGTCTCAGACGCGATATCCTACATTAGTTGCAACATGTTGGCAGGCTCGTCGACTCAAGGTAAAGTGATCAGGAATGAGTGAAAACCTGGATCTTTAGCAGCTCCGCAGATATCTCCAGCCTACACAGTGTTTCCGTGAAGGTGACCAAGAAGTCCAGTCGTTCCCTGGCCAATCTCCGCTGTCTCAGCTCCGGGATCATACGGGTCAGCGTACCCACGAGGCTACTGACGCAAAGATGCGTCAGAACACAATTGGCTAGAGGCTTGACACCCTGGGGTTTACGCTCATCCAGGTGAGAACACAACGAGAGCACAGAAATTGGCATCACTGGGACAATCTCCTGGGGGTAACAGAGAAATAACAGGCCACTGATACCAACAACCTTGGTGAGCTTCATACCTGGATGCTTACTATGACCTCCCTCATAGCTTGTGCCACGTGGTTCTTCGTCCAGGCCTTGCCTGCCGAGATCATGTTAAAGAGCTCCTGCAGCACAGGCCACAGAAATGGCTCCAGCAGTTGGATGATGGCTTCGAAGTAGACTGGTCGATTCAGACTGCCCAAGCTTTGCCTGTCCAGCGCTTCCCAGGAACTCTTGCTCAGTTTCTTCAGCAACGACTGAGACAAGTGACACAGGGATCGTTGATCGTGACTGCTGTTCAGACATACCTAACAACACAAAGATTGACACAGGTTTGACCTTAGGAGTCTTGATAATGACAAACACGGGCTTGGACGTAGGAAGTGCACTTTTTTTTGCTTTGCTGCTGTTGCACATGGATGGCCCAACCTGTAAATGTGGATTTAGGGGCAATTCATCAATTCATGTCTAAAAACAATCTTTGCAATCGTAATGAAGACTGCAGCTAAATACGCAAACTAAGCCCATGCACATGAAGAGCATCAATCTAACCCTCAGCACTGCTGTCCCGACTGCCTGGGGCCAGAAGGCGTCCGCCCTCCCCACACATCCTCGCCGACACCCGTAACTGCTGCACTTCGACATCATCCCTGCCGTGGCCTTCTTCGCCGCCGCTGCATTCAGGGCGATGTCGCCATTTATCCTGATGGAGGCCCCGTTTGCTACTTGAGCATGCCTGACACTTTTGTTGTCGCCACCGGGGACGAAAGCTCCGAAGTGCATGAGGATGAGCTTGGCAACCATCATCTGGCCGCCGGTCATGAGCTGGACGAGTAACGCCCAGTTCGGCTCGGCAGAACCAGCCACGATCTTGGCCAGCAGACCTTGACGAGCTTGAACACTCAGCTTGTCTGGAGATTCCGGAAAAATTTCTGAAAGAAAAGAAACTTAGCCATGTTTCACAGTAGCAGAATGGACATAACGCACCTGGTCTGATGAGATTCATCCAAACAGTCTGCTTCTCTTTGCTCGAACCCTTGAAATGTTTGCTCTTCTTCGACTTACGTTTTTGTTTCTAAAAACAGATTGTAAATGTGATCCTAAGTACCAAGTATGCACGTGGACAGCTCATTCTGACCTGCTCAAGTATCTCGCCTAAAAGCTTTATTGGGGCACCGATCACAGCCAACGCAATCATGAGGAGAGAGCACTTGGCGTGGATGTCTCTGCAGACGCGATCCTCGGTGGGATCGCCAGTGAGGAAGAGGTCCGACACTGATCCGGCAAAGACCGGCAGTAGCTCCACGCTCACCAGGAGGATGGAGCTGATGTCTGCCACGTATTGATCCACTCTCTCCGGGGCCATCTCCACGATGGGGCCTTGGCCGGTGCAGGTGCTGTAGCGGGTGGCGAGGATGCCGAGGGAGTCGGTGAAGACCCCGGCGAACAATTTTTGCGCTACTTTAGGAGGAAGGGTTTGCCAGAGATCGCGCTGGAGTCCTTGGAGAAAATACCACCACACCTGTATGGCGTTCTCATGTACAACGTTTGCGTAGTTAAGTATATTATGCACTGTACAAGGTGCGCAAGAATTGGCGTCCTTAGGAAAATGCTGTGTTGCTCCACTGTTAAAGGCATCGTGTGAAGCGATATCGGTACCGATGGAAAGCTAATCTTGTCGGAACCAAGGTTTATGACAAGATTAAGGGCAAAGTAGGACCTGCGAGAAACTGAGAGTGAAGCAGTTGCTGCGCATAAGGCAACTTCTTCCTCATGCACGTAGCTCTCAAATGACGGGTTGATGCTCCCAAAATGAAACTGTTAAAGTGTCATCTTTGAATGCATCTTTATCAAAAGGTTGCCCTAATTTTACATCACTTAATGTTTATAGCAGGGAAATTTTCAACCTCTTCTTTGACCTCAATGGCTTTATCGGCATTTGCATTTGCTGTACAAAGATACTCGTTTCAATAGCAAAACTTTAAAATGGCACACGAAGTTATAGGCCAAACTCCCTACGAGTTAAGCGTAGGATGCGTAAGTTGTTCCTGCTGCTGTAGCTCTCGTTTCACCAGTGCTAGCGGCAGTTGAAGGAGCGCATGACGATGGCAAGCTAATTGTTGCACACCAAAATTTTGGACCTAAGCAGTCCAAAAAATCCACTGTTCTCGTACAACAACACTGACCTGGATGCAGTGAGAGATCTTTTCTCCCTCGTAAAAGGCCCTATGATTGGCCCAATCCTGACTGATCGGGTCGTGCAGGACGTTGGTGGCCACGGTGCCGGAGTAAAGCTCCATCAGTTGCTCGACGGTGGAGTCCATCAGGTTGGAGAACTCTTGATACTGCTCGTTAAACGCTCGAGGCTTTTCAAACACCTGCACGGAGCAACGAGCGAATGTGGTTTGGAACTGTGCCGTACAAAGAAACTCACTTGCAGGTGTTCGTCGTAGTGCCAGAGTTTATTCCTGACGAGGGCCATCGCGCCCACCAGAGTGTGGAGGGCGTTGGCGTCCTCCCTGTCCAGCAATGCCTTGCATAGACGAATGCTCTGCAGATAGATCTTGGACGCGGACTCAGTCACGGCGGCGTGGAACTCCTCCTCGCTCACCTTGGAGGGACGCGATAAGACGAGCATGCCGTGTTATGTACGTGGAAGTGCGGTGAGCTCATCCTGAATGTGAGCAGCACAATGCTCACCTCGGCTGCGACCGACAGATCAGCAAAAAACGAGGAAGCGGTGACGCTCCTCGACTTCAAGGCGTCGCCAGTCAGCTGCTCGTAGACCTCCTCGTCGGAGTTGTTGGCAGCAGCGTCAGCAGAGGCCCCGGAGTGATTCTTGACATTGGTGGCGTGAGTGGCGGGAGGAGGAGGACGGCGGTGATCAATTACTCTCTCCAGCTTCTGTCGGTAGAGGACATTCACGTACAAAACACATGTATTTTAACACTGTACAAACAAAACAATGCACATACCTTGTAGCAGAGATCCCATTTCTCCACCACGTTGACCACGGCCGCGGTGGCCACCTTGGGGTAATCCAGAGGTCCCCCATGCACGCCAGCGCAAACCGCGGACCAGGCAAGCTCGTGTGTGTCCTCGAAAGCGCTCAGCTCGGACTTGAGCTCCTCCTGGGTGAAGTCATTGATCTGTTGGATGCGAAACTCCTCTTCTTCTTCATCATCGTCGTCGTCTGCGCCTCTACCGCCGCCATTTTGTGACGCCATGGCCGCACTCGACGGGCAGAGCCCCGTACGACGAATCCGCCAATTCATGTCCCGATAAAAGTAGCTGATCTCGGGCGTCACGGTCATGGCTTTGGAGTCTGCGCCTCCATCAGCCTGTGGGCTCACTTGCACTCCTCTGTGGGACGGTGACATTCTGATCTGCCCAGAGGCTCTGTAGTCTGCCTATGCCTAATAGTAATAGATCCCAAAAGCTGCCGCGCAGCAGAAGAGGGAGTCATTGATGAAGACGTCGCTGGCGTAGTTGTCGGTGTCGGAGTCCCAGAGGCACCTGGTGCCCATGCGGACGCCCTCGCCGCGTTGCTCGCCGATCACGACTTCCACGACCACCTGTGACAGGTTTTTAAGTCAAGTACGTTACCCATCCAGCCCAGGTGGCCAACTGCGCCTACTTTGTATCTGTCATAACCCAGTTCCTTGACCCTGTCCTTGACTCCGTCCGAGATCTCCTTACACCACTGGCTCACCATCTCTTCGTCGTACATCTTGCCGGCCAGGGTCTCGTTCAACACCCTGTGAATCACCTCTCTCACGGCACCAGGACGAAACTTCTTTTCAAAAGCTGCGCCACAAGAGAACTCATGTTCATACTATTGTACATACGTGCTTACATGTGTGTGTGTGTGTGTGCGTGTGTGCACTGTGCTTGTTCATATCACTGTCAAGACTCACCTGGTCGAATTTGAAAGCTCGGCTCTTCTTCTCTCGTGTTCTTTCTCGACATTTTGTTCAGTCCAACATTCCTCAGTCAGCTACTCGAGGTCCATGGACTCCACTGACTCACACACTTCTTTCTGCTTCAGCTCAGCATAACTTGTCCCATTGGAAGGTTGCACCTGGTGGAGGGGACGTTTGTCAACAGCAGCAAAACGCAAAAAAAGTCAGTGAGCCCAAGTCTGTCACTATCGAGACCCCCCAGGTCAAAGTCATATGACCTGCTGGTCCCGCTTCTGATGCACCGAGGAGGTTGGAACAATGCACTCAACATGGCCAAGTGCTGCAAGTCCACTGTGGGGAACTTCAAACATGTTGGGCTCTGCGAGTGCCCCTTGTGTGGAGCACAGCAATGGCTGGTCGACTCGAGCTAAATAGATCGCACCCTATACATACATGAGCGTTGACTGAACAACCGCACTTGAGCAGAGGAGAAAGAGGGTGAATCGCAACCAGGCTCTTGAAAGGCGACAATGGGACTTTCGCTGAAGGTGAAGCCTTATCACTGACAGATCTTCATCCTCGTCCTGGTTGCACCGACCAACACGAATTCCTCTACGACGGTGCTGGGACGTCGCTGACTGCCAGGTACGCGGGCGAGACCCTGCGGGCGTTGAGGCACCCGCGCACCGAGGCGGGGACGGCGGGAGGGGAAAGCAGGTAGGCAGACACACCAGTGTCACCAGACCCCCCCCCCCTCCTCGTTGTGGTTCTAGACCTACTATTGCAATTGACAATAGGCACCTGTTTAGTCAATAAGACCTTGCGGAGAGGTGTAAAGAACAACTTACGGAAATTGGAAAAAAATCTCTGCTATATATTGTGTTATGGCGATTTATTAATCGAATGATTATTTTACAGCGTTGCAATGTTACTTTTGGGCAGCCACACACCCACACTACTACACGTACTCTCAGTACCGTATGCACACTCTGAGTCAAGAGTACATAATATTGATATAATAGAGCATTGTTGGATGACATGGAGAATTGAACTGTACGTTTATGAATATCGAAAGTGTAACCAGGCTGTGTAACTCAGGCAAAACACTTCGTATGCTACGAAGATCGCTCTGCATGTACATTGATGATCTCATTTAGATGGAGGACATCATTATTTGCTGTTGAACATGATTTTGATTATTGAAATGTGCCAAATGGAAAAAGCCCTTGCGATCTGTGCCAAGTGAACCTAATCTTTGTCATCTCCTCTAGCGCCTGTTCATGTTGGGGTCTGATAGCTTGCCCATAAACGGGTCTGGAGCATACGAGGTCCTGCTGCCGATCCCGGCCGACGACTGAGAGTTGCCGCCGCCGAACTTGTTGACGTTGATGGTGACGACCTTATCGCCGTAGTCGAACTTGATCGAGCCCTTGAACCTGGAAGACACACCGCAAGTTTACTTGGACGTGTTACTTTGTCTGCCCGTCAGAATCTCTCAACATGCAGTACAGGTCTGTGTGTGATGTCTGTCAGTAGACGACTTGACGTCAAGTGGTTCTCATTGCTCATAACTGCACAATACCTGAAAGACTTGACAAATTGCCACTGACATGCGGCCAACACAAGAACTCGTACCTCTGTCCCTTGAACTTCTCGTCGATCTCCTTTAGAGGCTCGTTTTGTACCTTCTTGATGGCGTCCCCGATGTTCATGTGGTTGGCGACCGCGGCCTCGAAGCAGAGCACGCACTTCTCAGTGATGTCCTCTGGAAGGTCGCTTTCCACACCTAGAAGAGACAAAACAACGTCCGATCATGCACTTTTTTTTGCACTCCTACACATATTTGCATGACAAATTGCATTCTCCTCCTACTTTAGTTGTTGAGGACACTGATTCATCTGTTGTGCGCTTACTCTCAATCTTGCCCTTGATGGTGGAGCCGAGGGCCATCTCGAGGCCTTTGCCGCCCCCGGCGCCGGCCGTCAGCTTGCACGAGTCAGCCATGGCGAATAACAATACGGACAACGACAACAATAAGAAAGGAGTCAAGCCTCTCTCAGCTCAGGTCTTGCTGGCTGCTTTTGTCTGACTGAGATGCTCGATGAGACGACGTCGCCTTATTATACGCAGACTTAACTGCACTTGTGACAGAATCGAACTACTCTCAAGGCAAGGGGGGAGGGGCAGATTTTCACGAAAATGCTCGAAATCACCGCAGACTGCGCTCTGCTGTCTGGCACGCGCAACCTTGGCAACGACGGTCGCTCTCGTGCGGTCTCTGGGGCCCGCGTCACGAACCTTCCTTGGAGCTTTGGGTCTCGCATCCCTTAGTGTCATTGTCACTCTCCACGCGACGTGACCTGTGCCAAAAATGTTAAGACTTCTGTTTCTACGCCTACGTGCCTTACACACACTCGTCTAGAAAGTACTACGGAAAGTACTGCGGCAGCACAGCCTGCACCACCGACTTTCTCTCAAGCTCATACGGTACTTTGCATCTGCTCACACGCACGTAGATAGTTTGTTGTGTCATCCCGGTTGCCCGTGGGCGTCGTCGTCTACGACGTCGACTTCGTTGCCGTAAGAAATGTATTTCTGGCCTCAGACACATCAGCCACGGAGAATTCGGGCAAGGGAACAGCCTCGACGGTGGCATTACGAGGACGGAAAAATTTGTCGGTTTGTTCTCTCCATGCATAAGACGCCGACATATTGATGTCCTTCACTCTAGAGAGATTTCTAGAATGTGAGAAAGGCACGGTTATCTTTGCTAAGATCTCCAAGGAGACTGGAGATCTCATACTATTAATATAATAATATATCAACTAATAAATTTCTACTTATAAATGAAAAGTGCAATGAAACAGTGCAAATTTGCTCGGCAGCCGTGGTGTGCATTAGCAGATTTCATGTTTAGAGCTCTCAAGTCAATACTGGCCTAACCTTCAACCTGCACTCTGTTGTTCCCCTCGAAACTGACCTGATATTCAACTTCTTCTTCAAGATCCCGCCCGGCGTGGACTATACGGGGCATAAGGCGGAGGTGGCTGTCTAGCCACCTCCGACTTCGTCCAACTCGGACTTTGGGATCTAAAATAGGAACGAGGTTATACTCCTTTTCCTCGCGTTTTTGACCTTTTCTTTTTATAAAAAGTCTAAGAAAACATCAACGACAGCGTCTGCGGGCCCGACGGAGATGCCGCATCTCCTGCCAAAGCTGTCGCATTCGGTGAAGAACGTCGCGGCCGACAGTTCCCAATTCTCCTCACTCAGGACGACGCGAGACAGACGTGTCATTGTCGGGAACCTGGCAGGCGAAGAGGCTGCAGCTACGGACGGATGAAGTCTTTCGACTGGTGCAGCTGAAACGGTGCCAACGTAGACAGCCAAGAGAAGCACATCTGCAGGGAGAAGACCAGAGCCAGACAGAGGCCAGAGCACTACTGGTAAAGGTGCTTTGCTCGACCGACATCATGAATCCGGACGAGGTCGTGGTGAAAAACGATGAGTTGCTGTGCCCGACAGCAAGGAGCACGTGTACCAGAGGACTACAAGTGTCGCCAACGGCTCCGTGGACACAATTCAGTTCTTCAAGAGGCACGAAGACCCATCTCGCGAGACGTAAGCCGCAGTCACAGTCAACGTCTTGTCCAGGTTGATGAAACTCGACACGTCGGCGCCACATGAGAGCAAGTTAAACCGACTGTGTCTGCACTGTAAAAATATAAGCTATATTTTATCACGACGAAATAAAAAGGGCGTGCACGGCCATCAGGATGCAGCAGGCAGCGACGTAGGGACTCAGTCTCTCCCCGATCCTGGCGCACTTCCAGAAGGTTCCCATGGGTCCGGTCTTGTTCCGGTCAAGCAGCGCTGGCCACAGCGACCGCACATAGGCGCATGTGCAGATGGAGAGCAGAACCACAGTCAAGAGAGCCTGGAAGTTGAAGATGGCGGACATGACGAGTAGAGGCCGACGAGCGACGAACTCGTCGACGAAGTCGTCGTAGTCGTCTCCGCCGGCAGCAAGGAGGGGTAGGGCACACCTGTCACCGTCAGCAGTGGAACGCTTCGAAGCGATTTGTTTTGTTTTGGACAACGATGCCGCTGTTGCTCGACAGGGTTGCCACCGAAGAGACAAAGTAGTCCAGGCTGCAAGTGGAAGTAAGACCCTGGACAACAAGTCAACACCTCTGTCGTGGCAGCTCTGCTACGCCGAATAAACTTTGCAAGTCTAGTTGGCAGCTGAAACAGCGCCACTTTCGAGTTGATTCTTGCACCTGACCTCGGCCGACCTGAGCAAGTTCAACGTTTGAAAGGACGAGCACAAGTCGTAGGGGTTGGTGAAGAATCCCAAGGTGGTATTCATGATCTGTACGTGACTGTGGATTCCAAAGGCTGTGTTTCTTCTGTTGACCAGGCAGCATCTAAGCTTTAGATAAGATAACCGAAGTCAATCAGAATCCTAGCTACTTACGCGAAGGTATCTCGAAAGGTGCCTTGGATAAGTCCTCTACAGTCTGTAAGTTTGGCTGGGCCAAACCTGAGTGAGAGCTTCAGATCTGTGTGACTTCTCTAAAGAAGTAGACTTCAAATTCTATATCAAGACTGGTTGAAAGGTCTCTTCGTTCGAAATGCAGCGAAACTCCCGCATGAAGAAGGAGTTGTCGAGAATGGAGAAGGTGAGGAAACTCTTGAGGAGTGGTCAAGGAAACGTTCGAGTAGAAACGTTTCTCCCTTCAGAGTCCCCCTCCTGGCGTGTCACTTTGGCCGGTCTCGGATCGCCTGGACCAGCTGGAGGCTATCGTTCTTGGCCCCGAGGACTCACCCTACGCTGGAGGAGCGTTCAAATTGGACGTGACGGTTCCGGAGCGGTACCCGTTCGAACCCCCGGTCGTCAACTTCAGGACCAAGATCTACCATCCCAACATCGACGGCGACGGTCGGATCTGCATCGACATCCTCAAGGTTCAACCACAAGGCGACTGGAAACCGAGTCGTGACCTCGCCTCTGTCCTCACGTCCCTTCGCCTGCTCATGGCCGAGCCCAACCCAGGTACGGACAAAAAATAACGGGACATCCCTGTTGTTGCTGCTGCTGCTCCTACTGCTGCACTAAAGAGGACCCCCTTGGCTCGGGCCTGACTAGACTCATTTTTAGTAGTACGAAATCTGAGGCAGAGACTTCGGCTGATGTGTTAGCATGTTGCTAGTAATTGTGGAGCAAAACATTGTTTTTATTAGCTTACTAAACACACCGGAGGTGCAGTGTGAGTATCCACGAACTGAGAGGCAGTGGCAACGTACGACTCTAGCAACTAGTACATGACGCTCAAATACTTTGCCGTCTCTGCAGGGGACCCCCTGATGGCCGATATCGCGCAGGAGTTCCAGTTCAGTCCTGTCGCCTTCAGGGAGAAGGCACGCTCGATGACGCAGTTGCACGCCACGCGTGGACAACAGGATGACGTTGGCAAACGAAAGGCGGACGACTTAGACGAGGGAGCGCCTGTGAAGAGGCAGGCTTGACTCAGGCACTGAACGAGTGCTCGTTTCTAAGTTCACTCTCTCCATCGCCCCCAGAGCAGAGTGACCCATTCGAAATGTCAGTGTTCATGACAGCGTCTTCTAGGAGAAGATGAATGAGCTGCGATCGCAATAGAAAATTATGCATGACGTGTGGTCGGCCTGGTGAAAGCGGATGACGTAAATAAACTCGAGGTTTTTCATCCAGATGCACTCGCACAGGTGGCCATTGATGATGCAGACGTAGGCATTGGGATCCGGTGGGTGCCCAAAAGAGATATTGGGGTCCTCGCCTGGAAGAGAGGAATGCAGAGGCACCAACCTTACCTCATTCATAGTGCTTTTAACAGCACCGTGTCCGTCAAGATCAGGATAGAGGGTCGAACGCCAAGGGCTCTTAGATCGAGATGTTGATACGTAAAGGCTTTGAGTGTTCTTGCAAGATCTCTTCCGCTCTCCAAGGCCGACAGCAGCTCCTTGGTTCATGCATCAAAGACGTTGCTGGTGGCGTTAATCAGGGTCGTTGGTGGGTTTCTACACCATTCCGTAGAGGCGGTGCAGGAGGATGAAGTTGCTCTTCAGAAGACTGCAGAAGAGCCTGTCTTGCAAACTCACATGTGTATTGACTGTAATAACTATATCAACTTCTAGCAATCGTCCATCTTGGACCACAAGGAGTAACCAAGGTAGGATGGCACAGTGTGTGTCTTTGGATCGACTGCTCTAATAGTTTTTCACTAGATGTAGCTTCGAAGGTAGCGGATTCTTTCCTCGACGGCTTGGGACACTCAATCTTCTGTCTCAACTTCCTCGCGGTGCTCTGGGTCGAGTCGTCCAGCAGCTTCAAAGTCGTCGAAGAAAGTGGGCAGCAAGCGCTTCAGTTTAGTCAAGTATTGATTTCTCAGCACCGGCTCGATGATGAGCTCCGAGGGATCTTGCGACTCCTCCACTTCCTCTGCCACCGCCGCCACCTCTTCCGTCAACCCTTCGGCTCCCTCAGCTACCGCGGACTCCTGCGCACCTACTCTACCCGAGTGCCTCCCCACTGGGGTCAGCATTTGGTTGGCGGCGTTCCACAGGGACTGTTGCTGCTGCTGCAACAGTGCCGCCTGCTGCTGTTGCTGTGCCTGTAACACCGCGGCCGCGGCCGCCTGGCTCGAAAAGCCCAAGTTCTGGAACGCCTGTAAACTGTTGATCTGCGGACTCAACCCAGAAGGGGTCAGTTGTTGACCAAATGGACCCACACCGTTCAGGGCATTGTTGCCTGCAGCGCCTCCAGTGAACGCACCGAAGGTTCCGAAGGCCTGAAGAGGCGTGGCAGCAGCCGGTTGTTGCTGCAGCACAGAACCGAAAGACGTGGGCGACGTTGAGCCGACTGGAGTGTCCACCAGCACACAGTTATAGGCGAACTGGACGTTGGAGCCCTCGCTAGCGGTGAAACCGTAGTAACCCATCTTCTCTATGGCACTCTGCGTCGAGTCCGTCCAGCGGACAAGAGAGTAATCGCTGGCGAATGGCGCCCCGTTCAGCCCCACGCTAATGGTGCCTCCAATGCCATCCTCGTAGCGATACTGCACCCAGAATCCTACATAATCCAGCTGCATGCGAGTCATCACGTCCAAGTCATCGACTGCCACTCTCTCTGTATCTCTCTCGCTCTCGAAAAAGAAGCTCCTGGACCGGGTGCTTTCAGAGATGGCTATCTTGCCGGTGCGTCGAAAGAACTTGATCGTGAGCATTTTGCGGTTGCTTCTGTTCTTGTCAAGCAGTCGCACCACGGCCACGTCCTGGCGGCTGCCATCGGACGGCAGCTTTATAAAGAAGACGGCGTAGTCAACGTCCAGAGTGGTGTCTCTTTGCAACGGGAAGAGTTCCTTCGGCACCCAGACGAGGCCGTCGTCGATCTCCATCTTGTCACCGCAGCCCAGCACGGAGGCGCGGTCTGCGTCGGTGAGCGGCGCACACCCTTCGATCAGTCCGGTCCGCGGGTCCCGCTCAAATGGCTTATTGCCTGGAATGCACTGGCACGATCTATTGTACATGGGCACGTTCCGATCGGATGTGCACTTGGTATTGGGCAGGTGGTTGCAGTGATAGTCGGCGAAACAGGCGTCGCGCAAGGTCACCACCTGTCTCACGGGATCGTAACAGCCCTTGGACTCAGGAATTCGAAGGTGCCCCTCCTGGCAGAAGCACGACTTGAGGAGGGTGTCTCTCGTCTCCCAATCGTCGAAGGGGACCCTCCGAGTTCCCGGGTCCAGTCCCTTGTTCACTGGCCGGTGCGTACACACGGTGTTAGGGAAGTCAGCACAGTCGTCGTCAGTGACGCAAGTGTCCTCAAAGTGGAGATTAGGAACGTCGCAATTTACGCCGAAGGAGGCTTGTGACTGGTCAGTGGTGAGAGCGAAGTAAGTGACGTCTCTGGGGCCTTCACGCTTGGTGTCGTTCCACATGAGCACGGGGTCAATCAACTGGTCGCCGATCTGTCCAACCGTTATTTCGTCTTCACGAACTGTGAACCAAAAGCCGCGGTAGGATGTTGTGTCCGTCAGGTTCACGGCGTCCTGCATCGAGGCCTGGCGATTCTCCGACTGCTCGATCGTCCCGCGGTTGTTCGGCTTTAGCTTACTCACGAAAATTGACACGGAGCCAACTGAGTAGAGCTTGATTGAGTACATGGTAGAGTTGGAGCGATTATCGCCCACGAGACGCACAATGACGTGGTCGTTGTTATTGTTGTTGGCTGTGAAGCGCACGTAAAAGACGCCCACTTTGGTCTGTGACGCGCGATCGAATGATAGCGGCATGAGCGTGTTTGGCAGCCACTCGCCATTGCCCTTCTTGGGGAAGTACCTCTGACAGTTGCCGTTGTTCATTGGCAGCGTAGGTCCGTGCAAGCCGCTATTAGGACTGGGTACAGATGGAAGGACCTGCTGTCGGTGATTGACCAGATGTTGGGCAAAGTTGGGATTGATGAAGGCGTAGCTCGGTAGCTGAGTGGGCGCCGCCAGACCCATGTTTGGCGGCTGGTTGGACACTGCCCCGAATATGAGTGGCGCTCCGGGCAGGCTCGGATTGGCTGCGGTTATGCCGCCAACCATGAGGGGATCTTCTGTGATAGCACCAGTGTTGCAACCATCGCTGGTGCAGCAGCGCACCTCGCCCCCGGTACTGCGGTAGTACAAGTTAATAAACCTGGTCCAGAAATCCTTCTTGGTGGCTGTGCACTCGTTCGAAAATCGCACCACGTTCTGCAGCAGCACAGTCCCGTTGCCCAGGCTCCACACGATGCAGGAGTCGTGCGATGCGGACTCTACCAACTGGGCGCTCTCAGGGCACATCTTACCGTCGACAGACGCGCACTGCCAGCAGCGGATGGCCTCGGCGCCGAAGCCGCACAAGCAGAGCTGCATCAACAAGGCAAACCAGCCTCCGTGATCCAGCATGATTGGCACGAGCATCACCGCTATGCAGCTCGCATCGAAGAACTGACGCGAGTTTCTCACCATCTCTGTGGAGAAAAGGAGCGCGAGCGTGCTCGTAACAGTTAAGGCTCGCCACTTGCAGAGAAAGTGTTTCTTGAGGCAGAAGTTGGCGGCATCCACCTGCTCGCAGGCGCAGGCGCGCACGTCGCTATGAGGAAGGAGAGATCAATGACTGAGCTTTTGGCGGAGAAAATTTTGCAGTTTCATCATGAGCGCCGCGTAATTGCTCATGCAGTTCCTTAACTGCGTCACGGATGCATGCATGTGTATGTGTATGCCAGGTGCACAAGGTGTACAAACTGTACAAGAACGTGTCGTAGTATATTGTGCAGTCATGGAATAACGTCGCCGAGGAGCTATGCTCAGGTGTGTGCGAGCATTTCTTTGTCCAGGCTGGAGGCAGCGGCGGCATCTAAGATCCACACGAGTCGACCGCTGGTGGGCCTCACTCTGCCTGCCGGGTACGCATCACTACCCTCCTGGAGGATCTCGCGCACGATCTGCTTCTTGGCGTCGCCCGTGCACACGAAGACTGCGGCGGCGGCCGCGTTCAGCACAGGCAGAGTGAGCGTCACTCGCCGCGGCGGAGGTTTCGGGCTGTCCTCGATGGCAGCCACGGTCTTCTCCACTTCCTCAAGCAGAGGATGCCCGGGAAAGAGTGAGCAGGTGTGGCCGTCAGGGCCCATTCCCAGTAGCAGAAGGTCAAAGTCTCCGAGAGCTGCCAGCTTGGCCGAGTAGTCCTTCGCTGCATCCTCCGCCGACTGTATTGAGGTATCGGGCAGCACGAAGTTGTCCTCTTCAATGCCTGCTACTTTGCCGACGACAGTGTCCCTGTACGCCTTCCACGTGGATTCTGCGTGATCGACGGGCACTAGGCGTTCGTCGCAGAAGATGAAGCGCACTTTGTTCCACTCGACTGCGACGTTGGCGGCGGCGGCCACTTGAGCAAACGCCTTGGGCAAGGAGCCGCCGGACAATCCGATGACGAAGAACGAAGACTTTCTCTTTGCAAATTGCTCCTCCAGGACTCGTCGCAATTGCGATGCCACCTCTGAAGGGTCTTTTCCGACCAAGATCTCTGCCTTGGCCATTGCTGCAACCTTGGTCGAGTGTCAAAACCTGAACGAACGCCCAGACGATAGCGATACCAACCGTGCACGGACTGAACTGAAGCGTGAAACGAAGCCCGTGACTAAGTAGAATGACGTGAAGCGTGCGCGCACCAACGCTCACCTGCTCCGTCCGTCTGGCAGCAGCAACTGGTCGCGGGGTCGCAGGCTCGTGAGCTCGAGCTCCAGCTCGATCGTCACGTCCACTACCGGCAAGACTAACAATCGACCACAGCACGAGCTCGCGCATGCGCGGGAGCCACGGCGAGACGTAAACAAACATGCGTCTCGTCACATGGAACGTGAATGGCCTCCGGTCGTTGGGGCCGGAGGTCGAGACCCGCCTGAAGGAGCTGGAGGCCGACATCATCTGCATGCAAGAGACCAAGGCATCACGTACGTACGACAGCCCGCAGAAGTGCTATCGGGTGGGGAGGGACACGCAGTAACGCAAAGCTCAACTCGTAGGCGACCAGTTGGAAGAGTGTCACTCGGCAGTGTTGGGCTACACCTCCTACTTCGCCTTCAGCCGAAAGAGACAAGGGTACTCCGGTGTCGCCACCTATTGCTCTCCGGCCTCCACTCCCGTCGCCGCCGAGGAGGGACTTTCAGGTACCTTCGCCGGGACCAAGGTAGGTGCCACAGTCACGTCTCAGCTGAACTTTTCGCATGTCCTCAACGTTTTCCCCATTAGCCTCAAGATAGTCTTGGCTGCCTCGAGGGTCTGGAGGAAGAGTTTACTCGAGAAGAGCTCAGAGATCTTGACTCTGAAGGCAGGGCGGTCCTCACTCTGCACAAGCTTCAAGTGGGCAGAAGTTTTTTTCGGGCGTATGAGTCTTTACACGGTCTCTTTTTTCTTTTTCTCTCTCTTTTGCAGTCGGGCCAAGAGCTGGTCGTGATAAATGTATACTGCCCGCGCGGCGACCCTGAGCGCCCGGAGCGCATTTCCTTCAAGTTGCGCTTCTATAAGCTACTGGAGATGCGTGCCAACAGGTTTATACGAGCCCAGAGGGCAGTCATCATCGTCGGAGATGTCAATGCCTCCCACAAGAAGATCGACCACTGCGATCCAGATGATGTGAGCATTTTCGAACAGGCCGTTATCCGTAGTCATAACAAGCTGCATTCACCCTGTTCTATATAGGATTTTGAACTCCATCCCAGCAGAAAGTGGATGGATCATCTCCTGGTGGAACCCGTCGGAGCAGAGACTGAAAATGCAGACCCCGAGGTTACCCGGGACACTTGCTATGAATGGGAGACGAAGTGTTCCAGTTCAGTGACGCCTCACCAATTTGTCGATTGCTTCCGTCAGCTCCATCCGAACCGGCGAGAAGCATTCACTTGCTGGAACACCAAGCACAACTGCAGGCAGAACAATTTCGGCACTAGGTTATTGATGATGAGCCAAACTGACATTGCGTTTGAACTACCGCTTGACGATGCTTCTTCTCCAGAATTGACTACATCTTGGCTGACGTGTCTGTGGCGGCAGAGGCCTTAATAGAGTGTGACATCCATCCGGAGATCGTTGGCAGTGACCATTGCCCTGTGGCCGCAGTCTTTCACCTCAAGTTGCAGGTGCCATCACCGGCATATCTTGCCACGGCGCCACCGGTGTGTGCCAGTGGGAACCAAGGTGGCAGGCAGAAGAAAATATCGGCATTTCTCCAGAAGCGTCCCAACGGTGACATCAGTGATCTCAAGGACAGCAAGAGGAGCAAGCAGCAGCGTCAGACCAAGCTTAGTAGCTTCTTTTCGCAATCTGCTAACTCGACGGGACAGTCCAGTAAGCAGGCGTTGGTTTCGGTGACAAAGTCCGAGGAAGTAGAAGTGAGCAAAGCGTCTTTCAAGACAGAAAAAGACATTGCCTCTCAGCAGGCCTGGAAGGCCCTATTGAGAGGCCCTAGGGCAGCCCCTCTTTGTCCTGGTCACAGAGCCCCGGCTGTGCTAAAGACAGTCTCCAAGAAAGGTCCAAATTGTGGCCGCCAGTTCTGGAGCTGCGCAAGGGGAGAAGGCAAACCCGGAGACCCGGAGGCCCGATGCCAATTTTTTCAGTGGGTTAATAAAGAGAAGAAAGGTGGTACTTGATAAATTGATTGAATGTATGTATTAATGAAGACTGAGCGTATTTAAAACATGATCATTGACGAAAAGTGTCACGTTTCACTCATGATCTCTCTTTCCTCGTCTGTCAGTAAGCTATGGTCACAAGGCTGTGATAGTAAGACCAGAGGGTGGCTGCGGCCACCCCGAACTTCCTACTTCATAGCACAAGTTGGAGAACTTTCCATAATGATATTAAATGGGTCATTAAAGACGTTAAGACTGTTCTAGCCCCGTATGTTTAGATTATTTTGTATGGCGAAGTGAAAATACTGTTTAAGATTGTTCAAGGTCAGGACTGTCCTGAAAACCCCTTGGCGCCCGTCCTGACGGCTTAGGATGTGTGAGACCTCAACATCTCTGCCGACCACGGTGAGTCGAGGCAGGCAATGAACATGTCTGACAGCTCTCGTTCCAGGATGCTGTGCCACATGTGCATAGCTGTCAACTCCAACGGCAGCGAAGCCAAGCTCTATTCTGACATGGAAAGCTTCTGGAGTGCAGAGAGAGACTGCAGGGACGAATATCAAATGTCTTAAAAGCCTGACGACCTGACATCAATCGAGAAAGCCGAAGCTGTTATACAAGTAGTATGAGTATGTTTTCTTAGACAATCACAGTGACTACCAATGAGTCACTTCTTAGGTCGCCAACCTGCATCAGTTGAAGGCATTTAGAGAGTCTCCAGACCTTGTCTTCCTCATCCTGGTTTCCTGTCAAGTTGTCTGTGAGTCAGAGGGCTTGAGAGCTTCCTCTTCATTCTGGCTTAAAGTGTCTATTCTCTCCACACATTGTGACAGCCAAATCCATAACGGAGGCCTAAGTGCATAACTCACCTACACCGTCTTTCCTGTTACTCCGGCTCTGGAGGGACTAAGAATGAGGTGATCTGATGTTCGGCGTCATCGCCAGTCCCTTTATCTCCCAAGGGGGTCCATTGGTAGTTTGACACCGCCAACATCACGTTCAAGAAGAAGTAAGCAGAGCAGAGGACGGAACAGGACACCCAGTTGCTCTGTGACGCCCTCTGACCGCCAGAGTTTGAGCCAACAACATGGCTGATACACAGAACAGTCGGAGCGCCAGGTAAACATAGCTTTATATGACTGTACTGTATAATATTGGAACATACAAATATTTGTTGTTAGTTCACACTCTGCCGGCCAGAGGGCGCCAGAGAACAACCTTCGTCCACAGGGCTATCAACTGTCAACAGAAGCAGCTTGTTGTTGCATCACTTTCACCAGGATGTCGACCAACCCCACGTATAGCATCTTGCTGCCGACTTACAACGAGCGCGAAAACCTCCCGGTCATTGTGTGGCTCCTCATAAAGCACCTCGAAGGTCTGGACTTCGAGATCATCGTGATCGATGATGGCAGCCCAGACGGAACTCTGGAGGTCGCCACCAAGCTGCAGGACATCTACGGCACCGACAAGATCGTGCTCAGGCCCAGAGCGAAAAAACTGGGTCTCGGCACGGCCTACATTCATGGCCTCAAGCACGCCAAGGGAGACTTCATCGTCATCATGGACGCCGACCTCTCTCACCACGTAAGATCCTGTTGCTTGCTCTATGAAACGATGACTTTGTTCACGTGGCAACTGATTGCAGCCCAAGTTCGTCCGTCAGTTCATCGATAAGCAGCGCGAGCACGACTTCGACGTGGTGACGGGCACGCGATACGCAGACGGCGGTGGCGTCTCCGGCTGGGATCTCAAGCGCAAAGTCATCTCGCGAGGCGCGAACTTCGTCACGCAGATACTGCTTCGTCCTGGCGTCTCAGACCTTACCGGCTCGTTCCGGCTTTACAAGAAGCACGTGTTGGCGGACCTGGTGGAGGAGTGCACCTCGAAAGGCTATGTGTTCCAGATGGAAATGATCGTCAAAGCCAAACAGAAGGGCCTTTCCGTAGGCGAGGTGGGCATCACTTTCGTCGACCGAGTGTACGGGGAGTCGAAGCTGGGGGGCAACGAGATTTTTGCCTTCGCCAAGGGCCTGCTCTACCTGTTCATCACCACATGAGTATAGCCAGTGCTGTGATTTCGTGATGACTTAAAAATAGAGTTTTTAGACTGTATTTCTTCTCCATCACGCTAAATCACGCGCTCTCCTCATCAGCCCTCTTCCGCGTCATCCGTGTCCGAAGACGAGTCCGACTTGATCCACTCCATCCACTTCAGGTCTGACTCGACCAGAGTCGTCCACTCATTCAACTTGTTAGTAGTATGAAAAAGGGGAGTTTGGGAGCATTTCAACCTTACACATCAGTAGTGGAGCCCTCAGATACCGGGTGCACCGCGGGTCTTTGTATGTTCACAGGAATGACTGCAGCAGGTCCAAAAACGGCAGCATCGTCATGAAATTTGGCACGAGGTTGCAAGAAAGGTAGTTCTACAACTTTTGATGAAATAAATTTTCTGAGAAAATAAGCACTTCCAAGCGAGATGTCGCTGAATAAGCTTGGCGCAGCTTGGCAATCATCGTCGCGCGCCTTAAGGCGGGTGAGAGCAAGGCAGCAGTTGCCAAAGCCATGGGCGTCCACATCAACACTGTGAGGTATGCCTTGAAGGTCTATCAGGAGCACGGGACCACAGACAACAGCCCCAGGTCTGGCCCGGCCGTCGGAGAGGCCCGCAGGCTCATCAGGAAGAATGTGGACAACAGGATCAAGGGGAACCCGAACATCTCAATCAGGGCCTTGGCCAGGGAGTTCAGGATGGCCCAGACGATGAGGAGGAGGTTGGTGAAGGAGGACCTGGGCATGAAGAGCTTGGCCAAGCCCAAGATTCAGCAGCTCACGCCAGTACAGAGGCAGAAGAGGCTGGACATGTGCAAGTTCATGCTGAACAGACCGCAGAGAGAGGACACGGGAAAGATCCTTGTCTTTTCGGACAAGAAGGACTTCCACCTGATCAAGCACCACAACAGGAGGAATGACAGGATCATTGCCAGCTCAGCCAAGGCCGTCGACTCGGCCAACAGGTTCATGGGCAGGCCCAAGCTCCCCCAGAAGGCCATGTTGTTTGGCTTTGTGGGCTCGGACAGGAAAGCTTTTCCGGGTGTGTGGGTGAAAAGCATCTTGGATGCGGCTGGGTACAAGTCCATCCTCATCAGGAAGGTCTTCCCCATCCTGGATGCCACCTACAGCAAGGGGAACTACATCTGGACCCAGGATGGCGCCTCCATGCTCACGGTCAACAGCATCATGTCGTACCTGAAGTCCAAGTTGAGGTCAAGGGGGTTCTGGTCGAAGGGGATTTGGCCCCCAAACTCCTGCAACCTGAACCCTCTTGACTACAGCGTGTGGGACAACGTGGACAAGAAGGCCAACAATGTGTACCACCCAAACATCGATGTCATGAAGACTGCCGTGGCCAGGGAGTGGGAGGACATGGATGCCGACTACGTCAGGAAGACCTGCACCAGGTTCAGGGCCAAGTTGGAAGCCTGCATTGCTGCAGAAGGCGGGGTGTTTGAGAAGAAGTAGTCCCCGGCCCTGGCAACCTGTTCTACGTGCCTAGCAACGTGTACAGCTCTGGCCTGAACAATTTCGATGCCGTCTGGAGCAACATTACTTGTATTTTTCCTTAAAAAAATTGCTAACCTTTTTTTAATTTTTTTGTCATTTTTAGTGTTCTCATATTAAAAACACCCGCATCTTATGTGAAAAACTGCGCTCTACAACTTTTATTATATTAAAAAAATCTCTACGACTCCTTGTTCTTGAGCTACAACCACCTCTTTTACTCCATCTCCTCCGTGTTGGTAGTCTGGACAGAACCGGCTGTGGACAGGGCCACGTTGGACATCGGCTGCTCAAACTTTTCACATATGCGCTCTAAGAGATTATCATTTCACAGTAAAATTTTGGTGTGAATTGGTTGACAGGTGCTCCCTCAGCAGGTCCGCAAAGTAGAGCTCTATCAACCATGCAAAGACCCGCAGTGCACCCGGTACTTTTTCTCATCATTTCATGCTTAACTTTCCCCCCACAGTAAACACCAGGCGTTCTGATAAATAACTTATTGACTCACAAGTGGCCTATGGCCTATCACGAGTGAAGCTTCTTATTGACTCACAAGTGGCCTATGGTCGACCATGACAGGAGAGTTTCAGTCTCTGTCTGCCTGAATGCTAATCATCAACTCACAGGACCAGCAATAATCACTAGTTAAACCAGAATGAGCCACTCAACTTGGGCACCGCCTTCCCGTGGTGAGTGGTGTGAGTACCTTGAAATGCCATAAATGCTGCCAAGAATGTAAGTGCAGGCTCATGTACAGCATTTGCGCAAGGAAAACTAAGTGTGCCCATATACAAGAGCATGGTGCAACATATGTTTGCTACACCATCACCATAGGTTAGGCAGTGACAATCAAAGACTAAAAGAAGGAATATTTTTTAATATTGAGTAGGACCAAAAAAACTTTTTCTCACCTTCCAGACTCTCACATCATCCGGAGATCTGGCTTGACCTGACACTCTCCTCAGAGGACATCTGGTTGTACAGTGGTCCTCTCTGACTGAGGGATGGTTCTGTGACCTACACTCGCACTGTCGCACGAAAATGGCTGTATGTACAAGATGATCGTGTACTGTTGGGGAAGCGAGTACTTGAGTGAATGAGTAAGGGCGTGAGTGTGGACTGGTTCTGTT
>JAAUXU010117145.1_pt1 | contig 34987 bp, 30 predicted proteins | sample 7278151 | NCBI WGS metagenome assembly JAAUXU01 (sample SAMN14350113, study PRJNA611818) | marine sediment metagenome | isolation source: surface marine sediment (1.8m) | place: French Polynesia: Moorea | collected 2018-08 | reverse complement strand
ACTTTGTTCAATGATGAATGTCTGTGACAATATGTTTCTCCTTGGGAAAAATAGTGAGCTGGAAAAATTCAACTCAATTTTCAGCAATTCATAACTTTATTTGCTCTCATTCATTGAATATGTCAATGCTTGCTTGGAGTCACCAACAGATTGACGTCATTCATATATCCTGACTTCTGGAGGAGCCAAATGTTGTTGCTTCCGTAGAGGAACTTCATGGGACTGTTCAAGTCATTTGTGCAGATCCTTTTCAACTTTGAGTCCACCAGCCTGGTCAAGTTACTCACCTCTTTGTTCCAGTCATGCAACTATCGAGGCTTCTGCCGAGACAGAACGAAGGGATGAGCGAGAGCGACTCCACTTGGGTCACTCCATCCATCTGATGTAGACGGTTCAGTTCAGGCAAAGTTCGCAGCGACACCTTCTCGTCAGCGGGTGGGACAGCGGACCAGAAGAGGACTCTGCTGATCAAGTTTGGTGACGATCGGGGCCGCGGTTAGGGCACCTACGGCCTGCCAGACACACAGAGTACATACAGACGGACCCTCGTGCTTTATATGTTTTTCCTGCTGGTGACGCAATAAGAAATGTCCCATGTTCTGTCATGAAAAACTTCGTGTGATTCAGCTCAGCTACTGATACCATTGATCATGATGTTCTTGCACGAACCTCATGTACAGTGGCAATCCGCTTGAAAGAGCAGGTTCTGCAAATCCCAAGGTTTTGCTTAGTAAGTCATTCCGAATGTAACGGCCACTTCTCGGCTTGCAATGGCAGATTTTGCTCATGCCGATTGTGCCGGTTTGGCATGGTCCAACTTTGATGCCAGTTTTGGCACTGTTCCAACGAACCCCAACTTTGGCTACTTTGATTTCCAACCAAACTCATGGGTGACCCAATCAGCAGTCCAGTTTTGTCAGCCTACGAGTTGCAGTAGTCAGTGCAGTTGAAGTTCTCCGTGACGTCCACGTTACAGCAAGAATGCGACTATTTACGCACGGCTACTAATGTATTATTTGCTATTGTAATGAGCTTCATGTCAGAGCCTCTTCGATCGATACTGAATTGAGCAGATTTTGGTCAAGAAAGTGCCCACTTTTGGACCCCTCAACACTGTTGCAGCTTCATCCTAGCGCAGTGTGGCGACAGCGCCCGTCTCCTGATTCCTCGGCCTTCAGGGTCGACCCTGAGAGTGGCCGCCACCTCCCCGTAGGGGTTTTCCGCCTTGCACGTGTAGTCGCCTTCGTCGCCGGGCCCCAACCTCTGAATGACGAGCGTTATCGCACCGCTGGCCGGGTCGTATCGGGCGTGATAGCGCGGACTGTCAGGTAGGGCACGGCCGTTCTTGCTCCAGGTCACCCTCGGGGTTGGCCAGCCATTCACAGTAGCCCTGTGGGAAGACCAAGTCCGTGTGCAACCGTCAGGGGCAAATGAAAGAGGAATGAAAAAGTCCATTCACACAACCTCGCGTCCGCTACAGAACAAATTTTTTTGTGACATGTCAGACGACCTTAATGAATCTGCACCTGAATTGAGCGTCATCGCCTTGCCTCAGGCGCGATCCCTGGAAGGAGGCGGCAAAGGTGGGCGGGCTCCAGTCCTGGATGGCCGAGGACATCACAGAGTTGCTGAGCAGGTAGAATCAGCAATGCGAGTAGATGAACTTGGCAAGAGCTACTGCAACAACTCTCTTTCGGACAAGGCTGTGCGATTATCCCAAAGAACTCACCATGACGGATCTTTGTTAAATGTTCGGTTGTCGATGTCGGTTACTAGTGATTAAAAATTGCCTCGTAAGGAAATGTGCTGTGTTTTTAGGTGTCAACCATGTTTCGTTCTCTAGCCACACATGGATCCCCAGATCAGGCGAATGACACGGTTACAGTGATCATCACATGCATACGTTCTCTGGTCCCAGTGTGATCTCCCTATCCGTGTTCCACTGTCTTTGCTACTGTTGTCGACTTTAGACATGAGACAGCATTTAGACATTTAGACAGTTTGCCCGTGTCTTCGCGCGGAAAGGCCAGTGCTCATGCATTTGGGCTGTCCAGATGTGCCTTGATGAAGAAAGTCGTCTTTGAGAGGCTGCTCTTGAGCCTCAGGCAGCCTCAGACATCATCCCGCTGGCCATTTGTTTTGAAAATTTTGCATTTCTCAACTTTTTGAACAGCTGCGTGTGAGACGCGACAACCGACTCGATTGCCAAAAAGTCCCCGCTGTTTTTCTCAGTTATTGGAAAAGTCCCGGTCGATCGCACAGCCCTCACCTTGCGACTCTCTCACACACTCTTTTCTTCATTCAGCATGACGTGAGCAAGCATCAAAGCGCCTACATCAAGTCGAACGAGGGGGAGCGGGCGGATGGGGCCAAGTACTGATTGCAACATTTTCCGCAATGCGCGTCATCAGATCACACTCCTAAATAAACAGCCATTTTTTGGCTTCATTGTAGTCTAAACAAGCCTGTCCGCGCTCTCCTTGGTCGGGGCCACGACGGGGTCGCACGTGTCCATGTTTGCTCTCGCTGGCGCACCGCAGAAAATGCCGCAGGTGACTTTAATTTGAATGTGGAAAATAACAAACACCCTTATGATAAGGAAAAGTACTCGTGCAAATAAGCAGGAAAGGTCATTGGACTGCATTTATCGCTAGTCAGATTGCGGTTTCCCCCGCGTTTTTTGGTGTCCTTGAGATGCCAGGAATTCCCACTCAAGCAGCAGCAGCAGCAGCAAAAATGGGCAGAAATGAGTGACAGCTATTTTGGGTGGGCGATTTCTCCAACTTGAGCAGGTCATAAATTATCTGCAGACTCGTCACAGTCAGTGAAAATGCCCGAGTTTGGGCGTGTAAACTGCGATCGACGACGCTTCTTCTTCTCCTACACAACACTTGATTCTACTCTGTTCTTTATCCTAACTTATTATTACACTTCTTCTGTTATGCTGCACAGTTGAGGAAGATTTTTAGCGCTCAAATACACTGATGGATTAAGTCGGCTTTCCGCAGGTTCATATGCAAACATTGGCTGGTGTCAAAGATGAACAGTAGGAAGAAGAGGAAAGAAGATTTCAAGGGCCTTCATTCCGCACGTCGTAACGAGAGGCAGCTTGATTATTGAGCAAGTTATACAGCCGAGTCTTGATTTAACACCACATCGGTCAACTGAGGATGTTGGCCAAGCGAGGACGTTAAACACCTGCTTCGGGAAACTGCCCAGGTAATGGCCAAATCACACCTGACTAAAAGTGTGTGTACAAATGTTTATGCGTAGCCGATGATGACGCAAAAATGTGAGGCAGGTCAAAAAATGACAGGCTTTCTTCCAGAGCTCCAGCTTAAGAACTGTGTTGTATTAGTGTTTGTCGAGACAAGAAGCTCTTCTCGAGGTGGACACATTGTCCTGTCTCCATTCTCGAGAAGTCGAGACGAGACAAAAGCGAGAAAAATACACTACATAATGTAAATGTTATGTAGAATCTTTATTTGTCCGACTGTTTGATTCTCCTCCGCCCTCCTTCCTGCCCACAGCTACATAGAAGTCTTGATATAAATGAGGAACTGTGATGATCCTTGATTGCGTTGAGTCATTGTGCACGCCTTAAGAAGGACAAGAATGATGTCTCGATGATCCGAGAAATTCATTTTGTCTCGTTGAGACTCGAGACGGGACAAATACAGCGAGACGAGAAAACACTATTATCGTGAAATTCACCAACCGTAAGATTGGTCATTAAGTCATTAAGTAACAATTATGCTCATGCTAAATGGCGGATCCACTGTGTTCCAAGAAAGTACGTTAGCACTGGTGGAAGGACGAAAACTGCAGCAGGGTGAGCCTCTGAACGGTTAGCTGAAACACCCGGTATTTGCACACTCATCATTGCATATGAAGGTGTTGCCGCCGTCGTAGGACGAAGTGCAGCATCTCCTGTACTCACGTTTACACTCCAGATGCGCTGAGTTTACGTAGAATCTAAAGGCAGAAGGCCAAGAAGCTCCATCTTATGTACCTATCGACCTTATCTCTTTTCCCTCGCGAAGTTTGGGGCGAGCGAGGAGGAAGTCGAGAAAGATGTGTGTTCCTTTTCCGATTTGGGTCACTGCAGACGGGCAGTCAGTGTGTGTGCGTATGCGAGCGGGTTCACAGCCATCGTTACGCACAGTGGTGGGTTCGTGGTGGGTATCTCATGACTAGAAGGAGACGCAGGCTTTTTTGCTCTAGTTCCACTGTAGGGACACTTGGAGGACAGCGCTTGTGCAGGAACAATGGGCGGGAGACTCATCTTGCTCCTGGCAATCGCTGCTGGAAGTGCCGCGGTGTCTGTCACAGGTACTGGCCAAGTCTCGATAGGGTAACGTCATAATGTGGATGACATCCTGCTTCAGCGGCGCCGCAGGAGCACCAGAGGCCATACAACAACTACTGGCCGGGGCCGCCGGCAAGCGTGTGGAACTGGAACCGTCCCAGTGTCAGGTACCAGGACCGGAACTCGCTGTGGGACTCTGGATGGATACCAATCAGAGACTTGGATCCCTTGGATCTGGCGCGCAATCCGTCTCTGAGACAGCAGCAGCAACGACCGCTGCTTCGGGCCACGCCGGCCGACGCAATGCCCTTCAGGTCCAATTACGAGGCCGAGTTGTGGGCTAGGAGGTTCTACCCCAAGCTGTTTCAGCAGAGGGATCAACCGAGTTTTCCGTCATGTAAGAGTGCACCAGGGACGCGCCAAGGTCGAACCTGACGTCTTGTTGCTCATTCGCAGATCCCGTTTACGGACAGCCACCCCAGCCGTCACTGCCCGCCGGTTCCGTCAGTGGACCCTGGGACCTCCAGCAGAACATCATTCAGGAGGTGACTGCCAGTTGTGACAGGAAGTACTGCTACAAGTCTTGCAGACTCTCGTTGTTGGGCGGGGGCAGATGTACCAAGGCGGGATGTATGTGTTATCACGCCTTCTTCGATTACGACGGGAAGCCACTGACGCACAGGTAACCCTACGAGGACTTTTAAAGAGCATGTCAGCAGGTGGCATCAGCATGGTCAGCAGTAATTCGTCTTCATGTTTCCTGACCAAGACACCGGCGATAACAGTATTAAAACCCCGAAAAGGTACTCTGAAGACTACATCTGGTACTCGCTCACCACCCTGGAGCAGAGGCGAATCTTGGACGCCATGAGGGAAGGAGTCCCAAAGAAGGCAGTGCCCACCAAAGCACCTCTCTTCGGAGAAAACAAGGGTCCTCTGCCTTCACTCAATGTAGGCGGTGGCGGCGGCGGCCTTTTGGCCGCGGTGACGGATGACGACGAAGACGAGTGGGGCGGATTCGTCGCGTCAAGACGTGAACAGGGTCGCAGCGCGACGGCAGAGTCTTCTATACCTATTGATGAGGATGATCCTTGGTTTGGAGGCGAGAGTTTCGAGGAGGACCCGCCAGAACAAGAGGAGCCCGAGTGAGTGAACTCCTTGAGATAAGAGTGTAGTCATCTTGACACCTCTCTGAACTCCTAGACCTGACGGGTGGTGGGGTGGGCGCGAAACCTCTGCCAGTCGCACATCGGCCCCGGCGCCACCCCTGGAGGACGACAGCGACAATGACGACTGGTGGGGCGGTGCCGGCGGCAGCGGGATGGACGAGGATGGCAATGGAGACGACTTAGGAGATCAAGACGACGATGACTTCTTCTCATTTGGCGATGAAGAGGATCCCTTCAGTTAGTAGCTTGTGTTTAAGGAAATTGCTGCTAACCTCAGACCAGCATTTGCCACGAGTAACATAACGAACCGTGGCCAAGCATATAACAATGTTTGCCTGTAAAAAACAATAAGGAAACAATGTAAGATATATGAGGTAGAAACTACATCCGCTTCCTCCTTTTAAAATCGATCGTTATTTCTCTCACTTGTCTAAGGTCTGTTCGTAATTTCATGCTCACTTACATACTTATATCATCATACACTTGTAAACTCATCTCTATGACGCACAAGTAGCCACACCCTTCTTCACTGCTTCAGTCGATACGTACAACTCAAGCTCGTACAACTCAAGCCTCCCAAAGAGTCCCCGGTGGGGGTCGACTACAGCTCCACTTTGGCACGTGGAGGCGGGGTAGGCGACGACGGGTGCAACTTGGGCTTCTCTCTTGAGTCCGGTTGTAGCTGAACAGGATGTACAAAAATAATGTATTTATACATTGAAGTATGCACTGCTTCCAACTGGCACTGCACTCAGCCCCTAAGGTATGAGATGGACATGTGAACTTTCATGAACCTCAGCATACCTTGTCGAACCTCTGGATGATGATGTGCCTGGGCTCCTTGTCCTCTAACGTGAATTTTGTCTCAATGAACTCCAACAGCTTCTTCTCGTATGCTTGTCGGCGGTGATAAGCGATTGCCTCTGGTCTCGGTTGAAACCAACTGTCTTCAGCTCCCTCATCGCTGGTGTAAATGTTTTTATTGCGAATCATCTCCTCATCCTCGGGGCGGAACAAGAAGTAGGAGGCTACAGCCTCGCAGGCCTTCTTCACATCCCCCACTGAAAGCAGGGACCAGTGTGACAGCACAAGCAAGATGAGTGTGGGTCCTGTGACTCATACTTTTGTAATAGGCAATCTGGAGATAATGATAAATGAGTGGCACCAAGTCCTCAATGTACTCCCCATTGAGGTTGGACAGGCTGGTCGGGCAGGCTCTCTTGCAGCGTAAGCAAAAGGTGAAGTGATCTGGAAAGAGCTACGATTCGGAAGTGCTGAAATATATGAGTTCACATAGTGACTTACTCTGTCAGCAGCGACTTCTTCAGCTACATAATAGGTTAAGTACCTTAGGCTAAGGTTATTAAGGTGCTTACTTGAAATAGATATGATGAAATCTGGAAACCAGCCCATATCAAAGGGCTTCTCACAGGCGAATCTGCACTCTTCTTCTGCTTCCAAGTAGAACTTCAAAGCCTTCTCCATCCGATCTACCACTTCAGACCAGCTGTGTTCACGATAACTGTCCGTTCCAGACAAAAAGAACATAACAAAGTGCTGGAAGATTAGAAGCATTTCATACACATATGAGATGTGTGTCATATGAGAACTCAGGCAGACAACTCACGTGAGCTTCAAAATTCTTCAGTGACATTTTGTCTGCTCCTGCAGCTAGGTAGTACTTCAGGTTATTCTCCATGATCTCGTTGTCAGAGTTGTACATCAGGAAGGTGTAGGCAGCTGACGCGGCCTTTTGGTACTCTTTCAGCTGGAGCCGTGACAATGTGTTTTATTGTTGGACCCGCTTACATCGATGTGCTTCAAGTACCTGGTAGTAGCACAGCTGAAGGTAGTTGTATGGACTCTTGGTCTCGAACTCCTTGAGTGTGTCTACCGACACCTGCTCCACTCGCTCAGGTCCGAACGCTTCACGCTTGCATTTCATCACGCAGAGCGTATTCTTTATTGCCTTCTCAAAGAACCGCAGGTCCTCTATTTCCTCCTCGTCCTCGTTCAAAAACTCGCTCCTAAAGCTGTCCTTGACCTCAGCACGACAAGTCATCTTGCACCTGCAGACGTGATGGTGGGTAGACACGTACTTATGTGTATGTGGGGGATACACGTGCGGTACATACGGTATATGTTCAACATATACACTGCAAAGTTACATGCCTTCGTAGTCTGTGTGTCGAGGTGACACTCATACTGCAAATGCACTCTCCAGATTCCTCACCTGGTGACATGATCCTGATAGAACCTATAGTCCCTGATGGCCTTTTCCATACTTCGCGCGCAGGTCTTCCAGTCGTTGGACAGGTAGGCTTCCTTGGCCGTGCCGAAAAGCATTTCAAAGTTCTGGGCCGACAAGTCTTCAGCGTCTTTGCCAGCGATCTCATTCGCCCGCACTAGGACGAGCAGGAAGGACGCCGCCGGCAACATCATGTTTGTCTTCTATTCAAGCTGGGCTACAGCTTTCGGTCGGATGTCGAAGGAGTCATCGTGTGGCTCTCTTTCTCCTTCTTTCGCGCGCCCGAGGGACGGACGGACGGACGGAGGGAGGAGGTCAAGGGGTTGTTTGTACAGAGATGTTTCCTCCGCGACATCTTGACGACAGCTGCGTCCTCTACGTAACCGACATAAAGACGTTTAACATGTGGTACTTATGCATCTCGATGGTGGCCGACGATACAGAACTGACAGTTCGAGAGCCGATCCCCGCAAGTTCTTGAGGTGGGATCGACTGCCTTGCCCCATCGTGGGCAAGGGGATGAAGCACAGACACTCCAGCAAGACCAGGCAGAGGTTGGAGGACCTCCTACACCTCACAGAACAGTGCTGTGTGAACATACATGGTTAAGGAGCTCTCAACCTCACCTATGAGTGACAACACCAGCATTTGGGGGGGAAAAGTGCATAATGGACGTCGAAAACATTGTTTTAACGGTAGAATTCATGCAGAGCTTGACCCTTTTTCCACCCATCCTTCTTGGACCGATTTTGGAAAGTCTTATTTGGAAATTTCGCCAGGTTTTGTACATTATTAAGTTGGCCATTCTGGTCGTCGGCTCTCTGGCAATCCTGCTGCGATATCTTTAGAGAGAAAAATAAACACAGTGACGAGAGAGAACAAAATAATGCTGGTCGTCCGGAGCCTCTCCAACCGGCTCCGCCGGTCCTCCGGGCTTCTCATAGTAGAGTCGTTCCGGGGGAAAAACAACCCCCGAATGCCCCTGCCGGAGTTCCCTAGGTTTAGCTCCGGCGGTCAGTTTCTGGACGAAGATAAAATCAAGTCCGCGCACCAAGAGATGTGGGAGGAGGACTCCACCCGACCTCTCTACTTGGACGCTCAGGTAAGAATCCTAAAGGATGATGCTGTCCTTCAAGACTGAGAAGCACTTGAAATCGCCAGGCGACGACGCCAATGGATCCCAGGGTTCTCGACGCGATGTTGCCCTACTTAACTTCGAACTACGGCAACCCACACAGTCGGACACACGCGTACGGGTGGGAGAGCGAGCAGGCCATGGAAGACGCAAGGGTCAAGGTAGCAAGGTGAGGACCCTCTCTATGGCGGAGGTATTGCTGAAGACTTCTATCTCTTTCTTCCGACAGCCTAATCGGAGCAGATCCCAAAGAAATCGTATTCACCTCAGGCGCCACCGAGAGCAACAACATCGCTGTCAAAGGAGTCGCCAGGTGAATTGGCTTCTGATCGAATTAATTTTGCGTGAGGAAACAGATATTGACCACTTAAGCTTGGTCACAGATTCTACCAAACGAGGAAGAAACACGTCATCACTACGCAAACGGAGCACAAGTGTGTCCTTGACTCGTGTCGTCAGCTCGAAAACGAGGGCTTCGAGGTCACCTATCTGCCCGTGAACGTAAGAATACAGCCTTGGTGGAAGTGCAGTCCTTCAGTCATGTCTTTTCTCTCCTTACATGCAGGAAAAAGGCCGGGTCAGCATGGAGAAGCTGAAGGAAACTATCCGTAAGGATACCTCTCTGGTGTCCATCATGACCGTGAACAACGAGATCGGCGTCATTCAGCCCATAAAAGAGATTGGTCAGCTGTGCAGGGAGAATTCGGTGAGTGAGCCTTTTTCCTGCTGTGTCAGACTAGGGGATGGAGTCGTGCCCTTGCAGGTGTTTTTCCACACTGACGCCGCCCAGGCGGTGGGCAAGATCCCCTTAGACGTGAACGACATGAAGATCGACTTGATGTCCATCAGCGGCCACAAGATCTTTGGCCCAAAGGGCGTGGGGGCGCTCTACGTGCGCAGGAGGCCGCGGGTCCGAGTGGAGCCCATACAGAGCGGAGGTGGACAGGAAAGAGGGATCAGATCAGGCACCGTGCCAACTCCTCTCGTCGTCGGCCTCGGTAAAACTTGACAGCGACCATGAGGGTATGGGTAAATCTATTGCAAGAGTTTGTCTCCAAGGTGCTGCGTGCGAGCTGGCCAGGGAGGAAATTGACTACGACAATGAACACGTCAAGAGGCTGAGCCGTAAGCTCGTGGACGGCATTACCAGTCAGCTGGAGTTCGTCGTGTTCAACGGAGATCCAGAAAATACTTATCCAGGTTTGTTGCTAGGCCTCGTGGAGGACATCAGCGACATCATCAAGTCTTTCTTCACAGGATGTGTCAACTTGAGTTTCGCCTACGTGGAAGGGGAGAGCTTGTTGATGGCGCTGAAGGACGTCGCGCTCTCCTCCGGTTCCGCCTGCACCTCTGCTAGTCTCGAACCGAGTTACGTGCTCAGAGCCATCGGCGCGGACGAAGACCTTGCGCATTCGTCCATAAGGTAAGGATTGTCTGGTCTCAGGAGGCTCGAATGGTTGCTTGAACGCGCTTGTAACTGATTGATCCAGGTTTGGGATCGGACGTTTCTCCACCGACGAAGAGGTGGATTACACCATCGAGCGCACCGTGAAGGAGGTGAAGAGGCTGAGGGAGATGTCTCCACTTTGGGAAATGTTTCAGGATGGCGTCGACGTGAAGAGCATTCAGTGGACGCAGCACTAACGAAGTCGTATGAACCAGAAGGTGTGAAACATTGGCAAGCTAAGGTAGAGCTTATGTTCTCCCTTTATACTGTTAGCAAAGGTTTTCTGTGGGGGAAAAAAAAAACTTATTCCTTGTCCGACTCCGACGAAGAGGAGGAAGATGACGAGGAGGAAACCATTGCCTTTGAAACGATTCTCTTCTTGCCCAATGTCTCTTGTTCAGCTTCCTTCTTCCTCTTCTTGGAAGGTGAATCCTTGACCTCTTTCTCTTTCTTTTTCCGGCCCCGTTTCTTCTTGGCTTTGCCACTGGACCTTCGCTCCTCGCCTTCACCCTCAGAACCGGAGGCCGAGCTGACAATGTCTCCATCGCGTGCTCGACGGGCGGTCTTGGCTGTAAGACAAGGATTGGAAGAGACCTATGATATCAAGCTCCCGCTGTACTTACGTCTCTTGGTCATCTCCGCGGGGATGTCCTCTATGATGGTCGCGTTCTTCATGCGTTCCTTGTACTCCTCCCTGGCCTTGGCCAACTCTTCGAGCCGCCTCTTACGCTCCTCCTCCATTTTCTTTTGTAGGTCCAGTTGCCTCAACCTAAGAATGACCGACGTGCAACTGAGCATGTAAGAGGCAGTCACATTCTGAATCGTACCTAAATCGCTCGCTCTCCTCCTGCTGCTTTCTGCGCAACTTTTGCTCTTCTTCGTCGATCTTCTTGGCCCTTTCCTTGTGGTAGTTGGCCTGACTGATCAGATCTTGACACTGGCGTGCCTCGATGGCCGCTCGAGCCAGATCGTACTTCATGCGGTCCCCTTCCACGGCGAGGTATTGGAAGTAGCTTTAAAGCAAGAGCGTCAATCCTGGAAACGAAGCTGGCGCTCCAAATGCTGATACTCACTTATGCGACAAACCCAGCTCGATGACGGCTTGGGAGACCTCAGCGAGCGAGCTCTTCTCGTTTCTTAAAAGTTGACTGGCCAGTCGTTGGAGGATAAGGGCGATGTTATACAAGATGACGGTGTCCTCCGGCGCCACCCTGCGAGCCTTCAGCAAAGTGAGTTTGGCCTCGCGGAGCTTTCCGGCCTTGGCATATGCGCGTGCTAAGTAGAGCTGGACTTCGACGCTGTTCTGCAGCGAGAACTTCCGCATGCAGTTTTGGTACATTTGGATGGCGGCCACGTATTGCTGCTGCTCCACGTACACATGCGCAATGTTGAGCCAGACGTCGCAAAAGTCCGCTGTAGCCTCGCGAACCTAGCGCAGAGCGCAAAAACTATGTCAAATCGTGCAACGCAAACTGCTTTGTGGTCGAGTACCTCTGCAAATATGACTCGGGCTTCGGTTATGTAACCCTTGTGTGCCAGCACACAGCCGATTCCGTTTGTCGCCCACACGTTCTTGGGATCGCTTCTCAGCACCTGCTTGTACATGGTGAGAGCTCTCTCCTGATACTTCTTCTCTTTCTCCTTGTCTTTGGTGGGTTGATGCAAGGTCTGGAGCCAGACATTCCCTAGGTGGAAGGAACGTAGCTGCAACAGTTGTTCCTGTCGTTGCTAAACATGTACTTCTTACCTAGTGCTATTAGTGAGTAAGCGTCGTTAGACGTCGAGGGTTGCTTAAGAATCAGTTCAAATTTCTTTTGTCCGGGACCCAACTCCATCTTGGCAAGGTGAAGATTGCCAATGAGGCTCCACGCGTCAGGTTGGTCCTTCAAGATGTGCAAAGCTTCCTTGAACCAGTTGCTGGCTTCGTAGATCTGCCCACGATCACGTAGCATGCAGCCCAGACGCAAATAACAATCAATGTAGTTGGAACAGCCAGAATCCATGGTAATGATGTCCTTGTACAGGCGCTCTGCCTTGTCGTTCAGGCAAAGACTCTCGTACACGCGGCCAAGATTGTATCTGTCAGGAAGACGACAGAAAGCTTTTAGTAAAGAACCGGTCATAAGAATGAAAACTTACTTAATGGTGACGCTAATTTGTTTGTAGTAATTCTCGTCCTCTTCCGCCTCCTTCTGGCACTTGTGATATGACTCCTCAAAGCACTCCAAAGCTTTCGACATATCTCCTTGTCTGAAGTGCAACGACCCAATGTTGTTCAAGATTTCAGGTGGGATGTCGGCCTCAACCTTCTCTCTCAGGATCTTGGAAGCGGTCTCGTAGGCTTGTAGAGACTGCGCGGGTTCTGTCTGTTCAAGGATCTGCGCGAGTTCGATCCAAGCTTCCACGTCATCAGGAGTCAGATCTGTCACCTTCTTCAGATGAGCTCTGCAAGTAGCACGTAGAAGTGAAAACTAAACTTCATTGCGTCTGAGGGCAGTCTTACCTGGCGATTGAACGTTTATCCTCGTTATCGGAGGCTGCGTAGATAGAACCGAGGATCTTCATGGTTTCGTAATTGCCGGGCTGCGCCTTGAGGACTTTTTCGAAGCACTGAGCCGCGTTCTCCATGTCTCCGCGGACAATGTACATCTGGCCCAGCCCAAAATGCGGCAGAATGAAGTTAGGGGAGGCGAACTGAGTGGCCTGGTAATAGTACTGGAAGGCCTGGGCATAATCGTCCTGGACGTGGAAGGCTCTAGCGAGTTGGTAGCAGCTCTCGGCTCGCATGGCCTCGTTTTCGGTGTTGTGAAAGGCGTGCATGCTTAGCTGTTGCACCTTCTCGTAGTTCTTCTTGAAGAAGAAGTGATTGGCCAGATGGTTCAACACCATGGGATTAGAGTTTTCGATTGAGTAAGCTTTAGTGAGCTTTTTCACTCCCTCGCGAATGGAGTCGCGTTCTTGAAGATTCATATCCAGAATTGCCAGGCCGACAAGTGCGCCCACGCACTTGGAGTCGAGCTCCAAAGCGCGCTCAAAGGCCTCTCTCGCCTTGGCTTCGTTACCCAGGCGCATGAAGCAGTGTCCCATGCCCAGGCGCACGTTGGCGGGGCAGTTGGGGTTGGTGCGAAGAGCTTTCTTGTAAAAGGCAAGCGAGCCGCGATAGTCTTTTTTGTTGAAGGCTATACATGCTTTGCCCAGGAGAGAGGGAATGTTGCTTTGGTGCTCCTGGTTGAGGACGAAGTCAAACTGTGCGTTGGCCTGGTCCAGCTTGTCGCCTTCGTAAAGACAAAAGAAGGCGCGTCCAAGCAGATGCTTGGGGTTGTACATGATAATCTTGTCGGCCGTCGTGTAGAGCAGCGTGGCCTTGGTAAAGAGCTCCCGTTTCTTGTCAGGCTTCTTCTCCCGATTTGCCTGCTGCACGTAGTAAGCGGCCAGTTTGTCCAACTGTCGCATCTGATCTTCCTCGGATTTCTGGTAGTCCAAGTTGGCGTCGGCGGAGCGAGACGCCTCCAAGATCTTGACGAACTCCTCATCGCGATTCTGGCGATAATATTCTTCTGCCAGAGTGACCCAGTAGTGCAACTGGGCGTGCTCCGCCTTAAGGATGGGGAGAGTCTCCTCGGCGGGGGGCAGATCGTTGAAGGAAATCTCGATCACCTCCGCGTCGGACTCCAGCAGAGGGATCTCTACCGAGGTAGGACGCGAAGACCGCGGTTCTGAGATCCCGTGGGCGCCGAGGGAGGAAGCCATGGTGAAGAGCCTCGCCGCACACTCCCGGACCTCTGGACTCTTGTTTGCTTTGCGACGTTTGTTTGGCGTTTGCGCTGTTCAATTGAGAGTTCCCACATTTCCATAGTCACTTGAACCGGCCAACCACTGGGATGTCTCAATCAGGGTTGCCAAATCTCTCGAACCTTTGCGGCCAGATCGACGAGAAAGTTCAGTAAGATTCTGTCCGACAAAAAGCAAATCAGACAAAACTTGAAGTCAATTTTGCCAGTTTGGTGCAGGACAAAAGTGTCTTACAGAGGCTGGAGGTGAAGAAGCATCACTACAATTATTGCAGGAAATTACGAAACCTTAGATTGCTGAAACAGTCCCAAAATACACTATATAGCACATTTTTAGAGTATTTTTTTAATAATTTGTCATAGTTCTTCAGTCAGATTTGTCCTGAATTCATTCTGTCGGTCCGACTCCTTGATGATCCAACTCCAAAATCTGGCCGCGACTGGACCAAAATGGCAATCCTGAGAAACAAAACAAAACAAGTGATCCTTGGAGGAGGCCTTGCTGAAGTACACTTTCCATGGGGCATGGCAAACTCCTTGCTCCGGCGCGGGCGCTTCCCCCGCGGTCCATGGACCACCCATCTGAGTCTTCCCGGGTGCTGGACGAAGGCTTCGATATCGTCATCGCCCGCGGTCTGCGGGGCAAAGCCTTCCCGGACTCTCTATGAGGTGCTGGGAGTGGAGCCGTCTGCCGACCAGGCCACCATCAAGGAGGCCTTTTACGCCAAGTCCAAGGAGCTTCATCCAGATTCTGCGGTGGCGCAAGGGGTGGAGAACGCCGGGGAAGCCTTCCGCGAGTTGGCAGCTGCTTACGAGGTCTTAAGAGATCCCAACACAAGAAAAGAGTACGACGATAGCAAGAAGAGCACATTTCAAAGCAGCAGAGTGCAAGGTCGTGCTCATCAAGGTGTCAGACGTGAGTCAAGTGGTAATCCCCTGCTTACCTCTTTTTCCGCAAACTCTTTCTCGCTAATTTTGGTCAGGTGAATACAGACCGCCGCCCGAGTTCGGTCGCCGGGTGGACGTGGACCTGTCGCCGGAAAGGATGTCCAAGGCTTGGGCTGCCTACAAGCGAAGGTGGGAGTTGGAGGAAGAGAGACTGCTCCATCTCGAGGAGAAGAAGTTGGTAAGTTGTTGCCTTCTGGCCTTATTCTCCGGCGCCTTCTTACGTCATTTTCCTCCTCATTTCAGAAATTTCGTCTTGAATTCGATAAGGCTCGGAGGGAAAACTTCTGCAACATGTCTGCGCCTCAGAGAGACCGGCTACGGCAGAACCTGAGTCACCTCAGGACCACAAACCAGTTCACTGAGACGTTTTCCTCCAACGTCGGTGATGGACGAGTCCATGGAGAAGCGCCACGCCCTGAAGTGAATAAAAGGACGGCGTCAGATCCTGACGCACGACACGAAGATGCTGAGAAAGGGGAAAGATTCTTCGAAAGGCGGTTTAAGGAGGAGATGCAAGGACGACAATCAGATCCGTTTGCATCTCCGTTCAATGTCTCCTTTGGAGAAGACCCCCTGTTAAAGGGGTTGAATCAAGAGGGTGGTGGCGGCAAAAGCAGCCGCCAACCCATTTTCCAAGATATCTTCCAAGGTATTGCTGAGAATTCGAAGACCAAGTACCAGAACTTGAGGGAGAACTGGGAGAGCTCGAGCTTCATGTCACACAACACGCAGTCTGTGCACGGCTACGCTGGTCATCGGTCAATGGAGACGAGGATTCCTATGATTCTTGTCGTCACTGTCGTGGCCATATTCTTTGGACTGAGCATTTACGACGTGACCCTGAATCGCGTCGACTGGCAGAAAGAGAATGTGTTTTTGGCACAGTTGGAGAAAGAAGAGCAGGACAGGAGACTAAGAAAAGAAAAACTAGACAAACCTTGAAAGAGAATCAAAAGTGATCTTTGGGCATACTCAGGTTTTGCCCATGGACTCATGCCGGAATGACTCCCTGATGCAATGTCCAGATTCTACCAGGTGGATGAGGGAGACTAATTAGTCATAAACGTACTTTAAATTTGGGGTCGACTTGGCGTGGCTGTGAGGATGGTGGTGGTGTTAAGAGGTAGGAAGGTCAGAATCCCCCTCCCTTGTCCACTGCTCTTAAGAATAGGCAGAAACTACCGAGTTGAAACAGAGCCTTCTTTGACATGTTCCATGAGCAATGCATTCATGACCCTCGGGCACTTTTGTTTGGTCCATGGCTTGACCCGACCTGCTCTTCGGGGTCTGTGAAGTCTCTCAAAAGGGAGGAACGTGGAGAATCGTTCCCAAAAAGACCTTTCCTGTTTGAGTGCAGAGCTCCTGGCTTTGTCATAGAGTTCGTGCCTGCTGCGAAGAAGAATTGACAAGGCTGATTGGGGTCATGTAGCAAAGCAAAGAGGCTCCAGGGTAGGAAAGTGAGCCGCTCCTTGCCCACCCTGGAAGGGGGAGGTGACTTCACGAGGAGGAATCCTAACAGTAGCTGTCAACTCAGCTCTAAGTACCATCAGTCGCCAAATCATGAAGCTTACGTCGCTGCTATAGGTCCTCGATTCAAGTATTGTTCTTCGTGAGACCTATCCATCAAAACCATGACCAGAAATGTCAGATGTCCCTCAGCAGTGAATTCGATAAGTGCAAAACTTGATTTCACGACATTTTGTCAGATGAGAAGATGCTGAACATGATCTACGGCAGGTCCCTGCCGATCAGTTCTTGGGGAAGAGGAAGAAGGGGGGGCTGTCACATCTATGTCCTCCTATTAGCAACTTTAGATAGGTTTTTATGGTTCTGTTGTGGAGTGACTTCAGATGATGAGTTGAGATGACAGTAAGTTGATTGTCGTCGTTGTTATCAATAATGGGCAAAAATAAATCATGCTAACAAAGCGTGTGGGCTAACCTTCAGAATGAGAAAGAATTCTTTCAAAATTTTCAAAAAGCACATTTTTCGTCATTTTTGACCAAAGACCACCGAAAGGGTTGAAGAGTGCGTCCGGAGCTGCCCGTGCTGGTCCAGGTAGAATATGTGGTATTGATTGGCAACCGCACAAAGTGACATCAATTGGCTGCTTCAAGTCTGTAGAAATAGTACATTACGTGCATTTGGTAAAGTAGCAGTTTACAACCCCGAGGTCTTTGCAGCCCGAAGGTTTGCTGCCCTCGTTCCTCGGGCAGCAATGAGGGATGCAAAGACCGAGGGGTTGTAAAATGCTACGAGTTACCAAATGCATGTACCGTTTTTTACGTCACATTGTTCATTTGTGCTCTGGTTGCTTGGTATCTGGTCGCACTGCATTTCCCACATATTGGTGGCAGCATTTGAGCTTTTTTCCCCCTCTACTTTTCCACACTGCTTATGTACTGGGAGCATGTTGTAAAGATCTTTACCACACGCTCTCAGTGCATAAGCTGAGTTGTAAAGTAGTTCTTTTCTAGACCTCCTTAGTACAATCGAAATGAATGCAAAATGAACAATTTGACGAAAAGTTCATGGAAGCAATTTTACACTGGCTTCTGAGGCTTGTAAGGGTACAAGAAAAGTCGTGCTATTCTTTGATTGCTCACATCATACGACTCGTGTGTGTCGCATGCACCCTTTCTTTGTTGGATGATTTCATGCTTAAAATAAGCACTTGGATCATTCTTAGGTGAAATTTTGCGAAGCTGAAAAATGATTCTTGAGGTCAGCACATAAAAATCCAGACTTGCAGATGTTACGACTGAGGATTTTTTTTTCATGAAAGCTACAGTGTAAGTCAAGAGGATCAAGACCTTTTGGCTCACTTAGTTCGAGACATACTTTCGGCGGGATTCTTCATCTTGAGAAAGCAGATGCGTCGTCGGGTCAATTAAAATTATTTACTGTTATTATTATATTTTATATAGTGTTATTTACTGCGATATCTGTGCATCTCATGTGTGTCTACAATAACTGCTTGAGCCTTAAAGGCAGCGGCACTGTGGAGGCAAGCAACTTTCAGATGTCTCAAACTAAGTGAGTCAAAAAGTCTTGATTCGCTTGACTCACACTGTAGCTTTCACAGAGAAAGAACCCTCAGTTGTAACATCTACAAGTCAGGATTTTTATGTGCTGGCCTCGAGAATCATTTTTCAGCTTCACAATATTGAAACAGCTTCAGCTTGCTGTCGCTGAACATCATCAACGAGAAGATGATGGTTCTTCCAGCGGTTCTGATTCTTCCTGCTGGTTGTGGTCACAGCCATTCCGTTCCCCCAGATACGTTCGGAACGCTTCACTCACACATTCACGCAACCTCTCGAGCACCACCACCCCTCCAGTTGTGCCGCCCCCTCTCCACTGTTCTGCTTAACCGTATCTCCGACACCCGCAGATCCTTCATGATCTTGGTCCGTGCTCGCATGTTCAGCAATGCTGACATGCGCAACATCCTGTCAAGGTGCTACCGAGGAGACTGATGGGTGCTGCGTCATCAGCATCAGCAAAGTCACAAACATGTGCAAACTTTGGGGGTAGCAGCCAGAGGAGTGCACTCTGTGCACAGCATGCCCTGGATGGGGTCTGGGGGTGCTGGGGGGAGGGGTGGCAATCCCCGCAAACAGAACCATCAAGAAGAACCCACCGAACAAGGTGAAAATTGGTGCATGGTAGCACAGCGTCTCCAGGGGTAGCTGCACTTTGAGCGCTCTGGCATCAAATTGGGCAGTCACAATGTCGCCCAAGTTGCTGCGCATTGTTCTGCACTGTTTGGGCGACCGACTCCACATGAAGATTCCCTCTCCAAAGAGCCCATTTCACCCCACTATATCTTTTCCGAGCCGCACTATATGATCTTGATGTCGCTGATCATGGAAACGACCGTTTATTTCCCCGCTAAATTTTGCCAGATTCCTTTTCCTGCGTATGCACGGGAGGGAGGAAATTGATCTGGAAGCTGTCGTACTTGTTCCGGCGCCGGCTTTTACCCCAATCGACTATTTCTGCACCGTCGCAGGGATGAACTATGAAAGTTTGAAGTCACTTATGGCCTTGTTGAAGGTCTCTTAATTTTGCCAAGTATGTTGAGTGCAGACTCCCGGTCTGAGACCCAGTGCGCCCCGCTGGGCAGGCCTGGCCTGGCGTGCTTTGGCCACGTCCAACTTGGCCGGGTCCACCCAGGGGACCGACTTTCCACAGCTCTTTCCAAGACGCATAAGTGAGAGCATTAAGAGAAGTCGACTGCATCTCGTTTGCAGTCGAGTTGCTCGTGCTCAGCCTTGAATGTCAGCAAATTTCTGGAAGTGGGCGAAAGTTCATCTGTCTGCACGCGCGCGTTTGTTCTGTAGTAAATTTCCCCCTTGTTTAGCCGAGAAGCAGCCTCAGTTTGTTGTCTACTAATAAAAGCAGCACAACACGCGTTTGTTGGACATCATCCAATAGCTCTCGGAGGAGCAGGCGAGGGATGGAGGCTTTTAAAGGAACAAGTCAAAAAAGCGCCGTGGTTCTTGCACACCACGGAAAGTGAAGATGTTTCTTCCTCAGCTTTCCCCCCAAAAAATTGACCTCAATCCTGACGAGAGCGTCTTGGAAGCCCAAGAAGAATGCAACCGCGCTCTGGGTCTCGCACGCGCTCGGGCTGGCACTGCAGTGCGTGCGTGCGAGACACGCAGAGAGCTTTATTGTTCATGCACAATCTCAGTCAGAACGAGTGAGGAGAAACTTGGCGCAATCAGTGTTGCATAGGTGAGGCAAGATGGACTCAGCACGACTGACGTAAGAGTCACTTGGAGAACGTACGGAGGAAGTCCCACAGCCAAACTGAGTGACTCTGGGACAGGTCGGGAAAAAATAGAATTATATTCTTAAATACAGGTCAGTTAGTGGGGAAAAAATCCTGCTGCAGAGAGAAGATATTCAAGAGCCCTTAGTAACAGAGGCCTTTCTCATCCTTCTCTCATTGTGCAGAGAGAGGAGGAATAAAAGTAGACGCGCTTTTATGGTTTTGCACCTCGTCTGCTGCGACCCGGAGGAAAAGTGCCCCCCAAAACCATGTTCTGTCCCAAAAAGAAAGGTTTCTTTCCTCTGCTTCTGATGAGGGCGCAGGAGAGCCTGTCCGCGTCCGACCGCGCCGCCTTCTCCTCGGCCACTGCCACCCACGAGGAGCGCCTCGTGCGCCTCTTCTCGGCCGCCGGATGCGGCGCGTGCGCCAACCTGCTGGACGCGGTGGTGGCGCCGGCGCCGCACCGTGGAGAGAAGTCTGGCGTCAGGAGCCAGCAGAACCGGACGGCCGGTAACGAGGCCTTCGCCGCGGGCAGTCTCAGGCAGGCGCAGATCCTCTACTCCTGCGCCGTCTTCGTGGCGCCCAGCCCGTGGGTGGAGGAGGACGGGTAAGTGATGTGCGGCGCAATCAGTGCAACGTGCCTCAGCGCATTTGTAGCTGCTGTCGCACCATTATCAACTGCATCAGGGCCTTCGAGTGAAGCTCCTCCCCGACGGCCACCGAGCTTTGTCTTTGACAGGGAAAGTCAGTCAAGTAACATGCTCGAGTGCACTTAGGTGCACTCGCTTATCACTCTCCCGAGGGACAGTGGGAAAGCCCGGTGAATATTAATATTGTCTTAAGTAAAAAAGGCTGATCTTGTCCTTGCTGCTCCCGGAGCGCCGTCCGGGCCGCACTGCATAATTTACACTGAGTGGAATGGCTTGAGCAGTTTAGGCCACTTTTTGCATGCGACCGAGTCACTCGTGCATGCGCAGTTCTGAGGTTTTAGCATCAGCCAATGGCAACATTTGTACTGACCACAGCTCTGGACAAGGTTCCTTGTCAGCTTATGCACGCCGAAATGACTGCGTTTCATTGCTTGTGGGCCTCCAAGTGCCTCGAGGCCAAGCAGAAGAGTTTCTCTTCTGTCATGTGGCCTCGGACGACTTCGCGTTGTCGCCCGATCTGCAGCTCAAGCACTCACAAAGATAGAGAAGTACGGAGTTGAGAGCTGCAGCCGGAGATCAGACTCAGAAACTCCCTGAAGATCGCAGCCAAATCAATATTGAACGGGCAAGACTCCATTCGACTTGCCGCCCATGTTGTTCTCGATGAAATTGAACATGTTGCTGTGAGTGCCCCTTAGAGGCCCGCATGGCGGTTCAACTAAGCATAACTGCACCAGCTAAAGCCAACAGGATAGGACACTAAGAAAACTTTGAAAATGGAGAGAATTGATAGAGTAAGGAAAGCTCTATCCTACTTCTATTTCATCTTCCTCACGACAAGGTCAGAACCACCTTCTCAACTTTCTGTCCAGACTGCCAAAACTTTGTCATAATCAAAGTTATGGTCTTTTTCTTATTTTTTTTCAAAGTTTTTTTTCTTATTTTTTCTTCAGGGGGCCAAATCTGCCATGTTCCAAGTGACCAAGTTCGAATGAGTAATTCCCCAGACTGACATAGCAATCACGGCAAAACATTCACGCCAAGGGAATTTGCCTGCACATGCGACATTTGCATGTGGGGAAAGCCAACGCTGCATAAGTTGGGCCTCTAACTTAGGCCTGGCTTACTCCGGCTGCACACAAAGCTACGCAAAGCGCCGACGGCCTCTTCGTGTTAGGGATGTTGTCAGGCTCTATGGACTCTTTGCTTTTTAGAAGCGTCGACGACTCCTTCGCTCTGGCCTTGGCGAACAGATCAGCGTGTCTGCAGAGGCTGAATTCGCCAAAATTGGCACTGGCGGACATCAACCTCGCCCTTCACTCCGGATATCCAGAGGTAAATGCCAAATCTCTCTCTGTCTGGAACACGTGACTCTTCTCTTTTTTTTCTGGCCAGGCTAAAATGTTCAAACTGTTTGAACGCAAGGGCGAGTGCTTGGAGTTGCTGAAGCGCTACTCAGAGGCCTCGGAGGCGTACGAGAAGGCGATCGCCATGATATCGAGGTCTCCCTTGTCGAAGGAGAAGTGCGAGAAGACCACAGCTGCGTTCAAGAAGAAGATCAGGCACTTGAAGTCCAAGGAGAAGAACGTAGCGGCTGACGCGGATGTCAAGGATTCAGCAGCCACTAAAAGGTGTGGGAGCCCCGTTTGTGTTTTGACTGGACGGCCACGGACCACTTGTCCCCCCTCTCCCTTCCAGGGCGTCCACTTCATCTACGTCACCAGGGGCGCTGGAAGTGTCCTCCGCCAGTGCGACCCACCCGTCCCTCCACCGCGCGGTGCGCATCGTGAGAGGCGCCGGCGACGTCGGACGCCACGCAGTTGCGACAGAAGACATTCCCGCCGGCGTCGTTCTGGCCAGAGAACGCCCAATCGTCCACTCCCAGTACGCCGACCGCGCCGGCGCCAACTGCCACCACTGCCTGGGCGTGCTGGTCGCGGCCGTGCCCTGCTCGAGGTGCGCGTGGGTCGTGTTCTGCAGCGCAGAGTGCAGGTGAATTCGGCGAAGAACTTCTCAAAGGTTTTAGGCGTGCAGTAAAGTCGCGATTTGACGATATCAAATCTGGGAAAGAAAGTAAACGTGAAGTCGGACGTTGAGTCAATTGACACCTTGAGGAAGATCTCCTCGCTCATCCCCGAGTTCAAGCATAGTAACTGAGGTGAAATTCACTTCAGCCTATGATATATTGACAGGGACGAAGCTGACCTGGAGTACCACGATGTCGAGTGCGGGATCTTAAAGCTTCTACTCGAGTCCGGCCTCAACGTCTACGCCTTCCTGACCTTGAGGGCTGTGGTCAAGCAGGGAATCAAGTCACTTTTGGGTAAGTAACGTTATGCTAAAGGCCGGTTTACCCCTCACAAACTCCACCCCCAAAAAGCAACTTGTGTAAGCACAGTCAGTTTTTGTCAGCCTTGAGAGAGCCTCTGAGCCGCCGAGATGAACTTGGTCGCGGGGTGAGCGACGAGATGTCCGCCGGCGACATGTACCGGTCGCATGACTTCTGCAACCTGTACAGCTTGGTCAGTCAGGAGGAGCACCTCACCGGGGAAGACTGGTTCCTGCGCACACTCATTGCCGGATTCTTACTCAAGTTGCTCACCAAGACCAGCTTCTTCGACGAATCCACGGGGGAGAAGGTGAAGGGCCAGCAGGAGCTGACGAAAGATCAGGTGATGACTAATGTGACAGCGAGGGTGTGCGGCTACTCATCGTCGTCGTCCACACGCAGGCCTACGTCGGAGGGATCCTCCTGCAAGTGCTCAACGTTTGTCCCTGCAACTGTCACGACATCAGCGAGATCGAGACGCCGGTCACGGGCAAGTTCGTCCCCGCGTGCAGCAAGGTGAGATCGCGAAAGACACGCGTTGCCGCTGCTGGAGCTGTCAAGGTCGTTCTAGGTCTCCTTGGGGGCGGCTGTCTATCCCACCCTGGCCCTGTTCAACCACTCGTGCGACCCCGACTTCATGCGGTGCAACTCGGGGACCTCAGTGGTCTGCGTGGCCAACAGGAACATCACAAAGGGTCGGTTGGACAAACATCAGGGGAAAAATAAATGCCCTCAAGGCCTTTTTCGCATCCTTTTTCAGGAGAAGAGATATGCGAAAACTACGGCCTGATGTACACCATGAAGCCGACGAGCGACCGGAAGAAAATATTACTGGAGCACTATAAATTCCCTTGCATGTGCGACGCTTGCACCATAGAGTACCCTACCGTGCAGCAAATGAAGGCGGAAAGGGTGGACGGCATCGAGGAGGAGAAGGTGGCGCTCCACAACGCCAAGTGCAGCCAGTGCGGTCTCAGGGTCTTCATGGAGAAGGTGGGTATGGCGTGAAGGAGTTGAACCTTCCTTAAAGGTATACATTTGAGTGTCGTTTTCAGTGTCCTCTGTCTCTGAGTGCACCGTGCAGCCACTGCGGCACGCCTGCTGCTGCGGCGGCGGCGGCCGCCGCCCTGCCTGAAGTCCGAGAGGCATCTCAGCGCGCGGTGACGCGGCTGACGAGCGGCGACTGGCGCGGCGGTGTTGAGTCCGCCGCCGAGTGCGTGGCCCTGGCCAAGAAGCACTTTGAATGGCCCCTGTTGGAGGCAACGCAGGCTCAGGTGGCGCTCTGGAAGGGGATGTGGTTGGTGGCCGGCAACATGAAGACGGTCAAGGCAGTCTAACAGCAGACGTACCTATTGCATTCCATATTATTGCATTATAGTAATTTAAAGCGGATCGTACCCGCTTGGCTGGGTGGGAGAAGTGGCAACTTTTTGCTCGGGTCATTTAAAGACCAAACTAAAGTCCTATGAAGCACTACTTCAACCTGTCTGACACTCCGTACTCCATCCATACTGGCGTGGATCAGCATGTTGGACTCCACGCTGTCCGAGTCCCCGGTGTCCAAACGCTCAGTGACCCACGTCAGCCGGGGAGACGGAGATCTTGCATTCTATTTGAACCTCAAGAAGTTCCAAGTCCGCTTTGGGCACTCCTCTAACTCTCCGGCAAAGTTGAACGCGTCTGCGTGGATGCCGCTCTGGTCCAAGACCGCCTGGCTGAACCTGGTGTCCCTCCCCTGAGTCGTGGAGTTGGAGTCAGGAGGAGGCAGCTACCTGCCCAGGCAAGACCCTCCGAGCGAACAGGAACTAAGTCTGGCTTACACAGATTTGCCTCAGAACGCACAACACACTCTTTAGGTCTTACGTGAAGCCGGACGTCAAAGGGTAGGAAGATGTTGGCCTCGCAGACTCTCACCTACGGCTTCGATGGCGTCTACGAGTCCAGATCCCAAGTATCCAGTTTACCATCAGGACCGATTTTGGTCAATCCCGGAGTCAATTTATTACACATACTCAAATTTTTCCACTACTATTTTGTGGAGGCAAAATTTAGAGTCCAGTCAATTTTTGAATGCAAGTGTGCTCAAAAATCCTGCCAAAAGACACATCTTGGGCACAAGTTCAGCACTCTCAAACACGCAAGTTCGTGAGAAGCCGGTACTTGGACCAGTACAACTGCTCCAAGGTCATCAATCTCGACGACCTGCACTCCAAACGTTAAGGGCAAGGAAGTGCCGTTTTCATAATCGATGGTATCAAGATCCTCCACGTTCCAGAGCCTCTTCTCCTTGTTCTTCATGATGCTCAGCCTGTTTCGACTTGACCATGTCCAATTTCCCTGCTAAAGTCGATCGGACGCTAAATTTTGCCGCCACTGTATGTACATAGTGCACCGTGAAGCATCTTCTACATGCGTACATTGTACGTATGCACCAATGCGGAGCAAATAAATCTTTAAGACTTTCCGTTATTACAACATCTATTGTGCTTTCCCTGACAAAGGAAGGATCTGATCGTAGTTCTCACAGGTGCTTGATCTGAAAGTTTCCCGGGGATCTCCCGAAGAGTTTGCCACCAATCTCTGGTGACACCGGCACCTCGGGCTTGAAGTGCACCTCCGGCTGCTCGCCGCACACATCCAGTCGTTGCCAGGAGCCTCGACGTGGTCAACCGACGTGAGGAAGTAGAGCACAGCGGCCTTGGAGGAAAGGGAATAGCACTGAACAGCATGACTGACCACTGGTCAATCCTCGGCCGCTGCTGTCCAGGAAGCAAATCTGCTTCTGAGAATCCAGGGGTCATTCGAGCAGGAGGAAGGACAGTCCAGGCGCTACAGGCAGGCGCCAGACATGGCGCTCAGGAGGCAGACGTTGGACTGTTTCCTCATCCACATTGCACGCCTGCACCCCACCGTGATTGACAAGACCGCGGACTCCTGACAAAGACCGGGAGTGACGTCAGCATGCAGATTACGCCGTACCCTGTGTACCATTGTACTACTCAGGGTGCGCTGAGTCCCGGCCACTGGGACCATGAGACAGGGTGAAGTGTTATTTCACGACTCTTTGTACATAATTTAACGTTTATTTTTCAAAGAAGCGTTCTATCCATTATGGACTGCATCCTACATATAATAGAGACTCGGTGGCTGAAGGCTTCTCTGTGCATAAAAAACTGTGTATACACATTAAAATATAGTTCGGTTTCTACTAAGAAGGAGGTGATTCTAAAGTTTTGTCGAGGCTCTAAGTTGGTGGAGAAATTTTTGGCTGAGCACGATTTTTGGCTGTTCCTTCGATCCAGAAGTTGCAGTTACAGACGTCAGGACGACTCCACACAGTGCACCACAACAGGTCCTCGTCTGCATCCAAAGCTTGGAGCTGGTCACTGATGCAGTCCTTGATGTCTTGCGAGGTCGCTGCTCTTCTTCCACAGCGCAGGCTCTGCGTGATCACGGACAGGGAAGTCCATCGGGCGACCTCGGAGGTCGTCACTTTGGACCAACTCCTCATTTAAGCCTAGAGCATTCATCTGACGGTGGTCCCGGCCAAGACCAACTCGAGCTCTCCGTGTGGACTTGCGGGGGCTGTGGATGAAGGTGCTATGAACGATCTGATTGCTCTTGATCTTAAGTCGGGAGTTCAGCTACCTACTTCAACTGCCTGGTAACGCCATCATTCTTGCATCACGTGCAGCAATATTGGTACCAATGGACAGGATACGTTGCGATCAATATTTTTTTACTAAAATTTTTGTCAAAATTTTAGTCACATTTGACTAAAAAAAAGGAGAGTTTCCCTTGCTGCCAGCGGCAAAAACGAACAAGTCAACTTTGACAACGCCGCGACTTTCACGAAATGGAAGAGGTTGCAAGACACGAAGGAGAATCAGTTGCACTCTCAACAGTTGCACTGACGTTTTGGAATGACTTTAAACGACACTTTTTTAAAGTAAATCGCCGACAAAAGTTTAGAATCTCTACTTTTCACTCGTTTATGATTGATTCAAATGTTTTAGCTGGGCATAAAAATTGCGGCGTTTTAGCTGCCATTTCAGATTTAGTGACTGTTTTCAAGGCATTTCGAGCTACACATACAATTTGTATTTTGCAAAGACTGTTTCATAGGCTCCTTTTCCTGTGTATGTTACTTTTGCTTGGTTAGGGTACGTTGTAGTATAGCGTTTATGTATATTTATAGTTGCAAGCATCGATAGATGTAGCAAATGTCGATAGAAAGCTAAAAAATATTGAATACCTGGTACACATTTCTCCTCACCCTGGAGGAGCCTTGAACTTCCTTTTGACTTGTTGAACACTTGAGCTTCAGCCAGGAACTTCTCTTGGTGCTCCTGTTGTTCAGCCCTTTGCACTTCTCCTTGATGAGGAAAAGTCTCTGTCAAGGGATGAGGTTCTCCACGTCGTTTAAGATTCCCAGGGCGTCACCAACACCTGGGGATATTCCAGGGAAAAAGGGGGAATGATAGGGGGTATCCTGGTGGGGGATCAGAACAGGGGTATTCAGCGGATGCACACGGTAAATAGAAATATGCGTTCAGTTACTTACAGAATACAATTTTGTCCACCCTGTACGCACATGGACTATTTGATCCTGTCAAGATGCATTTGGCGAATGCAAACATGAAGTTAGTAAACATTCAGCTGCTGCGACCGCCTTGGGCGAGCGCCTTGACCAACTCGGAACGATCATGGGGGAGAGCGACGGCGGCCTCCTTCCCCGCCACGCCAAGGACTTCGGCGATCGCGACTATTGGGACGCCTTCTTCCGGCGGCGCGGCCGAAAAGCCTTCGAGTGGTACGGCGAGTACGCGCAGCTGTGCTCCCTCCTGCGCAAGTACGCAAGGCCCTCGGACAAGCTCCTCGTCGTGGGCTGCGGAAACTCTGCACTTAGCCAAGAAATGCACGATGTCGGCGGCTACAGGGAACTCGTCAGCATCGACCTGAGTGAGGTGGCCATCCGGCAGATGAAGTCCAAGAGGCCCGACCTCGACTTTAGGGTGGTCGATGCCACCGACATGACCGCCGAATTCGCCGACGGGGCTTTTTCCTGCGTGCTTGACAAGGGCACCCTAGACGCCATGTTCACTGGGGAGGAGGAGAACGTCGTAAAAACCGTGGACAAGATGTTTGAGGTTGGTCCGTCCTGGACCGTTGAAATGACTGGTAGTGTCCCAACAGTGGTTAATACTTTCCTTTCCATAGGAAATATGTCGAGTTCTCCGGTTGGGTGGCCGCTTTCTGTGCATTAGCCTCCTTCAACCGCACATCCTCGCGCACTTGGTCAACTTTTTCGTGGCCAAAGGTTGGCCTGTACGAGTGGTTCGCGTCAAGGAAGTGGAAGACGCCCAGGAGGAAGCCAAGGCCTTTCCTGTCTTCGCCGTTATCGCCACCAAATTCAAGCAGACCCCAAACGCCCCGCAGGTATGAGTCCACCTGCTGCAATACGTGGTCCCTCTAGGAAAATCACATGAGAACTTTCAGATACTTGAGTTGTGCACTTCCACGTCCGCCCAAACGCGCCGTCTTTCGTCCCAGCACGATCTTCTGGATTCCGTGCGAGGTCTCCAACAGTTCGCCGTTGCTAGAGCTAACAAGAAGGCAGAAAATGACGTCGCCCTCCAGTTGAGGCCGTCCAACTGCGAAGAGCCAAAGTATTCGCTCTTTGTCACCGACAGGGACAAACCCAGCAAGATCAAGTTCGCTATCTTCATCGTTCCACAAGGCAGGCGAGTATGATGAAGCCCGAGATTGAAGTGACGTGGCCCTATCAGCACATACACTTCAGGGATGGCGAATGGCTGTTCAGCTCTCCAGCCGGTCGTCAACAGCTGGCTGCGTCTGCGGATTGCCGCCGTCTGGTAGTCGTTCACCTTCACCGCGCCTACGTCTTTGAGAATCTGGAGTCCGTCCAGGCTGAGCTGTCGGCAAGTGTGATGGAGCTGGCCCCATCGGACGTGGATCAACAAGTGCCTTTTCTCTCAGTGGGAGGAGGCGAGTTGGGCGCGAGGAGCGAAAAGTGCCGGGGCAAGAGCCAGTTCTCCGGCGAGTTTGTCGTCGAAGACGTCGACGTCGACGGTCAGATCTTTCGTAGACTTGTCTTTCTCAGCAACACTGCCCTTGTCCAGTCTGAGGCCAAGATCAGCACCGGTGGGTGATGTTTGCTTAAAGGAGTCGGTGTTATCATCCTTTCACTTCCACTCTTACTTTCTTCCAGTCAAGGTCAAGAAGAAGACAAAGAGGATCATTGATGCCTCCTACTTAGCTTGCCAACACCACGCGTTGATGATAGCGTCGCTGGGACTCTTCTCACGCGAGAGCGGAATAAAAGTTTTGCTCATTGGCCTCGGAGGAGGAGCTCTGGCCATGTACATGGCCAACAACTTTGCTCGAGTAAGTCATTGTCACAATCTGCTCAAGTCTCAGATGTGACGGGACCACCGAGCATCTCCTATGTTACAGGTTAGGGTGGATGTGGTCGAGATCGACCCCGCCATCGCCAAGGTGGCCAAGGATCAGTTCGGCTTCAACGAAAGCGACAGACTGAAAGTCTTTATTGACGACGGACTGGAGTTCATTGCTAACTTAGATGGTAGGTGTATTTCCAAAATACCTATATACTTCAGGACGTGTATATGTGGAGCATACTTGCAGACACTACGTAATCAGCTAGAGACCGAGATTTTAAGGCAAATGTCCCAGAACACTTTCTTCTCTACTTCAAATATTGCATCATAACGTCTAAGGATGACTGACCAAAACTGATTGAAACATCAAAATGAAGATCACTGGTGATCTTCTTCATGGTGTCACTGAACCACTTATCCACGTACTAGGGGAGCACAGTTCTTCTGGGTCAAGTGCTTCTCCCAGAAGGATCTCAGATGCAGGTTCTCCAACAAAGATCATCACGGCTGTCATGAGGGCCACGCCTATCTTAGCACTCTAGCCTCTCTTCTCTCCCAGGATGGCTTTAAAGGCAGACACCGTTCCTCATTCATCTTCATATTGTCCTTGAGTCTTCGCTCTAGCGATGATGACACTTTTGGGACACTTCTCTTCCTTGAGTTCTTGTTCATCTCATTCTCTAGCCTGGTTTTGCGCTTGTGACCTGACGTTTTATATATTCAAAACTGTGCCGAACAGTTGTGTTCTTCCATCAGAAATTGCCAAATAATTTTTTTTTCCTCAGACTGAAAAAATAGTTTAAAAAAATTTCGTTCTTAGTCGGAATGAGCCCTAAAATCTCAGCCTCCAGTGATCACCACAACACTCATACACACATTTAGGCAAAAAGGACAAGTACGATATTGTTATGTTCGACGTGGACAGCAAGGACACCACCATGGGCATCAGTTGTCCGCCACCAAAGTTCCTGGAGATAGACTTTCTCTCATGCCTTAAGAGCAACTGTCTCGTCAACGAAGGTAATTCATCATCATCCTTAACACGGGATTACATTGATCTGAGTCTAAGATATTCATTGCTTTCTCAGGACTGTTTGTTTTGAACTTGGTTTGTCGAGACCCTGCGATTCGCCGCCGGACCCTGGAGGACATAAAAAAACTCTTCGGAAGTGTTCTGTCTTATCAGATCCCCGAGGAGGTGAACGAGATCCTTTACTGTTCGCCGATGACTTCCTTCGGGACACTGCAGATGTCCAACAGTCATCCATTTATCGAGGCCTTCAAGAAGACCAATGATCAGCAAGAGACAAATCGTGAGCTCATCGATATCGCCGAATGTCTAAAGCGACTGAAGATCATCAGTTAGGAGGCTCACAATGATCAGAGTGAGATACAGGGTATACGTTGATTAGTTTCCCCCGACTGCATTCACCAAATTGATCCGCACTCGGGTATCCCATGCACAACTTCACCATGGCCAATAAGAAGGCAAAGTAAGGGATCGGGGCAACAGTTCATTGGCAGCAGTCATTTTGATTTCGACCGGAACACCTACTGCACCCCCATTTCCTGGATGTAGGACTATATCAGCCAATCCCGTGGTCCACCACAGGTCTGGGACACATAGTTGGGGCCAAGAATGTCTGCCCTCAGGTTCTAGATCCTCTCCTGAAGCTGTTCCGTGTTCCTCTGAGTGTTGACAGCGGGGCACTGCACATGGCTTCCCTCCACTGTTAATGACAACGCAGATGGTCTTGGGTGTGCACCCGAGGCTAGCAGCAACCTCCCTTCTTGGCGCTGCTTGGCCCTCAGAAGGGCCATGATGGTGTGCCTGTCCCCCTCCTCGAACACGGGAGCCTAGGCGGTAATGGGGTTCCCCTGAACCCTTATGTACAATGTCCGCGGCTTGAGACTTTACAATGGGGGGCACTTTTGGCGACCGACATCGACTGAATGTTGACAGCCCACAAACTCGAACTGGCTGAACCCTGGATAAGAGCACTTGATCTCAATGTCGCCAAACCTCTCTTCATGGTCATGCAGTCGGCATGAGGAAGGATTTCCTGGGAAACTAATTAAGGTACACCCTGTAGAGACAAAATCGTGAGCTCATCGATATCGCCACTAAGTGTCTGAAGCGACTTGAAGATCATCAGTTAATACACGCATAAGCTTCTACTATTACGTTTACTCTTGTTGCACTATAAAGTTTGCTGCATCTGGCACAACATGCGTCTTCTTGATGTGCTGATTCATGGAGCTGCGGTTGGTGAAGACGCGCTCACAGTGAGAACAGGGAAACTTTTTGCCGTAGTGCAGGGACTCGCGGTGCGCCTTCAGATTCGATTTCCTCCCGAAAGACTTTCCGCACTCCGGGCAGTGATGCACCTCGGTGACGCCAGAATGCTTCTCCTTGCGGTGGCCGAACAGGCTGCGTTTGCTTTTGAACAGCTTGCCGCAGTCCAGGCAGGTGAGGTCGCTCACGTGACCGTGGTTCAGGCGGTTGTGCTCACCAATGTCGGAAAGCGCGACGAACTGGCTGCACAGGCGGCAAATGTGGTACTCCCCTCCACCGGCCGCCGCCTGGACCACCGTTGGGGTGACAGTGGCCGAAGCTCCGGCGCCTCCTCTATTTCCCCCTTGCCGCACCTTGGTGGCCACGGTCTCTATCTTGACCGGTGAGGCCGATCGACCGTCCCCCACCTCCACCTCGGCCACGTCGACGAACTGGTCGATGACAGATCCGGACGCAGCATCGGGCAGAACCACCTCCTCGTAGACCTGTATCAAGTCTCCTCCAGCCGACGTCGTCACGACCTGCCCCCTGGATAGCTGCTCGAGGGCGGAGACAGTCTCGTACACTGCCAGGTCCTCCGCCACCACCACCTCAGCAGACTCCATGGGCACGGAGCCGTCTGTGGTCTGGATGATGAAGATCTGCTGGGTGGGCTGCGTCTCCACCGTCGTCGCTTCCGGCTGCAACTGCGCATCCTCTTCTTCTTTCACGTCCTCTTCTTTCAGCACCAGGGTCGTGGTCGTTGTCGTTGTCGTGGTTGTGGCGGTGCCCGCGTCGTCCGAGGTGTCCGCAGCGGCCGCGGCCGTCGTCGTGGATGCCGCCGAGGGTGACTTTGGCTTGTTCTCTTCCTCCTCCGCCATGGCGTCCAAACTGGGGTCTCCTCCTCTCGTCTGCCCGCCCGTCTACGTATGCGACGCGGCAGCGGGCCGAATCGGCCGAAATGGCGGCCCCGAGTTCAGCCCTCCGCTTTTACAAGCGTTTGACGCTCCGGGAGGCGTCGCCGTCCTCGGAGGTGATCCCGGAGTCGCAGACGTCGTTCCCGACGGACGGCGGGAGCGGGAATTCGAAAGATTGGTGGTAAACAGACAGCTGAGGCTGCTGAATCGACAGCTGGCGTCTTCTGGAAGCTGATCCCGGAGGAAGCCAACGCCAAGAACGAGACCAGCAGACTTCAACAGCAGCCCCGTCCCCAGCTTGATAACGATAGCTGTAAAGTTAGCTGCAAAAGCTTCTCTTCTCTCTTCTCGCATAGAAGAAAGGAGCAGAGAGCGCAGATAGAGGACGACTCGGACAAGATCAACGTCTTTGTCCCGGTCCGGACGCCAGACAAACCCAGGTCCCAAGAGCGTGCAACAGGACTTGACAATTTGTCCTAGGTGGTGACAAGGGCCAAATATTCATCACTACAGGGTGGTTCAACAACACCGTCGAAGTTGTCGTGTCTGCTGGCGGCCGCCCAGACGCTGGCAACTCGGTCGCGTCATCTGCGCCATAACTACGATTTCTACTAGAAAGATCAGCTCAACCAGACGTGAAGAGAGTCCGGTACTTCTTGGAGAAAGCCTTCTTTCCTGTGCAGTACTGGTACTTCAGACACGACCGTGTCCGGCAGAGAGGCAGAGAGAGTCCTCGCCTGGAGAACTCAGTACTGCGCTGCTTGTACGTACTGTATGTCCCGCAGGCACGGGTGCGTGCGCGCGCTCACAGCACTATGTAACGCTCGTCCCCCGGTGCCACCGATACGTACGGTACTGTACGTACGTACGATCGTTAAGGCGTATGCGAGTGTACCAATGATGCACTTCATTTTGGACTTTTGGACCATGGGACAGGAAACACCAGTAATGATAAGACTGTGCGAGAATCCCGATTGATTCACTTTTCCTTTCGCTCAGAGGTTACTCCATTCCGTTTTCGGTCATTTTTTTTCAGTGGAGGATTACGCAAGATGAAGAGAGCTGGTTTCTGTCCACCTTGAATGACTCCTTAGTTGGCAACTTGTAACATCGGCGCACGAACATTTTTCCAACTCCAGAAGTGATGTTTCCCGATGACAAGATAAACAATAACGGACTCAGTTAGAGGAAGTCACCCAGCATCGTAACGTCTATTATTACAATATACCCTTACCTGTTGGCATCAAGCAACCACACAGTCGTAGTCCTTGATGTCAACAAGGACACTAGATGAGGCAGCAGCAGGCTCTGGAATGAGTGTTATAATTGCTGGTGTCAGCCGTAGGACCTGGATGATCTGGAACACATTGGGGAGGTTGGCAACAAGAACCTGGTCTTCAACATTCGACCTGCTGGCCTGTTCGAAGATGATTGTGGCTGAAATCTCTTCTCCCGTGTAGAGTACACTGATGACGACCGTTCTGTTGGAGAGAACAAGTAGGGGTTGCTCAACTGAGCTTTATGGGGTTTTCTTATCCTTTTTTGTTCCACTACATTAGACAAGTTCATGAGGTTTCAAAGAATAGAAGGGTAAAGTGACCTGAGAGAGACATTGTGTGATAGCTGCCCCTACTTGACACTTGAGGAGTACAACCTTTGGCAGTGGTGTAGGCCTCTGACCTAATCTGAGTCTTCTGCAACGTGTTGTCTACACTTCCATCTCAGGACTTGGTGATAGCAGCCTTTAGGTCGTTTATAGAGGTTGCTTTTGTCGGCAACCTTCTTTTATCAGGAGTAAAGGATACTTGGGAATGAATCAGAACTAGACTTCCTCCTCAGGTTCAGTCCAGAACGGTGATGGTCAACAGGTAAGAGGTTGCGTTCAAAACTCACGACAAACCTGAGGTTTCTACCAACTCACCTGGAACAAAAAAAATAACCAAACAGATGCTTGACTTGACACCAAAGAAAATAAAGGAGGGAGAAGGTGAACAAAGCCGTTGAACTGAGGCCGAAGTGTCAGCTGTCGTGGTGGTCCATCAAAACATAGAACATTATTGTGGTCGCTGCGAGGAACGGAGCAGGTGCGCTGTAGTGTGTCGAGCAGTGACGTCAGCTGTTGTGGTGGCCCTACTTCAGAATTTTGTATGGAACATAAAGTACAGCAATCCCTTAAAAACAGTGAAATACACCCTTCAAAAGGCAAAATATGTCTCCCTAAGGAGAAAAAGGGAGTTTATCCTTTATTTTCTTTGGAGCGGAGGGCCACCACAACAGCTGATATGCAGTTCCGTAATGTGTGGCAGCAAAAGAAGAGGAAAGAGAAGGTGAATGATGCCCAGACTCACTACAAGCATTCTGTGGCAAAAGATCAGCTGTCGTGGTGGCCCCCTTTTCATAGGTAACTTTAGGCTGCAGTGCGACTGAGCAGCTGAGTCTGCCTGCATGTGTGACTACAGCCTTAAGTTATCTGTGAAAGAGAGGACCACCACGACAGCTGACTTTTCGCCTCAAAATCCTCAGAGCGAGCCAGGGTAACGTTCACCTTCTCCCTCCTTTGTTTTCTT
>JAAUXU010045239.1_pt1 | contig 35047 bp, 34 predicted proteins | sample 7278151 | NCBI WGS metagenome assembly JAAUXU01 (sample SAMN14350113, study PRJNA611818) | marine sediment metagenome | isolation source: surface marine sediment (1.8m) | place: French Polynesia: Moorea | collected 2018-08 | reverse complement strand
TCTCACTACTCCTGAGGACGATCGGAACGGCCGGAATCTCATCATGGGGGAGAAGGCAGAGCAGATCATCGTCAGCAATAGTGAGAGAAGGCAGTCCAGATCGTCCTCGGCAGTAGCGAGAGAAGGCTGACCTGATGGGACCCGAGAATTGCCGACTGTCGGCGATGCGTTTTGTTTACTTGGACACAGGGAATTCTAATTCTCAACCTAGCCTGACATAAACCATGGACTAACCTTCTTCCTCGTCCTTTTTCTTTACAGCTGCTTCAAGAACTGAAAGAGCAATAAAACAATAAAAAGCTCACCTATAGAAAAAAAAATATGAGGCGAAACTGACCTATTTCGGCATCTTGTTCTTTGTGATCTTTCAGAAGTTTTTCCACTTCGTCTTTGATGCTCGGGATTTGCACAACAAATGCTGCACTTTGCTTTCTCAGGGTCTTCAGTTTGACCTCAGCAAAAGTGGGCAGAAGCTTCTGAAAGCTGTCGGCCAAAGCCTCGGAGGTCCTCCGGACCTCGGCATCCTCGTCGGCGGTCTCAAACCCTTCCAGGAAGCATTGGTTCGCGAGGAAAGGCGTCTCCATCAACTTGTCGTTGGTTTGCATTATGTTCGCTGGAGACACAATCTCCTGAGATGAGAAACGTTGTCATTTGAACTGACAAAAATGAGCTGATCTGACTCACCTGAAAGCCATAATCCGGAAAAAAGACCTTGGCACACATGACACCTTCGACCTCCGCTTCCCCCATGCCCACACCCCTGTACCACTCATCGTCTGAGGCTTTCGCCAGACAGACCCTGCCCCGGATTGGCAGGCATCCCGGGGGGGCTCCGCAAACACTCAAATAAGATGTGATCTTTTCGTTCAGAGTTTTCCAGGGACCAATCTGAGCTACCGGAGTGACGAAGAAGATGTGCGGACTCTCCGCATGGAGCACGATGACGTCCTGCTCCGCCGAGGGATGCAGATCGCACACGTGGCAGCTGTCATACTCGAAACCTCCGCCAAGGACTTTGCCTGAAACGTCCAAGCCCCTTTCCCGATGTTTCCCAGGAGCATTTTTTGCAACAAAATGTATACCTTGCATGTCTCCAGGCTCACGGTGAGGCTGCAGCTTCTCCTGAGTGATTTCATTAATAGTCTTGCCGTTCGGGTGCTCGAGAATGGCCACCAAGGGGTCGCTGGAGTTGTCCTTGAAGCGAATGACGCAGGGGACCTCAAGGAGCGGCTTCACGTGCTTCAGCTTTATCTTTACATCGGGATCGGTCACGTCAAAGGAAGACACCATGCTCTGTCGGAACAACAGACTGAAGTACCCTTGCATACCAGAATGACGTGATAATCTTACCAGCTTGACGACATGTGCGAGCATTGGAAACTTGTCCTTGTTCGCGGCTGACTCAGGGAGTTGCCAGAGATTGGACAAAGACTCGATTGAAGCGTTTCCGTAGTCGACCAGGAGGACTTTGGCCTTCTTTCTGCCTAAATCAAGTGACATAATCTTGGCGCGGTAGAACGATTCAGCTTCAGCGGCGTAGCAGACGACGACCTGAAAACAGCCTGTCAAGGAAGTGGCCCCATCAACGCCGGAAAGCACTTCTTACCTCATGTCTCCGGGGATTTGAGACTGGAATCTTTCTTTTTGATAGTTCTTTGTGGAGGATGGTCTCGAGTTCGGCCGACTTTTCCACATCGGCCATCTTCACCAAGGCCATCATGTCGCTCCTTTCGCTCCAATCCAGAGGGAAGACTTTATCTCCTTCAGACAGGGGGGAGTAACCCAAATCAGCAGCTTTCACCTTTACCACAGAAAAGAGGATTAAGTCAACCTTATGGATCAGGAACACTGACAACAGCGAAGAAGTCATACCGTCAACACTGGCCAACCGAGTAAACCAGGAACCCGAGTGTCGACAGCCGTCCAAGGTAGGAGATCGAAAGCGAGCAGCTCTTTTCCGTACGTGTCCAACAAAACAGCCTGAACACTCAGAGGCCTGAAAAGGACATCCTAGCTGTCTGCATTGAACGGGAATAAAAAACACGAAATTGTTTTTGTTTAACCTTTCACTCTTGCCGACAACTTTGAAGTTGAACACGAACTCAGTCTTATCAGCTAGTCTTCTAACAACTTGGATCAATTCCGGAGATGGCGTTCCACCAGACGGTTCAACCAGCACTGCCATGCCAGGAATGGAATGGCATTCATGGGAAGAGACCGGGTACAAGTCTTCCATCCTGAGCTTCTCCGTTGTTCCAAAGTCCAACTTGAGCACGTTGGCAAGGTTGCCTACAGCAGGATGTCAACCAACTTGTTCTTAGACATTTCCCCACATGGCATGCAGGAAATGGCAAACTGATGTGAGATCTTCGACCTCTCTTGATGCATCTGAACTTGTTATAGCTAAGGTTGTTAAGGAAGGTCTAACAACATCAACAACGACAAAGATGGGAAGAAGAAGTAAAATTTCTATGGAAAGTCCCTTTTAAATAAATATTCTAACACACTGTCCATTGTCAGGACCTGTGTTGCATGTGCATGTGGTTTTTGGCAGCTCCGGTCTAGTCTGCTCGGCGGTAGATCTTGAACCAAGTACCAAGTACTTGAATAAAAAAAACGCCTTCCAAGCAATTTTACGTCTTCCCACATTTTTGTCCTTGTTGCAGTTCTTTCTTTTTTCTACGAAAATCAGGACATACATGTAGCTTTTATGGCGAAAGATATGAATCCGCCGCTGTAACTGGCTCGGGAGCATCAAGCACAATCTCCGTGGGAGTTCATTTTGCCAAGCTTCGTCAAGGTGCACCAAGATAGGTGACAACACTGTAGTTAAGAGACTAAGGACGTATTGTACGGTTTACCTTTTGTTGCCAGAACGACACCTCTCTGGTACCAGTGATTTTTCGTGCTCTTGGCCACTACGAAGTCTCCGGGCTTGACCGTCACCAAGGAGGACGTCAGAGCCTTGTACTCCTCGTCCAGAGTTTCCAAGATGTACCGCAATTCATTGGTATTGAAAGTCGAAGTGGCTACAAAGGAGCAGTCGTCCGAAATAGGATTCTCCTCGTTGCTGAGGAGAAATGCAGCCTCCTCACCGGGTGCAAGATAGCCCAAGACGCTCTTCTGCCAGTCTTTAGAAGTCAGCTTCTCGGTGGCCTTGTGTTGCTCCTGAGTCGTGGGTGCATCGTGCGTATTCACGTCTATACAACCGGTCGCAACCACATCTTTGTTGACTTCATCTGTAGCAGTCTTTATAGCAACCGGCTTTTCTCCGGCTGGCTTATTTTCCACAGGCCCTGGTTGCTCTTGTGCTGGTGCTAACTCATTTTCCTTTGGCTCTTGTCCTGAAGTCTTGGGCACCAGCTGCGTGTTCTCCTTTGGATCCTCTTCTGCTGCCTTGGGCACCAGTTGTGTGTTATCCTTTGGATCCTCTTCTCCTGTCTTGGGTGCCACCTGATGGTTGTCTCTGAGATTCTCTTTGGATACCTCGGCTACCACCTGTTGGTCATCCCTTGAAGAGGCTGGAACTCCATTCAGGTCCGACGAATGATCAACGCCATGTTGTTTCTGTGTTTGGCCCCGAGCATTACTCTGGACGGAAGCTTTTGCTCTGTCTCCGTCTCCTGCAGTCCTTGGATGCCGGAGGGGCTGTCTGTACGAAGTTCTGGCAAGCAAGAGCATTTATAACTTGGAGTACGACGCGGAAACCCAACTTACCCGTCATGATGCTCCAGCGTGGGCACCGGGACACAGTTCGGCCTATGTGCGCTCCAGTCATTTTCCTGACAGAAGCGAGAACAGTACCAGGTCTTGCACAGGGAGCAGCGCAGACGGCCCTCCTTCGCGCAGTAGCTGCAGGAGAATGGGGTCGAGTAGGGCAGCACCAGCGGGACACCGACAACTTTGGTCTGTGTGAGTCATACTTTAAAAACTGAACGGTTAATGAATAATAACACGGTTACTTGTAGCGTGACGGGATCAATGAGAACAAGCGGACGCTTCTTAAATCCACTCAAGCCGTCGGTGTCATTCTCTTCATTGTCCTCTGTGGCGGTGCCAGAAGAGTAGCTCATGGCGAGGTGCTGGGGCAACTGGTGGAAGGTGAGTGGCCTTCGAGCAACAGAGAATGACTCAGCCACATTCTGAAAACGAAAGCAGTGTTGAAGTGACCTAACCCGACCTAGGAGACTGGTATTTACCGTGAGAGCTACACCTCTCCCCCTGGCGGAGGTCCTGACTGTGTTCGGCAGCTCGGCCATGCCGACTCCCCCAGTGCGCTGGAACTCCCTGAACCTCTTCTCGACGTCCACAGCATATTGAGAAACCGTTCTCTTCCCCTCACGTATCTTTCCCCGTTCACTGTCAAGCATCTTATTGCGGACCTGGAGGTGAAATGGCTCCGTGCCATGGTATTTGTTGATCGCCATCTGAGAGCTCATGAAGTCGGCGAAAGACACAAAGGCAAAGCGACGGTCCCTGGCAGTCTTGCCTGTTAATTAACAGACCTTCAGCAATCTTGGACATCGGTGTCCTCGTGGGACTTACGCTCGTCGACGTTGATAACGCGGCCGCATTTGCTGAAGAGGTTCCAGATACCCTGCTTCGTTAAGTTCTCCGGGATGTTAGTCACGACGAGTTCATAAGGTCTCGCAGCCTGAAGGTCATCTCCCTGTTCCGCACCGGGGCCGTTAACTCGCCTGGCGAGCTGCTGGCTCTCGTTCAAGTGAGGGTACCTGAGCAAATGTTAGGCGAGTCAAAAATGTCTCCACCTTGACAAATCACAGTACAGAACCTTGCCCAAACGTGGACCCTTAGTGGAGTTCTCTTATGGACATGTTGCAATGACAATTGTTTAGCAATAACCCTTGGTCAGTGACGTTCGACACAATTTCAGGCTTGGGTGAACTGTAGGGTGTGAGGGTCACATTGAGTTTCAGCAGTATCACAAGTCGTACAAGATGAGGAGCTGTATCCCAACTATGGATTAGGCGCAAATGTTGAGTCCGTTAATAAGCGCCGTTCCCTTCCAAAGTTGGACCAGAAAATGGAGCACGGGGACACCCTCACACAAAGGTCCTGGAGACAAGGTAAGACCACCTCCGAGAAGTCTCCCCGGAGAGTCCCGTGACTGCCTAGAGACGTGAAGGTTGTCGCACGAAAAGTAGTCTCCCCGTTCTAAACTTACGGTATAAGTTATATAAAATAAATGACAACATGGTAGCCCACTGGGTGGATGGGTCTCTGCCCCATGCTTGGACGCATTGGTAGCTTTCTAACATGGCTTTTACCGTTGATTGTATCAGTGAAGAAGATGGTCTTTGAGACGTCCTGCCAACTGTCGGGGCCTCTTTGGGTCTCAGACTTGCATTTTCGTCGTGACACGGCCTTTTTCGGTAGGCCACACTGCAATGTCTACTTGAAATGATCGAGTACCTGTTGTCCGGCGCGAGGAAGTCATGCTTCATGGGATCCTCGTCCCACGAGACCGACATTTTGAACTTGGCGGAGCTGGCCGAGGACACCGAATGGAATGGAGAGTAAACCGAAGTAGCGGCAAAACAACAATCGGGAACTTCCGTCCTCGCAGGGGTGCCAAAATTCGGTACGAAGAACCGAAAAGTACAGACCTTCCTTCCTGCAAAGACAATAGCAATATTGTATTCCAGACGCATCTATATTTTGGACACTTTGGCCCTGCCAAATGCTTCGTTGTCAAAAATGCTCTGGTCTTACGATTTCAACGATCTCTTGATCCTGGGAGCTGTCGCCTTCTTCCGCCTTGGCCAATCCAGATGCCACTGATCACTGACAGACCGGTAGAACGATGTAACTTGTCTTGTCTTGAACGGATTGTTTAGACGTTCGAGTTGAGCTGCTGCCTGTTGAACTTCGGAAAATGTGACGGTCACTCACGAAACCTCCAAGAGCTTGAACATTAACGTCTGCTACTGATGCTTGGTCTGTCATTGAGCAGAGCAAGATGAGCACTCAGCTTCATCGCTTCTGCATGATTTCTGAGAGATTCTTTGCTTGCATTTTGTACACAGTCTCGGAGGTCATCTATTGCAGTAGTTCCGTGCCGGACATTTTTGTCCGGAGCCGGAGATGCCGGGGATTCCAGCTTAAGGACGACAATTTCTAGAAGAAATTGTTCTAGATTGTGTGCGTGAGATATATTTGGGCTTCTTTCGTATAAAGTCACTTCCCCTGAATCTCTGATGCCAGTGATCAGAGGTTTTATCAAGTTGACCACACAGGGGAAGAAAAAGGTCTTGCACACGACACAAGGATCACAGAAAAACTTTAGCTTATTATAGCGGCTATTTTCTGCAATCACAGAAATCTAGACAAGACTGAGCTTGGATGATCATATAGAAATCTAGACACGGCTGAGCTTGTGTGATCCTATAGAAATGTAAACACGATTGAGCTTGTGTGATTATTTAGAAATCTGGACATGACTGAGCTAGTGTGATTATATAGAAATCTAGACACGGCTGAGCTTGTGTGATCAAATAGAAATCTAGACACGGCTGAGCTTGTGTGATCATATAGAAATCTAGACACGATTGAGCTTGTGTGATTATACAGAAATGTAAACACGACTGAGCTTGTGTGATTATTTAGAAATCTGGACATGACTGAGCTAGTGTGATTATATAGAAATATAGACCCGACTGAGCTTGTGTGATTATATAGAACACTTGTGACACTAAACGTCAAAATCTCCTGGCAGTCCACTCGTCCACTATAATCGCGTGCAAATCGTGTCTCTAGGCCAAGTCGTTTCTGAGCTACCTGGACCGACCTTTCCACGTCAACTTTTGCAAAACTAAATGTGTATTCACTACCAGTTGCAGGAAGATTGGGTCACTCCGGAACAAATGTTGATACTCTTTCTGTCACCCTATCAGGAAGGTGCTAAAAGTATCATTGTATGATCTTGAATAGGCAATGTGATTCACAGTGCACGACACCATCGAGAGGCAAAAATGGCTTTAATTTTCCAGATGTCTAAAATGTACAAGTGAAAACAGGTGTAACTTTTACTCTTCGAATAACTAACTTCCAGGTCGTCTGTTCTTACGATTAAAAATACTAAAACAATGACATATTGGGCGCTGTATTGGAACATATACGTGTACATTTTGCGGTTCGGCAATTCGTCCACCATCGTTTCAGCGAGTCTCTCTCTGCTTTTGTTGTGTGTTGAGCATTGGGAAGGATGAGGCAGCAGATCCAGGGGTTGTTCTGCGACACTGGGGGAGGAGAATATGCCGAGCAAGTACAGAGGGAGCGAGGACTTTCCAGTCCCTAAGTAGCGAGAGAGGGGTATAAAAAGAGGCGAGCTTTATCTCGCATCATCAGTCGTCGGGAGGGAGTGTCCAAGGACACCTCTCAGCTCCAGTCTGACCTCTGGCTCGAGGCCGTCACCTTGTCCTGGACTCTGCCTGTTGCCCCTCGTCGTGGTAAAAGCTGGCCAAGCTGCTTCTGGCAATCTCTTTTCTATCGAAACACAAGCTTCTTCCTGCGCTGTCTGGTTGAGTTGGGGGAAACCGCTCCCATTCAGTTGCAGATTGGTTAAGTACACATTGCTGGTCTAACCCTTGTGGGATAACTTGTGTGTCCCCTCCAAGTACCTCTCACCCTGATACCTCTTTGTCGGTCTCAAATCATTAAGTTCTAAAATAAGTCAGGCTTACGTCAGTTATCGTCTTATCTCTAAAGCCAAGGACTATGTCTCTCTGAGGATCAGTCTCTATGGTTATATTCGTTCCCTTTAAACATATTGTAACGAATTATTTCAACCTGGCATATGACGGTTAGACCTGGTCACGAGTAATACCTTCCTGTCTCCTTCTGGAAGCTCTCACTTTTGCTACTCTGTAATCGAACAAGGTCTGGGATCCATATTGCACAGTTGTGGCAAAAAGGTCACCCCAATTGGCTGTTTCATTTTCAAGACCCTTACAGACTAGCCTTTTTGCTCGAAGCTAAGACATCCCTTGTACAAGACCCTTCCTATATGTAAATCGTTACAATATAGCAGACTGTCAGTACGCTGACAGATCAACAATGCATGAAGGCCGAGGAGGAAGATCGAGGAGGAATAAGGACAGTGACTCAATGAGGTTTGTAATGCTGATGAAAAATGTATGGAGTTTTTGTTCATTAGTTTCTAACAGCTACGATTTGTGCAATCACTAGAAATGTCACTTTCAGACATATCTCGGTAGTCAAGGTCGAGGGACAAAGTAAAAATGGTTTGGACCTTTGCCAGAGCGAAGTCACAAATGCTGTCTGTCTTTGTGATGCCGAAAAATGTTTCAGAGAGACCCCACAGCGATCAAGAATTCTTTTGAAAACTTCCGATCTTTGCTGAGTTGAAGGACGCTCTCCTTGACTTTAGATAGGCGTCATTAAAGTTGTCTATGCCTGGAACAGGTGTTTCTTTTAAATTTAGGTGATTTGTTTTACCAAAGCGTCGTTGTTTAAGGTGCTACTCCTTCAACTGCCCGCAGCATTGCTAAAACGTGCATTGCTGCAAAGGGGTCATCTTCAGCAGCAAGTAAAGACCTGATTCTTGACACGTTGCTAGTTTTGTTTTCGAAACGTGTCTTTTTTCATTTTCGAACTGACTCGATAAAGTCTTCGTGCGGTCTCTGTAGAGCAAGTCCTAAAAAATCATAGTCATTGTAAAGACGACATTCAAAGTTTTATCCACTTCAACCTTTTTCAGTGGCTAAGTAAAGCAAACAATGCAAAACTTATTGTAACATACTGGTTCACCGGTCCGGGCAACCACCCAAGACTGACACGCGTCAATGTAACTGCTCGTGGACTGCATGGTGGAGAAGTAGTTTTGGTTCTTACAGATCACAGGTTGTTACAGTTTCAGAGAGGCATTAAAAGCCACCTCAGATGCATGTAGGCAAAGGTGGACTTCTTGGCGTGAGCCAGTACTTTTTCGGGCAGAAATGACTTTTAGATCCTCAACAAGTTAAATTTTTGATTGGTGAACCATCGATTCATTTCGAGCAGTGACTGTGGAGCTCCCAGTCAACGTCTGTGGGAAGGTCATTCACCCGCTCCCGGTATGCAGTTGGGTAGATCGCGTGATCTGGGCAATTTGACTTCTGCAGGATCTCCGGAAACTGGACAAGTCCTCATGTGTGTTGTGCTGCGTGAGCGAGGACCTGCCTGCGAACGCCGTCCACAGCAGCAGCAAATGGCCAACACTCCCATGCGCGGACACCGCATGGCGTCGTTACAGTGGAACGTGCTGTTTAGAGCAGAGATCTACAAACTATGGAACAGATCTTTATCGTATCTAGGCCAGTTTATATCTCTATTATTCGTGTCACGTCCCCAGTAAGGTTAGCAACGACTTACCAAGCATTTTCCCCCGGGGTCTTGTCTCCAATGTGTTAAAATCTGTAATACGCGTGTCTATTAAACGTGGTCTACTGTTCTACCCTCATCCCCTCCTAGGCGTCCGCGTTCTGCTTCTGTTGGACGCAGACATATGTGACTAGATGGCGCTGAAGTTTCCAGCAGCCAACAAACGAAGTTTCTTTTGTTTCCTTATAGGTGACAGGATGCCTATGGGAAAAAGTGTGCCCACAGAATCTCGACCATTAACGCCAGTCTAGTGCCCAGCACAAGGACGTCTTTCAGCAGCTCCAGGGCTGGGCGGGTTACTGGGTCCAACTCCAGCTCTGGCACTGGTGTTGGATGGTGCCGCACCAGTTGGACGCATATCGACCACATTCAGCTTGATCATATCAGCAATGTCAATGCTTGGCATGCACCCGAGGAGATCCGCCGCACCTGTCTGGTTCCGCCGGATGGTGGCGCTGCGCTTCCAGCATGGTGGACTCGATTATGCTGGCGTAACCAGAAGCTTCCATCATAGTAAGAAGACATTGTGATGGAGAGCCAAAGCCCTAAGATCATCAATGAATACGTGGAGAAGGACAAATTCTTCTCAGAAGCGTTTAAGGAGAACGATGGAAAGAATTCCAACATCCAGAGCCGTATGAGCAATAATATCCGCGAAAAGCAAGTGTTGGCTACCTTCAGTGGAAAGAGTATCCAGGCCAAGTGGACCAACAACACGTCGAACTTAAACGAGCAGCTGATTAATAACAACAAGCCTTGGTCCTTAGTCCTTGGTTCTCGGTCCTTGACCAAGGAGAGGTTGAAGCATGAGCTTCGCTGCCGCAGCTGCTTCCAGCCCCTGGTGCCACATCAGATCTCGCAATGCTCGCATTCACACTTCTTCTGCCTGGAGTGCACGGAGCAAGTGAATGCGTGCTGTGTGTGCAACATCAACGGCAGGGGCCCCAAGAGGCGTTTGAGATCCGCCAACAATACGCCCATCATCATCTCGGCAGCGGAGTTCGAGAACATCTGCCCTTGCTGCTTCGCCAGGTTCTACGAGTGGGACGATCGCCACTTCAAAGAGAGGCCCAAGTGTCAGGAGTTGATGCTGGAGCAGTCCGAAGCCGGTGAGCAATCTTCTAACGACATCCTCGAGTACAAAACCAATGATGTGTGTGTGCCGGGGGGTTCCCATATGTGCGCGCGCATGCGTGGCGCCCGTGGCCAGCAACCCGGGCATGTCAGTACAGACCTCAGGGTCAAAATGAGGATTCTAGCGCAGAAAGCATGGCCAGCGCAGAGTGCGTAGAAAGCCACCTGGGAATATGGACGCTGAGCGCACCGGATCCTATTCTATGCTTTAGTCTAGTCTTTAACCCGAGAAACTCCGCGCACCTCCGTTAGCTATTTGAGTGAAAGTTTGTCGTTCTAACTTTTTTTTTGTCCAGGTCCTTGTCCAATGCCGGATTGCTTCGGATCGTTCACCGCCAACCACATCGCGTCGCACACGACTAGTCACACCCAGTCAATCATCCTCTCCCTGAGTGAGGTCGTCCATGTCAAGACCTTTTTCCTCGTGGACAACAGCTGGACCGAAGAGGCCTTGCCCTTCGTCGTCCGCGGGGTTCCCTATTGTCTCTTGCTCTCCAGGGGACTGTTCCGTAACCCCTCGGGATCCATTGACATCTCGATGATTCTCTTCGCCCCTGCGAACTACAGGTACAACATCGAGGCCAGCTACAGCGACACCAGCACCAACGGCAACGTCCTCTCGGTCAGAGACATGCTTTGTCCTGGCAGCGGCATCAAGGCCGTCGTGAACTCGCCGCCAGGCAAGTGGCCCCGGAGGCTGCGCGTCAAGCTAACGATATTTGATGCCACGTCCCAGTTGCTGTAATATTTACAGTGGAAGCAGCTCAAAACAGCTGGCCGTGGTGGTTGAGTTGAGCTCGTACACGGGGGAGTTCTCTTGGAAACGGCTTCGACTCTGCGAGTACCTATGGTAGAAGAACATATTGGAATGTTACTGTGAAACAGTCGTCAGTGCGGAGAACCTTCTTGTTCTCTAGAATGTGTGTAAACTCTTCATTCCCACGTCATGTGAGAGCAGCAAGAAGAGTTGATTATCCATGTTATCTGCAATGTGAGTCTCGTCCTTGTCGCCGTTCTGAATCAGCATAATCTGGCACTTCTTTGCGTGTTGTCTTGCACTATACTTATTGCTACATAAGTACAATGGGAGTCAGGAACTTGATTATGCCAGCAAAACGGACACGAGACTTCCACCTTGCAAACCTTAACAATGAGTAACCCATAGATTGTGGTTCAAATACAATAAATATGTATTTGCAAGTGTCGTATGAGCATTCTTCGATGTGAGGGTGCGTCCACACTCACCATTTCGGCTGAAAAGCCGACCTAGTTAGATGCGACCAAGACAAAGTGCTTTCTAGTTGTCTTAGATGCGACTTCAAAAGCGTGCGAGACATTTACCAGCGTGGACGCACGCTTAGTTTTGCAACGTGGAACATGGTTGCACTGCGCACTAACACTGATCAGAAAGATAGACTTAAAAACACTGTAATGCAAAGGTTATCCATGCAGTGCGCGACACCACCGAGAGGCAAAATGGCTACAATTTTTGTAGCATTTGTAGCCAAAATTTGCAAGTGAGAACACCCGAAATTAATATTACAAGTACAAATGCTAAAATAAAAACATATCGCTAAATTTATCAAGTTGACTCTCACCACCCCGTCGGAACAACGCATGTTGATTTGAATCGTCTGCAAGATGCTTTCAGTTCGTTTTCTATCCCTAAGTAAGGCATAAGTATATTATATACCAATATGACTACCCACGTGCAACCCAGATGCAGCGATCCAGCTACCAATGAATCTCATCCTGTGTATCATATTTCTCTCTCTTACCTTGCTGCTAGCGGCTTCAGTCTACAATAAACGTTCAATTTGAACATATCTCGATTCGGGAACAGAACAATTCGTTATAGTCAAGGTTGCATCAAAAAAGCAAAAAGGGATTTGTAAACTTTGGATCAACACGTGCAGGATGAATTAAGAGTGACTCAGGTTTGTAATGCTGATAAATAATGTATGAAGTTTTTGTTCATTACAGTTTTTAACAGATGTGATTTGTGCATTCACTAGAAATGTCACCTTCAGACATATCTCGGTCATCAAGGTCAAGGGACAAAGCAAAAATTCGTCATTAGGTCTTGCCGCTCAATGGTGTCGTACACTGTCAGTCAGCAGTAGTAGCCACTCGGAGACATTTGCAATTTTATTTGAGAAAGCATCGCTTAGCTGCAACAAAAATCATTGTAATCATGGCAATAACTTTCTGCTAATTTAAGACTCCGCTAATGTTATTGTGAATGATTGTCTCATCAAAGAGGCCATAGTAACTAGAATTATCACTCAACAAGTAAGGAGTTTGTGCTAATAGTGCAGCAGGAACCTCGTGGCAAAGCAGGCAGCACCTCTGGTGGACGAAGCACACCTCCAAGCGCCTGCTGGAGAATGTTCAACCATGACAGCAAATAGTCTTCTGGTAATCTGTTGCCTCCACTTTTCTGCTCCATGACTTCCATGAAGTGCGCGGTCTTGCATGGGTGCACCATCCAGAAGGGGACGTTGGTACAGGGGTGCATTTCTTGTGAGATGGCGCCTTCAGATAGCTCTTTTGATACACCAAAGAAAAGACACACATCCTCCTTGTCCAAGGACCTCCCGCTTTGCTCATAGGCATTGAAATAAAGTACCGGTACTGCGTAAGAGCGGTGAAAGAGGACATGAGACTCATAACATACAGGTAAAGTTCGAAATATTGACCTGCCACTGAGACTGAGAAAAGTCCGCCCATCCCGGCTATACTGCTTTTGCCACTCCGTCAAATTTAATGTCATTACCGCCTTGCTAAAATCTTCTTCACTTAGGTGAGCACACATGACCACAATCTAGATGTCTGCCTCTGCATCATCCTGCTCAATGACATATTCTTCGTCAAACTGTTCCATGTCGTGGTGGCAGTCTGGGTCCGGCATACCAATGTCTGAAATGTCAAAGAGCCTGATCGGTCTCGATCTCCTCAAGTCTCTTTCGATCCTGCCCACAAACCAATTGTTCACAACTTGGGGGGCCACAGCCAAGTGCAGGGCCATGTTCAAGATCTGGTCGCTCGAGGGATGTCTCACTGTTGCGTATTGGCGGTTCAGGTACTTAATCTTGCTCTTTGATAACTCGGTCTTCTCCTTGACTGGGGGATGGACTGGCATCTTCTTCCTTTTTCTCTCACTTATCATAAGTGCGCTATCAGACGGTTTAGGATCACCTGCCTTCCAATTCTTCATTAGCTTCACTGCGTGCAACAGCTTCCTGAAGTTGATCCCTTCTTTGGCTGGCTCAAAGGAGCACTTGAAGTTAACGTAGACCGGGTTAAGGGGGACATCAGGGTAATCTCGGATGAACTTGAGGAGCTCCACATTTGAGCGCAGCCTACGCTGGTGACGTCCAGGAGGAGGGAGGAGGTAGACATCCCGGTCCCCTTTGGTAGCACCGCTGCGCCTCTGCGTGATCCGCTTGACCCAACCGTCTGGCAGCACCCGCTCTATCACGTGAAGGGACGGGGACTCGTAATCCTCCATCTGCCCTGAAGTCGAAGCAATGATGCACTCTTCCACCTCAGTTGACACTTGGTAAGAGCGGCGATGTTCAAGCTTCCAGCAGTGCCACGCTGTACCTGCCGAGCAGAACAGAGACTGTTGTCTCATCCCCATGAGTCACACAGAAGATGGAAATCTCCCGTCCATCGTTCCATCATAGGGACGTTGCTGTTCAGGACGGTGTTGTAGCAATCAGTGCAGCTCAACGCAGCTTCAGGACACGACACGACAATGCAGACTGGGCACGGACGAGACTTCCAAGTTACGCAGGGGGTCGACGCGCTTCATGAGGAGGCCACAGTCGTTGATCTGCCAGGTCAGCAAAAACCGTTAGGACACACACCATTATGCGGAAAAGTCAAAACAATTGCCACGTCAACGAGTGATGTAGTTTGGGCTGAGAATCTCGGCTCGGGCTGAACCTAGATTCCGAATCACAATTCACGGTTCAGCCCGAGCCCGCAACACCGCTGCCTGCCTCAAAGCCAAACAGCTGCTTAGCAGGTGTTTTGAAGGAGAAATCGTCCAGCTCGTCCAACTATGCAGCTCGGCTCGGCTTGAAAAAAAGCTCGAATGTCAGACCAACTACGTGCATTTCGTTCAATGGTAGGATCGGGTGCAGAGACAAAGAACATCCAGTGATTGAAGCTGTAGTCAAACTGGAATACGCTGTTCAGGTTCATTTGATATAATGTTCACGCGCTCATGAAACTCATGTTTCAGGCACTAAGCCCAATCAGTAAATTTCAGTAAATAAATGAATGTGTTTATGATGTTCATCTAATAGGCTCATTTAGCAGGGATCAGTGCACTAAAAGCGGTAAAGTATATGAGGAAGCTCTTCCATCACTGTCTTTTGGATAAATTTTCAAAGGAAGTCAATGCTACTACTATAGCTCATGTACAACAGTTGAGGGATGTTGTGCTTAAGTAAACTATATCATTGCGTCAGCCACAGAAACAATCACCATCTTCACTTTTGCGTCGGTTACTTCCACGTCACGAGGAGCCTCAGATTATATGCTGTTATTCACAATGAACGTTACGAAGACAAAGCACCTCTTTGAGTGCCATGACCGTTCTAATAACTTTGGTAGTTGCCCCAGAAAGACCTTCCGACCTTCGGAGAGGATATCGTCTTGGCAAGAGGAAGGGTCCTCCACGAGGTCTGCTTGAAACACGATCTGGAGGGGGCAAAAGTCGTCACTCCCAGCTACGTGTGCAACTCGTCAGACGGTGGCTCCCTTGTACCACGTGGTTCTGCGCTATCGAAATCCTACATCTGTAGGAACATGTCCTGAATATATCTCGCACACAGAATTGAACCCATCTCCTCCTCGATGACAAGAGACAAAGCGCATCAGGGCGTTTGGGTCTTGGACGTGGAAGGCAGAGGCCCTGACCTACATGATCACCTAGAGAACACTGAACAAGGGACGCACTCGAGGTGTACATGACTTCTGACTTTCTATATTGCATATACGTAAGAGCAGTTGTTTAGTCGTAGTCCTGGAGAGAAAGTCACGCACTGTTCAGTGTCTAAATCTGACATTCCACAACTTCGTCCGAGGAGCACCTCCGAGGAATATATCAGAGCCTGTTTTTCGAGCCCTTCGCCTGGCCTCCTCAGGTCCCATGGCCTCTTCCTCACTGGGCTCCACAGGGTTACCCTCATCATCAAGCCTGCCTTCCCTGAAGTATGACGGATGTTGAAAAAGATTAACAGATGCACACGCATTAAGAGGGCGAATCAAGTCAACAAAAAGCACTTGCCTATAATCATGAAGGATCTTCTTTCCATAGATGACGTTGAAGAGATCCTTGGCTGTGAGCTCCTCTTGGTAGATTTCCTTGGTACTGTAGGAGACGTACGGTTTAAGTGAGCACCTGTCGAGGTCCTTGGGCACAATGAGCTCGGGCACTTTCTCCGGGATGTGTTGCCAGTAGGACGGATGCCGGATGCCTGTTCCTCGGCAACCGTACTTGTGTATCGGGATGTCGGGGTAATCGTTCGGTTTCTCAAATGGTGTCATTAACATTTTGCGGTGCTGACGATGAAGACGCTTGTTGAACAGGACCACGCGACCCAGGTTAACCTGAAAAGTGTGTCAGTGGTAACAAGAACTGTACCAATACCGACGAGTCTACTTCTTTCAGCACTCACCTTAGAAGCTCCTGATTCCTCGTATAACAAACGCTCGTTGCCCAGCCTTGCGGCACTCGTAGAAAGAAGACGAGACATTTGCTCTGTGAAAGTCGGGACTATTTTCAGGCCCGAGGGGCCCAACGACCCCACACATAGCGACAGCATCTCCACCTAGAAAAAAGCTAACAAGAATTAGCTCAGTGACTCCTGACTGTATCTCATATAGTTAAGGAGAAAGTTTCTGATTTAATTCTGGGTCGAAGTAAACAAATCTAGTATAATGGCTCAGTCATCGTCCGAATCAGAATCTTGTCTATCCTCCACAGGCTTCTCTTCTTCCTTGTAGTGCCTGTACTCCGGTTTCAACTCCCACATATTCTTGTGGGGATTTTTCAGGTTGTAGTGGCAGATTTCCTTCAAAATTTCCTTCAAATATGTAACTGGCTGACGGGTCTCCTTCACTAGGTCCTTTATGTTGTAGTATTGGTGCCTCTCGAATAGTGAAAACAGCTTCTCCATCACCTGCAAACAGAGGACATTTGCTAGAGCCCATGCATCCCGCTACAGTTCCACTCAATTCTTACGATGTCTTTGTTCTCCCTTAGCATCTTGCCCTCCTCCTTCTTCTTCGCCGCAAACACGATATTGCTGACATGGTTAGACTTGGGTTTGTAGGCTACCACTGCCTTGTCGAGCCGTTTAGTTTGTCTAACAGGTTCGCTGGCCTTTATAATAGACTCTTTCTTGAGCTGCATGTACACGGAGTCGCTGATTGGCCTATACGAGGAAAATAACAACGCCCTTGAGTAATGAAGCACAATACGGAGGAAGCCCTTAGATGTCCCATCATTGGGACTGGAGAAAGTTGACCAAATAATCGGTTTGTCATATTGAGCGACGTCAAAAAAGCCCTGGTGATCTTTGTATATAGGTGTTGAAACTCACCTGCACTCGGCTCGCTGAACAACGCGTCCCTCTAGGGCCAGACGGTGCTCCGGCCCGGGCATGATCGAGTCTGTAGAGGTGAGAGAAAATACCTAGGAGAAAAAGTCACAATGAAGAAACGTTGATGCGAACACCTATTCCAAATGCGCTTGACACTTACTGCCAGCGTTTGCGCGGACACTGTGTTGACGACAAACTTGTGTTCTTTCGGGATCTGCTTATTGGTGGCGAAGGGCTTGGGGCCGTTGTTGCCACTTGTCGAAGCAGCTCCGTTACTGCTACTGCCATTCTTGGCAGCACCCTTCTTGTCGGCACTCGTCTCTTTTACCGCCTCCGGCTCCCTCGCAGCCACAATCGTGTCGTCCAGGCTGAAGGCGACCGTGGGCTTGATGCCGGGCCGCCGAGTGATGCGCAGCTTCCCGACTTCTGTCTGATCAGCGACCTTCTCCCACCGGTCGGCAATGTATTTCGGTACTTTCACTAGCCATACACCTCTGTGTGCATTCATGAGGTCCAAGTCCTTGTCGGAGAGCTTCTTCTCCTTGCCCGAGGAGGGCGTGTGAGAGGCGGACGCCGAAGTCGAGCTCATGTCTGCGCTCTTTACGTTTTCATTCACGTCGACTCACAAACGAGCAAAAACGTTTCCTGCCGAGCAGCTGCTTTCTTACTGCCATTTTAGCCCGAGCAGATTTCCCGCCAGCCAAGTCGAAGTCCAGGGCCTCTCGTGATCCAGAGGACTCACCAATCTTGGTTGAAGTCTTAAGGAATTGTGTTTATACAGTTTTTTTTAGACAAAAAGCAGACCATTCACTAAATGCTTAGACACTGGAGGAGTCTGCTTACAAATGCCTGCGCCAGTCACACTCCTCGACCTGCGACCCGCAAGCATCTGCATGCTTGAGTTTGGCGCCAAAATCGTTCAACAGATGCTTTTGTGCCTCGTTTGCGATGTGATTCTGCATCGTTGACTTGGTTTAAGTCGGATCAACCTCAAACTGCGGTCGTTATGACTCCCATCTGCTCTCCACTTGTTGTTATGAAATTATCCTTCACTGGGCACCCTAAGTCTCGGTATGAATATTCCTGTCAACCCTGACCTGTTACCTAACCCGTTGGCGCTTCCACAACAACGGATTTCGAAGTAAAGAAAATCATTTCAGTCCACGATTTTAGGGTCGAGAAATAAGGTTGGGTTGTTTCCCCTTGGTTGCATCTTGCATGCTTCCTCGCAACGAAGTCTCCATAAGCCCCAACTCTCTCCTCTTGTGGAGAAAGTCGCCTAGTCTGGCTCCAAGATGACCCACTTACCCACCTTGGGTGCGTGTTCGGCCCTAAACCACTTCTCCACCTCCGTGCGAGCCCATCTGGATTTGTCCTCGCCACCCGCCACACCAAGGCATCTGCAGGCCAAGTCGGTGACCAGGGCGCAGGCAAGACCGTGTCTCTGACTTTGCCGCAAGTTTGTGGCTAATTTTAGCACATTTTCAGGTCTCCTCGGACGGTCGCCTGGTTTTTCTCAGGCAAGGACCTTCGGTGGAGGTGATCCACGCCAAGACCAACGAGCGGCTGGCTGCATGGACCTTCGGGGGTGAGGATGAGAGCAGCAGGGCGGCAGCGGCAAAGTCGCCGGATTCGCTGTCTCCAACCAAAGCGGTGGCTGGTGAGTGTGCGTGTTTCGTTAAGTAGAAAGAGTCCCACTATTTTTTTTATGACGTGCTCTTCCCTAGACCTAGAGATCACGTGCATGTGCGAGTTGGTTTCTGCCAGCCAGCAGCCGCAACAGCCGCTCCTGAGTCAACAGGACGTCCCAGAAATCGACGACGATCCCGTGACTGCTGCCGCTGCCGCTTCTCCGAATACGCAGACCTGGCATGGTCCGTGGAGAAGATTCTTAGCCTGTGGACTCTCCAACGGCCTTATCTGTCTACTCGACCTAAAGGGCTCTATTATTGTGAGAGCGATACAAGTGGGGAGTAGAATTACCTCCATAGAAGCCATGGCCACTACCAATCACAGGGTCCTCTCAGAAGAGGTAAGGCTGAGCTGCAGCGCAGTAACGAACTGTTCGAAATCACCAGTTTGCTTCCAGTTGCTCTTCTTTCACGGGATCCTGGCAGTGGGCACCCAGAGCGGACACGTTTATCTAGTGGACATGGCGCTCGACTGGGATAGCAACGTGTGGGAGGCAGCAGATCCAAGTAGGATCATTGTGATGTGTGACTTGCGATGACCTACATTACTTTACAACTAAGCGGCCTCCCTCTCCTTTTTAGTCTCCTGTGAAAGGAACACGTCGACTTTGTGCTTGCTGGAGTGTGAGCGACGCCATAACGATAACATAGCCAACATGAGGCAGCAGCGCATGCGCCGACGTCAGCACCTTGCGATCGACCTCAACAAGGAGTTCTACGTCAGAGGCGCCTTTCAGCACAAGTCCACTACTTCTGGTAGGAGAGCCTGATTCTCGTACGTGAGGGTTCTTTTCAAGCGTTGGTTCTCGTCTTCCAGGGGATCCTACGTACTTCCCTGAAGAAGGGGTATCAGTATGTGCCCTCTCCTTTGTTCCGCATCTGGCTTCTCTAGCTGTTGGATTCAACTACGGTGCCTGGCAACTATGGAACGTCTCCAGGCTCCAGTTGGAGTTCAGCTCGCCGTATCAGGACAGCGAAGCGCTACCTGTCGTCGACTTCACGTTTCAGGTAAGAATACAATGTCTGTACCTTGTGGGGTTTCTGTCGAAGAAACATTCCTCTTTTATGCGTAGGAACCTGAGAACGACCCGCGTAACTTCTGCTACCTTTGGACTATGCAAAGTGAGACTGACTTCGACACCCTTTGGGAACGCTTCTCAGTGAGTTCCTTGGCTACTGCGTCCCTCTTTGCGTTGTGCTACGATAGCCGCGTCGATGATGAACAGTTTGGAGTGCTCTACACGGGACTAACAACGTGCAGGCTCAGGTTTGAACATAGGTTCAGTGGAGCGGATGAAGAGCAGGTGAGCTTCAGCCAGGCGTCGAAGCGCAAGAACATTGAAATTAGTGAAATGATACAATAGCAGCTCGTTTCTTCTTTGCCCCTAGCCCTGCGGTAGCCTTAGTTTGTCTTGCTGCACCCTGGGCCTTCTCCCGTCGAGTCCTGGGGGTGGTGGCAGAGGCCTTTTAGCAGCCGACCACCCGGGCGCTCTGCACGATCTGAGCGCCGATCCGGACACGACTGCGGGAAATCTCGGAGTGGCATTTTTCTTGTGGGAGACGCACCCAGCCAGGGGTCAAAGGCCGGAATATTACTTTGGGCTGTTTGACCTCAATGCCTGGTACCAGGTAAGAAGAACTTGTATTAGTGTCTTGTGCTCTGAGCTCACAACAGTGCTCTTTCTGTTACGACAGGCGCAGATGCCGAGCCATATTGACAGCACCAGTCTTCGCCAGTCTTCTGCGTGGTCTAACTTTGCAGCCCAGCAGTGCTCGTATTTCAGCTTCTGCTCACTCGATGATGTTTTCCCTAGCGGTAAAGAAGCGACCGACGTTGAAGAGAATGGTGAACCCTTGGTTCACCACTTGCTGGCAGCTGGCGTGGATCCTTGCAGCGTGTCTCGCTACGACTCTTTGTCCAACGCAGAGCAGCACTTCTTCCCATCCAGTCTGGCCTTCGAGGTGGCTTGCGTCCTCAATGAAGGAATAGTCCACGTGGCTAATCTGGGGTTACAAAGAAAGGTTGGTGAAGAGTTGGTGAGTCGTCTTTCATACACATTTTACTCATCACCCTGCTGTTCTGTTAGGTCCTCCTCGAGCTCCAGTCACAGGGCATGTCTGCATTAGTGGAACCTCAAGAGCTCTTCCAGCTGTGTCTTCTCTCTGGCCTCATCGATTCTTCGGTGATTTCAGAGAGCGCCTCATCGTTCTCTTTGGTGCCCATTAGCCAGCAGAGGTCACTCTTATTGACAGTGGCGTTGGAAAATCACTTGGTCAGCATGCTCACAGGATGCGTTATTAATTGGAAAGATGGTAAGAGTCACGTCGTACTTGTTGAATTCATAAAACAGTGTCGACGGCTTCTTTAGGCAAGTACAGTCAAGCTGGTTGCACATTGCGCTTCCTGCTGACCTGGGCCTGGCAGAAAGTGACAGCGACCAAGCAACTGTTGGATAAGGCCACGCTGCCTCTCTTTGATCACTCGTGTGACCAAATTAATGATGTTACGAGGAGATCACTCAGGCAAAGTTCACAACAGCTCAGGCACCTCGTCACGGTCATACAAGCGCTGATCAGGCATGCAGGAGTCACTGAGGAGCAGGTACAGAAATCCTAGCACACATTGCCTGCGTATAGACTAATGAATTGACCCCCAACTGATTTCACTCAAGACAAAGTTTGCGGCAATTAGTGCTGCATTTGTGAAGGCCGATTTGGTACATTTCTGTCATACTTCAGCTCGCAAGTGAGGACGGCATGGATGAACTAAGGACCAAGTACTCCGTGTGCAGACTCATCCACAAATACCTCGAGGTGGTGCTCTGGTTTTTCAATGCTGGACTGCTGCCAGAGGTTAGGGAGCAAGCAAACTCCGAGGTAAAATCAATACTTTCTGTGATAGGATTGATTCACTAAGAGCTTTATTTGCGCTCCCTTCCCCTTTGCTTCCCACTAACGAATCGTACCGTTGTTTCCAGGACTCAGAGCTTTCCTCGAATCCTTACCCGGTGTCAATGTTGGTGTCAATGTATCGTAATAAACGCCAGAAGATGAGGCGCCAGCTTGAAAAATTCGCCTCCAGCTTCAGCGCTCCTTTGCTGCTTATCGATGGACTGTGCCAGCAGCTCGGAGATACCCTTGTGGTGAGTTAAGCTTGATGCATCAACGACGACTAGTAGAAAATCGAACTTTGTCCTTCAGACGAATTTCGAGCGCGATAGTGGCGACGGTCAATATCCGCCACCATCACTTCACTCCCTACTCTCCCTCTATCTCATCCACCGAGAAGATAAAAACAGAGTAGACGAGTGCGACCACACGAAGCACCGCATTGTACAGTACCTCTTCCTTGACGTGGCGTCCTACCTGAGCGGGGATAAATGGGCCGCCCTGGTGGACAACCTGGTAATTTGTGCGCATGAAAGGCGCGTAAGTGAGGATGTGCGTTAAGTGCTTCATCTTCCTTCTCAGATCAAATTCCCATCCGCGTTCAGCCTGCCTCCTTCGCTCATCAAGCTGACCCAGGCGTTCTGGCTGCTGGATCACGAGGACTTCGAAGAGGCAATGAACCTTTTACTAGACCCACTCATTGCAGCCGGTGATGTAGAGCCGTGGCAGCACAGGGCAGTCATGCTCGCCCTCTTGGCTCAAGGACAAGCCAAGTTGGCTCTTAAGTATGCGAGAATGCGAAGGCCTCCGCAAAAGGAGATAATGGACGTACAGCTGCACGTGAGTGAACTATCAGAATTGTCACCATACGCAGTTAAGATCGTAGATCTCTTTTTTGATTGTAGATCGCCATTCTTCTGGCCAACGGCATGGTCCTGGAGGCATTTCAGTTCCAGCGACAGCGGGGCCTTGGCGGAATCCAAGGCGCTGGCCTCAACAAGGAGACCGAGAAGGAAAATCTCCTTGAGTACTTCTTCTCGAAAGCGGAGGAACTCAACCGACTGGATCCTGTGCTCCAACTGAGCCTCACTTCTGCTGAAGAAATGGCCCTGGTTAAGTACTTGCGTCGTTCCCCCAACCAGAGGTCCCAGGAACTGTTACTGATGTACTACCTTCAGCGATCGAGGTATGATCTTTTCTGATCATGGGAGCACAGTATTATGTATACATAAAAGACTCATGCGTATTTTTCATGAGGTCATAAACTATATCCCTACAGATATCAGGATGCCAGGGCCTTGAACGAACAACTGGAGAAGGACAGCGTTCACCAGAGGAAAAAGAGCAACCAAGACCTCAGCGGCATCAGATCCACCAGAGAGGCCATCATGCAGAGATACTCCTTTGCCTATCTGGCGCAGCAGCCTCAGCAGCCGCAGGGAGGGCTGGCTGAGCGATTGAAGCTGTTGAAACAGGGGTCAGATCCTCACAAGCCTGTCCCGTTGTCAGTAGAGATCAACACCAACAGAAGCTTCAACCCAGTGTTTCACTCGAGTGCCATACATGATGAACTGGAGAGGCGGCGGCACGAGTTGAGTGTGGCTGCATCTTCCTCTACAGATATTTATACACCCTTTAGGCACAGGAGCAAGAGAGTCAAAAACGTCTTTTCCATAGAGAGCAACGTCGAAAATGATAGCATCAGTCTCCTGGATAACAGTAGTCTCGGCGGAAGCTTCCTCGTTGACGACTCAGAGGCTTCGTCAAATGGTGGCAAGAGAAAGATTGAGTTCGACGAGAGCAACGACTCTATCGCTTTCCCCAAGGATGTGTCTACAGTCAAGGAGGAGGATTTGGTCCAGACACCACCTCCAAAGAAGCGCAGTCGTCTGTCGGTATTGCCTCCTCTGTCGGCCGCGGGGGCCCAGAGATTAGCGCGCTTCAACCAGTCGAAGACTGCCATCCTCTCCATTCTCGACACGCCCAAGATCAAAAAGCGACCGCTGGACAGAAGGGCCACCATCGCTGGAAGCTCGACGGGCTTTGGAGAAATTGCAACGCCGCAGTCCATTCTCAAAATAAAGCGTCTCATGACAACGCAGACTCCCACGCAGCAAGACAGTACCCCGCAGAGTACTCCTTCGTGGCTTAGTCACTCGAACACTCCTAGAACTGACGTAGGGAATGACGCCAATGATGGCGCCGCGGAAAAGAGAGAGAAGTCGCAATTGACTGGAATCTTACTTTCTGCAGCCAGGCGAGAGAGTCGCAGCAGGGAGTCCACCCCAGGCAAGTCCCTGAGGTTCCACGTTCCAAAGTCATACCCACCCCCCGATTTGATCGATGAAGGTCCCAAGGGAAGCAGTGAAGATCCCGTCACTGAAGAAGAACTGGACAGAGAGATAGAAAAGAGTCCAGAGAAGTCGCGGAGGGTTAGTGTTGACCCAAAAGATGTGTCTGCTCAAGAGTCGAAGGATGATAGTTCGGTGGAGGACGAGAGTCCGGAAGTTTGTAGCACAGACAAGGCTCTTGAAAGGGAAGACGCTCCAGAAGTCCCACTGCAGAGCCCTGCGATTGACGATGAGGAGACTTGCGAGGATGTCATGCATGTGGAAGAGACGTCACCTGTCAGTGCTCCCACGACGCCGGGCGAGACACACACTGACGAAGAAGTGGCTGACCAACACGAGGACGATGCACAGGAAATTCCTAAAACGCCTGCTCATGAAGAGAGTTCCTTTGAAAAGAGTGAGCTTAAGCCCACAGGCCAACCTAAGGCTGCTTCTCCTGTCCGGAGATCGATGGGTTCCACTTCGGAGACTCTCCCCACTACAGAAGAGTCTCATCTGCCTAGCACACCTACACCGCCGAGAGGACCAAGTAAGAAGAGATTTTCGAGTGAAATTGGCGAGACTGCTGAAAAAGAGTCCAAGGAAGATGCTGAGAACGAAGACAAGACTCCAGACGTTGACAAGGAGGAAGAGGTTGATAAGGGGCCACAAGTCCAAAGTCCTTCCCCGCCACTGGAAGAAAAGCCAAACACTAGTCTCGCCAAGGAGGTAGTATCCGGTGAAGAGGTAGAAATGGAATCCTCCAAAGTCGATGATAAGGAAGAAAAGTCATCTGTCAGTACTGCTGCAGTACCTAAAGACGTAGCTGCAGAGGAATTGAACGAAGGTCAACAGTCTACCACTGGGGAACCTGATGAAGATTCCCATATGGAGAGTGTTGCAGTAAAACCAACAGTCCAATCTAAGCCTTCTACTATATCAAAGGAACCTTCTTTGAGGCGGTCAGCTCGAAATGCTTCTAGTACTCCAGCTGGGACAACTCCACTCAAGCGGTCAACTCGGTCCAAGACCGTTTCTTCGACAGCGGATTCTTCCCCACCTCAAAAGTCCACTGCAACGCCTGCTTCCAAGGCTGCCAAATCTACAACGGACTCTTCTGCAACAAAAGTGAGATCCGTGCGGTCGAAGCGGGCTTCCTCCACGACTCTTCCTTCGACAGCAGAATCTTCTCCGCCCAAAACTCCTGCCACATCTTCAAAGGAGACGCCTCAAACGAAATCGAGTTTACGGAAAAGGTCTGCGAGTGAGAGCCTTGCTTCGTCTGTAGTCATGACAAGTGCATTCACTCCAGACGGTCCATGCACTCGTTCCATGACGACCCGCGCATCCTGCAAAAGAGCTGCTACGGAGTCGCCACCGGAGACTGCCACTCCAGCCAAAGCGATGACAACGCCGCGGTCGAGGTCCCGGCGGGCTAAATCTCTGAGTATCGCCACCCCTGCCGACACTACGACCTCACCCGATGAAGCACTCTCCCAATCAGTGACCGAAGTTTCTCCGAGGCGACCAAGAACCCGCCGAACGTTATCAGAGACCGAGGAAGAACCACCACGATCGTCGCGACGAACTCGAAGAACCACTTCAGAGAGCTCAGTTTCCTCTCAGACAGCTGATGATCCTCCCTTGACCAGGTCCAAAGCGCGGGTGACGACAAAGCCCAAGAAGAAGCGCTTCACCACCAGAATGGCTACCCTAACGGAGGAAGACGATGACGGCTGGCGACCGTTCAATCCAGTCTCAATATCAGAGGAGGACAAGAAACTCGTCGCAGAATATAAGGAGAAGAAGGCCGAGGCCGCCGAGGCAGCCGCGGCAGCTGCGGCATCTATGTCCAAGAGACCCAAGAGGGGAATCAAGCGCTTTCCAATTGATCCATAAGGAGGCTTTGTATCTGACAATGTGTGCAGGCGCGTCGCTGAATCCTAATCCTTCATTATAATACATGCTACATTTACCTGACCCTGGACGCAATTGCCAGGACAGCTCTCGAGATTGACTACGACTGACAGCTGGATCCGTACAGCAAGTGAAAGTACAGTATATAATGGATTAACCTCTCATTAGTTATCATTGCTTTAGGTACTGGATGGGTTCGAATGAGGGAAATATTATTCAAGCAACTTCAAATGACCAACCATTTCGCAAGTATTTGAACAGCTATTCGTTTGAACCCTTTCCTATAGGGCGGTACATGACTAGCAGTTTGCATAGCTCACCACTTAGCCATTCAGAGCCATCTCGAGGACAAGACTTATGTGACCCCTCGAATAAGGGTGCCAACATCGAGGACAAGCCAGAGTCTCCATCTATCCTGAGGAAGGACCCTGGCCTCCACGTTGGGGAGGTTGGGAAGCTGTCGGACAGCTCTCCCAGGTGGTCTCTCCTTGGCCTAATCACCAGAGTCAACATGAAGAGGGCTTTCAGCATGTATCAATGCGTCTCAATGCACCACGGGCTCAGGTACACAAAGGAGATCTTCTCCAAGACCCCTGCCTTTGTTTTTTCAGCTATGGATCCCCTATGGACGAGTGATCTATGAGCGAAGAGACTACTACAGTACATTGTACATAACAGCGTCCTTCTTGACTTTTGAATGATATTAATCCGGGATTTCATTACATGAATCCTGCATCTTTGAAAGGCCAATTTAGGAAAGAATCACACAACTAAAGGTCGAGAATAGAGAAGCGATCGCGAAAAGTACCTGATGTAAAGGAGCGCACACACTTTACGCAGCGCAGGTACCACACAGAACTTTGTTAACGTATCACAGATCTTTCATAAGTTTCTTGCAATGTTTGTGCATTTTGAAGTGATATTTTAGCATGGACAGAATCATGCTCTAGTCTCCTACTCGAAAAGCCAATGGTTAAAAAAACTCTCGCTTTTAATTGAACGAGGAGGAATAGTTGAAAGAGCTTGGTGGAGGTGACTTATGAGGTCCACGGTAGAGACTTCTTGTGGATAGACTTGTCACCGTCCAGCCTTTACTGGTCTCGGTCTCTGAGGACCTGCAATAGTCCTGGATGTTGCATAAGCAAGAGCTGATGTGAGAGACGTTTTCTTCCGGAACATTTTCATATGCTGAAGCATTGTCCGCATCTTCCTCTTGCTCCCCTTGGCCAAGGTGAGCTGTTTTAACACGTTTCTTACATTTCCTTGTATGTCATGATCATCCTTGATTGGGATAGAATCCTATGGACTGAGAGGAGGGCAAAAAGCAGATCTCGACGATCCGAGAAATTCATTTTGTCTTGTCGACCAGAAATTTCTGGCAATTAACTTATGGTTGAGTTCAAAACTTGATCCAATAAACGTACACCCAACATTGATGCTGCGATCGACCTCAAAGTGTGGATGGATGTTGCTGATCTTTGCCTCAAGTAGTGGTGAATGGATGAAGTTATTCGTTGAAGATCTCAATGCTTAATGTAAATTATAATGCAAATCAGGTTCTCCCAACACATCTTTCCATTTGTGCCTTATTTTGCAATTGTATTTAGTCTTTGCTTTGATTATAAGTGTGGTTGCGATAGGTACATGACTCTAAATGACCTATTATACAAATCACGATAAGTCCACCATGAGAAACTTTAGGGTGGGCGCACTTCATACCTGAGGTAACAAGTACATAACAGCTTTTTATAACGCTCCTTACGATTTATCTGTGTTATTTGGCGAGATTCAGAGTGTCGCACTGATGTTTGCTTGTTAATGCGAAGATAGTTAAGACAGTTAATGTAAGTACATGAAACTGTACACAATTTTATTTCTTCGAGCAAACTTTGCACAAGGTGAGCAATTCTTGGAGAGGCACTTCACGTGTCAAACTGCTCTAAGTAGCAGTTAGCATAGTAATTGTTCTATTGTCATCAATAATTCGCACGAACACAGTAAAAACTTGTAAATGAAGCATCTAGTTCACCTCATTAAGTCATTAACCTCAAGGTAAGGACTCATTTTCAAAATGCGCCGATGGTTGCAGTGATTATTTCTTCTGCCCTGCCTCAGTCAACGGGCGCGACTTGACATTGTGATCCTACGATCTGGCGATGTTCCTCAGGTACTCGGCCTCCCTGGCCAGGAACTCCTCGTCCAGCTTGGCCTCGCGCTTCAGGTTGGCCAAGTGGTTTGACTGCGAGGTGAATACAAGACTCATTAAGTGGGCGTACGAAAACAACCCAAATGATGCAGGCACTTTTACCACTAGCTGATTCTGGCCGTCGCCAGAGGTTCTCTTGGCCGTCACCAGAGAGGGCGCCACGGTCTGGACGGTGTCGTCCCTGTCTAGGTTCTGTTGCTGGCATTGGCTGCACCAAAGGTTGTTCCTCGTGTTCCATAGGCGCTTACGCTCCTGAGGGCGAATTCAGCAGCGATTTTCACACAACTATGCAGTCATACATAAAAAGGCAAAAATGAATAGTGATAACAGAAAATCAAAGCGCGCTTGCTCATCTCGATCCATAAGTACGATTAAGGATGAGGCTCGAAATAAGAACATCCCCTCGATATCCTCATGGGAGAAATACCCATGAAAAAGCTGTCAAGGTGACCACTGCCAGCTTTTTGTTGCCTTCTGAAGTGCAGGAGGTTTTTTACTCGAGTCAAGTTAGGGAACCTTTGCAATCGTGTCTGATTCAAGTATTGAGATTACTGAGTCGAGTCCAACTCTTGTCCATGACCACTGACTGCATTCATGCGTCATCGCTGTCTTGAATTTTAAAAAATCAAATTCCCCCCAAAATATCATGCTCAGGGCAGAACACGCACTTTCTTACTGCCAAGGGTAACCTTCTTTGCTCATATTTCAAGGCAGTTCCCGCCTAGTTTGAGATTCTTATAGTTGTACCATTCTGTACAAAAGGTTCAAGTTGCTGAGCAGCAAATTTTTTGTTGAACATTGACTGTATATAGTATTCTTAGGAGCTGCACAAACCTGGACCAGAGCTCTCCTCTTGTCCTCGAGGCCAGCCTCCTTCCTCTCAAAGGCCTCAAGTTGGTTCCTCAGCTCATCTCTGACCTCTGACCTCTCGTCAGTCAATCTTTGGCACTCAGAGAGGTGAGACCGACAATCGGAGCGCAGACGAGTGCAGCACTGCGAATTATTGTGGACAATTACAGTACAACAGTGCGTGTCGCTTAAAATAGCCAAAGATTGTCCTTAATAACCGGACGTCTTTGTCCGGTTATTTGCGACAATGATCAAGAACGCGTAATAATATCTTTCAGCTGGAAAAACTCTTTCAATTCATCACTGAGCTGGATCTGAGGTACTAAAAGAACTCACCAACTGCTTCAAAGACTCTTTTCAACTCTCTCGAAAAGTTGATCAACTTCAAAAAAGCTGGAAAGCCGGGTGAAAGTGTTCAATTTTCGAGAAAAAGTTGCTTAATGATCTGGTTCCCGAACATCTTACCCTAACTTGTTATATCTCATAATTATTAGTTATATCTTTGCCAATCTCTTACTATTTAAGGTACAATTGGTGACCTTTTTACCTCTGCAAAGTCTTCAAATTCCTTCAGTCTGGTCTCAAACTTCTTCTCCGCAAGTCCCAACCTTCAAACGTATGTTTTTTAGTGTTTGCATCATGCTGAATGATTTACTATCATAAAAGTATTGCATACTTTGCCACAGCTGAAAGAATTGCATCTCTCTCTTCAGCCAAGATTCTTCTCTTGTCCTTAATCTTGTCCTCCTTTTCCGTCAGAGACTCCTTCACCTTGTCCAAGTTGGCCTTTTCCTCTTCCAGGGCCTTGAGGATACCTCTGAGCTGAACTCTGGCCTAGAGTGAAGAATCTCAGTATCGTAGGGGATGAAACTTGGCGTTGCGGTTGGGGAACACCCCCCATGGGAAGATCACTGGGAGGGGGAGGGGGTTGCTCAACCCCAATCCCCCCTCCTTTCAACTGTGCACCAGAAGGGCATCTATGTAGTGAATGTTGCTTAGCAAGATCAAATTATTGGGGTGCCCTTGTAGAGAAAGGGTCAACTGGGAGATTTGACCCCGACATTGAAAGGCAAGGAAGGAAGGGCCCTGTGTTCAGTTGGGTGACACAAGGAAGGGAGAGGGGTGGCAGCACCTGCCCTTGGCGGGTCCACCAGTCAGGCCCAGCTTAAGTGCGTACAATGTCCGCAGTATGAAAATGAGGCATGCAAAGTGCTGTGTATATCACCTCTGTCGTCATCCTAGCTAGGTCAATATCTGAATCGTGGTCTCCGTCAGTGTCCTTCTCGTCATAGCCTCGTTCAAGCTTCCTCTGGATGAAAATCCTGGCTCTCTCATTGGCCAAGTTTTGGCTGTGCTCCAGGACCATTGACCTAACAGCCTTCTGTTCTTGTCTCAGTACCAACTTCTCATCCTGAAATGAAAATTGTTCTAGCCTTTCCCCAAACACCTTTAAGAATATGACATGCCCTGATTCTTCTTTTTTCCTCTTCCAGTCTGTTTGCAGCAATTTCCTGTTCTGTCTGGAATTTTCTTATTCTGGCATCCAAACCCAGACTCTGCTTTCGCGCTTGACTCTCCCGTTCTTCCAGGATCCGCTGTCTCTCGTTCAACTCTTTCTCCAAGATCTTAGACCTCTCCAGAGCAGCATCCAACACCTTGGCATGTTCAGTCTCAGCTACGCTTAGCTTGTCCTCCAGCCCTAGGAAAAACAACTCAATCACCAAACCGAAGCAGAAGAAGAATCAACAGCTGTAGAACTTTGGTCATTTTAGCAAAAGGTTAAAATCACTGATCGCTAGAAGAGTTTTCACAGATATATTTGCTTTACATATTTTATTATTTTCAGCAACGACACTTGTGACGAACGTGTAAGTGTGTGACCACATGCATTTCCCTACCTTTAATCTTTGCATCCTTCTGCTTCAGGATCTCCTCCATGATCTCCGTAGGCTTCTTCAGCAGTTTCTCCCCCACTTTCTCCTGAAGGTGATCCAGATCTTGGGTGTTGGCACTGACCTGGGACAGCAACACCTCCACTGACCTGAAGAAAGTCATTGATTGCACATACAGCGCATGCATTGTCAAGTTTTTTGCACCACCTGGCAGTCATTCCAGCCTCTTGGTCTTGCAGTGTCTCTTCTCTCCTGTCCTCCCAGGCTTGCCTCGCCTCTTTTCTTGCTTCCTGGCTTGTGTAAAGGCAAATTTGCAAAAGAGATGATAACAGTTAAGGCAACGATTACGACTTTGAAAGTTACTTTAAGTTCTGTTCTCCTGCGCTCCTTCTCCTCTTCCATCTCCTTGGAATGTTCCGCGAGCGTCTCCCGAAGTCTTTTCCTGAGATCGTCGATCCTAGTCTCAAGTTCCTGGACATGCTCAGCATGGGCCTCACGGAGACGTTCTTCTCGCAGACGATACAGGTTCTCCATGTCTTCTAGGGCCTCACTGTGGACTTTTTCATTAGCAAGTCTTTGGGACCCTTGCGCTTAATTACTGTACCTGTGGAAAGAGCTGCTCTTGCCGTCGGCATCAGACGTCTTAGTACTCTTGAACTGAGCTAACATGTCCTGGATATTCAAGACCTCATTCGGATTTTGAACCTGGAATCATGCACAATTATTGCATCTCGCAGGAGTCCTATTACGCTCATCTGCAGCATTGCCTCGATCTCCATGAACATTCTGAGCTGGTTCCTGAGCAGCTCCGACCTCATTCTCATATCTGCCTCCATCCTCGACTGTAGCTCTCTCATGAGCTGCTCCGCTTGTGACTGCTGCTGCCTCAAGATGACCGACTGCCTGTCCTGCATGGCCTTGACCTAAGAGTTTGGAGAGACAGAACCACTGTTGCGCCATGGTACTAAAGCCTTACACTTACCTGCTCTTGGCAGACACTCCTCTGTTGTTCAAGGGCTCTCCTGTGTTCCTCTTGTCTGACTTGGAGAAGTCTTCGCTGTTCTTCGAGATCCTGCTGAAACTGTGCTTGCTGCTCACGCTCAAGAGCGTGTAGCTGTCGAAGCTGTCCCTCATGCCCCGCTGCTGCCGCTGCTGCTGCCGTCGCTGTCTGATCCACAGCTCTGCTGTTGGTATCCGCCATCTGGATCTGAGTGCCGGGTCCGGGCGTCGACGATCCTTGCTGCTGCAGCCAGCCTGGGACGTTGTCCTTCTGGGCTGGGACGGTGGCACTGCTCGGAGGCACAACCTGAGGCGGTGCCGCAAGAGTCTGTGGAGATGATTGGGCTGGCTTGTTCATCAATGAGGTCCCCATTAGGAGTTTGTCGTCCAGGTCGAGCTCGGATTTCTCTGCCAAGGTACTCGTTCCAATTCTACGTCGCGGTCGGATGTCACCTCCTCCACCAGGCAACTGCGATGATAGAGACGACTTCTTCGGTGCTGGTGACGTCTTGGTCCCAGCAGAGCTCTTATACTTGTCGTCAAGGATAAATTCCTTGCTTTTTGGAGCTGTTGCCACTGATGGAGCATCCGCGGCAGGATCTTTGCTGGACTTTTTTGAGCCAAAGAGATCATCCATAAAGTCGCTGGTCGGCTTCTTGGAAGCAGGAGCAGAGGGAGGAGCTCTGTAATTGTCCAGTGCTGAAAAGAGGTCATCGTCATCGAAGGTCACTGGATTGTTGGCTCTGCGTCTCGGATTGGCACTCATGGCGCTTCGTGGAGGGTCAGTTTGATCTTTGTTGGTCTGGTGATCGAGATCACTTTGGGCACCCCCATGCGAAGGCTTTGGCACTTCAGAGGGCTTCTTGTCAAGCCCAAAAAGCTCCTTGACAGACTTTGTCTTGGCGCTGGAAATGTCGTCCGAAGTCTCTTTGGCCCCCTTCTTATTCAACGATTTGGCATCACTGTTGTCCCGCAAAAGGTCCGAGAGATCATTGTCATCCTCAAGGGCATCTGAAGGATTCACGGTATGAGGAATAGGTGAGTGGACAGAAACTTCACAGCAGAAAGGGGTGGTCTAAGCTAACGTCTATCCTCTGTACAGGGTGGACAAAGGAGATTTGCCACATTTTGGCGTCGTCCCTTTTCAGCCTCCCTGTACTTTACGTCACAGAAAGGCTTGGAACATGCTCATTCTACTCGTTACATGTGTGTTCTAATAACTCGAATACTGATATTAGCATAGGCGGGAGTAACATATGTTCAGTGCATGTGTGTAAATGTAGACAAGTCACTACCTGCAGAAAACTTCAGTTTCTTCTGCTTAAGTCCCGGGCTCGGAGTCTTTTGCTGAAATGAGTCGAATTAGCAAAGAAAGCTAAACAATTTGGAAACTGCGTGCAGATTTTGCGCGACAATCAAAGTTCACCTCCAGCCCTACCTTGATGGAACTTTTCAGGAGATTGGAAGAAGCTTTTGTGTCCCCGATCTTCTTGCCTCCTCCATCATCATCTGAGAAATCGATTTCCTTGATAGATCATTCAAAGAAAGTTAAGGAAGTCTCTTTCCTGCCGTCAGGGGAACTCAACTAGATTCCTCGAGACTCCCTCACCTCCATCATCCGCGCCAGCTCCTCGGGGTTCACGTCTGAAACGTCGCTGTCCGAAGACATGACTGTCAGCGTGCGAGACCGACGCTTTTTCTCGTTCAAGTCATGCTGGTTGAATATTTAGGAAAGGTGGCTTCGCAGGGACAAGATCATACCTGGAGTTTGCGCAGGTAATGTTGCTGTAGAAGATCAGACCCTCTTTATTCTTCAGAGCATAGTGAAAAAACAGAAGGCTTCAGAGCATTTATACTTAGGCAGGTATGCGGACAATGCATGCGTTAGGTACTTGGCATGGAAAAATGAACCAAACGCATGATATCGTGATTGAGAGAACGCAACTGCTTTAGCAACGCATCGAAACTAGGCATAGGAAGCAGGCTTCAAAAAAGTCGGGCTGGCTAAAGAGAATTACGCGGCCAATTCCTGTCGGAGCCCTTCAGGCTCGGCCCTAATCTATCCCTAGTGAAAACAAACTTATCCGAGTGTGTCAACACCAGCTCACTGGTCTACACCTGCTAGTGTTTTTGTCTGTGCGCACAACGCTGACTGTGACATCGTGGGCTGCCTTTTTAGAGGAGAATTTGGACTTTGCGATGGCGACGTCGAAGGACGTGACTTACAGGGGGCAGTGGTTCGATGCGCTGGCAGAAGAATCCTCATCGCGCTTGAGGGGTAAATTCAGCGAAGGCTGCAACCTCACCGGCGTGCACGCTTGGGCAAGGCACGTGGTCCAGGACTGCCGGAGAAGTCCAGAGTTTTTAAAGGTGGGCACAAGAGAGGCCGCAGCTTGGTATGGCAGTGGCCAATCATTTGTGTTTCATCTCCAGTTGTGAACTGTCGACACAACGTTGTTGCTTAAAGACCGTAAAGACCTCCATGACGGTGGAGTTGCAGAAGTCCTTTCAAACGCAGTTTCCTCAATCGTACCTGTCATTCTCTCTTGGTAGGAGTTCTCTATGGTGGTGTCCACTTGCCGAGAGAACCGGCGGAAGCGGGACCTCACAGACGCCGAAGTGGAGAGCGCCAAGTCGGTAGCGACCGTGAACACACTGTTGGCAGAATTAATGTGCCCAGACGACATCGATATCGCCCACGATGATGCCGACAATATCACCCTTGACAACACAAGTGGTATCTGGGGCCGCACCTTGCGTCAAGCGGTCAGAGGGCGCCACACGCCGGCGCTCCTCATCAAGCGCTGCGAGATCATGTATAAGCGCCCTCAGGGGCACATGGACCTGGACCTCATGTACAGGGACTTGAACCGTGTGCATCAGTGGCTGGAACACCTACACGAGGAGAAGCACCATAACTTCTGGTACCTCAAGACCCTGACTGAAATCAAGTTGAGGCAGTATGAAAGTGCCAACACATCATTCACACAAGCAAAACTGACCTTGGACTACAGTGACCTGTCCCCAGAAACCAGGAAGATGAGGAGGAAGAAGTTGGCCCGTGGCGAGGTCACCATCAAGAATGGAGGGGGCAAAAATCTGGAGAAGCCAGAACCTC
>JAAUXU010155198.1_pt1 | contig 35050 bp, 29 predicted proteins | sample 7278151 | NCBI WGS metagenome assembly JAAUXU01 (sample SAMN14350113, study PRJNA611818) | marine sediment metagenome | isolation source: surface marine sediment (1.8m) | place: French Polynesia: Moorea | collected 2018-08 | reverse complement strand
CTGGTACTCGACTACTACTGCTGCCGCTGCCGCACGGCTTTGTACGGAGAACGAGTTTACGTACGCACCCAACATGCTTTATGCCTATTGTTAATGATGCCACTGATAAGCATAATATATTCGCCCTTTGCTTATTTGCAGGTGGATGCCAGTGTTTGCACAGAGATGGCAACCATGACCGATCCCGACTGCATGGGGCCCATGGACCCGGGGTCCTCGGTCACACTCGAGGGCATCGTGTGGCACGAGACGGAGAATGGTGAGTTCAGCCAGGACCTCGTGCACATGCACCGAGTACAAAGGACTGGCAGGAGTTGTACCAGCGAACGTGGGGTAGCCTGTGATGAAGCGGAAAGCGTTAACTGCTACCGCTCCACTGAATTTTACGGTGGAGAGAGAAATGTGATATTCATGGATAAAATGAGCTATTAGGCACCGTTGAAGAAGCCTCACTTTCAAAGTCAGGAAGAAGAAGACGAAAGCGCGTTTTGCGTATTTTCCTCTGAGTATACATTTCAAGGTGCAGGGACAAAAAGTCTATTCAGAAGATCAGGTACGGCACTGATCGTTAAATAACACAAAGGGATATCTCAGAATTCTAATGCCACAAAAAGCAATCTTGATCCGACGTGCTACGATGCGGCAAAGAGCAAAAAAGCAGAAAGTGGAGACAACTCAAAACGCACTCTTTTCTTTCTTTCTTCCTTTTTTTTTTAAAAAAAAATGACCTATCTCGTACCTTCGAGGCATGACTCCAGCAATTGAAAAAATGTATAGAATCAGTAAGTGGATAAGGTTAAAAGGCAACAACAGACATCCCAGAGCCTCCCCAGAGGGCGAAGTTATGGATTCTTTCCGCTTCAACACTGACTATCAATGGTATATTGTGTGCAGTACATACAGACGTATTCACTCGTATCTGCATATGTGAACCGGTATGTCTGTACTACGTAACTCTAACCTTCTTCAACAGCCTTTCTTCCCTCATTCCTCAGTCTCTGTTCTATAGATCTTGTCTGTCTCTAGAGTTTTTCTCCTCTTCCTCGCGATACGTATATAGTGCTGTACGTAGTATAATCCATTTAAACGAAGAATATATGCTTAGGAGAGGGGAAAGAAGGAAAGGAGAGAGCGAGAGAGAGAGAGAGCGTGCATTTGGAAGCTCTATTCACGCTCCATCTGATGTGTGTTGTACGTACGTGCAGTACCGGAGTAGACGTAACACTATAAAGGCACAAAGACTGGATCTTATAGCTCTTTCACTCACTCCGCTCTAAGTCGGACAATCCAGCCACTGCATACGCAACGATACTATTAGTCTGCACTGCTATGCTCTCCTCAGTTCATTGATTTATGCCGTGATTAAACTCGCATTGCGAACGACAGAAGCTGTTTGTGCAGAAGCCGCCGCAGCATGTCAAGAGATTAATAGGGCGACCGCCGCTTTTGTTTTATTAGCTCCTCTCTCTTTTTGCCGCTCGTTCGTTCGTTCGTTCGTTCGCTCGCTCGTTCGCTCGTTCGCTCGCCTGCTCTAAAGCATTTCTCTCTCTCTTCTCGTTTTCAGGCGTCCTGGTGATCAACGTCACCTGGAGAGGCAAGACCTACGTGGGAACACTCCTCGACTCGACACGCCACGTTAATCAGTGGGCCCCTCCGAGGTAACTATTGCACCCCGCGAACATACGATCATGTGCGGCGCAATCCTTCCCTGTGGTGGTGCTACAGGGCATGCACAGTTGTATGCAGCCATGTTACTGTAGTAACTAGTCTTAAGAGTGCAGCTATGCATGCGATCATCGATCCTCTAACCTTTTCCACCGGTTTTTTCCCTCTCTCCCGCTGCATGCCGCTGAGTGGGTGCAAAAAAGAGAGAGAATTGCACAGGGCACTTTGTCTGCTGTTGTATGTATTACAACCACGAAAACATTTGTTACCTCTAGAGTTGACGGTGCACTTTTGCTACCGCTTCCATTCAATGGTCGCTCGCTGCCTCCTCCTTGACGGCTGCAGAGTTACAAATTAGAGCTCGGCGGGTCGGTCGCTCTCGGGCAATCCCTTCTCATCAGTTACTTACGGTGGGCTGGCAGCTAGGGCCAAGGTCGCGTGTAAGATACTGCACGTCAGTCGCGTCACCAAAAATTAGACTGGGGGGTAAAGGGGCACTTTGGTCAGCCGCAGCACCACCTACGTGATGCGTGCTGTGGTGGCTCTCCTTGGAGGAGATCGGCCCTCCCCTCCTCCTCCTCCTCCTCCCACTGACATCGTTATTACGTACGACGCATTTATGTATACGAAGGTTTTCCACTCGAGAATGTCATCATTTCTAGGCGGATAGCTGCTTGCTTGCCAGCTTGCTTGGCCTCCGTCTCGCCTGAGGCAACGCGCCCCCCCTCGCTCTCTCACTCGTTGTCGTCCTTCTGCGGTCTCACAAGCGCGCCTAAGAGGAGGGAAGGGAAAAAAAAAGTGAGAGACGTGGCTCCTCTTTTCACACTTCCCTAAGTTCCTGTCGCCTCCACTTCTGGTGTTGCCTCTTGATGCCGCTGCAGTTTCTATCCAAACCACCACTACCCAAACAGATTGGCAACTCACAGAAGAGGAAGAGGAGGAGCGACCTGAAGTCTCTCTCCTCCTTCTGTCGTCGTTATCATCTTTATCGTTGCACCCGAGGCGATTTCTCTTTGCTGTGTGTATTAGAAGGAGAGAAGGATACCAGACATGAAGATAGAGGAGGATGTTCTTCGTTCATCTCCCTCAGCCAAGTAATTGAGAACTGCTCCGACCATTTCTATCGCTTTATGCCTGCCCTCTCACTCCTCGTTTTGGCCCCGAGCCTTTGTTAACGGCGATGAATGACATTACGATTGAGTTTTCGCTCCACCGCAACTTTACTGAGGAGAGGCAATTCGATAAATCGGCTGCTACAGTAAAGAGTCATTCATTTGGCGCGGGCCTCGTGCGCGATCAGATACGTGCGTACGGGAGAACTTGCTTTTTCAGCTCTTCCATGGGAAGGAAAGCAGAAAAAGAAAAGGCTTTGTTTGACGAGCAGAGGAAGTTATTTGCCGATATGTCTTCTGATTGAAACCCGATGGCGTAGGAAAAAAGGAGCCTAGAAAAGAAGACAGTGAGCGGTACAACACAATGGAGTTGGCTCGCAATGTGACAGCTTTGAAGTGATGTTTTATTTATGTCCTACTACTGATCATACCTTTTTTTTCAGATATTCTGATTCTCCCACCTCCGAGGTTGAAAATCGCACGCCCAAGGGCCGAGGGAAGCGCGGTGGCCGCGGTGGTGGTGGCACGCCTGTTGAGACTGATCAGCCGCGGAAAAACCTCCGCAGCAGCAAGGGCAAGAACCAGAGGGCGAGCCAACTCAATAGCGGCCTCACTACTAGCAGCCCCACCAAAGAGACCGGCAGCAATAAGAGGAAGGCAGCGACCAAAGGTGGCGATGGCTCTGACGAGAAGAGTGGATCTGGCAGCGAGTCTGACAAGAAGCGCACCCACACGTCCTCCAGAAATTCGCCGGAGGATGACGACGACTCTGAGAAAGAGTCGAACAAGGACAAGGAGGACACCGAAAAGAAAGACTCCAATGACGACGACACCATGACTCCCAAAGATACCGCTGAAGAAAAGTACGTGCCTCCACCTCCCCTCCCCTACACACTGACCTGCCCCAAGCCCGGGTGCAGCAAACGCTATAGACATCACAACGGGCTCAAGTTCCATGTGTCTTTCGCGCACAAGGAGCTGCTCAATGCCCAAGGTGAGATTAAGGACATGTCAGAGATCTTGAAGATGGAGGCAGAGGCGAAAGAGAGAATAAGGAAAAGAGAGGAAGCGGCTGCCGCAGCGGCGGCGGCTGCCGCCGCCGCGGCCGCTGCGAAGGCAGACTCAGCGACCTCAGATCAATCGAGTAAGACTTGTAGCCCAGGTCCAGCAGGGGATGCTTCGCCGGCCTCCATCAATGGAGAAAAAGTCACATTAACTGCAACAACGATGCCTCCGTTGGGCTCGCTCAAACCCAACGCATTCAATGTCAACAGCAAGCTTCCTGGGCCGCCAGCCGACGCCAAACCCATCCCAGTTTCTGCTATAGAAGGAGTACAAGTGCCGACTTCTCGGCCGCCGGCACTCTTAAACGGACCCGCCGCGGGATCGTCCGTTGCGGCTATTTTGTCCAAGCCTCCACCAGCGGCCATTGCTGCTGCTACCCCCGTCGGAAGCAACTCCTCGAGCAAGCCGCTCATCCGGCCTTTGAGCAATGCTCGCCCTATCGTTCCGGCAACTGCACCGCAGTTGCTGGCCTCCGGTGCTCTCGGGCCTTCGGCCATCAATCTGAAGCCCATCCAACCCAGGCCAACTATCATGGCAGAGCCCACGCCCAATCTCTCACTCGACGAGTTGCGCAAGAAAAAAGAGCCCAAGAAGAAAAAGGACAACAGCAATTCTCCAGGCACCTCTCCACCACGTGCAATCAATGGAAGTTCGCCGAAGGCTAGCAAAGTCGAGGCCTCCAACGCCTCAGAGAAGTCCGATACGCAACAGCAGGTCAAGAGTCCAGCTTACTCAGATATATCAGACGACGGTGATGTTGCAACTGGCACTTCGGAGCCTGACAAGAGAACAACAGCCAACCCATCGCAACCACCATCACCTGCAGTCACAAGCTCAACGGGCCCTGCTTCACGGCCACCGCCACCTGCCGTAGCATCTACGCCTTATGGCCCGCCGTTTCCATTTCCTCCGTTCTTGCCTCAGACATCACCTCAGTTACCTACTGTGCCAGTATCTTCAGCGGCAATTAAGTTGTCCACTGGTGACAGCAGCAGATCAGAGAAAGAAAAGTTGGGATCCGGACCACAACCGGGCACGCCAGAATACCAGAAGATGCTCCAGGCCTACGGCTTCCCTCCATTCCCTTACCCGGTGCCTCCTGGAATGGACATTAACCAGCACATCCAGCTTCTTTTCAGTGACCCCGCGTACAAGGCCAAGCACGAAAAGGAGCGCATGGAGAAGGAGAAGGCCTTCAAGGAGCAGATTGATAGAGACAATCGAGAGAAAGACAGAAGAGCTGGTGTTGCTGATGGTACAAAGACACCAGAGGATTTGCGCAAAAAGGGCGAGGGTAGCAAGAACTCCTCACCGGCAATGCTCAGTGTCAGGCCGGAGTTTCGCATGGACAACAACGTCAAGTCAGAAGTAAAAAGCGAACCTTCTAAGCCACAGACAGCAACAAACAGTAACGACGAGGGCGCCAAGCCGACAATGGAAACCCGCGGACCTCCTCCCGGAACTAACGCCTACGGCTACATGCACCCATCGTTGCTTCGACCAGGATTTCCTGGGCTACCCTATGAACACCTCTTGGCAGCCAACATGAACCCGTTGCTGCTGAGCAGCATGTACGGGCCCAACCCATACCTACCTCATTTACGGCCTCCTTTTAACCCGGGCGATTTGCTTCGACCTCCATTCCCTGGTCTGTCGCCAGCCTCTGGTACTGCAAGTGCCTCAGTCAGCTGTAGTGGCACACCGGAGGATCTGAGTCGCGCGGCCGCCACTACCAAGGCTCTCGATTTGTTGCAACAGCACGCCAGTCAGTACTACAACAACCACAAGATCCACGAGCTCCAAGAGCGAGCACTTAAATCGCCTAGCAGCAATAGAGACAAGGGATCGCCTAAGCCGGCAGCGTCCCCAGCTCCACCAAATTCAAACAGGAAAGGGACGCCCTCACCAGCGATCTCGTCTAGTAGTGCAACCTCGGTCTTCAACAGCTCTGGGAACCGATCCTCGCCACTCTCCGCAGCCCTGACCACGACGCTGGCGGGCTCGGCGCAGTCATCGCTCGTATCTTCCGGGACAAGTGGCGATCGGGGCAGTGGAAGCCGCTCACCACCGCCGCTACGTCACGTACACACTCACACTCACACACACTTCGGACTGGGATATCCGTTGCTACCGCCGCCGCCACCCTCAGCGGCCGCGGCAGCTGCAGCGGCTGTTGCTGGCGCTCCACCGGCGGCGCATACGCCATTTCCTCCCACTGCTTTTCCTCCAAGTGAGTAGCAGATCAGAAGTACCGTTGAAAAAGCGCAAGAATTTACGCACTGATCCTTACTAAAGCCTTCATTTCTTCCTTGATCTTTGAAAAGTAACGAGTGTTAATCTCTTCCTTCCAGATCCCCTCCTGCCTCCTAAGTCTTCGATTCCGGGCTTCCCCCCGCCCAAGTGAATTAAGAAGAACGAGAGTGTAGAGGATAAAAAACAGGCTATGTTTCTTTATGCTTGTGCTACATAGGACTCTTACTTCAGTTCACCACACAAGAGGAGAGCAAGAGCGAGCTAGAGAGAAAAAAGCTACATACTGTGTTGTTGCTGTCTCCCACACGTGCGGCGATGACGTCGAAGACTACGGCGGACGAGTTTTTGTTTGTCTCTTTCCCCTCAGCTTGAATAGCTATATCTACGTACATTGTTTGTAAATGTTCGCTCGCTCGCTCCCTCCCTCCCCCCTCCCCCTCCCCCTCCCCCTCCCTTTTTTCTCCTATGCATGGATGTTTGCAAAGTCGTCCCCATAGCTGCAACTTCTAGTATGCTTGAACAAAAGTGCACACTTCATACGCCAACTACTATGTAGTACTAGTATAATGACCGATGACCCAAGCTCCCACGTGTCACTGGCCAATGCAAATCCATGTTGAGTGTGCTTTACTTCGAGAAAAGGAGTTATACAGGGTCTAAAGAAACTTGAAAGGAAGTGGTACGGTTTCATCGATTATCATGCCGCCACTGCGTACACTATTATTATTGCATACGAGTTAGTGAGTCTAATTCATTCTGCAAAAAGACCGTCTCGTTGGGATGACAACGTGTGCACAAAATTGCCTACGTGTATTTTCTGAATTATCTCGTAGTTTCCTATAGCCTTATAGCATTCGTGCTTCGCATCCAAAATGTGATGTAATCTGCAGCGCTGAAAGATCCTAAATAAAATTCGTCTCTTTTTTTAACGTTGCCTTCTTCACTCCGTGAAATGTACACGCAGTATAACCAAGCTAAACCGTGCTAAGCGCCGCAGATAATAGAGCGTTCGTGTCCTGTTCAAATTAACTTCAAGCGGCCACCACGTCCTGGATGTACTATGAAGGTTGTCCGCCAGTTGTCGCTACCTCACAGGTACCGACAGCTCGAGTTCGTCACATTGTTGCAGCGCCATCTAGAGTGGACGGAGTTAAATCGACGCTGAGCCGCGACGCAGTACTCGTGTGTACCGCACGTAGTTGTTAGGATGGAGTCACGTAGTTCGTGAAAAACTCAGTGTCGCCTTATTTAGCACACTTTGTTTCTGCTGGATTATGTTACCTATAATTTCTTTTTGAAGTGTGTCCAAGGGGCAAGCAAAAAAACGAAAGGAAAAAGGTGAAGGTGACCTTTGTTCAACTTTGGACGCGACCTCTGTTCGCAGTGTTTTGCTCTTAGTATACCCTGTATGTACCGCTCTGTTGTCGAAGGGGGACTCGAGACTGTGTACTGTGTGTATATTTCGTGAAGAGCACGATCACTAATCACTTGTCGGTCAAGACACGAGGAGGTCTAGTAGGTGACACGCAGCATATGCACGAAAGCATATTCTTGCTCAACCACTTCTGACCAGTGGTAGTTTGGAGGAAGAACCATAATGTGTCGAACTGCGCCTTAAAAATAAGGTGTCGGGCACTTAGTTGGGTGATACGTAGTCTCCATAGTCGTCTGAGTTCACTGATCCGTCTGAGGGAGGCACGTAGTCTCCATAGTCGTCCACATTGCTCACTTTAGCATCCACCACATCGGCCATGAAGGAGTTGCTGCTTGATGACCCTCCACCCAATGGAAAGAGTGAGGAGACCTTAGGAGTGCGATCACATCCATTATCCAGCTCGCACTTGCTGCGGTTGTCGGAGAAGGGACAGAAGAACAGGCATGTTCCAACTCTCAGAGCAGATGTCGCGAGCCTAAAGAAGTTGGAGAAAGTCACGTAGTTGGCTAGTTTGCTTTGCTGCGAAAGGGTTAAACATGTTTGCTAGTTCTAGCTTGGATAATGCAGGGAAAAACACCTACGCTCCATTGAGGTAGAGATCACTGTTGAGCAATGCAGGTAATAAGAACTGCCAGGAATGTACTGTTTTTCGTGGAAGCCTGGCTAGTGACGACTCCAATCCATGCTATCTTATAGCATTCAGCCTCGCACCGAGGCACTGAAAGCATTGCAGCGTCGTCTTTTGTACTTGAAATCAATGATACGGAACGTTGGTGTTAAAGTCCCACACCTATTGCATAACAACCTCGTATTTTACGTCGGAAGGGGAAAAAAAAGAATCTCGAGTACCTGGCAGCGGTTGCGCCGGCTTCCGCGGCCACTCTGGTCACCGTCTCAGGCTTCTCGGCCAGCTTGTCGATGGCGGGAGCAACGACGCGGCGCTTTGTCGCCACCACCGAGTCCAGGATGCCGACGGCCCCACCAAGTAGGTTCTGAACCAACGAGATGGCTTCCGAGGGCGGTGGAAGCTCATCCAGTGTAGTGCGCTTTATCCTTGAAGGTACGGCTGCTGCCATGACTGCAGCCACGAACGATAGCAACAGCAGTGTCCTCATAATTGTCAGTTCTCACGTCGTCGTCGTCGTCGTTGTCGTTGTCGTCGTCAATCCAATCTTCACTCTCGGAGAGACAATGGACGACTGAAAGAAGAAACGTAACTTGGCCTGGACTGTTTGAGCGGGCGTGTGCGTCTGTGCGCGAGTGAGTCGCCATACCGATCTGTCGAAGATAGGCCTCCTCGTGTGAGCGTGCAGTACGTAGGCCTATCCATCATAACTCTCTTTCCCATCTTACTAGCAAGGTCGCTTGAACACATATCATACCCCAGTGCCTGCGACGTAACTCTGAGGTGCTCTGTGCCTTCTCGTCTCTCCGAGGCTCCTTCAAATTCTGTGCATGCAAGAGGTTTCCTCTAAATCTGATACGAACTGAATTGCTACGACGCTACTTTTGTTGAGTTGAAATCACCACTGCAGTGATTTCTCTTCGCCGTGGCGAGGTAGCAATCAGCAGTGTTGAATTACAGTACCGCATTCATGAAGCAAGCCCTTTGTTGGCCTGCCCTCAACCATATGAGGGCTGTCATGTTTTGTGACTTGCGCCGTATGTAGAGGAAAAAGCATTGCCAGTGTTTGCATCGAGTCCGCTACTGCTGAACGTCACCATTTCATCACCTGGCAGTGAGTGACCTTACGTATGGGACTAGGTGGTATCAGGATGCCTTGCAAGGTGAACGTGCCATGGACAACCGTAGACGTACCTGTTAGCGCTTATATGGAGAAATTCTTGCCACTTCAGAGACATGATCATAGTGAACGTTCGGCAGAATATAACGCTAAAAATTAGAGCTAAGATTTTGTTTGCGATTTTGACATGGACTCCTCCTCATACTATGGCACTGAGTACAATCCAAAAATTTCAGAACGGGCAGTGTGGTGGTATAAGCCAACGTTGAATGAGAGCAATACAAAAGAGGTTATATCACATATTTTCACTATTTCATATTTCAAAGAATGCACATGACCAGTAGTTGTGGTGATGACCATCTTAAACCTTGTTACCAGAGCCAGAAGAATTATAAAGGGAACGTAGAACAGTGATTAGTCAAGATGGCCAAACTCGCAAAGACTTTTGTGTGCGCTTTTAGATCTCTATTGATGCAATAAGTGCATTATCTCAAGCTAGTTATCGTACCACATATTTTCGCCGCCAATTCAAACAAGCTCCCTGACCTGTTCGAGAAGCTTCTCAAGCAACAATGTGCGCCGTGAGTAACTATTAGGAGTCTAATGAATCAATGAGAAGACTACATCCAACCTTTACATCCACAGTCTCCTTAAGCTTCTCGACCTCCACCAATGCTTTGATTGCCACATTAAGGGGGTCTTTTTAGGGCCTTAGGAATGTGCTTTGCTACCAAGACTTAGGAACGCAGTTGTAATAAGCCAATCTTTCCCCTTCCCAGGTAGCAGGACCGTGGGCAGTGGCAAATGTGGTCAACACTCCCAACCGAAATGGATCCTCCTGTGATTCATAACTGAAGGAAAGATGAGACGCCATCACGCCAGGGAAAGTGCTTACAAATGTCCATTACCTAAATGTCGCAGTGACTGCTTATCTCTAGAGTGACATTAAAAAATGACGCTACCAATCGCTATTTGACATTTTCAACCGTATACCCTAAACAATGCAAGGCAGAACCCTGAGTCATCATCCCTCGTCCATTTTTCCGGCGTAACGTGCCATTGAGCTCCTTGAAGATCCCAGTAGTAAAATTCAACCTCTGCAAAATGAAACAAGAAGCACCCATGTTGAACGTGGACAAGGAGGCCTTGGAAGAGAAGAGCAAGGTAAAATTTGTCGGTCATGAAGATCCTCATCACTCTGGGGTGCACGAGTCGAGCTGTTGCAACCCATAAGTTGCTTCCCTATTCGCTCCTGCTCTCTCATATGAATCTTGGCAAAGTCCGACATGTTTTCATGGCTGAAAGTCAAGTGAAACCGAGTCTTTGCATAACTCTGTAAAGGAGGGCATTGGACAAGAACTTTTTCTGACTGGCAATACCACTGCTCTTGGAACCAATCCAGCTCCAAGACACAGATAGCGCTGAGCACATCCCTCCAAAGGTAAAAGGACACCTGATGCTCCAACCGATGGATAAAAGAAAATTTTAATGGAACGCCTGGGCACCTGATGTTTCATACCCCTGCGTGTCACGGTAGTAGGTTAGCGAGCAATCCTGGTGTATTCAGGCTGTACTGTCGGTTGCTGTCGAGGTCGAACAGAGATGTTCCATCGGCTGGACCGCCCGTAATAACCACGTCGGCCATGTTGATGGTGCATTCCACGCTCGCCAAGCGGGCTGGCGCCACCTTCAGGAACACTGTCGACTTGTTGAAGAGCCTGTGGGCTTCCATAGGCGCTCCATGCGCCATTCAGTTTTCACATTGACTCGTCTGGACTACAACCATCGCAACACCTTTTCTTAGTCCAAGGGGTGGCCGACGCAATGTTTGCAGGATTTTAAAATGATGCTACGCAGCCAAGGCCGCTAATTCGAGGCCGCAAAATATGACTAAGTTGACACCCTCGTAATAAGATGTCCACCACCGTTTGCCACTGCGCGCCGGTCCACGACCGCTCGGGAAATGACCAGTGGCCCCCACCTGGGTGCTTCGCCGCCGCACTTCCAGATGGTGACATTCCAGTTCTTCCACGGCTCCTCAGCCTCCCCTCCTTTCGTTTTCAAGTACCGTCACGACCTCTTCCAAGGCAATAACGCCTGTCGTGGTAATTCCTTTTCTCGTTTTTCTCGCTTTCTCGTAATTCGTTTTAAGACTGTGCGATATGTCGTATCTGCATCGAGCTAAGGGCAAAATATCGAATACAGTCGGCACCGCTTATGGTGACGTCGGGCATGATAGCAAACTGTAAAAAGCAGCAAATTTTTCAGTTCCCAAAATTTCGCTTCATCAAATCTCTCCGTGGAAATGATGTCATTTACACTGCTGAAAGTGGCATTTTGGATACTCGGAGCAACCTGAAAAATTAGGGCAATGAGATTTGTCAAAGCGAAAACTGTACGTCCAGCATATATTTAAGGAAGCCAACACTTCAGTTAACTTTTTTTTCTCAACTTTAGATTATGTGAAAGATGAATCTCTTACAAACTCCTTCACTTTGTAACTGTGATGTTTTTAATCAATTGGCTCATTATTTGAAAAGCTTCTCCTCTTTCTCTCCTTTTTGCTCTCCATTTCGGGTCTTCTTTTAAGATCTTCCCACGTAGAAACCTGGTTTCGTTTGTTTTGTGTTCTGTGCACATCTGCCATTTCTGCACACGTCCGCCTGGACAGACCCTCTGGATTCCTTTAACCCTTGCTGGTGATGCTTTCCGGATATGTGGCAACTTTGCCCGTTCGCGAGTGTGCCGCTACAAGCATTGCTGACGGTATCAAAATATCGAAGATAAAAAATTATCCAATACTCATAGCATGCAATGCTGAGAGAAGCAGAGAAGTTGGGCTGCATGGGCCACCGTGCAGAGGCCGTGATCAAGACAAAGATGCAAGGGAAAAACTGAGGATGTAACAGCATCTGTACATGAACCTTTAAGATATATAGACACCCTTAAAACATCATGGACAGCGTTATCTTCACAATTCATTCGACATTTCACATGCAACGAATATCGCGATATGTGATCTCGATGTATGGAACATTGTGATATCGTCTAATTCGGGATATCACACAGGTTCATAATCTAGACATGCATACGCAGGCTCAAAAACTGATTGTACTGTCGTGGATAAATCTTTATACAGTACAACTTGTAGGAGGAGCATGCGTGCCTGTGCGTGTCAGTCAGAATCTCACCTCCAAGTCCACTGAGCATAATTTGGACTTAGTTTAGCGAGGTGGTGAGGCACTCTCTACCTGACAATGGGTAGAGCCTTAAAAGGGTATACATTATTAAGTAAAACTCATGCAGAAAAAGTAGTTCCTTGAGTTGAGTGAAAACTCCTAGATATCCCAGTGTGGGTACCCGTGGGGCCCATTTTTGGTAGGGCGAACTGCTTTTGGGGGGGGGCATTACACAATATGGAGAAAGTCCACCAATGAAAGGATATATGCGGTGCAACGAACGTCAGAGTTCGCCACAGTGCACAAACTGAACAGTATAATGTGTGACCTCAACGTTTTGGTTGTTCACAGCCTCATTGAAACGAGTCCACGAGCTCCCTAAAAAGGGGCTGTGCCGTAGCCACCAGCGTTCGCACCTACTTAAAAAATAGTTGTTCAACTGCCACGTAGGATGCAGCGATCGCGACGAGTGAGCTGCCTGCGAGGTCTGCGAGGGTGAAGCTTCTCTCGCCAAAGAGGAGGCTCTGCAACATGACGTTGATTACCAGCTGACTGATCCTAATGACTATGGCCTTAATAGGGCCGATGCGATGCAATACTATTAAGAATAAGAGGAAGCCGAGGGTGCCAAAGATCGCCGATGCCACTCCTCCAGCCACGGCTACCCAGGAGAGGTCGGGGTCGAGCTCAGAGAAGCTGGCTGTGCTCATGATGCCTGAAAATAGAAATACGGTCAATCGTACACGTTCGGTTCGTGCGGTGTTCCCCCAATGTTTCTGACTTTGCCATACGGTGATATGAACTTTAAGATACAGCCTCATTTCCAGTTATGAAACTAGTTGCAAGAAAGAATATTCCTCGTCAATGATTAGGAACTAAACAGGAACAAAAACATAGTCAGGACTTCTGGAAGTACTGTTTCTGGCAACGGTTAATGAACACTGCATTTAACTCCAATTAGAGATGAACTCTTTTGTTCTGATTTTGACCCACTTTTTTTTATCGAAAACCCAGTTTTTGACCGAATATTAGCTACATTCACAGATGCACAAAAATTCGAAGAATCGTAGGAAATTTCTTGTGTGATAAAGTTGTAGATCTCCAGCTACGTAGCATTGATTACACCAAAAACTTGTCTAGTGACGAACTCTCCCCTCACCATATATGGCAGCCAGAAGTATTCCAGTTCCTGACCAGATCGTGATGACTGCTACGTGAGCGTTTCTGCACACGCACACCAGCACCACCAAGTAAGCGGATAAGACCGGATTCAGTGCACCAGCAAGGAGACCACTCAAGTCAGGCGGACACTGCGACGACGACGCAGAATCAGCATAGAGCGATGACGAGGACACTGATTCAAAGTGAGCGAGGCACTGGTATCGGATCCCCTCAGGAAGACTTGCTGTGCCCAAAGGGAAGCTGAACACGGGATCCAGGGTGAGTGAGGGTGGAACGTATGTTGCGGCCGACCAAGGATGGAGAAAAAGTAAGATGGAAGCCAACAAAAGGGCCACTATGATAACTTGATTCATGTGGAAGACCTCTCTGCAAGCAGGAAACAACACCAAGTAATCTATGATCGTGTGCATAAGAGAGTATACTCACATGCATAAAGCCACACTGAAGATCATCGTGGTCAGCGGGACTGACAGTTGCAGAGTAGCTTCTATGCCCAAAGGAATCCTCCTGGACGATGTGTCGAGGGTCCAAACTAGGCATGCAGAGACGAATCCCTAAACAGTCATATCCATGAATCTACAGTACACCTGACTGGCACGGCGTGAAATTGTGAGTTCCGTAAGTAAACAAAAAAAATCCACTACACTTACTATTGTAATGAACAGCGCTATTCGGCCCGTGGGCTTCCAGGGAGGAGCCCTGCAGATCAAGGCAACTATGAAGCCTCCAAGGATCTGGCAGCCTGAGCGTAAAAGTAGGAGAAACCAGCGATCAGAGTTGGAGCTTCCGACAAAGCGAAGGCTGACGTCAGCAACGACAAATGAGAGGAGGCACAGCAACGTGGAACAGAACACGACGTAACGGCGAGGTCTGAAAAGTAACAACATTTATGTACTCGTACCCACTTGCTGCGAGAGTAAGAAGTGACGCATGTCAGTGTTCATATTGAAGTCGGTAAACATGCGCACTTTAAACTTGGGCGCGCGAAATCTTACGTTGGGCTGAGAATCTGGTAAGATGTGCCAAAAGGGCTGGGTAGATTCAATTCGGAGAACTTTGCTAACTTTTCTAATGCATATAAGGCCAAATAATTCATCTGCAGCTAATGGACCTTGAGTAAAGTCACCTGCAGTTGAGAATGAATTGACTCAGAAGGAGTCCATATCACAGTAATAAAACAAGAGAATGGGCTGAGAAGCCTAAAATTATGAGCTTATGAGATGACCTTCCAGAAATTTAGAGAATTTTCAAGTTGAAAAAATACGTCATGCAGTATTCAAAATGAATACTGTTAGATACATATGTGTAAGTGAGCAATACCTTTGGTATGGATTTTCAGTCTCCGAAGGCAACGGGCCAACTATGAGCAGTTCACCCAATCGCTCATCATGTGGGCCCGTACCTTCTTCCTGATTTGCCGGAGCATCCTCCTGGTCGGTTTCTGCCATACTGTAAGTAAAATTAAATTAACGCATATTTTTAAGCCGTGACTCGGGACAGAATTAGCTCCTAGGGCTAGACGAAATGCGGTTGTAGCACAGTTTAAAAAAATCACCTGTGAAAATTCAGGCAATAATGCACGTACTATCTGAGTCCACTTTTTCCGAATATGTCGGTAGATGCAGTACATTGAAGAATATGCGTTAGAGAACAAAGTGGGAGTTGACGCAACTGAAAGTTTGGTTACACATTAAATTATAGCCTCCTAAAGCGTCGGTTTTATGATTTTTCCGCACCAATTCTTAGGTGACTTATTTGACATGTGTACAGAGAACAAAATCACAGAAAGTATAGAGAATAGGTTTTACTGTGGACGGGGAGTTCTAAAAATCTGACTTCCGTATATCAGCTATGCCTGGATATTTCGTTGTTTTTTTTTTCAATCCCGTTAACCGGAGGCTGACAAAACCGCTAAAAAACCCACAATATTTTCGCACTTTTCGCTTAAAAAAGTTCTGCATTGATTCTTCCAAAGAGGCCGAAATACGCAGCTTGGATGAGTTGCTCACGGCCTAAACACACGTGCAAGAACATTTTTCATCTGAAAGCATGTCTTGGCGAACACTAATGGTCACGAACCTGGGAGAACGACAGCAGTGCCTTCCTGGATTCTTCTCGGCAACTCCTTCGTTGCTCAATGTGATTTGATCATCATCTTGTTTGAGACTTTTTGTATTGATGCCGCTGACTTCGCCCTGGCCCTCAGTCGCTGGTGCGACGGCTGAGAGGTAGGAAGTCATGCCTTGCTGGCTCGGCTGCAGTAGCGGCGGAGGCGGAGGCGGAGGCGGAGGTGAAGGCGAAGGCGGCAGCAGCGGCAGCCACTCCACGCACAAGTCGAAACAATCCTCTTCTCTCTCCTCCCCCTCCTCGCAAGTGAAATACTCGGTCGACCCGCTGGTGGCAGCGGAGGAGAAAGAGGAGCAGGGCTCAGAGCTGCTTCCAGGCGCACTCATCACACCGATTTCACGAAGCCACAATGTTCTGCCCTCGTTTTCCTTTTGTTTCTGGCTTTTGTAGATCGTGATTGTAAAATTGCTACGTATACGTGTGCCAATGGCAGACGCCTTCCGTCATATGTGCGCTGAACAGTTGAAGAGCAGTGACGTGGGCTTTTTCCACCACTTTGTTGAATCACAGGTGCAGAGTTACTCAGTGTGTCCTGTCCCTGTCCACAGTTATAAGGAGCACAAACTGTTCCGAGGCTTGCAGCCACTCCTCTGGACGTTTGCTGTTGTCATCTTAGCGCCAGAGGCAGAGTGATGTCGACAGTGTCAGAGGAGTTGGCTGAACGGAAACTGAGGGGAGGAAGTCAGAAGCCTCCAGCCGGTTTCTTTCCGAGTGAGACTCTGCAATTGTCGTATAACTCGGATGAGGAGGCCCCTAGCGAGAAGTGACCTCCACAATCACATTATTAGAACTGCTGTGTAGTATCATGACTGATGCGGCAGACCAAGTTCTTGGGACAGTTTATTTAACATAAGGGATCAACGAAAATCGTAATGTGAGGTACATAACATTTCTTTCTCACTTATTGCATTGGTATGTACAACAGTGACGAGCGTAGCAATTGTCTCGTAATAGCTTTTAGTGCAAGAATTTATCGGAATAACAATTGTAGAGTAACCGGATAAAATCCTTGCTCCCATAGTAGCTGGTAGAATAGCTCTGTTTGTTTGGAAGGAAATTATCCTCGGATAAGCGCTTGTACCCTGCTTCAAGTCTCTATTAGTCTTCTTCTGTTTCTTCGCTCTTCACGTCGAATTTCAAGTCCTCCCAGTTAACTGTTTCCGAAATCGTTGGCGAAATCGCCGTCGTCGACGACGTTGGGGACAAGGCTTCTCCGAGTAGGTGAAACTCATGCGAGGACGATGTGCTGTCGGGCGGCTGTGGCGGGCTGGCAAGGGGTTGTGGCAAAGCCAAAGAGGCTGCCTGTTCCACCATGAGTCTCTTAATGAAATCGGTGGGCTGTTGTTGCTCTTTTCTCTTGCGACTTCGTCCCATCGCCTTGTCGCCATTTTTTAAATGGGTCTCGCGGTGGCGCTTGAGGTTGCTCATGTGTGAGGAGCTGTAGTAGCAGCCGGCAAAGTCGCATGACACGAATCTAAGAAGGAAAGAGTATTTACTCATTCACGTATGTCAGATTTCGACTTGTTCCTTAATCTTGGACTGAAATGTCCTGACTTGAAAGTAATATTTCTCCATCCCTTTCTCTCCCACACACGCGTACGCACCGATGTGTGGACGCATCAGAAGGATCATGAAGTCATACTTTTCCTAAACTGGCATCCTAAGGCCTCCATTCGGTGTCACGATTCAATCATTGTTGGCAGTACTCGTGTTGTGTCTTACCTTTCTCCCGTGTGCGTGAACATGTGTCTCCTGAGCAGCGAGTCCCTCTTGAACATATTTCCGCAACGGGAGCAACGGAAGCCATCCTGATGAGCGACGCGTACGTGGGTACGGAAGGCTCCTTTGCTTTCGAAGAGGTGTCCGCAACAGGATCTGGCCGAGAAGCGCCCTGGGTTATGCATTGTGTCCACATGACGTGAAAGGTTGTTCTTGCGGTTCGACACGTATGTGCACGACGGATGTTGGCAGAGAAAGAGCTTTTTGGGACCGGAACTGCTGTCTTTCTTAGGCTGCTGACGAGGCTTTGGAGAGATCTTCATAGGAGTACTTGTTGCGGAGGCACAAGTCGGCGTCGGACAGGGTATAGACGAATCTGTCTTCGGCGATGGCAGAACGTGAAGAACTTTCTCTTCGGAAGCTTGACTCATTGACTGACGGTGGTGAAAGAGTTGAGTGGACGAAGTTGAAGAGGCACTCGACGACAGAACCGTGGGCACGTTAGCGTAGGCCGAAGGTTTCTCCTCCCCTGTGTTGTAGATTTCAGGATCCAGGACGTTCTGCTGAGGAAAGCCGAAAGTGGACGACGTCGGCTGGTACAAGAACACTGGCATCTCAGCAGACGCTGTACTACTACTCGTCGTGGTCATCACAGCAGCTTCGTTCTGAAGAATGGACATTTCGCGAAGGCACTGGCGCTCCAGAGCGCTGGCTAGACTCTTGGGCCTGACTTCCTCTTGAGCTGGTTGAGGTGGTGGTGGTGGTGGTTGCTCGGATGCCTTGGGCGGCCAGTCAAAGTAGACACTTCCAGGCAAGGAGATCAGCGGCAGAGGAAATTCTGGTACGGGCATCTGACCAGCCGAGAGGTCACCGTGACTTAGATGATGCATCATTAATCGAACTGAAAGAAAAACAAACTAACCATTAGCCTGCCTGACACAATGTAACACGTGATTACGATGAGATTTAGACTGTAGCCAATCTGGCGTCGAGTTCATACCCTTGAGCACGTATTGCCTCATTGCCAAGTAGGCCAAGATGTCTCTTTTCATCTTGAGCTGCTCGGCTGATAAAGATTCCTCGGCCATTTGCTGCTTTCGACCTCCCGAGGACTGCATGGCCACTCTGCTTCTTTACACTTTGCGCGACAGAAAGCGACTGAGAGGGGAGAGACACCAACGCACGCAGGGGGAGAAAGCATCATCGCACCCTCTCGGATCGATTTCAACGGCGATCCACGCGTCGATTCGCCGTTCGGACGGAGACACCCACCCTCCCTCGCCTTTCACGCGCTCTCTAATTGGCTCCTTCCTGGCCGGGGAAGATCCTCTCTACGTAAGTGAGGGGTGAATCTTCCAACAGGGACAATGTGGTATGTACAATGGTGGCACCGGGGTGTTAATGGCTTAATGCACCCTGTACGTACACACTACTCGTGTACCAAGGCAGGGAGTACTGGTGCGGTTGCTGTACTGTGCATACGCACACGTCCCGAACAGCCAGAGGTTGGACAATCTTATTAGTGAACTTTGGGATGCAACAACATCCCCGTCGCCTTCAGCCTAATTGCGCGTCGCCACGACGATGCTCAGGGCGCACTAGCATGACCACATGCGGGTGGAGTAACTTCCAAAGACAACTCGCCAAGTGCTTGAATACGTGGGCCATCACCAAAGAACACGCGTAGTACGAGGACAACACATCTTGGGCTGGGCCAAGTCCGGCCAAACCAAAGTATTGTTTCAACAATTGAGCGAGAGAGCGGTGAAACTGGTGCTATGTCAGGAGAGAGCAGGTGGCGGTGGCGACTACGTCCGAACACAGAAACAATCAATGATGTACGTAGTAGAATGGACGCGTGACAATCGTCATTCTGCATGACGATGATCACCCCTAATTCTACGGTACCTTTCTCTTAACGCCCGCCCCGTGCCTCCCGGCGGGGGGCTATTTGGATCAAAGGAGGGAGCAACAAAAGCGCAAGACCGCTTGGACACGGGGGCAACGTGGAGGTCACCAAGAGAAATGATACGAGCGAGCAGGAAGCAAACTAGGTGTCTGGCCGGGATTACTGGATTCCGGACGTGACAACGTAGAATTTAGATCTCTGATCAGTGTTGCCTGCGCGACCAAGGTAAGTGAATCCTCGCTTTCTTAACCAAAGCACGTGCTGACAGATCAAAGTATCCACGCATCAACGTGAAGAATAGGACATCAGGCAAGCTACTAGTAAGTAACTGCTAGGGTACGTATGAGCTCGTGGTAAGGAGCGGATACACATAAGGAAGTAATTATGTTCAAAGGCAGAACGAACGGGGACAGGTGCGATTTCCAAATTGAAGTGGGCTATCAAATCATTGTGTGCCGAACTCAATGTGCATATGGCTAATTTGTACCATCGCGAAAAAGCACCCTTTAAGTTTTTACGCCCACAAATTTTGTTTTTGCACGGGCGGCATCGTACGGAGCCGGCAGCACTGTGTGCAGTGAGCATAACATGGTGCACCACATGGTATAGCCTGGACATATTTGCTGCACTTTTTTTAGACACATAGTGCAGAAGTGTGCTTCGGTCTCGCCCACTGACCTCACCTGGTGTTCCTGTGACAAAAGAAAGAATCGAAGTGATGAGTCTAAAGCACGCGGACACGCAAGCATGAAATGCTTAAGAGCTTCAGACCGGGCACGCATTAGGAACAACACTTTATACTCAGGACTAACGCAACAAAGGCCAGATTGGGACGAGAAGAGAACCCGCAACGAATCGATCTGCTAACAGTTTGGTGTAATGCACAGGTAAAAATCCGAGTGCTGGAAAGAACCGGAAGAGATTTTCGAAGCATGACACGCTTTTCCACCGGAGCGTTTACGTGTCCTGGAAAAATCCGTTACTTAGAATTATCATCACCAGAATGAGAGCGGAAGAGAGGAAGCGCAACCACTGCGAGCTATGGCAGGTCATCAATATAAGGTGCGCAAGGAGAAAAATAGAGGAAATGTATCGTTTTTCCACAGTTTCGAGGACACCGAGTAGCGCGTGTGTGGTCCAGACGATTCCATGTTCGCATTAGAGTAGGCTGACACTTCGTGTGTGGCTGCTCCGGAGCTGAGAGATTCATGTGTGAGGAGTTGACATGTTTAAAGTTGGTGACAAATGGATCAGTAGAGCAGGAGCAAAAAAAGAAAAGGAGGGAGAGATATAGAAGATGCATTTCTCATTCTCTCTAAATAGCAACGAATACTGTATTAGCTGACTAGTAACGTACGTACAATCCATTAGCACAGATCAGATAGCAGGGAGGAGGTTGGCGGACATGAAGGGGAGAGAGGATTAATCCAATAGCGAAACAGAGGAAGGAAGCGAAGGAAAGGATGTTGCTGGTGGTCAAACACAGGCAACGCCAAGAAATGTACTTGTGGAGCTGTGGGGTAAATTGGCCACGTCTTCCTCCCGTACACTCGCCTCGAGAATCTCTCTCTTTGGCACTTTGTCTGCATCTTTGGAACAACTTTGGTCTCGCTCGAATCTCTCTTTGTTTCCACCAGTTTTCACTGAGAATAGCGGAATCAGTCGACCAAACAGGCCAGCACGAGGCGCCGGCCACACCGTGACCGCCGCAATAGCGTTTTGTTCGCGCATTGTCACATTGTTGGAGCCTCAACCCAAAAATAATTACAGTACAACTTGAGTTTAAGTGCAGCGGCCGCACGGCCACGGCCACACAGTGCGCACTGCACTGATTGATTCGGTCAAATAGTGGTCTCACTCTCCGCCAATTTCTCCCCGCCATCGAGAGAGATAATGGATAGATAGCTACTCTCTCCGCAGTCGTGGTACATCTGCGATCGAGGGTCTGTCAATGAAGACACGCTCGCGCGCCCCATTGTACGCGTGTGGCTGCCCAACAAATGGAAGAAGTCGTCAAGTGCACGCAGATGGGTGGACAGCGAAATGAACGTGTGTGGCCCCGCTAATCGTACGTGCACACGAGCTAATTGCAGTGACATTCGATTCTCTGTTTTACGAGGACATCCTCCTGGCAAACTTGAGCAGCACTTTTGGTCCTCTCCGGATAAAAATGTTCCTTTTGACCATCTATGAACAACGTGACAGGTCCTTATCAATGCAAACCGCACAGGCTCGTCATCAATAATAGATTACCCCTTGGCTAGTTTCATTGAAACCCAAAATAGCAGCACAATGTCTCGATGGATTGATAGTGGCCCCGTGGCATTAGGAGATAAGATAATCCTCCTCCAAATGGCTTCTAACGCCTGCCCACGTAGACTAATTTTTCACGCTGCTCATCCTCGTCATTATTATCCCGTGATGCACGGGCGGGATATAAATCATTATCAAAGTCGTCCTCCTCCCCGGTTTTAAGATGGCCTCCACCTGCTCCCGATTACGACGCCACCTTGAACGTTACTTGCCCTACCTGTAGTCGGCCACCGCAGTACTGCACTGCCTTCGACTCGGCTAACTACAGTCATCATCGGCAGGGTGTGGCCAGTGACATGAGCAAGAACAACACGGTCCAAGTCTGATTAACCCCACTTTCCTGGCCAATTTGGCTTGAGGCATCATCTTTTGCTGGCTCCAAAGGACAACGCCCACTAATCACCGGAGGTTGGACAGAGAGAGTTTTCACGTTTGAGCGATGGCACGATCGGAAGTCTTCCTGTCAGGGGGGAGTGCCGAGTGGGGAGGGTAGAAAGCACCTGGACAAGAGTTGCGCTTGCTCACTACAAAATTCCCAGGAAGGAAGGGAAAAGCGGCGAAAAAAAAAAGAGAAGCGCGTACAAGCGCACGTTGTACACGCCACACCCCTGGAGAAGTGCACAGCTCGTAGTCAGGGCTTTTATCCACTGCATATGTTCGTGCAGAAAGAGAGGAAACAAATAAATTTACTAAACGCGCGTATTACCTGTCTGGTTGCACGGACAATTGCTTCAGTACCCACACCATGGGAAACAACACGCCTTCGTCGTTTGGGGAGGGGGGGACCAAAAAATACATGGGAAATGCTATCGGAAGCCAGAGAAGAGGGGGTGTAATTCGAAAATTACCCTTGGGGTCATATGGCAGCCAAGCACAATATATGTCTTACTCTTGGTATCCTTGAACATCCCTTGTATTTAAGTTCATCAGCCGGTGCAGTATGGATATATAAATGAGAGTGTCACTTTGCTCCAAAAGGTGCGAGCACAGACACCTGCCTGCGGTATCAATCCGAGAGTGCGTACGTACGTAGCTCTAATCATGCCGCCGCCGCCGCCACCCGGCGGCTGCGCGGCTGCGCGGCTGCGCGGCGGCGATTACACGATCGACGTCGATGATAATGGAGATGACCCCCTCGTAGTACGCAGTAGTCGTCTAAACAAATGAGCCCCTCCTGTCCTTTCGTAGCCACCACCTGCCTTCTTCACATGAGCGAAAAACCACCCCGTGATTAAGTCCGGTGGGGGGAATCACATGATCAATGTTGTTTCGCCCCAACAACAAATGGACCAAGTGCATGACTTAGTAGAAGAGTGAGTGGTCGTACCTGTACGCGTACGTCGTGATCCGGACCAATTGGCGGCTATAAAATGTACTGTGATGTACACACAAGTGAAATGAGCAGCCAGAAGTGAACTTGTTGAATATCTTCATTGAAAATAATGCTCACCCGAAGTGCGACTCCGTCTTCTTCGTCAAACAGCTTCCCTCGCAGCCACCTGCCCTCCAGTAGTCCATAAAATATGTATTCCATTTGCAATGTCAACAAAAAAAAACTAGGAATGTGTCCCGAATCCTTGACTGAGGATTCGAATCCTTACGTACCATGCGACAGAATGAAGCGGGGACTTTTGAGTAGAACCATAGTCTTAGGAGACTTCTTATTCGTCAGTATGTTTCTGCTGTTCACCTAGACGGGCATCCTGCTCATTTGTTGCTGCGACTGCCTCAGGGACATGATGGAGCTGATCCACAAAGGCTTGGCAGTCAGCAAAGGATTTATACGAATTCGAGCCGTCACAGTGGAAAGATCTACCTCATAAAGATATGTGTTTCCAATTGGCGCGAGAGTACATAAACTTTATACATCCTGCAACTCTTTCATTTGGCACGATGAACAAACAGTTCGAGGCTTTGTGTTTAGGGCCAAGTTCAGCCTTGTCAAATTCGCGTTTGACCACCTCGATTGGGACACGTCACACTGCATGTGTGCATCGAGTGGCTCAGGGAACTACTGGCTGAACCACCAAGGCGTTATTTTAGCGTTACTAAAATTGTGGGTTTTTTTTAAACAAAATTGCGAAAATCGAACGCATGCAAAAAGTCCATGTTTCGCACTATTCGGAATCAGCATGACTCAGCGGATGTCGCGGGCACCTTACATTTTGGGTGAGGGGTGGTCAATAGCGGGTGCCCATTCTTAGAGCAGCAGACAATACAGGGAGGGACCTTAACATGAGTGTGCACCGCCCTGCCTGTGTGTTAGGTCGGCGCACGAACTCACACTCTATTTCGTAGCTTAGTGTTGTAAGAACTCGGGCAATGCCGGGCACCTCCGCTAGTTCGTGACCATCCTGATCATGAGTGTGAACATCAGTTAGGGGATACCCAGGTAAATGACCACTTTCGGACAGGCTGATCTGGTCCACATCTATATTTTTCGTACGCACGTGCTGTACATAACAGGACATCGATCAGCTATCGCAGTCCGTGCCTAAAACAACAGGCGTGTAAACATCCGTGACAAGTGGGGCCCGGATTGGAAGGTGATGCTGTCACAGGCTGCTTATACGATCACACTGCACAATCTGAACTCACTGGTGCAGTTTGTTCAGTGTCATGGTATACGCTAGGGATGGATCGGGCCCACGTTTTGCGGGTCTTGGACTATGCGGGCTTCGAGCTGGTCCCCAGGTCAGGTCTCAAATCCCAAATTTCCCCACGAATCCAGAGTCGACAAGATGTCAAACCAACTTGTGTACAGATCATTGCGAAACTTTACCAACTCATGGTGGGAAGGCTGTGCTTTATTCGTACTGTTCCTTTTCCTGTCTCGTTGTCATTTCTCTGAAGGCGGAGTTGCTGTAGCAATTCGGGCTAGACTTGCAGGTTTCAAGCTGTCTGGGCTGGACACAAACAGATTTCGGTCTCAGGCTCGGCCCGAATCCATCCCTAGTATAAGCATTGTGTGACGAAAGGTGGAAATCTCGTCTCTGCACGCTGGCATAGTAGTAACCTTCCCGACGTGGGCGAGCAGCAATCAGTGCAGTGTTGCTTCGAGGACAGCACAGTGGATAGTAAAATACTACGCTGATTTAGCAAGGTAGCAGCATTGGCCAATGTTCCACCCAAAATCACTTTGAAATTCAGGTTCCAGATGAGCAAAGATGGGATCCAACAACAAAAAAAAGTTTTTCACCCAATATGACCCAATTCTTGGCGTGCATCATCGAAGCATCCAGAACAGTGTCTTCCTCCGTTGCATACCTCTTTCGTAACTAAGCTGCTAAAGTAGCAAGAAGAAGTTGAGCTTCCTTTTGAAAGGCAGCACCATCAATAATACAGAGGAGGCCTGGTAAGACGGGGGAAAAGCTAAAAGGAAAGTTTGCGATGGGATAAGCTCAGGATTTCAGTCTATGTGCAGCGTTTCTGCGAGTTTGAGGTGAGGGAGGTGAATTCACGAAGAATGAGACCTCAGCAATATTTCACCATTCAATGCTTGCCCTGCTGCTATCAGTGTCGATGTCTGTTTGTCATTTTCTGTCAGTTGTTTTATCCAGTAAAAGGTAATTAACCCCGATGAAAAGCAAACCATACTTTTATCTGGAGGCTCATTCAGGATTACAGCCCGAAATTTGTCCTCACTAACCGCGGATCCTTCCTAAACAAACTGGCTGGGTACACTTGCTGGGTTTTGGTGGCAGGGAGGCCAGCTTGACCCAGAGAGGGTTATGGGGCGGGGTGGGTGAAGGTTCATTCTGAGGCTGCTTTGAGACCGAAATTGAGGTCAAAAATTTATTTACTATGGAGTAGGGGCAGCACAGCAGCAGATAGATTATTGCAGGTTCTCCTTCCTCCTTGTCTTTCCTTAAAACACCGTTAGCCCCATCTCGAAATGCACGCGAAACACACTTGTGAACGTTGCCTGAGAACGAAAGGTGGATGGATGTAAGTATTAGCATCCACCTTCAGACCCACACTGAGGATAGAAATGGGAGCACTGTGACCAGGAGGAGGCTTTACTGTAACCTGCAAGATGTCTGCATCATAACTCAGAGTTGAACTGCTAGGGTCCATTGTACTGGTCACAGTGTCTTTTCCCCTTGCTCACCTTGCTTGCCGGTGTTGGCCCACCTCGGGGGGGGGGATGAGCCTCTTGCTAATTTTTTAGCGCCAGGGAATGAGCAGAGTAGGGATGTGCTCGAGCCCGGTCCGGCCTCGAAGACTCGACACCAATTTTGGGAGACTCGAGGCCAAATAATCGAGTCAAGTAGAGCGTGTCTATTCCAGCAACCTCTGTACCATCGAGAGAGTACTTTCATCAGCATGTGACATTATTTCAAAGAAAAGAAGCAGGTTGGGTGAAGAAAATCAGTGGGTGCGATTTGTCTCCATTCCAACTTACCCTGAGCTCATCTCCTCACTTTTCATGCAGTCTCCTCATCAGTAAAACTGGTGGATAGAGTATGGACTCGGACCCGACTCGAACTGGAATCGCTGAGACTCGACTATGCCTGGATAAAACGTAGACTCGATACATCCCTAGACTTCGATCACTCCTCCTCGGCTCAGCTCGGCTTGCTGTTCGAGCACTGAAACCGTGGTCCCGGCTTGGCTCGAGAAATTCTTGTCCGATACAGACGTCGATGGGTGCTCAAAAGACCCTCTGAGCTCACGGGCGCTAAAAAAAAAGTCAACCCCTGATTCCTGTATATGTGTGCGACTGTAACCGTCATGTTCACGTCGACGTCATTGGCTGTGTCTGTCTTATGTACTGACGTCGCCGCGTACGCCACGCCTCTGAAGGTCGGTTTCAATCTTACCATTGACGGGGATCTTAGCCAGTTAGTACTGCGCGTGCGACTGCACCACGGACTACAATGCAGCGTCGAGCGTGAAAGAAAATATCGCTACTCTGAAAGTAACACTCACCAAACCTCGATTCCGCCATTGGTGCGCCCAGGAAGAAGCACTCAATGGAAATTAAAAGGTCTCCCGTGCAAAGCACCATGAGCAAACAAGAAAGAGAGAGAGAGAGTAGAAGGGCGTGGGCCAGAACATGATGGGGTAAAAGAGAGCAAATTCGCCTGCTGCAGTCACCCGACAACATGGGTAACAAACAGACGACGTTTTCCGAAGAGCAACTTGAAAATTATGTGGTGAGCTATCCACTGATACAAGCTCCACCTTTCGCCGTAGATCGTGCGTGGAAGAGCTTATTTTTAAGACCCGCGTATACGAAAAATCAACCCGTAAACTTGGCAGAACAATAATTAAAGCAAAGCAAAGCTTAATCACTCCTTCAGGTGTGTGAAACCTTTGATAATTGCTGCAGTTCATGTTGTAGATCACTGAACAAAAAGCAGAAATGAAATATCCTTTGTACCTGAAAAGCTGTGCATGGTTTTGTGGTTATTATAACTGCTGTCCTGGTAAGCATTCTGTGACCAGCTTTTACGCCGGACGGAGTAGAGTTTGTCATATGCCGGACACGCACACACACACACACACACGTAAATGCAGCCATTGTACCTTACATGATACATATTATAATGTATATGTATATAAACATGTATGTAACTTTGAGATCAGTCAGCCAAAGCCTGACTTCATGGCAGAAATCATCAGTTCATAGCCGACGTTTCAATTTCTGCCAGCAAACCATCCATGTTTGGGTTGGTTGTTCGCATAGGAGGGTCTTAAGAGATCGCGTCTTGTTCTGTCTTCCAGGACACCACGTTTCTGACAAAGACGGAAATTCTGCGGTACGTATAGTTGAGTGAGTCATTTTGAACGCCTGGGCTGAAAAAACAGAGAAGCTGCCACTCTCTTGGACGGTATATTAATCACCCAGCCACACATACACACATATGGCAGAGTGTGATACAACTCACATGAGCGCCAGGATTTTCCTCCCTGGGGCCAACTCCCTGGCAGGGGTCTGACGCTTACATAATCGTTTTTATTTCTCTTCCTCCTTTGCGTGCAGCGTTTTCAAACGCTTCTGCGAGATTCAGGACCTTTCTTCCAAGGACCTGTCTTACGAAGACCTCCAAAAAATTGTCGTCAAGTATTCAGAGCTGTGCAAGTGTCCAGAACTGAAGGTAAGAGGAAAGGGCACTTCTACTACTATGCTTCTCTTGTGTTATTTCAGCTGCATTAAGACTTGAAATAGCGTGAAAAATCGACTGGTGTAAGGGCGTTTTTTAAAGGCCGGTACCACAAAAAGAGGACCAAATCTTGGTGTCTTACAAGTATTGTATTCTCGCCTCGGCCTTTGGCTTAGGGAGAAACTTTTTTACTCCTCTCCCTCCCCTCAAGCAATCTCTGCGTCATGCTTTAGTCCGAGTCTACTACTCATGTCCCTTTTTTGTGTCACGAAATTGCATAATTATGATGGAGGAGAGAAGGAAGCGCATACGAATGTTTTCTCAGAAAAATCTCGGTGAAATTGAGCCTGTCGATCCTTAATGTCTATGTGCGTGTGTGCGTACGCTGTGTGACCTCTGCCTGCTCAGCGGGCGATCACATCTCTCGCCCTGGGCTGGCGTGCACCAGATCCTTTGGACACAGCGGCGAGTGCGTGCGCAGCCGCCAGGCAGCACACACACACACACACACACACACACACACACACACACACACACACACAGGCGTTGATATCTAGCCTTGGGCGTGGGAGGGGCCACCCAAAAGGTATGGTGGCGGCAACCAAAAGGTCCTCTGCCCCATACATGGATTTCTCTCGGACGCCGCCCAGAGCTGTAGGCTTCTCGGTAATGAACTCATACTACTGCCTAATGCAGGTGTTCCCAAACCGTAGCACGCCTGAGGCTGGCCGGAGGATTCTCGGTGTGACGCGAGCATACAAAGAGAATCTGTCCCTGTGACCAGGAGGACAAAAAGTATTTGCGAGTACTTCATTGGACTGATATGCTCGGTGGAACAGGGAGTGACGAAGGGGGAGTTTGGGAACCCCTGCTCTGACACACTGTGCAGCGCAGAGGCGAAACATCTGTATTCTCAAGATAATTTTCTTTTGACTCTGCACTTTCAGGAGAATCCATTTCGCAAGCGAATCTGCCGCGTCTTCTCATCAGACGACTCTGGAAACCTGACGTTTGACGAATTCCTCTTGTTGTTCTCCGTGTTCAGCGAGAAGGCGCCACGAGAAATGAAGGTCCACTACGCGTTCCAGATCTACGGTAAATGCGGATTTCCCACACGTTTTCATGCCATAGCACACGCAAGTAGGAAGCGGTGACATGGAACAAAACACGTGCTACGTCAGAGACAGGCAGACAGACAGAGAATCGCACAGTGCTGCATCAACTGACCTTATGGTAGAGCGTGGCAAAGCAGCCGTGAACGCGGACAAGGGTGAGTGCATCGGGACAGAGAGACCCCGTCGATGTCGGCGCGTTGATCGTCCTCATCTCCCAAGCAATTCTTGATGATTGAGCGGAATCTGCTATGACGGCAATAATCTGGCTGCAGGAAGCACATAATTTCAACAGCGATTAAAAATCGATGCCTTGACTCTCGTCATCACGAGTCCTCTTCTCCATGGAGAAAATGGTTGGGATGCATCGACTCCCATTCCTCTCTGCGCTTCCCTCCCCTATTCAAGGTCACTGAGGAGTCTCCTTGGACGGCAGACTATAATTTTTTTTCCCTTCATACAAGTGCTAAATTTTACATTGTTTTACCACAGTGGATGTTTATGTCACGCTCTATTAGTGGAGCAGGTCTCAACTCTGTTCGTATATATGCTTACGGTTCACGTGCGTGAAATATTCAGAGTGTGGGCTTCAACTTCTTTTTTACTCCTGATGGTTTAGTGAGACACGCTTAATCGTGCAACTTTGGCCAGTCCTGAGCGTACGCGAGATGAGTGTTCCACTGTACATGCACACGGCGTTATGACAGAGCAGAGATCTCTACAAATGCGTTGCCACCGTCACCAGATCTGAGGAAATAAGAATCGTGCTCTCATATACGTAACGCTGACACGCTAACATATCAATAATAAATATGAGTCTACATCTTCTGACCTCTGCCCCCTCCCCAAGATTTCGACGGAGACAATTTCGTGGGTGCATCCGACATTGAACATGCAGTGAAGCTCTTGACGCAAAACGAGCTGGGGATTGAAGAGATCGAATCCATCTGGGAAAAGGTAAGAGCGAGCATCACTCGTGCACTCTATCAGATGATTGTTATTGAGGGACTTCGCAATTTCTGGTTAAATTGCTCCATTTTGGCTTTCTCAGTATGACGGCATTTCTTTGCATCTGCTGGGCCTCGTGCTATAATGTTGTAAAGCGTCCCATTCTGTCGGGAAAAAGAACTTTCCCACTGCCTGCATAATATTTATTCTATCAGTGGGCACACAATAAAATCTAGATCTATCAAAGATAAGATATCAGAACTGATGAATTCTGAATTCTCCACCCAGAATTGCCACTTTGAGCTAGACTTGGCCTTTGCAAAATACAAATTTTCTCACAAGTTGCGTTATAACATTTTATCTCACTCCACTTGGCTAATCGTGAGCCTCCTATAGGTTACTAATCGTGAAATTGGACTAGGGGAATGCCATTTTTTTCTTCTCACGTCACTTTTTTTTGGAATGATCGCCACAATCACCCTATTCCGTCATAAAGCACACATATGGCTGGCGCTACACACCAGGAAACAATAGCATCATCACAGGGTTGTGACTTCGTACGTAATGGTTAGAGAATTAAGTTATGGCTGGTTTCACGTGAGGATGATTTAGTCAGGTTTTACGACTTAATGAAGGACAAGCAATGACGTGACCAATGATGCCTACTACGCACTGTCTGTTGTTGCTGGCACAACCAGCAACGCTGTTCTTGATTGTGATGCTGAAAGAAAAGGTGCAAATTTTGGCCTGAGGAACGCACTGAAAGTGCCCAGTCACGCTCTCGAAGAATCTTCAGTCTTCATGCCTAAATCTGACATTTCAATGTTTTTTCCAGCTGATGATGTTTTCATTGCTCTTGCCCTGCAGAGCGGAACGAGAAAAAGGCCCTGCTAACCTTTTACGAAACTTCCGGGAAAAATCAGAGCTGCAGTAGCATTCTGCAGCTGTACCAAGTTGTGCGATTTTTATTTTCCCTGCAGAAGAATGAGACCAAGGCCTCCACATTATTCGCATTCTGCGCTGCAATTAGTGGCAGGATGGTGCCTCAAGATCGTAATCACGTTGTTCGGCTTTTTTGCTAGGTACTTTTTGAGGCCGACATCGACGACGACCACAAGCTGTCTGCCAACGAGTTCGAGCACGTCATCACCAAATCGCCTGACTTCGTGTCAACTTTCCACTTCAGAATTTGAGCGACTCGTTGCATTGTGTCATAGGCCACTAGTCAGTGCATGACAGAGGAGCCGCCATCGCCCGTATGCACTGTAAACATGCACACACATGCAAGGCCGACATAAAACAGTACAAAACCCTTTTAATTTTCATGACATCATGTGAGGAAGTGTTACGTACGCAAAAAGTGAGTCATTGAATGGAAGTTCCTCACAATTCTACGAGTATGAACAATGGTAGCTTAAGCCAAAGCGTTTTCAGCACGAAATCGGAAGTCTCGCTTCCTTTTCTGCATGTCTGCCATTTGCGCCGTCTTCTTCCTTCATTTCTTTCTTCGTGATCTCGATTCGACACATAAATTTCAGTCGGAGGGGTCAGGATCAAGGCCTTTTTTTGAGTGGAAACAACGGCTTTGTACGTCCTATGGTGACCACAATCTTTAAGCAGAGGAAGAAGGAAGAGATTTTGATCTAATTTCGTGGCGCATTCACTAACTTATTCATGCACTCTGAAATAAAGTGTAACGTTACATGCAGTCCCGAGTCTAAGGTCTATTTTAGGGTCTGAAAGGGCTCCGTGTGCCATTTTATTCAAGATATAGCGTTCAATTTCATGTTCCCATACCCAGACTACGTGCGCTACTGAGACAGGCCGAGAAATACAGTTCGCGGGCAACTGAGCAGCGCGTACTTGCACTAAATATTTGCGAATGTGGATCGTACATTTCGGCCTCATTGTTGCGGTTTTTCGGCAAATTGCGTTCGGCAATTTCTTCTCCTTCCGGTTGCAGGCAAACTGCTCTGACGCTGACAGGACGCATGTAGCGGAGCAGCGCCAGGGGAAGCTTGCAGCACCAGCGACGACGAGTGTTTTGCCCTGAACTTGACGAGCCCCCATTATGTGCTCCGCGTGGTGAGGATGGCGTCGGAGTGCGTGCGCACGCAGGTGCGAGGAGAAATCATAAAGGGTAGAACTGCCGCTACACTTACGCAGTGGAGTGGAGGGCGAACAGTTACAAGCAGGTTTTTCTCATTTTTTTTTTTTGGTAAGTCTTTTGGCCTCCATTACATAGAGAATTCACGCACTCGTTGTTTCCTCTACACCACATCTCTCGCAAAACACCAGCTCTTAGCCGCACAAGTATCCAAGTACGTGCACAGCGTCTGCGTGTCCTTGCTCGATGGATGTTTCCCGCCCAATGGTGGCGAGGTTTATGGGGTCGCGAATCTCCTTGGGAATGCCAATGACGACGTCGGCGGGTTGTTGTTTTTTTTTTCTTTCTAGATTGTCGTCGTGGCGACTGTTTTGACACAAAAAAGCTGAGTGTGAAGTCCAAGTCTTTCGAGCAATCAGGGAATTCCCTCCCTGTTGTTCCTGCATGCATGCAATGCCGTATGTGTTACGACGACATCAAGGAAATGTCAGAGCGTCATCGAGCTCCAAAATGAAATGAGCCAGTAGCAGTGGATGCGATTCTCTAGGCCCTTGTGTCGCAGTCCTTGTATGGCTTTGTCGGTGGAGGCCCTTGTATAGGTGGCCCTCGGATCGTGCAATGTGCATCATAGAAGGAAGTTGCATTTGTACCTGCGTCATCTCCGAGACAGTTTGACCGATCACAGTCGCTCTTTCAGGGATTGTTCCCCTTACTTTTGATGTATACACGTACATTATTCACGTGCGTGGGCGCGCGCTTGTGTAGGTCCTTATAATTAGATCGAACATCAGTCTCAAAACGGAACATACAGACAGATATGTTGAATGATTCTTTCTTAGCGGAAACGGTGGCTGAAAAACGGCCCGTGGAAGAAAGACAAAACTACGTATTTGTCGTTTTTGACTTGTATTCTACTCAGGTTGGCGCAGTTAGGTTGGCGTAGGCTGGAATTGTCCTAACCATAGACTGAGGCTCCAACCAAGACAGTGTTGCTAATGATGAAATGCGGTTACGTGCCGCATGCATGTGAAGGCGCATCAACCCAGCGATTGTTCCTAAAAAAAAGGGAACAAAAAGTTTGGAAACCAGCAGAAAGTGAAGCTTTGTCTCATCCCTTTTTGTCCCCTGGTGGTGCCATCCCAGAGCCATATAGATGCGACTCAACAAACTCACTGTAACGTACACAGGGGGGTCGGATAACGCTCTTCTTGGCATCATAAGTACAAAATATGCCATGGCTTCTTCAGTGTGCAGAAGACATAAATTAAACGTTGACATTAGCATCGCTCTGCGCTTTTGCTTCCTCGTTTGGGCTCTTGAAGCATCCGCATTCATCCATCCTTGCTGCTCCGAGAGTCACGATCCACTTTTCCTTACGACACCTACGTAGCGCACATAGCTGCCATTGTTCTTATCTTTTTCAAGGAAGGAATTGAAAGAGGCGTGTGTGCATGCGTGTAAGCGATCGAGTGGGAGTAGGAGGTGGAAATTGCGCGCAGTCATGTTAGTGCCATCAGAAAGACCCCTCCGCCGTGCACTGCGCAACTGCTACTGAGCAGTTGCCACTGGAGGAAGCCTCCATGTGGTGTCCAAAAGATCTTCTGCCCGACTGAGGCAAGAGATTGGCATCGCTCTCTCTCCCTCAAATCTGTTCACAACCGTATGCTCCTACTTGCTCAGTTCCGCTGATAATGCACACTTTGATCCTCGTTATTTCCTCCCAGCTTAGTCCTTGGGGATTATCGTGCATAATGGATGTTGAATAGTGAGATTTCACCAGCGAATTACTGCAAATCGATTCTGCTCGCTCGCGGCTTTAATTAGGTTGGACTAATGTTCCTTACTGAACACACTATACATGTTCGGCAGCATCGCGTCATGTGGGCGAGCGCGTATGTATTTGGTTAATCTCTAATCCAATGCTTTAACGCTCCAACGGTGCGTGTATGCTAGAATCATGGTCAAACGTCGGATTACGTGATCGACGAGAGAGGCGGAGACTCGAGAACCAATTATTGCAGCCTCCAGCCACAAATTGTCGTCAGTGCTTAATGTTTTGTTCTTCTTTCCCTCCTTTTCTTGGTCGTATGAACTGTATAGACGTACTTTCTAGTTTTTCGCAACTCTGCTTTCAGCGCTAATCCTGGTTTCAACAAAGGTGGAGGGCTAAAAGTTGCACAATCCATTGTCTTGATTGAGATGGAGAGGAGAGAGATAATAATTTGCCGTAGAGAGAACTTCAATTCCCGCCAAACCTAAAGTGCAATATTGGTTTTGTCCCTTTCGCCATAGAATTGCTGGATGGGTATCTGGGTCATAGCGCCTTGTTGCATCGCCAAGCGCTGGTTGCGCATGCAGTGCGTAACGCGGTTGCTTGCGATATGACCTGCGGTATGGAATGCATTCCGCGGAGTTACGTGTGTGTACCTACTTGGCAATGCAGCTCTTCACGCATTAAGTCATGAAGTAGGTCTTAATTTGGCATTCACCATGTACACTTGACGGCTGAGTCAAGTACATGCAACAGATAGCGATCATGTCACGTGACTGGAGGCCGGATCTGCTGCTGCGCATACATGTACAGCAAACATGCACTGCATTATCAGCATCACATCGTACCATGAGTGAAAGGTCTTGCGTACAATGAACTTTGAATAAGTCACAACCGGCATTATACCGCGCAGAACTGAGTGCTCGAACAGTAGGAGCTTGATGAGAAAGAAATATCTGTTGCTCGGTCAACTCCTTGCACTGGTGTACACGAGTGAGCCAACCCCAGAAGCAGTGAAAATGGTCCTTGATCGCTATCTTTCAATGGGGGGGGGGGAGGTGTAAAAGTGTTTTTTTTTCTAGCAAGCGGACGCTGCTCCTCTCCATACCTCCGGAGTCCCCACTGGGGGCACAGTTCCAAGATCCCCGAGGTTATTTGTGTGTGGTAGTGAGCAACCCCACCTCTTGGCAGCTGTGTATACCTCCCAGTACGATTGGTTCAGCCCTAGCATAAATGGAAAGAAGAACCTTCGTTACACACTCCCTCGGGCTGCTGAAGCTGGGAAAAATGGCCCGCAT
>JAAUXU010093042.1_pt1 | contig 35092 bp, 29 predicted proteins | sample 7278151 | NCBI WGS metagenome assembly JAAUXU01 (sample SAMN14350113, study PRJNA611818) | marine sediment metagenome | isolation source: surface marine sediment (1.8m) | place: French Polynesia: Moorea | collected 2018-08 | reverse complement strand
TCCTTGAGAAAGAGAGCCAACTTTTGGAAAGACTTGCCATAGATTTCCTGAATGCCAAATGCTTCCATCACAGTGTTCAGGCTAGGCAGAGATCTGCAGTCGGCCACAGGAGCTTGAGGATAATACAGAATGAATCCCAAGCACATTTCATCACCCAAAACAAACCCAGATCTAACACGCGTGCCTGCCTATCTACTAGCCTCCAAATGTTGGTTGGTCTCTCTGGACTGTTTGGTACTTGCACTCCAATATGAGCTCGTCCCCTGGTAGCACCAAAGTCTCTGGAGGGTCTGGTCGTCTAGAGGCCTGAAAAAAAGTGACTGCTGATTGATGATATTGAAATAGAAACTCCTCTTTTCTGCAAACCTGAAAGTTGAAGTCATAGTTGAGATCTTTAAGGATATTGTCGAGCTCCTTGCCCTTTTGGACGTGCCTCAGCCTTATCTCTCTGCTGGCCAGGTGGGAGTGAAGCACACCATTAAGAATCCTGATGCCCTCTGCAGGCAAACCCTGTGGATGACCAAAGTGACACCAAGAAAGGTAGGAAAATCTTATTTTTATTTCATACCCTGCTAGTGCACTCCTTGGTACATCGGCCCACGGTGATGAATTCCTGCTGCTTGGGCGGAATCAGATGGAGGAAGTTGACTTCACTGCCCTCAGGTCCCAATGCTTCACATCTGGATCGCGCAAGTCTCCCCTGAGCTGTGGCAACTGCTTCAGGTGTACTGACCGGGCGCCCTGGGTTAGACGCCCATGGTATGGCAGTACCTCGGTTGAATAAGGGTCTTCAGGATGGTGGGCCCAGAGGAGACGGACTGTGCTGTCATCTAGGGCGAAGTCCTGCCGACAAAAACTTGTCACTGTACGTGCACGGTTAGGGCAATGGCATTGCCACGACATTGCTGAGGCCAAAGCACGAATGGCGGGCACGTTGTGGGTCATAAAAGACATAATGCTATTACTTTTCTCTTTGTGGCAAAGAGAATTTTACAAGATTTGGGTGCAAAGAGCTATGATTAAGATGTATGTTTTTACCCCTTGCTCGTTGCACGTGTCCCCCACCCTGGAGAACCTGATCACCGTGTGTGTGTCGTTTTGGAAGCTGCCCAATAACTTGTAGTCCTGGCTGGGGTCCACCACAGTGGGAAGGGTGTTGATTGTGAAACAATCCTATTCAGAAAAGGTTATTGATGTACATGTTGAGGTCGTTCATGTCTGTTATACTCACATGAGCACTGATGGTCCCATTGTCATCGTCCACCCAGCCCAAGAAGATGTCTGCCCCTCTCATGGCCCCATTGGGACTGAACCTGATGGCGACATAACCCAATGTCTTGGCCTGCGTAAGTATGCACACTAAAGATAGCCTATTGTGTCGTCAGAGTACCTGTACCGCTTACCTGTATTTCGAAGATGATCTCTTCCTATTAGGGAGTCCACAAGAGGTGGAACTTGTTTTCTCTGTCTGCTACCATCCTGTGCGTCCACTCATCCTGGCTCATACTCATCTTGCAAGCCAGAACAAAGGCCACAAAGGCCGTAAAGGAGGGCCTTGAAGGCCTCATAACAGGGTCAGGAGGATGCAAGCGAGCAAGACATGTCAAAGGTGACGCTTTTGCTTGTCGCTTCTTCGGCACAAGGGGTAGGAACGAGCCGAAGGTTTTTTTTTATATTATGGGAGTCCTGTTTGTCCAGACCATGGCCCCATACATGACCTTCAGTCAGACAGTTCCTGTGAGGAAATGATCCTTGGAAATGGCCTCTTGCCCTTGTTCTATGAGGGTGTATAGGTCAGGGTCTCACAAAACAATGGCTGCATCGTCAGCAAAGCCCTTTACTTGGGCTGGTACCACAGAATTGAATCTGTCCAAGAGGTCATTGAAAGTCAGGTTCCACACCAGAGGGGACAGCATGCCCCCTTGTGGTGTACCCCTAGTTAACGATAGAGCAGTGGAAACTCCCTTGATTTTGGCCATTATTGACTGAAGACTTAGGTAATGTGAGTACCATCGAATGATTTGTGGGGGTAGTCCTTTATTAACCATGCCCCAGATGCTAGCTTCAACACTCAGGTTGTCAAAGGCACCCTTAATGTCTAGAGAGATCCCTAGAGCATACTTGTCGGGGAGGATAGAGCTCTGTTTGTCATCTGCCATGTTCAAAAGTGCTGTATCACAGCTTGATCCCTTGTGGAAAGCGTGCTGATTGACATGTAGCCTGCTACGTATGTTGTAAACATTTTTCAGGTGGTTCAGGGCCACTTTCTAGGTAGTCTTGAAGATATAGGAAGTTAATGTGATGGGACAGAAGGATTTTGCTGTAGCATAATCATCCTTCCCAGGCTTTGGGATAAACACCACCTTTGCCCTTCTCCAACATGCTGGAACATATCCCACAAATAGTGAGGAGGTGAAAAATTCTCACAATCTATCGAGAGTCTAAGAGTCCGGCAGCTCCTTAAGGACTACCGCTTTAAGGCCGTTGGGGCCTGCAGCCTTGTAACTGCCAAGGCTGTCTATAAGCTTCCCAAATCTTGCCTAGAGATATGTATTTGATCACCCTGAGGGTTTCATCAAAGTCACCATAGAACATGTTTTCCCTCCCTCCCCTCTTCTACCCAAGTAGTGTTACCAGGGAAGTGCATATCCCACAGGTGGTTCAGAGTACCCTCTGGGCCTTCAGTTGGGGCATCACTGAGGAGGTTGATGCTCTTATTATCCCTGCCCTGCGCACATCTATAGAGATCTGACATAGCTTTGGAATCCTGGGGACCCTCCGTAAAGAGCCTCCCGGATGCCCACTTTGCCATTCTTACTCCCCTTCGAAAGACTTGTCAGACCAGGTGATCTCAATTGGGTCTCGAAAGTAAGTCCGCCAGGCCCTCCTTGTACTCTTCCTCAGTCCTTGCTAGTAATGGTTTGTCCATCACCTTTAACTGGTATGACAAGCAAAGAATATGTGATCAATATTCAGAGTATGTTTTGCACATTGTATTTCTTTTGACATCAAAAGGGTATGTTTCAACTGAACCAGGGAACAAAGTTCCCATAAGGAAAGTGATAGTCATTCATACATAAAGGTATAATATGAATTTCACTTGTCTTGACTGGGAATCCCAAGCTTTTGTGTCAATTTTTGATCGTCCCTTTTTTTCTGTCTATCAATCATCAACTCCGCTTTTGTCAGTGCCGCTCCTAAGTGGCCAACACTCATTGCGGCCCACTTTCGCATCTTCTTTAATATCACATCATCTGGCCCCCCCGGGGAAGCCAGTTCTTCTATGAATTCTTCCAACATCTCTGTCAGTCTTTCATATTTTCGAAAAGCTACATCTTGGGATTCAACGAAAGAACGAAAGATGGCCCCAGAGTCCACTGCGTAGCCATTCCGATAGTGCACATATGCTGACATCCACTTCGTAAAATTGTGGATTGTTACTTTCGAATCAAAGAAGAACAGGTTGCTGCCAGAGTTGCCAGCACATGATGGCAGAGTGTGTGTAACATGACTGAAGCCAGAGGACACATGTTCAGGGACTGGGCCGATACTGAGCCTCTTGGCCAAACCATGCGGATGCCCTATCATGATCATTTTGACCCCCTTGTCGCCAGGGAGCAGCCAGTGACCCCCACCAAGTGGTGGGTCAAGAGCATGCTCTGCCAGAATCTTCTTGTCCAATTCATTCTTGACGTCCAACTCCAACATGGTGAAATCCAGTGACTTGTGGTCCTTTGGAGATGCAGTACGCATTGATGAAGTCAAAATACTTTTTACTCCAAACTTGTAAACTTTGTCACCCTCAATTGCACCGTTTTTCCGCTGGCAATCCTTGGTGTAGTTGAAGTAAACTTCTGCACCAACTGCCTCATCAATATCCATGATGACATGATTGTTGGTGATGACATATGGTGGTGACCAGAGCACACCAGTGCCTGAAGCGGCCTCTTCCCATTTGAAAATCTTATCGCGATGCGCCTTGCGCAAAGGGACAGGCAATGAGAAATCTCCTAGATGGGACTCATGAAACTGTCTACGAATCACCTTCCCTTCGACACGCTTCACAAGGCAGGTAGCCTTTGCCACATTTTTAAGGGACTCCCAGGCCTGACGGGCAACCTTCTTGTCCAGAAATGAGTTCATGATTTCATTTTCCCATTCATTCACCTTTTTCATGTCTCGCATTGCACATTTCTTCCCATTCTTACTTTCACATTTTTGTATAGCAGCTTCTTCACCTTCCTCCTCACCTTCCTGTCTACCTTCCTCTTCATCTTTTCTCCCACTCCACAACGCCTCCTCCTCCTCAGGGAAGCGCCAGTTAAATGCATTTTTTTCCCGTAGGTCCATGCTATCCAGATGGAGATTTTGTGGTGCTTGATGTTTAATTCAAACTGGATGCACTGTGAGTGCATTCCAAGATAACAAAAAATCGGTGGTCTTCTGATAAACATTGTCTACTGTACATTTGTTATCACCAGATGAGATACCTCAAGATTTGCTTTCTTGGCACTTAACTGTGACTTTGCCAATTGAGTGGTGAATCTGCAAATTATTTACTTGTTCAGGTTGATAAGCTATGCAAATTGCCACCTGCTTGTTTCACCAGAAATAAAACGAGCTTGAAAACTTTAGTATGCAGAGCAAGTTCCTCTTAAATTATATTGCTTTCCGGCAGAACCTTTAGGTCTATTTTCTTGTGTAATTGAACACTGGTGGACATTTTGTCCATGTTAAGATATACATTGCTGTACTTGGTAAATTTTTCATTGTATTACGTCAATAATGTCCTAAAACGAGATGCACAATAAAGTGGGGTTCACCTGCTGATGGCCAACTTTGTGGACTCCTGACATCAAACTGCTCGCCCTGGGCAAGTCCTGTTGTAATATGTGATTCTTTCGACCTCTACGGTAAAAAAAACGAGCATAATGGGGTGTGCCATACACGGGCCCCACTGGGATGGCCAGCAAAAATTTGTAGGCTGTCTAGAAGACGGTACCGTTGATGTTCAAGGTGACATTGACCATGGGGACTAAAAAAATGAAAAAAATGTGAATAGACCGCAGAAGAATACGAAGAATGCATAGTATTCTTCTACGGTCCCGTAAATATCAACAAAAAATCTCGTGCATAGTACAATGAGGGAGATCTTTCCAGGAGGAGAGTTCTGTTGTGTAATACTTCAAAGAAACTCTCATGGTTTCGTGCAGACCCTTTGGAGGGCTGACTGCGCTGTTCTCAGGCAGATTCCCCGTGTATTCAGACATGGTGGGAGAGCACAAACAGTGGCAGCCACATTGAACAGATCCCCAATTTGGGAATGAATAATGCTCCTTAGGAACTTTGACTCCTCTGAAGGTCGCCTTCAACGGGACTCGACACATTGTGCTGGAGATGGGGAAGCTGAAAGGGGGCTGATGGACAAAATAAATCTCGTATACAAAGCGGTTAGAACGAAAATGAACTGAAGGGAGGTGATGGAAATGCAAAGAATAGACTTTTTTTTTTCTTCAGTGTTCATGTGATGAGATGACACCACCTTTTTATAGCATGACGAAACAGCAATACAGATTTTGGCACCTGATTTTTGCCTTATTGTAGGAATTCAGCTAGTTTTGCGGCAATGCAGAAGCACCTGATGGGACATATTTTACTGTATTGCTTAGATCTTACTTTATTGGACATACTTTAAGGGGATTGGACAGACTGGACGCAGTCTGACGAAAACAGGCTTCAAGCTCGTGATCAAATTTGGTCCAGGTGCCAGAATTCCATTGATATTTCGACCTCGAAACTGAGCTACGCTATCCGTCAATACTTGCTTGGCAGTGTTGTCCTCAAGGATTGCTGGGTGGTGCATTGTGGGTAAACATTGGTTTTGTTCCAGTTGAGGTGTGGAGGCTCTTCGATGTAGCGGGTAGCTAGCCCGAGCCTGAACCTCATGAACTTGGCCGGAAACCCGACTTTTTCAGGCCCGTCCTACCCCTACCCAAAATGCTGGTCTCTTCGTGGTGACTTCATCGGGCTCGAGCGGAGAGGTGAGCCATTTGGTCTGGAAGGAGCGATTGGCGAGCCTTTTGCATTGTGTCTGGATTGTCAAAACTTGCTTTTAGGAGTAAGTGGTCGAGAACAATCCAGTCCTTGAGAGCGATTCCCTGGCCATCCCACTGACGGTTGGACCAGACAACTAACTACCCATAGGTGGTTTCTAAGTATCTCATCTTAGTCCTACAGACTAATCATTTTGAAAAGTCACTTATGCACTTTTGAAAGGCGCATTGAGGCAAGCACATGTTTTTCAGGCTAGTCTTCCAAGTCGAATTACGTGACTTTTGGACGACATTTTCTGGTCACCAGCAACAGCTTTGTTTTGCCAGCTGTTGTCGCGGGAGAGAAAAAAATCCAAGAAAAACATCGTGATGCTCAGCGACAAGTTGGCCACGCCGGTTGTCTCATCCTCTGCGGTCGACGTTGCGCTCGACCTGGAGGCGACGAACTCAGAGGGTGCCACCGCGGCCGCGGCCGTCGGGGACACTGTGGCTGACCCGGCCGTTGCCGCCGCCCCTCTGAACAGCTACATCCCGGAGCAGATGGACCGACACTTGCAGAGCCTCTGCTTCAGCTCTAGCGGCCGCCTGCTCCTGGGCAGCACCAGCTTGACGAAGCATTTCTGGACTGGGTCCGTCTGGGTGTATACAGACCCCAAGTTCGCCCCGTCAGTGAGCAAAAGCCTAACCGGCCTCGACCTGGAGAACGGACTCTGCGACGCCATCTTCATGGACAAGGAGGAGGGAAAAAAGGTATGAGTTGCCCCTCGGATACGCCCGGGCTTTTTTCCAGATGTTTTCGACTTGCAGATTTGCGTATCCCTGAGCAACGGGGCCATCGAGTTCTATTCGCTGTCCTTCGTGGACGACGCCGAGGAGGAGAGCATTCCTTTTTTGGAAAAGACGTCCTCAGTGGTGGAGCATGATGACGTCATCACCGGGTTAAGACTCACTGCGGAAAACATTATTTCCTGCTCATACGACAGGTAAGGCCTTCACGTGGGCAAGATGAGGATGGTGACCTTATCCCCTTTTTCCCTCTTCAAGGTCCATCGTTGCTCTAGATCGGAAAACGCTCGCTTTGACGCGCCGCTTCGAAGCCGCTCACTCGGACCTGATCCTCGATGTGTCTGGTAGTCTCCGGGACGATTCCCTGGTGGCCTCAGCAGGTCAAGATGGAAGGGTGGCTGTCTGGGACCTCAGGGAAAACAAATGTCGAGCTGGTACGTGAAAAAAGTTGATAAGTACGATGATGTGACGATATTACGTGATACCTGATAGTGCTGCACCGGGATACCTCATGTCCACCCACCTGCCTCAATTGGCTGCCAGGACACGATTATCAGTTGCTTGTTGGTGACCGAGGAGGAGGTCTCTCCTTGATGGATGTCAGAATACCAAAGACGCTGATTTCTTCCTGCTCCAACGCTTTCCAGCAACAAGTCTACAGAGTTGTATTCTCCAACGACAGGTTTGATCAGGCCAAGACGTCGGCTCATGAATGTCCAATCTGAGTAACTCGCTTTCCAGACCCGAAGTGTTCGCCGCCTGCGCAGACTCCACCGTGGTCAAGGCCTTCCAAATTGAAGCCAACGAACTCTGCAAGAAGTGACTGCTTCATGGCAAGTACAATGTTGATTGCCAGACTAAGGGATTTTTCTTTCAGGTACGAGAGTCCTAAGGCTCACTCGGACTTTGTCCGGGGTCTGGCGTGGAACTCAACAATTCCTGGCCAACTCTATAGCTGCGGTTGGGATCAAAACGTCAAGAGTCATTCAGTGGACGTGTAACAAGTTTCTCAATACGAAAGTTCCGCAAACCTAGTATAACCTGTATGCATGAGTGATGAAAAGAGGAACAAAGAGAACTTTTTCATAAGTGTGAGTGCACGTTTTTAAGAGTACCAATGTACGAGCACGTTCAAGATGTCATCAAGGATCTCCACAAGCGTTCAGACGCTGACTCTTTTTCAACACTGTACGAGGTCATTAGCGGACTTTCTCGCTCCCTGCGGCGGCGACAGAAACGCATGCTGAATTTCAGCAATGGCAAAGAAACAGTCATAATGAGCTGGTTGCGTCAAAATGGATCGGACACTGAGTGTCTGTGGGTGGCGAGAGTGCAAAGGTGCATGACAGGAATTCCTCCCAGGTCAGGAATTCCCGCTGTAATTTCCCGAAAACGTTTGTGACTGTTATCCCCTCTCACCTGCCCCGCACAGCAGAATGAGGAAAAAATTCCTTTGCTCATAAATTCTACAGCCCTGTATTCAGTGTGTCTGAATCAGTGCGCGTGGGAAGACAGAGGTGCGACCTTCGTGGGACAACAAAGTCTCCGGACCAAATCCGCATGCGAATTCCCCAGCAGATGTCGGCCACACTGAACGAGGCCGCCATGGCCGGCAACTTGTCCGAAGTGCGCATGAGACTTGACCTGGGGGAGGACGTCAATCAGAAGCTTTTCCCCAGGTAAAGAAGAAGAAAATGCTTGCTCGTCACGTGAAAGCGCAACTTCTTTTTTGCCATTCCGTGCAGATTTTCCACCCCCCTGCATGACGCCATCATCTGCGGCCGATTGGAGGTGGTCGAACTCTTGCTCGAGAGGTGAATCTCCTACGACGCGAGCTCATCCTTTGCTGGCCGCCATTTATCATGGGGGGCGAGAAATCTCCAGAGATAACGAGAGAGCCGTGAAAAATTCCCACTTCATTGGAACGTCAATTAATGCACAGATAGGAAATGACGCGGTCGCCCTCGAATTGGCTTCGCTGCTTCATGCGGGAATTCCCGTCATCCTTCATTGTCACGCACGCTAAGATTTCTCAGACTATTTGGACAAGTTATTCACATTTTGTTGCGGGAAGGGGGTGGATAAGGTGAGGCGAACGGGGGGAGGGAGATAAAAAGCTATAGGTGAAGACTGATGAGACTTTTCACCCATGTGTTGCGAGTAGGAAGCGACGACTTTGCCACAAAAGAATGTCTTTGCAAAAGGAAACCCTAGAGCGAAACGTTCGCTCGGTCACACACATAGTACAGGGTGATCCACGGAAAAGGTTTTTTGTCGTTTTGCGTCCTGGAGGCTTAAAATGACGACTCGATGCCAACTGTTTTACGTAGAGTACAAGGACAGGTGGAAATCTCACGCGCTTTCACTGATTTCTTTGATCATATGCAGTGAGAAACGCAAATTGCTTGTTTGACAAAACGGACAAATGTCTTTCAAGGACGTCACGAATGTTGTAAAGCCACACACTCATCCCTACAGCAGCTCCAGGCAGTCCTGGCCGAGGTGGGTGGCAGCCGACATCCCAGAGAATAAGAAATGTGTCCGGTGTCCCGACACCCACTATTTTAACTGTATTTGAACGACGCATATTCTAGTACTGTAGTAGTTCCAGTACTATGTGTACCCGACTTGGACTTGACTGCACGAGGGTCATTTTACATCCCGACGGCGTAGCCCGACTGCCCCGAGTGCTGTCAAGTGTAAGGAGGATACGTATGAGTGCACATTATGCGTCGTCAATTCGTCATTCGACGCACGATTTTCGGAATACCGGTATTTCATCGATTTCAAAGTGGTGAATCACTACGTGCCCCTATGGAGAGGGAGATATAGTGCAAGAATATTTCCCTCCAGAGAGTAAATAAGCGAGGAAATATTCCCAAAGTAGAAGCACCGACTGCCTTTATGTCTGGTTCGGTGTCAGTGTGGCTGTTTAGAATCTAGAAGGTTGGCATTGGTGTCCTCTCCACCTGTCCTGCGCAAAAACGTGACAAATTTTGGAAGGCCATTTGGGATGGGTAGAGCCGAATGTGTCTTTTTCTAACCCTTTTCTCGGCAGGCAACAAACCGATATCAACCCGAAACCGACTGCCTGCAGTACGAACCGAACCGCACCCATTTGTTGGAAACCGCACAAGTCTGTGGCGAGACTCTGGGATTGGGCCGAGAAAGTCAAGGAAGGATTCTTTTCCAACAAAAAAGTGAAAACAAGATCTATAGCGACCTATTTTTTGTGGCCGAAATTCCTTCTTGGCACCCTCACGATGAATTCCCACCTCTTGGCTCTTCATCCATGTAAGACACTTGGTCGAGAGTCGGCATCACTGACCTCTGAGACGCAGATCACTTGTGTCACTGTATTCACTGCCACGTCTGGTAACCTCAGCCCTAAATTTCTAGAGGCGCCGACATGAACCTGCCTGACTATCGCGGCCTGACGCCGCTGGCGGTGGCGCAGCGCTACGGACAAGAAGAGATCGAGCGCATCTTGTCGGCACTCGGCGCCAGCGCCGAGAACTTGCGCCCCAAGGTGACCCCGGACGGCGGCCACGACAACGACGACGACTTCATCGTCGTCTTGCCTCCCTGGAAGAGGAGGGGGAAGAAGAATCCCGCCAAGAAGAATGAGTAGAGCAACTTCAAAGGGTTGCGCCCAAGGACCACGAAATCGACTCCGAGCGCAGCATGAACATTGTCATGAGCAAACTGATCTGTGATATATAGAAGCTCGTCGAGACAGTCGTGCTCGGACTCTGTAGTGCAGTGGAACTCGGTTAGACGAAATGAAAACGTATAAAACAGCTGCTTGAACTGGCCCTTGACTCGTTGGCAGTGCCTCAAAGCCTTGAAGGCTTGGCCTTCAAGGCTTTGAGGCACTGGAAGTTAGTACCCAAACGCACCTAAAACATGGACCTGGTGGAAGGAAGTGATTCGCATGGAGTTGTGGCCTTCGCTCGATGCCTCCCTCTGGTCGGTCCTGTGGCTCGACATCAGGTTGGTCACGTTCGTCATGTAGGCGGCCCTCTAAGTGGAGGTGGCCGCAGTCACGGCACGAAATCAGCGCTGAAGCGAATTCATAGGACTCATGGACCTGTTAGGGCTGTTACACACGAATTCATTCATATAGGCCATGAAATCGAATCGACTTTTTCGCAGAAAAATCAGGAAATCACGGATTATGCACTCAGGCTAGAGCTGCAATGAAAGTTTTCAGCAGTTTCCACAGAATTCGACGAATTCCTGAGTTTCAGGCACCGATGGGAACTACACTGCAGTGATGCTGGCGAATCTGACACCGGTCTGCAAAAAATCTTGGGTCAAGTCCGACATTTTTTGACTCAGCCAAGTCTATTGGAAGACTGACTCCAGCTTTGCCTCATTTGACTTGAACCAAGTCAGTCGTGCTACGAAAGGAGCTCGTATAAGACTCGACAAAGGTGAAAAGTCAAGGTGTGGCAAAATGAGACTAGAAATGACTGTTGTTTCACAAATATATGTCAAATGCACGCGCTGCATGAAGGATGTGATGCATTTCATGCAATTGGGCCTTGATTATGCACGTAAATATGTTTGGTAACGATGATGTTGCAGCAAGGCTTATTTTTCAGCAGAAAAGTTAGCGCCAAAAATGGACTGAGAATGAATATGCATCTCTTGCCCTACCTAATGTCATTTTTCTGGAGAAAATGTTGACAATTTCCTGTAGGATTCAGTTCGGATTCAGTGATGTTTTAAAAAAAATTTCCGTCATTTGCTGTGAATGACAAATTAGAAATTTTGGGATTCGCCAGGTTCTCGTGAGAGAGTAGACAAATTGCCCCATCCACCTGCTCACTTCTTTAACGTGTTCGACATTTGCCATGAATCATGAATGAACGAGGGATGTAGTCGAGCCTAGCCCGAGCCCACAGGCTCGAACGCCTTTTGGCCAGGCTCGACTGCCTTGCAAGCTTTTGAAAGAGTGACATTTCAACAGCTCACATCCGTCTGCATGATGTTCTGAAGCCACTCTGCCCAATTGACTGGGAGAAGAAAATCGTCATATGTTAATTTGCCTGTATTCAAATTTAGGCTATATGATGCTTCAAAGAGTTTCCTTTTTAGAATAAATATGTGCTATAGACAATATGTGTCATATGAGTAAGATTAACATGTTAAGTAACCTCTCCAAGCGTCGATCCATTTGATGGGAACTTTGGATGTTTTTTATCCTTCAGACATTTTCATTGTGGCTCGCCAGCCGGCCCGAGCCTGCAACTGACAAGCCCGAGCTGGCCAAAAGTCCGGCCCGATGCATCCCTGGAATGAACGTGACTCTTGTTCTGGTCGCAAGAAGCCCAAATAAACACAGCTTTGTAGACTTAGCAGCAGTTTGCCACTAGTCGATCACCAAACCAACCCCAAGTCCGCGAGTTAAGTGAGACTTTTTCGAAGCCATGCATTGATCCACACCAAGGATCACGCTGAACACAATGGAGTCTGCCTGAACTATGAGGCACAAATGATTTTCGACTGCATCAACAGCGGATGGGATCTGTCTACACTGAGAAGCTCCACATTGACGGTGAGAAGTCTTTTCACTTGGCTAATGTACATGATATATAGATACGTCTACGTCAAAGGGGTTGTCAGTATCAACTGTCTTGCGTTGGCCCCCTAAAAGCCACAGCAATTGAAACCAGGCAACTTAGTGGCAAGCCTGCATGTCGGGCTCGAACCCGAGATAAGCCCGACTCGAGGTCTACCTTCGGGCTCGTCTCGTCTTCACATCTTCATGTGGATTCGCATCTGGTTTGCACTAGATTTGAGCCCAAACTAGGGATGAGGTCGAGCTGGTTTGGGGGGGGGGGGGAGCTCATGCGACGTCGAATTGAATCACGTGTCCACACGTGTGTTAGAGACTGAGAACATTTATTCTAAATACACACTCCATTTGTAGTCGTCTAGACGTATTCTGCATCTTCACTTCTTCTATGTACATACAGTACGTGGCTCGCGGGCTCGGAAGCGAATTGGTCCGAGTCGGTGATGTTCAACGCAACTTAGTGAGGTCAAGCTCAATTCAAGTCCATCCCTAGCCAGAACTAGTTAATGTTTTCTGCACGTGCAAACATTCGTGTCACAGACGCAGTCATGTCTGAGGTGCCTTTAACATTTGCCAGTATTCTTCTTTCTGCACAGCCCTTTTCTGGGAAGTCTTGAGGTAACTATGATTCTAGATCTCCATACCAGTAACAGTGGGTCATGTTGTAGATCTGTGGGGAGAAGATGTTGTTGAGGTTCACCAAAGTGTTCAAGTGTTTTTTTTGTCACGTAGTCACCTCTTCAGGCGGCCGCTGAATCGAGCTGGGAATTCCCGAATTCCTCCGGGTTCGCCCGGCGAAATATTTAAAGTTGGGACCTGATTTGTCCTCGTCGCACTGCAGGCAATCATTCAGGGACCCGTCAGGGTTGTTGTTGGGGTCGTCGTGGATCCATGCGAGTAAACACACCTGCGAGCTCAGCAGCGTCAGCATCTTGTGGCACATTCGCAAGCAATATATGCAGCAAGTTTTGTCTCTCACCTCAAGGCACTTGGACCTGGTGTTCTCGACGTTCCACTTCCAAATGGAGGCGCACTCGATGGAAAAGCCCAGGGCCATCAGACACGCCATCTCGGCCTCCTCACTCACGAAGCCGATGGCGCCGCAGACCCTCGTGGGCTTCGTCAGGTTCCTGTCGTAGTGTGAGCTACATAAGAGTTGCGACGTATTTCAACATTATCAATCGAAGAACCTCCTCATGTAGGCGCCCAGGTCCTGCAGGCTGGAGCAAGATCCGCAGTGGCCCGCGTGGGTCACGTCGTATTGGGCGGCCACCGCTGCAGCCTCGGACGAGAAGTTGGCGAGCCTGAGAGCCACAAAAGAGATGTCTACATTAGACCAGGTCGAATATTTGGAGTTGACGCGGACATGTAGTATAGATCAAGTCATACAGTCGACTAACGACGTTTTCTCGCGTTTCTGGGCACAGTACTCGATTTAACGATATTTTTAGCGATATTTTTTCAGGATGACGAAAAAACCCTTTAAATCGAGATTCCACTGTTTTACAGTAATTCGCCTTAAAGATAAGTAAAGCTGAATTGCGCAGTTGCCGTAGCAAAGCCCAGGTATTTGCTGCACTCTGTGCTGTTAAGTCGTTTAACAGGATCACTCTCCTGAAGGGCAGAGCTATATGTAAAAAAGTTATTTAATATACTTAGAGTGTGTTAAATTCCTTTTTCTCTCCAAGCGAGTCCAGTTCTCTTGAACATATTAGACAATATCATACCGTAATCTCTGTATTACGGCCCCCTCTCAACTAAGGACTGCGTCAAGTGTATCTGCGTGAACAGATTTTAGGAAAGAGCCGCTCAACCACGGTGTTAACATATTGGACCCGTTCAACACTTGCTGCTTCAACATCATGCCTGCATCTGTCCTCGTCCTCAACTTCTGCCATCTGCTCGGAGGCCACGGCCTCCGCCACCAAGGTCTCGTTGACGTGCAGCAAATGCTCGAGTTGGAGAATAGAATTAGAGAAGCCGTGAAGAAGAGCAACTCTTGAAAAGGAGCAGCATATAGACATCTTGTGTCTATGGAGGTTTCCTATCCAGAGATTACGGTAATGTAAAATATATATTTAAACTTTGGGCACTGATTCTTCAATCTGTCTAGTTTTCTGGAATACAAATCATAACGTTATTGCGTCACGCTGTTAGTTGGCTAATAACGAGAGGTGACGGAGCACTAAGGAGGGCAGCAAAAATCACCGCGACGTTGGCCAACACTCGTGTGTACCTGTAGGCCCTGAGCCCGTCGATGATGGTCATTCCGGGGTCCCATTGCATGGCGCAGACGGCGTCCGGGCTCTCCGGTGGATCCGGGCTGGGCGGGTTGAGCGGGTTGTCGTAGGGGTTCTCCGTGACGTTATCGAAAAGAGGCGGCAGTGGATCTAGCATCAGGTACGGCATCCCGTGGGTCAGGAACCAAGAGGCGAGAACGTCCCTGTCCTGTCCGCAAGTGTCTGGGCCGGGACCGGTGTTGTCCTCGGCCTCCACCGCAGTGCTCTCCTGGGTCCTGCTACCCACGGCCAAAGCAGCCAAGAAGAAGACCGTAGCCAGGCACTTGGCACCCCTCTTCATCCTGAACAGACAAGTTATACTCGCTGTATTTCTTCACCACATGCGTACTCACCTGGTACTGCAACAGCTCCTCTGCAACAACTGCCTGAAATGACGATCTGTTTGACCCGGCTTTTAAGTACTTTTTTGCACACTTATTAGAGATTTGCATGCACAGATAAAGTATCCTCTTCAGACGAAAGCTTTGTTTTCTCAGCTGCAACCACAGATATCTTCTTTGGCTGAGACGTAGGAATATCGAATGCTTCAGGGAACAGTGAGTGTAATCAATCCAAATTGCAGTTGTCAAAGGCCGTTTGCCTTAAGGCGCAAAACAAATCTAAGACAAGGCGAAATTTAGGTTTACTCAGCTGTGTAACAGAGGTTAAGTTGAGCTTGTCTTTGTGTAAACAGAAATCAAGTTTCATCCGCCACGTAGGAATTGAAGAACTGTTTCTTTAGTAATGTCGCACTATGCGGAGCTGGTCATGTTAGTTGCTCGAAGTGCGGGTTTCTCTAAAAAAAAAAAAAAAGACCCCGAAGAAACAGGAGCGTGCTGCAGTTATTTGTAGTCCGGAGAGCTGAACATACTATGATGCTAAGCTCTGGAACGTCCACCTCCCCATCCTGCACTAGAACAGTGTACAATATATATCTTGAACTATGACGGGCAACTAAGACTGTGCGATGTTAAAAATCTGAGGTCGGTACGATACGATATTAAGGCCAAAAGTCGGTATTCGGCACTAGTTTATTAATTGTTTATTAATTAATTGTGCCCTGTTATGGCCTACAAAGCCAGGCCAAGGGTCGGACGATCCAGGCGAGCCAAGGCATCGCCCAGGCTACCAGGGTCCTCCAACCAGAACTTGGTCTGGCGACATGTTGAAAGGCGAGTCCATCTCATCTTCCACCTGTCATAGAAGAGGTCCTTGATCTCTCTTTTGTCTGTGCGGTCTCCCTTAATTTCCACCCCCACCCCTCAGGATTTTATCTCCCCAAAAGAGATGACCTCTTAAGTGGCCGTGGCCTATACCATCCTAGCTACTCTGGTTCCTGCTCCGGACCCTCAGTACCGCCTGCACTGCTATGCATTGCGCATACAGATCGAGCAGCATCACATCCAGGGCAGCCTCCAGTCCAGCTGTGGGAGTTGAACGGCGTACATGTGTCATAGCAAGCAGCCCCAGCCTTTGGACCCTATCCAGATGCTTTTTATAATTTGTAGCCTTATTGGCTCAGACTATGGCACCGTACGTAACTTTGGGGCGTACAATTATAACCCTAGTTGACGATAATATAATGAGTTGATGAAAATATGATGAGTTGATGATAATATAATGAGTTGATGATAATATAGAAAGTTGATGATAATATAATGAGTTGACGATAATAAACCTAGTTGACGATAAAATACTGAGTTGACGATAAAATACTGAGTTGATGATAAAATACTGAGTTGACGATAAAATACTGAGTTGACGACGATACCGAGGGTACGATATTATCGAATACCGACCTAGGTCAATACCAGCCGGCAAAATCCAATATCGTCAGATCTTAAGTCTGTACTCGGTATCGGTATATCGCACATTTTTACCATCAACTAACTCATCTATGGTCAAGCATTTGAGTGAGTGATTTCGGATGCATCAGTTGACTTCAAGAGGGTGTAACTCAGGGTTCCAGGGCTTGGATGTTGATTCTTCGTACTATCAGCTGTCAACGAGAATTGCTTCTTTTAGATGAGCTTAAGTGACGGTTTAACTCGCATTTAAGGACCGTAAATTTGGAGAAAAAACATAGTCCGTGCAACTATTATGAATAGCTCTATATAGTGGAGCACATAATTTACTGTACACCCATTGCCTTCGGCGAATAGGGATAAATTCCATGCTGAGAATTGGCCGCAAAATGTTAGAATTCGTGGAAAAAATAGGCCCATAAAGGAACTCTTCATTCGAGTACTTAGGGGCAAGCCTGCTGCGTCTTTAAAGACAAAACTGCATTATAGTGAGAAGAAGTGAACGAACTTCTTTATGCACTCACTTTTCCCCCTCATTCTGATGTGTCCTTGTTAAAAGAGGCCTGGGCACCTAATCAGAGGGATCAGTGAGCAGTTATGAAGGTGATACACGTATGTCGTAGACGACTGATATAAGACTCCCTTTGAGATTGGCATTTTCCAGTCATACATCTCCATCTTAGATCAGCTGGAAGTGAATTCAGCTCTAAAAAAAAGTCTTTTAGAACCTTTGGCAAAGTAGTGATCAGAATGATCGATGTCATGATAAAGGTGTCACTGATGGCAGTGTCAACATCAGTTTAAAGTTGAATATGATAAGCTTCTTTGTCTCACTGAGGAACAAAGTGAGTGAAGAAGCAGTCACCTAAACTAACTGATGCACATCAGCTGTTCTATGAAAACTGAACTAGTGAAAACAGATCATTTGATCAGTGTTGCAGACTTGGAAATCTACCTGACCCTTAGTCCGGCAGGGCCAACTATTGGATCTCCGACCAGCAGCTGGAGGGCAGAATGACTGCTAGTGATGTTGGAATCTGAGTCATTAAATGCGGGTAACACATGATATTCCTTCTTCAATGATGTTCATCTTCACTAATCTCTGCCAAGCTGTCTAGCAGAGGAAGGAAGAGCTGTCATTCTGACTCCCAGCTGCTGATCAGGGATGGCTGTTCCAGGCTGGTACTAAACATGTGCCTGTGGAAGCTTAAATAGTTGATGCCGATCAGGAAATCTGCGTAATCCCAACCACTTCATGCTAATCAGCTGATCTGTCAAAGTTCAAGTTCTTAATATAGATCAGTCAATTTGTGTGAGCTAAGCTAATGCGGGATCCAAGGTCATACGCAATGCAATTCGAATCTCCTGTGTCCATCTGAGGTCAAAGCAATTCAAGTATTTATCATTGGGGTATGAGAATTGATGTGGGACCAGCGATTTTGACAGAGATAAACAGCTGACTGACTGAGTGTTTTACCAGTCGTCCACGTTATTGACAATTGAAATCATTAACCCCCACTCACGTTTCCCCCTCCTGCTTCACATGATGATGCCGCGCCCATCGATACCGTTCGCAAAGTTCCACATGAACCAGGTCCAGTTGTCACAGTACAAACGAGGGGAGAACACAGACAACGCGCGGTTTTTGGAGATTTTTTTCTTGTTTGATATCACCACGAGAGCGAGGAATCGGACTAACAAGGTCTCTCACTCACGCAACGATGGCTGAAGCGTGAGCACAGGGGGGAGGGGGACGAAGGCGGACGAAGGAGCCGGAACTACCGATGACTCAATTTGTCGTTTCCCCCTTTTTCTCCCGGCTGAACGAGTTTGCGCCTCCATCGGGTGTTATTCTGTACACAAGAGGACTTCACGCATGAGCTGGACGATTTCCGCGACGACGACGACGGCCGAGCTCACACTTGTATACGCTGTTGCAGACGTGGAATTGTTGCTGCACTTGAATTTGGCTTCCGTCCAATGTCCGCGCGCCAGCATTCCGGAAGCGCAAGACCGTGTGCGAAACCACCATCATTCCAGCCGAGAGCAACCTCGCCTCCGTGGGGTCCTACGAGGACGGACTAAGATGAAGCTCCAACAGCGTCAGGGCAACTCCTAGAAAATGCTCTGACAGTGATCGAATGAAACGACAGCTTCAGATGTAATCATAATGGCCCTTCCTGAGTAGCTTTGACTGTTCCATCCAGCTGACTTCAGAGGTGGAACAGTTCCACACATCTGTGACGGAGACTTTGACCAAATAACCTTGTCAGCTTTCAGCAATCCAGGTGCCAGCGCGGCGACGATGAGGTCCAGTCCGGCATGACCAGCAAGGTCATGGGTCATAACATAAGTGGATCAGACGCTTTAGTGGGTCAGATTCTTAGGCACGAAGACAAATACTGGGGCTTCCACATCAAGTTGTCTTCTGCAGTGACATTTTCGGTTCACACTGCACAATTTTCAGGAGGCCTTGGATGATTTTATCAATGATGATTGATCAAGTGTTGCGATTGAGAGTTAAAACCTTCAACTATCAATCGACACCGCTTTTGGCGTCAACTTGGTCTGATCTCTGTACTGATTACTGTTTTGAATGCACAAATTGATGCGGAAGCCCTGGTTTTATACAATATGAAGAAGGATAATCAAAATGGCATAACTTTGATCCCAAAGCCAAATGAAATATTTTAAACTGTTTTTTTCACTAACAGGAGAGACTCCCTTCTTTTTAACTTCAGAATCACTGTGTAAGGGCTTTGTTGGTGCGGGTTGTTAAAGCTATCGCGACCTTCAAACAGGACTTTGAAGCATCTGTTCATGAGACATTGAATCAGAAACTCTCTCCAGCAAGCATAAAAACATTCTTCTATGACAAAATAAACCTAAACGTGGGCTTGAACTGACTTTTTGACTGTGCTTTATGGTCTTCAGTTAAGGGGCATCAGATGCTCAAGAGGATGAAGATTTCCTGGTGCTAAAGTTATCTTCTTAAGGATATTCTACTGCACTTGTGCAAAAGCTATGCACCGGAGTGTGGAGAGAAGGCGGATTACGTCAAGCACGGGGAGTACGCCGAGTTAAAGTGACGTCAGCCTCGGTCTCGGGACGAACGTGAAGAACCAGAGCTCCGTCGTCGGGGCCGCCAGAGCCACCTGTCTGATACTCGCTTCTAGCGCCATTTGCGGTCGGTGTTTGCAAACCCTCCTGCTTTCTCTTTTTGTTGTATTTGCATCACTGGACGTGGTTGGTTGATTGTCCAGAGCCAACACTATGGCCAAAGCAGACGATATCATTCAGGGAGGCGTTCAACTACGTACATGTGATGTGGCCCCCACCTATACAAGTGTCACAGTTAAAGACAAAGAAGATAAAGGACGAGAAGGTGAACGAGGCCGTTGAACTGCGGCACAAATGACAGCTGTCGTGGTAGCCCTCAGTACATAAAATGTTGTGGAAACCCTTATTTTGATCTTGAACAGTGAGCAAGATGCAGCTGTCTTGGTGATCCCTCAGTACATAGAATGTTGTGGAAGCCCCTGTTTTGATTATACCCAGTGAGCAAAATCCTTACTTTTAAGTAATGTATGATTAGAAAAAAGGACAAGTACGACAGCTGACTTTGCGCCTCAAAATCCTCGGAGCGAGCCTGGGCAACGTTCGCCTTCTCCCCCTTTATCATCTTTGGTTGAAGACACCGTCATCAGCTGTTTTACAACATCTCGCAGCCTGTTGCAGCTGTCGATTATGGTCTTGTGTCAGTAGCACATCGTATAGTACTGAGTCAGGATTGTACAATGTCCTAGACTAACATATCCTTATTTCGTCACCTCCCTTTGTTCTCATGGTCACGCCCATCCTGAGCAAACAATTTCCCTTCCAGATTTCTCATCGCGCTCACTTGACGCCAACCCGAGCTCGATCACTAACTCCTTGATCCCGTTCAACCTTGTGTCCTTCCTCCCTCAGGCACTGACGCACACAAGTACTGTGTATCTGGCAGATGCTTGCTTGACCGCATAATTTTGACTGATTAAGTCTACTACGTGGAGCTGCATGGGGTAGATAAAGCATGGATGTCCTTCAAACCGATCAGCTCAACATGGCTGACAGGTTCCGCTCGATGGTGCGCCAGGTGTGGCTCAACATCACCATCGAGCCCGTGGTCATGTTGTACCTGACATCCATAGGACTCAACGCTGTGATTAGGTAAATACTGATCCCTACTGGCTATGTACGAATCGTCTGACTTGACTGATCTTCAGACCAAATCTCCTACTCGACCGAGCCTGCAGTCAGAAGCTCGCCTTTCCGTCAGAAGTGTGTCAAGATCTGAACAGTCACGAACAGGAGTTGGATCAAGTACAGGTGGGCTCACAGATTGTCTGGTGGAGTTGAACGAGTCCCCAACGCCAATTTGCAGCTAGCTGTGAGCGAGTACGAGCGCCGACTGAGCCTGGCGGCGTTGTTGCCCCGCGTCCTTTACGCCGCGGCGGGAGGCGGCTGGTCCGACCGCCGTGGCGGTCGCAGGAAGCCCATCATGGCGCTGCCGCTCCTGGGACAGAGCCTGCTTAACGTCGCCCTGCTAGGCAAGACCTGCCAATCTGCAAATTTGCACGAGTCTTGTAAGGAAAAAATGTTCGGACAGTTAACTGGGCCTTCGCCGACTCGCTGCCGTTCGAGGTACTCTACCTGGAGTTCGTGAACGAACTCTGCGGCAGCTTCGTCCTCTACTATTTGGCGGTCTACAGCTACATGGCCGACGTCACCACCGAGGAAGAGAGGACCTCCAGGATATCCATCCTAGGTCATGGGATCTGGTAGATTCGCTTTGTTCCACATGAAATAATGGAAAGATAACATTAGATGGCACCGACTACATCTTCACGATGGTGGGAACCTCTATTAGTGCGCCGATATTCGACGCCGGTGGCGCAAACTATGGCGCAGTCTTCGGGCTTAGTGGCGCACTCGCCGTCGCTGCACTTCTCTACGTACTCCTTGTAGTTAAAGGTGATTTGAATTAACTTTTTAAAGGTCCTCTGACAGTCTCACTTTGACACAATAGAGCCTAAGGAGATAACAGCAAGACATCGACAGTTCGTCAAGACCTACGGCGCTGTTGACGACACTGACGGCTCCGACGACACTGACGGCTCTAACGACACTGATGGCTCTTCCGACAGCGAAGTCTCTGCCGACACATACAACGGAGACGGGGATGATGCCACCGGCTGGGTGGCCGATCTGACAGCGGCGTTCCTTGCCATTGCGCGGCGGCGACCCCATGGCGGCCGCCGCATGCTTCTGCTCGTTTTGGCTAACTACGCCTGCTACATCTTCGCATACGACGGTACTGAGGGGTCGCACAGGTACCTCTTCACCGGAAAGAAGTACGGCTGGGACGAGTCCGAGTTCACCGTCTACCTCTCGGTGTACAGGGTGTTCTACCTGATCACGTTATGGGTACTCGTGCCTCTAGCCAGCAAGGTAAATAAACTTGACAGCAACATATGACAACAGTGTCAGTCACCAAAATTATATTCAGTATGGCGATTTGACATGTCTCATTCCTACACGCAGTACTTTGGTCTCCACGACGCCACAGTGGCGTTGTTGGCTTGCTTCAGTGGCGTAGTCGGACAGGCTCTTCCGGCCTTCCTCAGGCCTTCCTGGGCCTTTTACCTAGGCAGCATTATCAACAGTTTCAGTCCCGCGGCCACAATCACTGCCAGAACGTTGGCTAGCAGGTGCGTCTCGGCCGAGGAAGTTGGACGCGTCTTCGGTGTCTTCTCCCTGGTGTCCGCCGTCAGCTCCAGTGGTGTCACCGCAGCCTTCCAGGCAATCTACGCCGCCACCATCGACTCCTTCGCGGGGACATTTCTCTTGGTCAACGCCGGCCTCTTCTTGGTCACGGTGCCGACCAACATCTATCTTAGGAAGAATTTGTAGCTTTTTATGAACCTACTATGCATTACGGATAATATAACGGTCTTCATACAAAGGCACCATAATTAATAACTAGGGCATTTTTCATCTATGAATGTCGTTAGTCTAATGTAATCAATAATTTTATTGCGGTTATGTGACTACCAAAACCTCAGTTGAGGAACAACAGTGTCAGAACTTATCCGAGCAGTTCAAGACATGACTTCACTACCGCTTTTTCTGCTCATTTTGGCCGGTCATTCTCAGGGAGCCGGCAATATTTCAAAATTCCAGGTAAGACAGGTGCAAATTGCTTGTGAAAATTTGCATGAAATTTCTCCCAGAGAGCCTACATCGATGACGCTGCTTTTGACGAGGTTCCTGGGGAAGGTCCTGAACGAATAACCAAGGTTAACTGCGCCATGAAGTGCATCAGCATGGACACCACCCAGTGCAATGCCATTTCCTATAACGATGGGGCCGGCGTCTGCAGGCTGGGCCGCGTGGACCACGCGGAGGAGGGGGAGTTGCTATTCATCATAGAGGGTAAAAAACCAAGAACACTATGCATGGAAGTTGGCACCAAAAGCATTCCGAAGCAGAAGGACATGGTAGACGATTGTTCCGACAACGAGTCAGAAAGATGTCGTTTACATCGTCAAATACGCATATTCACACCGCAACAACTTCACTTCTGCATGTAACGTTAGCGCTAACGGAATGTCACTTGCAATTCAAAGCACTTCTTGCCTACAAAAGTAGCTCCGGCTCCAGCTCCAAATGCTATAATAGGTACCACCACTACAACGAGGAAAACTGAACGGACTACCCTTGCCACCACAGCCACATTATCCACTATATCCATCAAACCGACAACACCAATGATTACAATCACCACCACATTGACCATACCTACAACAACAACCACATCCACCATGCCCGCAACCACAACTATTGCTACTACATCAGCCACACCTGTGACAACTACCACTACAACAACAACAACAACAACCATACCTACAACAACAACCACGTCCACCATAACTACTACTACATCAGCCACACCTGTGACAACTACTACTACTACCACCACCACATCCACCATGTCCACAACTTCTACTACATCCACCATATCTTCAACAACCACAACAACCACATCAACCTTGCCCACAACAGCAACTACTACTACAACCACATCTGCCGCAACTGCTACAACAACTACATCTATCATACCCGCAACCACTACTACTACAACTACAATGACCACATCAACCTCAACCACAACAAAAAGTACCATTACCACCACAACCACATCGACCATGCCCACAACAACTACTACAACCACCACATCCACCATACCTTCGACAACCACTACTACTACAATGACCACATCCACTGTGCCTACAACTACTATTACTACAACTACATCCACAATACCTTCAACAACCACTTCTACTACAACTACTACTACAACTACTACAACCACATCAACCTCACCCAAAACAACAATGACTACTACCACAACCACCACATCCACCATGCCCACAACAACTCCTACCACCACTACATCCACCACACCCTCGACAACCACTACTACTACCACAAAGACCACATTAACCACACCCACAACAACTATGACATCAACAACAATCACCACACCAACAACAACTGCCACTACAATACCCACATCCACCATGAAAACAACAATGACTACTACAAACCCAGCAAGCACCACAACCTCTGCACCAACTACAAGCACTCCAATTACCACGATCACAACAAATACTACAACCTCTGTACCAACTACAAGTTCTCCAACTACCACAATCACAACAAATGCTATGACCTCTGTACTAACTACAATTACAACAGCTATGCCTAACACCACAACTTTGGCACCAACAACAACCATGGCAAACACTCCAACTTCTGTACAAACTACAAGTACTCCAACTACCACAATCACAACAAATGCTATGACCCCTGTACTAACTACAATTACAACAACTATGCCTACCACCACAACTTTAGCACCAACAACAACCATGGCAAACACTCCAACTTCTGTAGCAACTACAAGCACTCCAACTACCACAATCACAACAAATGCCACAACCTCTGTACTGACTACAATTACAACAGCTATGCCCAAAACCACAACTTCAGCATCAACAACGACCATGGCAAATACTCCAACTTCTGCACCAATTGCAAGTACTCCAACTACCACGATCACAACAAATGCTATGACCTCTGTACTGACTACAATTACAACAACTACCACAATCACAACAAATGCTACAACCTCTGCACTAACTTCAAGCACTCCAACTACCATGATCACAACAAACACTCCAACTTCTGTAGCAACTACAAGCACTCCAACTACCACAATCACAACAAGTGCTACAACCTCTGTACTGACTACAAGCACTCCAACTACCACAATCACAACAAATGCTACGACCTCTGTACTGACTACAATTACAACAGCTATGCCTAAAACCACAACTTCAGCATCAACAACAACCATGGCAAACACTCCAACTTCTGCACCAATTACAAGTACTCCAACTACCACGATCACAACAAATGCTACGACCTCTGTACTGACTACAATTACAACAACTACCACAATCACAACAAATGCTACAACCTCTGCACTAACTTCAAGCACTCCAACTACCATGATCACAACAAACCCTCCAACTTCTGTAGCAACTACAAGCACTCCAACTACCACAATCACAACAAATGCAACGACCTCTGTACTGACTACAATTACAACAGCTATGCCTAAAACCACAACTTCGGCATCAACGACAACCATGGCAAACACTCCAACTTCTGTAGCAACTACAAGCACTCCAACTACCACAATCACAACAAATACTACGACCTCTGTACTGACTACAAGCACTCCAACTACCACAATCATGGCAAACACTACTACTTTTGTTGCTGATACCACCACAGCAACTGTGACAACAACCACGAACACTACAACTTCTGTACTGACAACAAGCACTCCAACTACTGCGATCACAGCAAATATTACAACTTCTGTTGCTGCTACAACCACGGCACCAATGACAACCATGTCAAACACTACAACATCTGTACCGACTTTAAGCACTCTGACTACTGCGATCACAGCTAGCACTACGACCTCCGTGACTGCTTCAACCACGGCAACTACCACAACAACCGCGGACACTACAACTTCTGTACCGACTTCAAGCACTGCAACTACTACAAGTAGTGACGGGTCTGGTGGGGGCAGCGTCTCAATTTATGAAGCTAATCTTGACTGGGGGGCCGGCTGAAGTCTCATTTTCTGATCAGTTAATTTACGCATGTAACAAATGACGAATGAACATTAAAAAGTTATATGATTTTGTCGTAGACTGCTTATGCCGAACCGACCTCACTGAGAGATGCTTTGAGAATTTTGAGAGTGTTGTTGCACATGCAGTGAATTGAAAAATCGCGTTTCTCTCTGATATGTGGTCATTACGCTCGGTCTCCTGTTTCGTGCTATATTTGGTACAAATCCATATCTACAGAGGTTCTAGTTGAATGGCATAGAAAAAGACGAGTTTTTGAGTCCCGTCTCCGGCTTCTGAATTTAAAAACATTCCATAAAAATGTTAGTTTAGTACTTCAAATGGGGCGTGGACCTGGTGAGTTACTTTCCAGACTAAACTGGAGTCAAATGAAATTGAGAGCAAAGTGTGTTTTGTTTTGCCTTTTCAAATCGGCACATCTTGTTATGTTCTGAACGGATGAGGCAAAACTTATTGGCAAGAGAGGGGAGTCTAAATGATTTTTCATTTTTCTGTTTTGAAAATTCTTTCGAGTTCGTCTTCACCACTTGGCGTCAAGTAACAAACGTGAGATGCACTGAGCAAAATTCCAAAATTCCCCTTTATTGTGCTAGTCTGGTGGTCATGGTCAAACGCTCATTGATTGCTTCATGCAATAAGCTCTGCTCTAAGATGACTAATTATACATAATGCGCTGAGCCAAAGCTGTCGGTCTCGCCAGTTAAAGTTAACACAATCGTTCCTGCTTACGGTGGCGTCCTCCGGCCAGGGCAGGCGTGTCCTCGAAAGCGTGGACCACTGCAGCGACGCGAACTTGGGCAAGACGAGGTGGTACAACCGGTCCGGCAACTGCTTCGTGTGCGAGACTACTTCGGTCTGCATCGTCAGAGGAGTAGCAAGTCACAACTGCTCTCCATGCGAATGCTGGCAGAAGTTCCTGACCGGCTCGGGTAATATTAAGAATAGGTCTAAAAAGTTAAAAGCCGATTATTGAAGGCTTTGACTGCGCGCTGCCCCTGCCCACTCGGCCAGAAACGAATTTGTGACGTGAAAAGTTGAACTTTAAGTTTAACATTGCTGTAAGTTAGACTGATTCCAAATACCTTAGAATCTTTGGGTCATCCCTGGAGTTCTGTGCAGTGTTTGCAGCCATCATGCGCGCCCAGAACGAACGAGTCAGCCGTTTATTTGATAGCAGACAACTTTGTATATTGTAAAGCACCTTTTCTGTTGACGACAGCAGAGCAAAGGTCGTCCAGGTGCCCAGCGTCGACCACGGCAATGTCGGCCGCACAGGGGTCGACTTCACCACCATTGCTTTCTTTATGGACGCCGCGCACCACTGACTTCCCTCCATCGCCTTATGGTTGAAAATGGCCTTTATATAAAGCTGTACATTTTATGAAAAAACCGTGACTGATCTAACAACTGAAAGAATCCGCGGTCACAGTGTCTGGTCGTGTGATTGTTTTCCTGTGTTTTCGCGGCAGTTTGACTTCTTTGTACTCCGGGACGTGCACGCTGAACGGCAGCTCCTTCAGCTGCGACTCCGACCGGAACCTGACGACCGGGGTCGTCTTGAATGGCACAAATCTGGACGTGATCGTAGTATTGTAAGTGAAGTCGACTAATGCGATGCATTTTGGTGATGAAAGTGCTTTGAATTGCACAAAATTTTCTTGAAAGTGTGAACCACAAACATGTGTTTAACAAAAAAAGGACCAAAGATGGTCAGGGACACGGTGATGACACAGGAGGTTTTCACGCTGTAGACAGTGCTTGTCTTACACTTTAGACAGCTCGTACGTGGCCTTCGACCCCGAGTACGGCCAGCCCGGCAAAGGTCAAGTGTGGCTCCAGTCCAGCTGCGAATCTAGCCAACATTAGGACGTGGACGCGGACCTCACCGAGTTCTACCTGATCGGCTCCGCCTCGGCGATGAAGGTGGGGTGTTTCTCCGGCTGGAGCGTCGACCGACCGCACAAGCGCGGAAGTCATGGACGTAGTGCCTAGGGGTGAAGACAAGCAAAGTAAAAGCTTTTTGCAGCAGCTTGGGCCTTGTAGGCCTTTTACCTGTCGTCATTTCCTTCTTCTTCTCTCTTTGATCGCTGCTTTTTCAGGCCCCTCGCAATAGCCGCTGTCACACGCACAAGAAATTCCGAAATGCGAATTTCTGTTGTGCTGTGGCCAGCAGCTGTTGCAAGGTCCAATTCTGCTCTTCACATTGGCACTGTTCTTCTGGGCTGCGTCCACTTCAACCAACTACGGGTCAAGTGCAAGGGGAAGACATCGAGTGCAAAAGAGACAGATGCAAGAAAAATGCATGCAGATTTGCGTTCTCACTGGTCAGAGACCCTGGAGCAACTGTCACTCCCAGACCAGGAAGCCACGATTAAATACAACTTTCCAGGAAAAAAAAAGCACTCCGGGAAGAAGCCCCTTGGCTCTTCTGCAGTCCTGAAGCCATACAGGGTGTGTATGGAGCCTGGCTGGCGTGGCTTGGACAGACAAATAAGAGCAGAATCGTCCTCTCAAAAAAAGTCACCCGGTTTCTCCCTGAGAAACCGTCCAAGTGCTCTGCTTTTCCGGAGAGTGAGAAAAATCCATCATTATGAGGTAAACGCATGTCAGGTGGAAAAAAAAGAGAGCCTGAATAAAATATTGTTGGGACTCTGGTGGACAGATCCAACCAACCATTTTCTGGGCTGGGACACTTTTCCACCATTTGACATATTCTGGGGCAAGGAAATTTGCGTGCTGCGCTCTCAAAGCCCAAGGCTCAAGCGGTTGTGGTCTGAAGAAGCCTTCCGAATTCCCCCCTTAAAATATTTATTTGTATGGCTTCATCGATTTTTGAATCTCGTTCTTCACAGCCAAACTTTGATGTTCAGCTCCAGCCACCAATTTTTTTGCAGTCGACATGTGCCGAAGTGACCGATCTTTCTGCAAATATCTGAGCTTTGGGACGCTCTGGTTGAGGCTTTTCAGTGACTACTTGTTTTTCTCAGAGAAGACCTACACAGGTCTTCTTGGTTGAGGCGTGAAAGCAGCTTTGTTTTGAGTCAGGGCAAAATCTTACAAGGTGTTTGCGGTTGAGAAGGCCTGATGAGGCCTACTACACGACTGCAAAATGCCACTTTCCAGTGAAAAGAGAGGTAACAACAATGAGGTATTCGAACCCACCCACCCGCCCACCCACCCAAAAAAAGAAGCTTCATGGCTGGCTTGGACTATGCAAGCAGCTCTGATTGTTTCTCTCGCCACATACAAAGTTCCCTTGGCTCAACATTCTTAACTTTCATGTTCTTCAGGCTTATAATGCAATATATGCCAGTGCAGACCAATCCAAGTCTGCACCCGCGTGAGCCTGATTGTGATGAGCATGAGCCGGAATCTCAGTCTGCCAATGGCTGCGAATCCGGGTCTCAGCCCGAACCCGACCCTGAGGCCGAGCCCTGGTCTGACCCTCCTCTTTAAGGTTGCACTCAAGTTTCTTGGGCAATTGCTGACGTCTCAGACTTATATATATGCATACGTGATTTCTTTCCGGGGAGGGCAAAGTATTCTGTGACCACAGCAGCTGAAGTCACTATGTTTTCTTGCTATGAAATGAAAATGTAATGTATGTAAATATTATGAAAATTAGTCATATCCCATTTTCAGTTATTCAGTTCTATGCCCTGCAGCACTGTTCATATGTTACTGTAGTAACTATTTTGCAATGAAATTTTGGGGAGAGAAGCCAGAATTTTGGGTCAAATTACAAATTACTTGACCCTGAGTAATGTACCTGATACTTTTCTTACTTTGATCAGGTACTTTGACTCGTGTGAGGCTTGACTAGGCATATTGTCCGAGAGCTGGAGTCCTCGGACAATATACGTCCCGGCCAAGGACAGGTCAAGACCTCAGCTAAAACTCCAAGGATGCAATGCTGCAATATGGCCAACATAGTCAAAATATATGGCTATATGTCTCCAACACTACATATATATATATATATATATATCGTATCAGCCCCCTGCCTGTCGAATGATTGCGCTGTTCATGAAATGATCTCCTGCCTATGCTTGCCAAACAATTGGCGAAATAGGATGGGACGTAAACAAAAGTGACATTTGTTCGTACAGCTCAGAACACAAGGCAGCAGAGAAGGGGTAAATTTGCCGTCACGTTACTCCTCTGACGTTTCCACATGCTGTCAACGATGAGCACTTGCCTTTGTCCAGGGCTCCCTATGTAGGCCTGAGGCTCTCCTCCTTCTTTGGCCGCCAAAGTGGAAGTGATGCCAACCCAATTTGTGAGGCCACCCAAAAACTCTCTCTCCTCCACTCGCCGCCGCCGCGCGGTGCAAAGACGTCAGGAACGCCTTCGCCTACGCCGCCTTCGCCGCCGCCGCCGCCGCCGTTTTTACGACAGTGGCGGTGGCTGCGGCGGCTGCGAGAGCGAGCGCTAGAGGGAGGAGAGAGGCCTATAAGGGGCCTCGACTCTCTCCATGCTTTCTCAGACCCCTGGATATATGTGTGTTGTCGCTGTGACGTCATTCGCGGCAGCTATGACGTCACCGAGATATCTGTCGCAACAGAGCATCTTTCCAGAAACTTTGGAGATTGCGTACGATGTGCGAGTGCAATGGTTTGATGAAAAGTTGGAGGCAGCCAAGGCGTGGAAGTGAAATCACTGTAGAGGGCATTTTTCAGGGTTTTCTTCACTGCAAATACTAAACGTCGGCATTAGCGATTTCTCTCTCTTTCTCTCTCTGGCGCGCGCGCTTTCCTAACAAAAGATCTATTTTTGTCCGGTGGTTGAGGAGGGGGAGGGCGTGGAAGGCTCTCTCTCCAAGGCCACGCTATTTTCTTTATATAGGAGAAATTCCAATACATTGTGAGCCGCCAAGAAGTGTGGCGCAGCCGCGGATTGTGCGGCGGCACCGTGGGCGACGCGGCCGCCCAAGCGTGGAGGGTGATCGGGGCGGCTTTTTCGCGCCTCACACTGTGGACCGGACCACGTTCTCTGGTTTATTCCACTCCTCCCCCGCATCGCGCTCCCGTCGTGTGAGTCAAAAATAATCGCACGGCCGAGCGTTAGCACGGAATAACAAAGTGCCCCGGGGGAACGGAGAAAGTATGGCAAGAGCCGGAAATTTTGCCCCTGGAGGAAGCTCGTGCTTTGACATGACGCGATTTCGCACACGTTCAGGGTCTGCACTGGCCTTGAAAGGCCCCATCTCAGCCTTGATTTGGCAGCCTTGCTTGGAGGGGAGTGTGGGCCTCCCACGGTTTGCCACAGCTTGTGTCCACGCCCCACATGCACTTTTGGGGAGAGCAAATTCGGACTTTGGACAGAAAGATGAGTCAGACAACGAGGAAGCAGTGTAAGAATGACCCAAGACTGAGCAGAACGAATAGAAGTGATTCTGAAAGTGTGGCAAAGCCTCTCACTCCTACACACACACACACACACACACACACACACACACGGGCACGCACACACACACTAAGAGACTTTCCACGTGTGTGTGTGCGTGCGTGCGTGCAGCTTTCGGGGCCCAGCTTTCTCTCTCTCTCCCAGTAAAGGTCCAGGGCAGTGAGCCAGAACTGAGACGTGCAGGTGAACGGGCCGGCCGGCGGCGAGCCCAACTGTGTGCAGGCGTGCAGCGTGGAGGCAAGCGGGCCCAAGGGCAGCCACGCAGGCATACAGGCTTGCAGACAGACAGGCAGGCGAGGGCCTTAGCCAGCAGCAGCTCTGTCCTGAGGGGGATCAGTGACGCCGTTTTTAAGTTATTTGGGGGAGAGCAGAGGCTATTTTTAGAACTCCCATCGTCTCCTCCTGCGCGTGCGCACTCAGGCAGTGGAGGCCAAGACGTTGCTGTTGTCGCTGCTGCTGCTCCGGTCGCCTTCCAAGATGTGCTTTTTTTATCATTCCATCCTAAAAATAAAGCGTTTCCAAAAATGTCCGTCGCCAAATCCAGCTCAGAGCCTCTCATACGTCTCAATGAACACGTTGTAGCTGATGGGGACAAGGTCGAGCCCGCAGAGCTGTCCTGGCTGAAATGATTCCTCAGCATGGTCTGTCTGGGCGAGAACAAAAGGTTCCTGAAGGACGAATTGGCGCCAGAAGGAAGGAAAACGTGGTCTCCCCTTAAAAAAAGTGGGTTAATTTCTACTGCCTCAACCCTTTTCTTGTGACCCACGTGCGTGCTCGCGTGCACGCGCGCGCAGAGGCCTTTTTCGAACATGCGTACGTCAACTGAAATCAGAGAGAGAAACTCACTCACGTCACTGTGACCTCCTTGTTACGTCGTCTCGATATGCGTGAGAGAGAGAGAGAGAGAGAGAGCTTCGCACACACGTCATCCCCCCTCTCCTCGCGTGACCTTTGTACCCCTCCGGCGCGGCCTTTGTCCTCACCCCTGCAGACACGTATGAGAGATGCTTTTGTTCTCCGAGTGACACAAGGGGGAAAACGAGAGGGAAAGGTCAGGTCATCAAGAGGCGTAGCCACAAAGGACACAATAGTCAAAGAACAGACAGAAGAGTTGCGAATTTGGGTGGGAAAGCCACTTGTGGGATCTGTTCCTGGAAAATGGGGTATGAGGGGAATAGCCACAGAAATTGCCCAAAATATCCCTCTTTGCATGAGTGTATTTTGGGCGCGTGAAAAGCTGTGTGAAGTACAAAGTTTGTTCCATTTGTCCCGTGCACTTGAAGCTTTCTCACTTGCATTTCTGCTTGCATAGGCAGTTTCTCTGCCCGATTTTTTTGGGCAGTCTGCCAGCTCGAAAATTTCTCTCCTCCCCAGTCTCGCTGAGCTCTCTTAGTCTTCCAGTCCAGAGGCTACGCCCTGAAAGGTAACGGACGCAGCTTTGTCGGTGTGTCAAAAGTCAGCCAGGTCATTGTCTCCTTGCACCAGCTTTCTATTCTGCACCCTGCGTAGACGGCATCATTGTCACGGGGTGAAAACGGGGAATGACCTCTGGACGGGGGCAGCTTTTGTTTAGGGGGGAGACACACTTTTTTTTCTCTTCTCGCTCTTGTCATCTCCATGGTTTTGGGTTCACGTGCCCATTTGAAGCATGCAATTAATTCTGTTGTATCGTTCCTTCAGGCAGAGACTCCACAAGGACCTCGAGGGAAATCAAAATGGCAGATAAGTGAGTTTCTTTCGCCTTGGACGATTGCCAGAAAATTTTCCTCGCAGATGGATTTGCTGAGGCCTCATGCATGCAACCTGCATAAATGTCTCCTTTATTAGGCAGCAGAGCGACATGGACCGCAAGAAGGCGGAGGTCAGGGCCCGCCTGGAGGCCCAGAGCCAGTCCAAGAAGAAGAAGGGCTTCATGACCCAGGAGAGGAAGAAGAAGCTCAGGGTGAGGGGGGGCAGCAACGTTCCCAACTCTTTATGCTATGATGTGTAGTAAAATTGTGCTAAGAGTAAATAGCACAGTATTATAGTGTAATTAGCCCAGGGACTTTTTGGCGAGTCCCAGTGATAATTAATTGCTAATTGCCATTGCAGCTTCTGCTGCGCAAGCAAGCAGCTGAGGAGCTGAAGAAGGAGCAGGAGCGGAAGGCGGCCGAGCGCAGGAGGGTCATCGACCAGAGGTGCGGCAAGCCCAAGAGCCTGGACGGAGTCAGCGAAGGTAAGAGAGAGAAGATGGATGCATCGCTCTTTCATCCAACACTTTATCGATCACAAATAAGCCGAGGTCAAGTCCCTGTGCAAGGAGTATTACGAGCGCATCTGCGCCATAGAGAGCGACAAGTACGACATGGAGAAGGAGGTCGAGTTCAAGGACTACCAGGTGAAACAGGACTGACACCTGAGGACGATTTAATCCGGGCTAGGGATGGACAGAGCTAATCCACTAATCAGCCCGCACCCACCCGCAGACAGACACACATACATAACGTTACGTACATGCATACCGAATTGGGACTAACCCCCCTATAACAGGTGTTTAACCGTGCTCTATACTACACATAGGTCCAAAAAAAAGCTGAAACAAGGGTTCAGTGGTAGCTCTTTTGGCTAGTGAGTCCCACCTAGTCTCTTGCCGTGGAGTTGTACAGCGTGAGTCAATAAATTGTCTGATTCCTCTCCGTCCTCACGCTCCTCCTGTCCTACGGACGTTTTTGACGACTCACATTGTAGATGTCTGGACCGAACGACTTAGCAAAGGAAGTAGCCTAGAGCAGTTCTTTCATGCCCACTTCTTTGTAGCCAAGCTGGCCTCAGTGTGCAAGGAGTACCATGAGAGAATCTTCGTGCTTGAGGCAGCCAAGTGGGACCTCGAGAGGTTGTGCAAAATCAAGTCCCTGGAGGTAAATGCAAAAAAAAGCTCGCAGACTTGACAGCGGGAGAGATCCTAAAAAAAAAAGGAAAGTCTCAGGCAAAAACTGCAGAAGGGCGTCCATGGATAAAAGTTTGTCACGCAACCTTGATGCACAATGATTGTTTTCTCACGAAACCTTTCTTCTTCTTCTTCCTCTTGTTCTTTCCAGCCCAGCTGAGGCAGATATGTAAGGATTACTTTGATCGCATGTACCAGTGCGAAAGTCAGAAGTTTGACATGGAGCACGAGTGCAGGAAGAGAGAGTATGAGGTACTGCGGCCGCGAGCATTTTTGCATTGCAAAAAAGTTCATTTAACAGCCATCATCACTGATATATTTGCGGAGAGATCCTCTTGCTGCTGCTGCTGCTGCTGCTGCTGCTGCTGCTGCTGCTGCTAATGTCAGAGAGAGAGTTTAAACACCAGCTTGGGCCAAAAAGTCTCACTTCAAGCAGGACAGAGGATAGAGAGTGAAGTAAAAAGCGCACCTTTTCTCCTTTTTTCTGGGAGAACATAATGGACGACAACACCAAGAAAAGCATTGTGTTGGCCAATCCTCTAAAAGAGCTCTACTACTGATGCTGCCTTAACATAAAGAAAAAAAAAATCCTTTTTTAATGATGATGATGATGATGATGATGCTCGTCGCTGTTCCTCATTTTTCTCTTTTCAGTGCTCTCTCTAGTACAATTAAAAAAAATTCACTGCACGCACTTTCCCTTACCTTGAGGCGCCGGATCAAAGATTTTGCACTGAGCTGGTTTTTAGAGCTCTTTTAGTCACCCGCAAAATATAAAAGCCACACATTTGACTGGGCCTTCAGGAAGGTGCCTGCCTGCCTGCCTGCCTGCCTGCCTGCCTGCTGCCAGCCTGTCGCCTGCCTGCTGTCTGCCTGCAGGCTACCTTTAGCCTGTCCGCCTGTAGGCTGCCTTTAACCTACCTGCATGTCTGCCTTCCTGTCTGTCTGTCTGTCTGTCTGTCTGTCTGTCCGTCTGTC
>JAAUXU010112705.1_pt1 | contig 35112 bp, 42 predicted proteins | sample 7278151 | NCBI WGS metagenome assembly JAAUXU01 (sample SAMN14350113, study PRJNA611818) | marine sediment metagenome | isolation source: surface marine sediment (1.8m) | place: French Polynesia: Moorea | collected 2018-08 | reverse complement strand
TTGTCTTGTCGTTCTTCATGTGCATCATGCCTAATGGGGCATTTTTTCCGCGCTACTTCCAGATGTTGCAGCCACCGCATCTTTTTTCTTCCTCTTACTCCAACTTTGCAGTCATTTTCTTGTCTGGAATTTGCTCAACGAGGATCTTTTTGAGTGCTCAATGGAGCGGGGAACAATTGGCAATTATTGGCAGCTTTTTCTTCTCAACAAGACTCTCCAGTGAGGTCGAACTTGGTACAGTGTGAGCCAAAAAGACCTCCCGTCTCTGTCTGCCGCAGTGTGAGTCAAAAATTTTTTTGTCTCTGTCACAGCGGAGGCGAAAGGACGTCCAAATTAGCCACGTACCAGCATAGGTAGGAGCGTATGTAGATTTGTTCTGGTCGCAGTAGTTCCGGTTGTCATATTTTTTTTGTATAGTCCGATTTTTAGGTGACTTTTTGAGCTGCTTTGTTTTTTTTTAGAGGTCAAAAACGTTGGCTTCAATATGTGGACGACATTTCCTAGCACAGAACTGTTGCACTTTCCCAGAGCGGCTATGAGAACAGTGCAGCACAGCGTGGATCCAGGATTGCCAGAGTAGCTGTGTCAGAGAGGTGCAAGTCTCGGGTGTGCTAACACTAGTTATTAAGTAACGTTTGGCACCAATTTTACCGAACAGAAAACGAAATGCATACATGCATATTAGGCTAGACCAACCCACCCACCCCTAAATTTAGGGCTGTCAGAGAGGATCTTAGGTTCGTTAGCTAAAGCTGAATAGAGAAGATGGAGAGTAAAATAAATGGCTTTTTAAAAAATAATCTTTTCCTCACCTCGCTCTTGAGCCTTTCTCTTTGCACCAGTGCTGCACAATTGCATTGCCAGTAAAGAGGGGGACCCAAAAAGTGATTTTTTCTTTACTCGGTTGGTCTAGAATGTCTTCAAATGAAGTCTTGCAGCAAATGTAGCATGTAGAAACTGGTTAAAAAAATGGTCCAGCCTCATATACGTATATACTGTGACAAAAAATGAACAACGTCAAGTGCGTGTGTCATAAAATGTTTTTACCACCTGCGTTCTGTTTTAAATGAGCGAATATATAGAAAATAAGATTCGAGTAGTAATACCTAAAAGTCCTTGAAGAGACAAAATCTCTCGTCTCAGAAGCTGCTTTCACTGTGCAGTGTGAGCCAAACAATCTCTTGTTTCTTCAGTTCCTTCCGGCCGCCCGGTCATCACCTCAGCCTTGAACGCGTCGGCCCATTCAGCCCTCATCGTTTGGCGGCCACCCGACCAGAAGACCATTCACGGAGAGCATTTGGTAAGACGAGTGTCCATACGTGAGCAAACGGGTGAGGGGTGGAAAGACGGAGGGGGAGATCAGATTCCCTCAGAATGTGTCCAATATGTGCATTCCTGAGCGTGTGTAAACTGCTTTGTGTCTCCGTTACGTCCTACAGGGTGAATCACGAGAGAGGGGGTCAAAGAGTGGCAAGCCAAGCACTGCACCTTTGAATCACCCTGTAGCGCCTCTGAAAAAGCTTATGAGACACGAATGGATGAAGGGTTTTTTTTCTTTAGGGCTATCGCCTCTCGTACCGGCGCCATCACCTGAACGCCCGTCGGACCGAGGAGGACGTCAGGGAGATCTCCATCGACGACCCCGAGGCAACGAGGCACGAAATAAAGGGCCTCCAGGCATTCACAAGGTACTAGAAACACGTCACGACACAGATAGAGACAGATTGGAAAAAAAATGTGATTTGTTTTCTTCTTTTAGGTATCTGGTGTCGGTGCAGGTGGTGAACCCGGAGGGCCTGGGGCCGGCGGCTACGGTCGAGGTCACGACGGACGAAGGAGGTAGAGACAAGAAGAATGTCTTTCTTTTTTTAAAGACAAAATAGTGCGGCTTCAGGTGTTCTTGCGTCGTCTTGCCAATGCCTAAGTCTTAAGCAGCAGGAAATGACCGTTGGGTGACCTTCAAGGCCCGAAGTGACTGTGACCCACTGTTGAGCGCTCCCCTTTACCATTCCCATCTGGTGACTTTGAGCAGAGTTCAGCTGATTTCCTCCTGCCCTTGCTGTGACCTCTCAGGTGACCACAAAATGGAGATGATAAACGGTTCGCTGCATCTCCACGAAAAGTCCTAACTTGAAGCGAGAAGAGTTTAAGAACAATGTGTGGAGTAAGCAAAACTGGGCCATTCCTCCGACCTTAATCCCCACTTAGCATCTGAATTCCTTATTGTACTCAGGAAAGACCTGCAGGAGAAGCTCTAATGTGGGAAAGCAAAGCAAAAGTGCATTTCCCCAGGGCGTGTGTGAAAAAAAAACTTGTCTGAAAGCTCTTATGACTTTTGGATGGAGTTGGCGAAATCGTGAATTTTGCCTAGGGCGAAAGACACTGGTAAAAAAAGGATAACGAATTTGGAAATGTTGCACGCGCGCACGCACGGACACACGCGCACACATGAGAAATGACGTCATTTGGATTCTGCCGGCGATTTTTTCGCGCCTCTAGATTTAGTACACACACATTTCTCGGAAATAAATGAGCCTTTGATGCGCAATGAAAGGGGGGAGGCCGAAAATGGGCCCCTTTTTCTGTAGTAAAATTGGCCTAGATACGTGCCTTGTATTTCTACTGCTGCAAATTCTCGCCCCCCCCCACACCGAACCACCGACACCAACAACACTCCCCCCCCCCTTTTGCAGTCGTTTCAGACAGGAGGGGGGGCTAAAATTTGGTCATCTATATTTTTCAAGGCCATTTCTTCTTTTGAAAAAAAGAAGTGTGCATCTCTGGCAATTATGGGATCCCTGGATTCCACCTGAACTTGGTAGTGTCTACTTGAGGACACAACACTTGGAGACAGACTCATGGGAGGGTTGACTCCTATGGTCATCATGGTCCACGACTCAGGGGAAGGCGCAACTTGCACAAATGCAACCTTGTGCAGCAATAGCTGAAATGTCTGTGCGCAGAGTGCATAATATTTAAATTCCTCTAGAAAGCGACTCACAATACGGGCATGTTTTTGAGGAATATTGACATTCGCAGAAAGAGGATTCTGTTGCACTGAATGTCGATGACACAGGCAGAGTACTTACTTCTCACGAGAAGCAAGAAGCAAACCCCAAATCCGAGCTTTGGAGAGGTTGCAAGATAAAGAGAGAATCAGTTGCGCTGCACAAAACGTATGCTAGGTTTCACCTCACTGGACTTGTCTTTGTTATCTTAATCAACCGTCTGTCGAGCCAAAAACACAAAGCATCAGAAAAGTTGCACAGCAAATATCCGTCAAGTTGAGTCAATTCGGGCAAGATGGCGTATCTGTAGTGTAGGATGTATCTTAGAATCGTCATGTCTGTCGTGCACGCACACTTTCAGTTCCTTCGATGCCGACGTCGGTGGTGGCCGTGGCCGTGGAGAGCAGCTCCGTGGATCTCCGCTGGCTCCGACCCAAGCATCCCAACGGCCGGATCCTGGGCTACCGCATTTATTTTACCAAGCTCAGCAACAACTTCACTGACGTCGTCACGGCCAGGATGGCCAACAGCAGTCTCGAGTACACTCTCACGGGCCTCGGTGAGTGAGGACACTTGATCTCCACGCACACTCAGGGCTCAATTTCCGCCGTTGTGCCAACAACAATATGTGGGAAACTGAGGCAGGCAGAAACAAATAAATAACGCTTTGGGAGGTCCAGAAAACAGAGGAATATGTTTTCAACGCGTCTTCAGGCGTAGGAAATGTAGCAACTCGAAGCTTTTAAGTGCGACCTCGACAACATTGCTATGGTTCAGATCACTGAAAACAGTAGAGTCTTAGAAAGAACAAATGTGTGTGTTTAAGAAGAAAAGAGGTATTTCGCACGCTTTGAACCCCAAAAAGCCTAAAAAGCACTTCCTCCGTCCGAGAATGAGTGACCAATCCCCCGCCCCCTTTTGGAGTCCGAGAATAAGTGACCTACGACAACCATACGAATATTTTTTGTTAAGAATGTTCGTTTTTAAGAATGTTTGGAACCTTCACTTCCCCTGGCGAAAGTATCCACTGTGGGCTCCCCCTCGATCCCCTTAGCTAACCTAGGGTGAAACAACATATTTTTCGGCGTCCCTCCATTTCCCATGTCTGCAGCGCACATGTGCAGCGTTGAGCTGTTCGGGGATCACTCACCTAAGCAGCGTTCCTCAACGGCTACAAACACCTCTTCATTGATACCTTGAGGTCGTGCGTTACACAAATGATCATCCACTCATGACGTGTGTTTTTTCTCCAGTGGGAGAAATGGGTCGAGACACGAACACACGCACGAAACACCACAACTTCTTCAGCCACCACAAGCTCAACCAAAAAATCTGTGGGCTCCTCTCAAGAAACTTGCACATGCTTGGGCAGAAGCGATTGACTTCAACCTATGATGGTTTTGTGAAATAAGTCACTTATTCTTGGACGGAGACAGTAGACATTTGGTGGATTTAGGGGCTAATTTTGTCCCCCCCCCCTTCTTTTTTACGTCATGCATCTTCAAAGAAGCTCTCGTTGACGAAAGAGCCTCTTTGACCTTTCCACTTCATGACCAGCAATAAATTCTCGTCCTCCTCCTTTGTCCTCTCCAGGAAAGTTCTGGGTGACTCGAGATGCCTGAAGGCCGAGACCTCCTGGCACTAGTATAGTCGGTAGAAACAACTTTCTGGGCCAGAGCAGATCTGTCCTCAATGTTGTCGTCAGCCGCTCTCACATCATGGTTGATATTAGACGAAACTTCTCTCTTATTCAAGACCAAGTGGAGGGGCATGATAGGCCTACCAATGTCACGCCCTGGACACGTGAAAAGAAACGGTGGAATGGGGGCTTTTGGGGGAAGGAAATGTTTAACGTTGCCCTAAAGATATGCGATAAACATGGCCTTCTTTAACGGCCAAAAGGCCACAAACATTCCTCTACTTAAGAACAATAAATCGAGGGCCGCCTGTTGATGAAAAAGAAAAAGGCCAATCCTTTTATCGGAAAAGCATCGAATCCAATTTGCTTTCTCTTTAGATCCTTACACCAAGTACAAGATGTGGCTGAAGGCGTTCACTTGGAAGCACGAGGGGGAGAGTTCGATCCCGGCGCTGTCTCTCGTGACGGACGTTGGCGCCCCCGCCGCACCGAGGGGCGCAAACCTTACTTGTCTTGGCGCAACCTCGGCGCTCTTGGCGTGGGCCTCGCCGACCAAGGTCTTCCACTCGATCGACGCCTACTTCATCAGGTTGGAGGAGATGAGTGGGCTCCGGCGGAACCCGAGGACCATAAGGCTCGAACCGCACACGCGAGAGTTTAGGGAAAGGAAGGTGCGCAGAATTGTACAGGGCGATTCAAGAGACAATGAATGAACCTTTCTCTCTCTCCTTTCAGCTTTTGCTCTCCAACCTGACTTCGAAGGCTCTTTACCGCGTGAGCATCCGGGGCGCCACCGTGAGTCTCTATAACCCGAACCGGATCTACCAAGGCCCCGAGACTCCGGTTCAGCAGATCCACCTGCGGGACAATTGCGACCAAGTTCAGGCCTTCACGGTCCTGGAGGACAAAGACAATAGCCCCGTCCTGGACCTCGGGACCGGCGCCATTGCCGTTGGCGCGGCCCTTGCAGGGATGGCACTCATCCTCGGCGCGGCAGCGCTCGTCATGAAAAGGTCGGCAGAAGATACACAGAGGCAGGAACATAATCTATCATGTATGGATTGGACTTCTCTGAAAGTACTGATGTTTAGGTATCAAACTGGTGCTCTTTCTGTGGGATTTGAGGACCAGGAGGGTCATTCTTTGAGCACATCCATGTCGTATGAAGCTCGAATCTCTCAATGTACACAGTAGCCTGAAAATATTGATAGATGATGAGGTTTAGATGGGAACCCAACTCCGATCAGGCTGGTTTTCGATTGCTCCAGGCTCAAAGGGTTGGGCATAAGTTGAGCCGGACTGAGAACAGAAGTTGAACACATTGTGACCCACACTTCAGTTCTCCCATTGTTACTCTTCAAGTTGAGTTGGACGGTTGTGAATAAGCCGGGGATCAACTCTGCCACGGACATGCTGAACGTCTACTGGTTGTCCACGGACACCGACCGCGGCAAGCAGCATGCACAGCGTTCCCACGGGGTCGAGAAGACCAAAGGTGGCAGCGCTGAATGATTTCGCATTCTCTCCTTGGCCTCATATTCCAATGCAATGAGTTGCATTGCTGGTGATTCACAGCAACAACAAAACGTCCTTCCCTAATTCGACAACTTATACCCAATCCCGTGATGAGAACTCACATTTCTACCTGCGTAAACTGATTGATCTCGAGCCCTGCTAAAGGCATAATATGAATATTTTGACACATATTGCACGGTATTAGCTGAATTTTTTATGCCCCCCTCTCAAAAAAATCTGCAGTATGCACCAAAGCATATTTTCCAATCATTTTTGTAACCGTTGTCATTTCTTCAGAAGATTCCAACAAGACTCGTTGTACTTCGTTAGTGACACCGCCGGTGCCTCCGGCGCTGTCGACGGTGCCAATGGCCACGCCCTCAGTCAGCTGCCGAACTCGGACGAGTCCAACAACGGCGCCTTGGCAACGTTGCGCAGAAAAGCGTGCATCAGGTAATCCACAGTGGTCTACATATAAATGCACTTTCTTTTTCAACTGTTCTTTTACCCAGTATTTTTGCAACCTAAATTGTCACTTGAACAGGATACTACGTACCTAGGAGCAGCTTTCTTCCATTTCACGTAGGCCTCCTGTTGTACGCATTATAAAGTGTCTTAAGTATGAAGGGACTCGTCTCTTTTGTGACCTAAGCGGACTTCCTTTACTTGTGAGACCTCTTTCACCCCCTTGAGAAGGTCTTTTTTTTGCACACCTACGTGTACGTATGTGCATTTGTAGGCCGATTCCACTCGGGGTCTTTCTCGGCCACGTCGAGGCCCTCAAGAGTCAGAACGGGTTTGAGGCCGAGTTCGACGCCCTCAAGAAGTGGGAGGAGAACGAGAATTCGACGAGAAACACATGTGAGTGGGACGAAATTTGAATGCGAATTTGCGGCAAATCTGACTCGTTTATAGATGATCGCAGCCGCATCCGCTTGATGTCCAAGGCGGAGGACGATATCGACGCCAACCTCGTGGACGGCGTTGATCGCTCGGGCGCTTATGTTGCAACCAAGGTAAGAGCAACTCCATAAAAAAAAGAGAAAAGGAAAAAAAATGTGTGGAAACTTCTGGATCACCCTGTGGTGATCCTTTTGCTGCAGTACACGTACGCGTCAACAAAACAGTTTTCAGTAGACATTTTTAAACTGTTACGAAACAGTTACTGGAAACGGGGTCAGTGACTGAATGAGTGACCGGAACAACAACAACCCAATCACTGACGTGATTGACGCAATCTCTGTCGTGAATCGCGCAAGGTGTGACACTGCCAACTTGGTACGACCGAGTGATTCATTCTTGAGGTCAAGTGTGTGACGCAGGTGCACAATAATAATAAAAAAGAAAAAAAAACACGAAAGAAATTGTGTTTTCAGTGTCCTTCGTCCTCGTCCCTGTTCTGGCGGATGGTCTGGGAGCAAAAGTGCGGAGTCGTCGTCATGATGGACAATCAAGAGGTGAGCGAGCGTCCACAGTAAGGACCAAGTGAGATTTATTTAGCTTTATCCGTGCATAACATACGAGAGACCTCGCTGGAGAAGAGTCCAAGTGTTTGCAAAAGCTCCTGAAATCCCCTGAGTGGACCTGTCCAAGTTGGACCTGGTAAACAACACACTTTGTCAAGTCCTTTCGCACACTGGCTGGGTCAATAACGGAATGAGAGGCGCACGAGGCTTTCGCCTTGGGAGTCTCAATGACGATAAATGTGGCTTTGGCGACAAACTAACTTGACACAAATTTTCTGCTTTGATGCTGTTGAGAAAGATTCCAGCTACTTCCTGCAACCTTTCAACGTGGATTCGGAGTCCGATTAGCCAATTTTGGGCTACAAAAAAGGACCCCCAAAACCTCCCCTAGTACGTTCGTGAACCGGCGGAAAAATGCGATATACAGTATATAGTACGTTTTGCCCCTTTGTTCCAATTGCAGACTCACTCCTACTGGCCATCCGGGGTCCGCTGCGCCGAGAACTACGGCCCCATGCAGGTGGTCTTGACCGACGAGGCCAAAAGGGCCACGCACACAATCCGGAAATTCACAGTCAGAAATACGCGGTAACAAAAAAAATGGGTTGAAATTTTGTGCCAACACGTTTTTCCACGTGCAGTGCGATGTTCACCGGTCGAGCAGTAACAGGAGTCTTTACAGCGGACATTATTTACGTCGAACAGGCTATGAAAGCTTTACGACCAGCCTAACGTAGTGGGCGCGGGCTGTAAAGGCTCCATATAATAAGCCTTGACCTCTTTTCTGCTTAAAAATGACAAAGAGGTGTTTTTAAAATGAGGACTCTACACAAGAGTCGGCAGATGGAAAATGCTGGTGGAAAAGATTTGAGGTCGTCTTGTCTCGATGCGCAGTCGACGAAGGCCTCGTCGAGGTAGACCTCGCTCCGGAGACTGCAGCGTCGACTGACAACTGTTTTTGCTTGGCCAGGGTGAAATGTCGTAAGGAATTGGACCGGATCGTCTTTCACTACCAGTTGTCGGTGGACCGGTCGACGCCGTCATTACCGCTATTGCTACTCGCGTTCACCAGGAAGGTGGCGGCCAGGGTCAACGCCTCAGGATGGCCGGTCTTAGTGCACTGCTGGTAAAGCACATACTGTACTGTGTCGGGATCATTCATTTCGCTTAAAGGCAAGGCCCGGTAGGGTTATGAACAATGTGGCCTTCAGACCTGACCTGCATAAGGTACAATGTGGAGACGCATGCGTGGTGCAGAAACTAAGTGAAGCATTCTTACTGCCATAAAATTTTGCTGATACTGTAGAATGTCTGACATAAAGAACTCTTAATATTAGCAATATTGCATGCTGGAGGTTGGCTCTAATGTAAGCAACACGATGGGCGAAAAGCTTCAATATAAGCAACAATGGCAACTTTCCAGCCAATCCGTGTCAATTGGGCGTGGCTTCTACTACAGATTATGCAATACCCTCTACACCTTGCAAGCTCTTTGCTTCTTGGGCCAGAAGATCAAGTTCGTGGTCCACAACGCGCTCGCCGGCAGAGAGTGCTTTTGCAACATGTTGCCAGAAGTCGTACACGGCACAATCGCAGCCACGTTTGCTCTTAGAAATTTTTTTCGTGGGCCTGACCCACCTTTGCAAGGTTTGCCAGACACATGTTAAATGTGTCTTAGGAGGTTATGAGAGAGCAAGAACGTGCATCACAGATTTGCATTCACACTTGACCACTTGAATGTTCCGGGTGCACCATTGTAGACATTTATTATACCAAATGTAACAACATATAATTTTGCCCTTACGTAAACGGCCTCGTTGTGCCATCAAAAAACATCATATAACGTCCGTGTAGTGGTCACACCGCAACCCTCTCGAGGGGGAACCAGGAAAAGATGCACCAATGAGTATCTTCTCCCTGCTCTGCAGCTCGGGCTCCGTCAGCGGCGGCGTCTTCATCGTACTGGATTCGATGCTCCGGATGCTCGAGTCAAGAGGAGAGGTTTGTCCTCTCGGGTTCCTCCGGTTCGTCCGGGCGCAGCGACGCGGACTCGTACGCGGTCCGGACGAGTACGCGCTCGTGCACGAGGCGCTGGCAGAGGCGGCGGAAGCGGAACTCAGCCAGACAAAACCCTCTGGGTTCGAGTCGAGCCTCATAAGACAACTGAACTCTGCGGTTTGGACGAGGCCACCGGGAGGCTTCGTTTTTCTTCCCGGGTTTCGCAGTCTGAGCGAGTTCATATTGACATCGCACCCCACGGATTCGGCAGGCGTGACCGACTTCTGGCGGATGGTCAGCGAGCACCGAGTCCAGCTCGTCGTCGTGCTCACTTCCATCGTGCAGCCGGTAACTTCTGAACGACATAAAATGCATGCAGCGGAAATTTGAGGCCTGTTTCTTTAACACCCCAATCGCATTTTGCAGGTGGGGCCAAAGATTTCATGTGAATCACCTAAAAACTTTATTCAAGTCTTGCCCTTCAAAATGTTACTATGATATAGTCTCAAAAATGTAGTCAGAGTCACAAAATTTCAGTCGTTAGAATTGTTGTAGAAGGCAACTGACAGGGGAAGCTGCAATCAGTTTTTTTCAATGACCAGTGTAGTTTTTGCGAAGTGTTATCGCATACATTGTACGTAGTAACCCTTGCTTTGGCGTATGTTCTTCATGCTTTGAATTAGTGACTCACAAGGCTGAAGTGTTGCCTTCTTAACCCACTCACGACGCTGTTGTAATTCCATCCACTTTAGAAAACAGGAGAAAAAGTTTGAAAGGTAGTTTACAGACCATTAATCTTAGTAATCTTGCCTGAGCAGGGGGTTTATTATGTGGCTGGGAAAGACTTTCTGGCTCAATTTCTCCCAGAAATTAGTGTCTGGCGGAAGGTTTAACATGCTTAAGGATGCAAGCGAGCTCTCATGTTGACGACCCAAAAATGGAGGCCCACTGACGTCGTCTAGCAGATCCTCCTCGACTTTCAGGAGTGGCATTTACTGTGCCACAGAGATCGGGTACAGTACGGGACACAACACGGATAATAGAGACGGAAACTGTCCACAATCCGTTGCAAAACTAGTACATATTTACTTCTTTTTATGGTGGTACTTGGAGTAGTCACCACTGCAACTTGAAATGACGGAGTTGTTGCGTGCCGATATCTGTATTCTCAAGCTGGGGTAGTAAAAGTGTCAGATCAGAATATACGTGACAACAAGAGGTTGTGTGCTCGGGTGCTGTGCTCTAGTAGCCGTGGATGCCTTGGTCCGATCCTCTTGTCTCCTGGAGTTCTGATTCCGTCTCGATCTCCTCTGTCCCTTTTATATCTCCTCGTGTGTATCACAACTCTCGGTGTCCTCCCACCGGATGGGGCTATCTTATTATTGGACGCAATAATCACAGTAGGTGGTGCATTACAGTAGGTGCACAGGATGTGCGAAATTGATAACTTGGGGACAATCGCAGTGCCCTTGGTGATTGCGAAGCGGATATGAGACGTTATTCTTTTTAGGGAGGATATACACATGATCATACGCTGGCCACAGGGCCACTGAGTCATTCTTACAACACTTGGTCATCCTTGTGTCAAGTTGTGCTTCGTTTCGCACCGCTTGAGGGATTACCTATGATTTCCACTGTAACGTACCGAGGGTGTGGCTAATTCATGAGATATGCAATGAATTCAGAGAAGGTCATATTAAGAGTGATTATTGTCTACTGTAATATGAGCTGAGCAGGTGAGAGAGCTAAGAGAGAATGTACAGAAGTGCAAGCTGGCATGTAGATACCGTATGTCTTATAGATACATGAAATATTATATGTACTGTAAAGTACAATACATTTCACCACTATATTTTTATGCACAAACTCACCCTGTGCAAAAAAGGGTTTGAAGACTTCTCCTGGCTTCGCACCCTCGAACAAAAGTTGCAGCAAGGTCTCAGTCACATCACCACACAGAGTACTCTTGACCACTTCTTCTCTGTAATTGCTGATGAATAAATATGTCTTTGGCCACTTTCCAGCTTTTTCTGTCTTCTCGACCATGTTTTCTATTAATACAGTTATTTGAGACATACGCTTATTGGAGACAAAACTCGCAGTCCCGAAGTGTCTCTACTAAACGTGTTCCACTGTATCTCTGATATTGCATAGGAAGAAATGTCAATTAAAGAGGTCAGCTGCTTCATGCAAAGGACACCTGCAGCTCTTAGAAAGAGCCTTTGCCCAAATCCCAGACAGATCTTTTGATGCAGCAGCCACTTTAAGGAACACTTCGTACACGTCGTGCAGCATGGTAGCAACCTCGATGCCGTATAAACAACCCGCTGGGAAATTTCTGGAAATTGCATCATTGCACTGTTGGACCAAAATCTGTAGATGGCGCATTTTGCATATTGAACAACGATGGCTGCGGCGCAACAAGTTAGCGTCTCAGAAGTATCTGCATTGAGGCTTGGCCACAGAACTTCTGCAGCTTTAGGATTTCTTTACAAACTATACTTTAGACCCTGAAATTTTTGTTGAGGTGTGAGTTTAGCAGACTACCGGTCAACAAGATGTGCTAAGCATTCTGGCATCAGCTGCTTTGACATAAAGTTACATAAGAACCTGTGATTCTGATCATGAGGAGCTAAAGTATGTAAGAAGTTACCTCTGATTATTTAACGTCTGCTTGAGCACGTCAGTTGTTGCTTAAAGAATCAGACATGACATGAAACAAAAGGATAAGAGTTTTCTACAGATTTTGGTCCTACTGCGACGGTTTCACGATATCATTCACAGGGAAGAACCACCGGAAGTTGAGAGTGACATTAGTCGCATTGGCGAAGTGGAAGTGATAGCCTTTTTGGCCATCCTCCTTGGTGTTGGTGTTCTCCACTTCACTGTTGGACGCCATGACCAAGGTCTCCAGGCATGAGAGGACGGCAACAAGAATGAGGTCAAGAGAATGCGGCAGAGTCGCTTTAAAGGGAAGGGACCAGGTTTATCAACCAGGTGCTGCTCTCGCTCAAGGGCGGCTCTTCCGTATTCCCGAACTGGGCCTTGGACGTCAGCTCTCCTGCGAGGGCTGTTCTTGAATGCGGCCGTACGGTTGTAGTTTCATGGTGCTCGCCAGAAGACGAGCAGTAAACTAAAGTCGATGAAGTCAAATAATAGAACTTCTCCCTCTTGGGACGGGTGTTTCACGAAACATGAATGTGACAACTTTCTAGGCTTCTCCTGGACTCGTCCCTTTGCCCTCCTTGTCGTGTGTATCTCTGGGAACAGGTGAATGTTGTTGTTTTTAAGAGGGTAACAAATTGACGGCTTCATATTTCTGTCAGCCAGTGTCAAATCTTATGATATGATCCTTGACAAGGACTCCTCTTAATGATTGGACTTAGTCCCAATGCTTAGTAGTGGGATCCTGTCCTTATTAGTACTTGGTCTCCTATGTGTTGGGGAGGTAGCTCATTGTACCCCACGTATTCTTCTGCTTCCTTCTTCTTGTTTGTTATGTCGCTCGTGTCCTTTGACTGGTGAAATTGGTTTGCATGCTGTTTTTTAGGCAGGCAGTTCTTCTTTCAACCGTCTTCCCAAGAAAAGTTGTGTCAGTGAATATCCACTTGTTGGGAGTGTCATGCCATTCTGAAAGGTTTTAGAACCTTTTTTTCAGTCATCCGGATTTAAGCAACAGCTACATTATGGATATTACCGCAGCTTCTGCTTTCCCATTAGTTATGTTGCAGTGTTTCTGGAGTTCACTGCGGAGTTGTGGCCTCCGCACATCAAATGCTCTTTGAATAATTGCGCTCGAGGAACCATTTGTTAAGTTTTCCGGTAATTGCAATGGTGCATACAGTTTGCAGAGCACAGGGATAGATATCCCAGGACAGATACATCAGATTCGAATCAGGACGTCCTGAACCCACCGGTTGGTGAGCCCAAAATGGACCCGGACACAGGAATGGGGGCCTAAAATCTGCTCCTTGTCACGCTGATTCAGAGTATGGTCCACAATGAGTCATGTACAGCAGCAGAGTTTTCTACCTTTGACTGCAGTGTAACCAAATGAGTGGTCCTAAGGCAACAGTTCATACCACTTCAGTTTATAGGAGCTTCTTACCTTTCCATGGAGGTGTCAACCAATTCTGTAGCTTAACCCAATAAAATGTTATAGTTGAAAAAAAAGAAGTGTGCACTTCACTCGCTACTTTATACAGTTTGTTATGAAATCCAGGCCCAAAAAACTTTCCAAAAAAAGTATCTTTGTGTACTAGCCGAAGATACAGACATGAAGACCGTATATGACTATGAATACAACTTAAACAATTATTGTCGACATGCGCGTTCTGTGCGTAAAGTCAACTTCTTGACTCTGCTTTCAGAACTTCGTGTTCTGGCCGAGTCCCCAACAGGATTTGATCGTCCTGAATTGCTCGTCCGGGGCGAACCGTGTCAGGTTGGTGGACGAGGCCGAGATGGGGCTGTTCCAGGTGAAGACTCTCACGGTGGCCGATTTGAAAGTCACGCTGTTGTTCAGCTCTGGTTGGCCGCCAAAGGACCAAAGGGGAATCTCAGAGTTGCTAAAGACGGCGGCCGCGCTCGGAAAGAGGACCTCGGCCTTAGCCACCGCTGCCGTCGTTGACGCTTCCGGCGGTGCCGACGGCGGCGCCGCCTTCTGCGCCTTGGCCACGTTGGCAGCGCAGATTGCCCACGAGAGAAGTGCAGACATCTACACGGTAAGGGGGAAAAAAAAGCATCGTGCGACACTCACCCATGCAGAAAAGTGAAGAGCGCTACTTTTGACTCCACCCTGTATAAACGTACATCCTCTCTCCCATTTTAGTACGTGAAGCTGATCCACGCCCGCCTGCCCGGCGTGTGGCGTGACCCAAGCGACCTCCTCTTCTTGTACAAGAGCCTCGAATCGTATGCAGCCACTGAGACTCAGTCCGTGGAGGAACTCAACGAATTTTAACCAATATTTTTCCTCAACAACATGATAAAACCTCGCATCTTGGCTCAAGAAACAGGCGAGAAGTTGAAAATGAGGAGCACTTATTCTCTAAGACCTGCTTGGGATCACAAGGGGTCAGCGTGGTCTCGACCCGATCACTGGCAGAGACGGACCTTGCCAACAGGTGCAAGCTTGACGACTTGAGGACGGGCAACAAGTTGGCGGTCCTGTCAGCCCTCATGAGTTGGGGCGCGGGACGACACGTATGATCTGCTAAACTTTGGCTATTGGGGGCGGATTTTAACCGACAGAGCTCCCATATATTCAATTGCGCTCTAACTTTGGGTGGGAAAACCTGTGATATGCCTCTACCTCCTGTAAAAAATCTGGTCAGGATTGGTCTATAGTCAGTGCGCTTTTGTCTAGAAAGTACAGCAAAACAGCTGATTTTGGAGGCGACCAGCGAAAAACTTGGCCAAGTCCTGGAATTTGTCCATCAGTTTAATACACGAAAAAAAAGTACAAGATGTTGAATTGGGCAACCTAATCAAAAGTGTATTGTTGTCATGCGTGGGTTTCAATTTCTAGGCGAAATCAACAACTCCAACTTTTAAATATTCCTCATTTAGGAAGAACTGCGAAAAATTTCCGTAATTTTCTCTCCAAGTTATACCGGTACGTAGATTATTACCAAATCATATGACGATGACTTGTGAGCGATCGTGGTCTTTTGTTACGTGGATGTTACGCATATTTTTTTGCAATCGAAAGAGAGAATCTGAAGTCCGATGGCCAAAAGTGCAAGTCATGTTTCTGTTTTGTTCCTTGTTATTAATGGCTGACCAATTTAGAGCAATTATGGGGATCATCGTGACTGTGGATAACTCTCATGATCCTCGGAAGAATCCTGTAAACAAGAGCGTCAGTTTCTTGTCATGACAATTCCCACTTGCTATGTGATTCCGGCATAACAAATCAGATGAATAAAGGTGTGTGTGACTAGCACTATATTAATGAAAGACTGGCGAGACGGAGCTGACAGTAGCAATCGTTTATTCGGGGCTCATGGGCCGAAGGAGTAGGATGGGTCAAGATGCGTCTGGAGAGCGTTGCCAGCTTAACCCCGTTTGCATCACGTTCGGCGATTTTTCCTTGTCTCTTCCCCACCGGAAATCCAGACCTTGATCTTGAGGGAGCAGAATCATTTTTGCAGGAAGAAGCGTAATTTTCAAGATATGCAGACTCAGGGCCCGCGGGATACGGTTTCCGCACACATTTGCACTGATAATGTGCGATGACATAATCCAATGAGGTTGTGTAACCGTCACCATGGCTGCTGTCAAGGCACAATTTCGTACAATCATTGCCCACGATCATCCGACACGACTGATGGCGGATGACATGCGACAAACAGGACACCAGGGAGGGGTGCAAAGTCGGAGCAATGCTGTTGTACTATTACTTTTTAATGCACTCAAAGTTTAGGTCCAGACTAATAACAAAAGTTCTCTGCTGTTAATTCATTCATTCATCAGCATTTCTTGTCGTTCATGACAACACTGCAAAAATGTTCAACGTGGGCAAATCTTTCTTTTTTGTTAACCTTCGTGTAATTACAATGAGCAGCAGCGCGGAACTTATCATAGCTACAGCTCAGCCGAAACAACTGACGAATCATAACAGGAATATTCAGCGACTTCTTAAAATTTCAGAACTGCCACCATACTGAGAATGGTCCTGAAACTAACTTTAGAGGTCACCGTAGTTAAAGCCACAGTTCTGGGCTCCAATGAAACTCCTCACCTGTCGTGTTGGGTTATTTTCCAAAAATATTGTCACCAAAAATTCAAGAAAGTAATATTTGGTTGGCTAAAAATTGACAAAAAATTGTCTGGACCTAAACCTTTCTGAAATTTTAAGAAGTCGCTGAATATTCCTGTTATGATTCGTCAGTTGTTTGCGCTGCTGCTCTTTGTAATTACAGGAAGGTTTACATTAGCACAATTTTGGCACCGTGTACAGTACATACGTCTGACTGAATGTACAGGACATACTAGAACTGTAATGAGGATCTCGTTGGAGCAGGTGCTCTAGTGTTCACTGCAAGTGTGTGAATGTAAGTGCACCCGCAAGTCTGGATATCTCTGACTTATTTTGAACACCTGCTGTTCCGCTAGATGCCGGCAAACCACCTAGCAACCAACAATGATACAGTCCCTCTCTAGGCTTTGATCAGGCAACGCATATCAACATTGGCGAATCAATTTCAACCAGTGATATCTAGAGAGTATCTAGGGTATAGATCAGGCAGTCAACAGCTGACGTAAATCCGAAAGCAGTTGTCGAGCGTTGGATAACAAAGGAACAGTAGGAAATCAATTTCATCATGTACATCAATCTGTATATATATGTCGGCGGGATTCAGTGAAATGCGGCATTACGCGAAGTGCCGGGTCGAATCTAGGTATTATGCAAAGTTCCGGTGAAACTCAGGGACTCTGGGTTATCCCTAGTATGGTCCTGAGTTGTGACATCTGCTGTTACACATGACACCATGACGACGACAGGAACATCTCTTTGTTTTGGACTTGCTGATGGAGGAGCAGCCACAACGCGTAAACCCTTGGCCCCCTGTAATAGACTCTAACCCAACCTACTGATCAGTTAAGTGCTTCCGAAACAAGGAAGGGAAACAGACAGACAGGATAAAGACAGCACTGCCGGAAAAACTCGGACTCCACATAGTGCCTTGGGAATGAGAGAAATCGCCGTCACTCTGCAGAATCACTTGGGACTCTGCATATTCCCTGCAACTCGACCCGGCACTTCGCGTAATGCCGTATTTCACTGAATCGCGCCGACACATAAAAAAGGACAGGCAATGACGATGGGTGTTGAATGACTGCTTCTTCATTTTATTTAAAAACCTCGTTTCTGTCGTTTTCTGTCCAACGCTAGACAGTATATTAAATTACTACATGGGAGTGCAGGTCAACTGTTCAAAAAAGAAGGTGCGGCAGGATGCGGGGGAAGGCCGAATTGGCAGAGAAGCTCATCTATTACCCTAGATACTCTCTATATCCCTGATTTCTACTCTTTGGCATTTACCCTCTCTTCGGACCAATATCCAAAGATGAGCAAGAGCTTCTGCTTCCTCTCTCTGCTCACTCTTGCCTGGTTGGCCTGCTCTACCTCTGCCAGTACCGGCAGTGAGTTCCAACTCGGCACGTTCATCGTGACCCAGGAGGCCCTGTCCGAGGCCCCTCAGAGATATGTCAGCTTCTTGGACAAACTTGCAGAGAGGCTGACGAAGGTGCGTCTGCCTCCTCAGATTGACTACGGCTGCGTCAGCGAACATTTGGTCTATCCAACAGGTCCGACAATGTTGATCTACAGTAGGGGTTTCCTTATGACTGGAACATTGGGGTTTCTTTTACTTAACCTAACCGAGTCTAGCCTTGCCTAACCAATTCAAACTAAACTTGGTTTGGTTTGGTTGGGACACCATGGTGTCCCGTTTGTCTGATTGTCATTGCTTTCTTGTCTCAAATGTGGGCCACCTGACGTATACGCTATACATCATGCTTTGATGTAGGTCAAAAAGGGGTGGGTTTTGGATTTTATCTTATTCACCTGGGGTTTGTTACCCAAGGTCAAATGACAGAGATAAAGAAATCTGGGAATTGCAAACTTTATCTGCAAGCCTCAAAATACTGTTGGGCAAAGCTATATTCCTTTGCTTTAGCTACAACATGTTCAAATTACACACTTACAAATTTTACATATCCCCGTGTAATTCCAATTTTTGACCTCGACTAGTATCATCACAGTCATTCGCCGTCATCATTTATAAGAGCTTGATATCACCTCCTACGCTGCACTGAAACAAGTTGAGGTGCAATTTTGATTTGGAACATGAAGATGTGATCCTGAAACACAATTTTGAGTGCAGAGGTTCATTGTCAGGGCTGCCCATTTTGGTGCTAGAGTGCTCAAAAGGATGCCACCTGGAGAGGCGGGCATGCTGAAGAGGATTGAAATTTGGCTTTTTGAGGGACTAAAACTTCATGAAATTGCCTGCAATTTTCACTGGGCGATCCTGGTCCCCCATATCCCTGGCGTCAAAAACCCCGTCTTCAGGGTGTGGGGTAACCAGGTTCCGTGAAGCTACAAAAAGAGAGCGACAAGGGGACATTTGGACAGAGACAAAACGCATTGACGTTGACGATCTGGACGAGTTTCGAGCAACGTTCAGTTGTTCACTGCTTGTTCAGTCATTCTCGACAGCAACTAAGGACGACTATTTCGTCAACGACGCTCGCGACTCATTTGCAAGGTCCAGAACAACGTTCCGGACATCGATCAGGACAACGATCCTGATGACAATGCTCACGGCTTCTCTGCAAGACTCAGAACAACTATCCGGCCAATGACATCCTCAAAAAAACAATTTTCACTCCTCATTAATTGTCGGGAGAGAAGTAAGACTTCGCTGCCTCTACTGATCTCTGCTCTTTTATTGCATGAATTGAATAACAGTGAAATCGAGACTCGTCCACACTCGGAGCAACTGTCGAGTCGTCCATACATGAGTTGCATCTCCGGACTGTCGATGTCGAGACTCGTGGAGACGGTTGAGATCAAGACTCGGCCACTTTTGTAGCGACTGTCGAGCTCAAGACTCGTCCAGATTGTCGACGTCCATGCATCATATTTGCATGTCTCGCTCTCTTTAAGTGACTTCACAGATCTTTGGCAGCGGTCACAAGTAGCTTGGAAGCGGGATCCCCTGTGCAAGGTTTTTGTACCACAAGAGGTGCATATTCCCTTTGTCGGGTCCAAAGAGAACAAGAGGGATGCTCATTTTTTGGCTAGTTAAAAAATGAAAATTTGGGGATTTGACTGAGCGCATCTTCACTTTGTTACCTAATATCATACGGTGAAGATGTAGCCAAATAGTTTTCAGACCCCCCTCCACGGCAAGGAGGTTTTACTACATAAGCTCAGTACATGTAACAAGGTGCTCAGATTTTGAAGGCCTTGGGGCAAAGCTGCAAGCACTTTGTTTTTAGTTTCATTTGACTACAGAGCTTCAGTTTAGCATCTAGAAAGTAACTAAGCAGGTTCACATCAAATTTGTAATGGTGACATTACTTTGAAGGCAGAAACGGGACCCAAAAAGTCATTAGTATTCATTCCATTTGACTAGACGGTCTTCATGTGAATTCTGGCAACAAATCCCGGACGCCGCAACAGATCAAAAAAATTAACCTAGCCTGCTCTCTATGACTACTGAACAGTTTTACCCTGGAAAATAGAAGTCCTCCCTACTTTTCTCCCCACTGGGTAAAACCTCGGAGGTTTTGTGAAGAGGGGTAAAAAAATCCCTGCACAGGGTTTCTACCCCGTTTCCAAGCTTTGTGTGGTCGCAGCCTTAGTAACCTCTCACCCTAAGCACGGTTTTTTGTGTACTTGCACGCAGTGTCGGAGGGCCCAGGGACTGAAGCCTGGAAATGGAATGGGGGCCAGCATTGCCCAATGAAACTACCAGCATTGGACCACTACTCAATATTGCGCCCAAGTATCGTATCTACATGTTCCACATTAAAATTCCACCACAACACATTTCAAGACAGCGTATGAAGTGATAACTTAGGGGAAGGACTGTACAATGCAAACCCTGTTAAGAAGCTCTTCACTACTCAGTCCCGTTCAAAATATTGGAAGAAAATGTTTTATCCGCGCTGTAACCGTAGAAACATCAGTATCTCCTTGACAAAAAATTGGCAATGCAAAATACTTCTCGGAAAAATGATTGCTCCATGGATGGGGCTGCCTATTCTGATGAGGTGCCATGCACACTTTTATTGTTTAATAATGCCAATGGCCCAGTACCATATGTGACTATGGAGAGCTTGCTGAATTCACGATACTTCTTTTGTTTTAGGTAGGAATACGGTACAAATTGTGAAAGACTCAGTGGTGATCCGCCTGAAAGATAACAAGATTGCTGAGTTGTCCGCCAGGGCATATGTTAAGACAACTGCGTGGACAAATGTTTGGAGGGGAAGAAGGGTCATCGTCTGCATCAGGATACGTGTGTGTCGTAACTCACTGGTCACCTACAGTGCTCACTTAAACTTGCGCATGACCTTTGCAGTCATCTGGAACCCAACACTACACCTGCTTTCTGTCAACATCAAAACTAAAGGCACTTCCTTCTCACATGTGTCTGCTACTGGCTGCAGGGGTCATTGGTCCTATCGATGGTTTATTGATGTGCAGAGGATTATGTCGGACGAAGTGGCTAAAGGACTTGAACGTGAGGTTGCAGCATTTAATCTGATTAAACAAGCACCAGAATGGTTCCATCCTCATCCCAAATACACCGATCTAACTGTGCGCTATACCATTGACAACTTGATCTGGTCGCCAAGCTATGTTGTCTTCTCAGCAAGAGGAAGCATAACTGCATTGGTTGGAGGCAACAATGTAACCTTCGCACCAAGAAACCAAATTGACAAAATTGATGTGATCGACAGTGATGGATTTGGTATTAGCAGCAAGCTAAAGTCTGATCGCGAAGTTCCCATGAATGGGTGGAGGCCCAGAAGCTATTCGGATCAGAACACCTACCTATTGCAAGGCATGAGGTTTTCTGCTGATTTTCTTCACAGTGTGATGTGGTATGCAGGCTTGAAAAACCTCACTGAATACCATGCAAATGCATCAGTGCTTGATTCCAATATTGATATCACTGTCTCCTATGCACCACCACTTATCAAAGTTCAGCAAGATGATATCCTGAGTGTCAGCTTTGAGCATGGACTTCTCTTGGCCACCTGTAAGCCCAAGAATGCATCATCCAGTATCAACCCAGCTGTCCTCTTCAAGGCCGAGTTCTTTAACCTTCCGGGCAGTGGCAAGATCCACTTGGTACATACATCTCATCACACTGGCATCCAAATAAGCATTGATAGCTTCGACCTGGATCAGATAAAGACAAAGCCACTTGAGCCAAAGATTCCACTGCCCCAGTTCATCCAGGATGAGCTCATGAAGAAAGCAATCACTCAGATAAGACCAGTCATTAACGGCTATCTAGAGAAAAAAATACTCTACTTACCTGCAAATCTGAGACCATTCACTGCATCACCAGAGCACAAGCTGTGGACAACAGGAGGTGGGAATGGGTTTGTAGAAGTCAGCAGCTTCTGCACTTGCGGGAAAAGCATCAGGAGTGACTTCGATGCTTGTCACACAAGGTCACAAATCTGTGCCAATCACAAGGATGTCACCACCACCACCACCACAACTACCACTACTACCACCAAAATTCCCATGATCAAGAGCCTCAGTGATGAAAAGATCTCAACTCATTTCACTGCTGATGAAATGATGAAACTTACCAAGAACTTGACTGGCAGTGGCTTCTACTTCATATTCTATGACGATTCCACCAGTTGTAGGCTGGACGGAATTGGCTCCAAAGCTAAGATATATTGGCTACTGAAGACACCCTTCTGCACTCCTCTCTTTGCGAGTGAAACACTACTTGAAGAATACTATTACATCAGTGATGAAAACAGCTTGAGATTTGGTTGCATCGACAAGAGTTGCGAGAATTGTACGTTCAACAGCCTCAAACTCCCAAGAGGAGGTGAAACAACTGGATGCGAGGTAGCATCATTTGGAGAGTCATACAAATCTGACCACCCAAACGTCCAGCATTGGCCAACACGAAGTTTAAGCACAGTTGCCAATGTGTTCTTCAGAACACCTTGCAAGTTTCCCCTTACAAATGCCATCCCCCAACTGATGTCTGAGCACATAAATTTGGGTTACTACAATGAAGCCTGCATGAACACAACAGGTCACAACTTTCAGATGTTGAAGTTGACTGGGGAGAACCAAGTTTTGGCTGCCAACTGGGACTGTGTTGCTGGCTGCGCCAATTGTTCATTCAGTATCGAAAGCAAAGCTAAGAACTATTGCTTCATGCACAAAGACTTTTTTTCAATACTTTTCTCAGACTCTGTTAAGACAGAAGCAGAGAACGAGGGTGGTTCTCAACTTGCTTTGTATGCTATTGCTTCAAACTCAGTGTGGGTGGCGCTATTGGCCATTTTTCTGGTATGGAGAAAATTTAGGTCATCACTTCCTGGGTACTTTGCTACATTAAAAACTCTCTTTGTCTCTCTCCTTGCACAGGTACTAGTCTGCTTTCAAAGGTTCTTGGCCATTTTGATAAATTTCATCTCCCAACATGTTGGAAATCGCTTTGCCAGCTGGAAGGAATGCAACACGCAAGACATTCTAGATGATGTCACACAAAATGTGCTTATCTTGGTGAATGGAATTTTCGCCATTGTATTTGGCTTACAGTGGCATAGAGAAAACAACCCCCTGTTGATTGTCCACAATAAGATCCACTCAGGGTTTACAGTGTCTACTGGCACTGACATCTTTGACACCTCTGCCTTCATCAGCTTCACGGCTTACATCAACTCATCCATGTTGAATGTAAGTTCTGTTAATGCTGCTCTTTCCTTTACTGTCGTCTTCATTTGGTGCTGCACTGTTTCTGGTTCCAGGTCTGGTTGGGCAAGAGTCCGACTAGTCTCTTCAATCTTGCTTTTGACTGGTGTCTTTGTAGTCTTTGCTGCTAGCATCTTCAGTGCATCATTCAATAAGCTTGTCGTACTTCAGGATGGTCATAACCACAACAGTACTGGAGCTGATGCTAATTCGTTTGTCCACAGATATCCCACTGCAAAGAAGGTAGTCTCTGTGATGCTTGAAGTGTCCCTGGAGGGCACATCATTCCTTTTGATCTCATTTACCATGGTCATTTTGTGTCATGGAATTGGCGCTGGGCTCTACTGTGGGATGGAACTCTTTCACATTCTTCACCAACACAAATGTCACAGCAACCTGAAAGTCATCACTATACTTCCTGTCATCCTTTCAGTCATTCAGCCATTCCTTTCTCTCCACCCTGTTATTGTCTGGAGTCAAGACTCGCAACACAATTCGTTGTTCCTCCTGCTCATCGTCATGATTTGGTTCCTCCCATGGACCATACACACGTTAGGTAGGATCGTCCGAAAAGTGCGCGAGGTTATTGTGGATCAACTGAACTGTCACTTTAGAAACAGAGGGAGGGATACAGGGGATAGTGGAAATGTAAAGATGAACTTTGATCTGTGCCTGCACTTCATGCAGCTACTTCTCTTCTTGGGTTTGTTCATCCTGATCACAGGTTACATCATTCATATGGACTTCAATGAAGACAGGAGTAACTTGCAGAACTTCATTGTGTCAGCTATCACATCAGTCTTCTTCTGGATGGCGTCTGTCTCCTATCTCATCCTCTCCATTCTTTCGATAGACCGTGTAAAAGGGGAACATGAAGTGATAGAGAACACCATCCAAAAGATCAACTGCGGAGTTGTGACCCCTGAAGGTGTCGGTACTTTAAGCATGGATGGAAGAAGTGTTGAGGAGGAGACACTTTCACGTGACATTCAGGGGGAGGTTGATGACAGTGGTGAAATGGAAATGTCTGATTTACCATGTACTAGTGTTCAGGAACAAATTCGGCAATGGGAACAGAAGCATTCAGAGACCACAGAGCTACTAAAACCTAAACCTGAACGCGCAGAGGTTGCCATCCAAACCCACATTTATTACGATAGGTTTTTCATTGTGAGGATGCTTAAAGACAGCAAGGTCAACAATTGTTTTGCTAAAGTGACGACCTGTCTGCTTGAGGGTCATGAGTACAGAGACCCTGTGACTTACGGTTGGCGAATTAGGTTCCGCCGCTTGTTCCTTGTCATAGGTGTCACCCTCTATTCATACTTGACTGTTCGCACAGTTGTGTCAACACAAACCTATTCTTCCAAGGAGGAGATTCAAAGTTTGTTGCAACATACAAATACTGATCTTGCCTGGCCGGAGAGTGGATCTGTGCTGGATGATGTTTTTGACCTGTACAACTCAATGGAACGTATCAAGTCCTATGTCATGATTGTCTCCAGTCTCCTATTCTGGGCTTCGCTTACCTCTGACTTGGTTTGCCATTTCACACGGGATGCCACTCATGCTGCTCGTCTCTTCACAGCTAGCAGAGTGACTAACATTCTGGGAAGCTTTTTTGTGTTTGGAGGCATTGTTGTCACACGCCTCCCCGACTATGTGGAGGCCAGTCGTTTGGATGAAATCTGTCCCTATTGTGGCAAGGACTTCAATAGAATGATACACCAGGTTGCTGAACTCTCTATTGGACTCATCTTTGCTACTGTGTTCACTTATCGACTGATCCCTCTCCTAATCACCATTGTGCCCACGATGGTGCGGGCCTCTGTGCTCATTCTCATCCACCAATCACTACCGACGAAGAAAGATGACAAAACCAGTTTGCAGAAGGCTGTGTTGCGACAGGTCATGTACATCTCTAGTGTCATGACCTTTCCAATAACATTCATATCCATGGCCATGGTGCAACAGTATCAGCGAAATTGGTACATCACCTTAAATATCTTTGTCTTCTGGTGGCTTCCCCCACTTGTGATTGTTGGTGGGTCGTTTATCATAAAAAAACTGAGACGTTACCCTGCACTGATCTATGTGTATTACTGTTACAACTTTTGTTACTTTGCGAGTCTACTGTCTTTGGTTTTTAGTACAATGTCACTGAAAAAGGTGGTCAGCTTTCTGGAAGAAAGGATACAAGACCCCACTTTTTGGGCAGGATCAATTGGCCAAGTGTTTCTGTGCAATGTTGTGATATCAGATATGCTTTATATGGCAATCTTTTAGAGATTTGCTCAATCTTTTCATTACTGCTTAGACTTGTGCAATTTAACTTGAAGTTCTCAATTGATGTTAATTCACATGGGCAGGAAGTTAGGTGACCTCATATTTGACCTTTCCCTATCATATCTTGATGGCCTTGTTAGATGGAGGTCTATTTCCAGTTGAGTTGATCTGTTTGTCTTTCACCTACACGCAAAAATAACCATTGCAGAATATATATACGCCTACTGAAAATATATCTGAACTCTTCCAGTACCTCTTGAAGTTCATTTTGCTAGAGACCAATTAGATACTCATGAACTTGGGGGAACTCTCCAGTTACAAGGCAGATGATGACACATCAAGTCATTGAAGGCTTAGGTAGCCCAACCTAACCTGACCAAACTAAACCCGGTAATCATCAGGTCCCACTTCCAATTGCAGGTTCTACGTATGAACTATATTTTAAAGTACAGTATAAATATAAAGCGTGAGGGTTGTGCGTCCCTCTGTCTGAATGTTGGAGACTGGCGCTCTAGCCACTGCACCGATCGTCGCCAAACTTGGTCAGTAGACTGTTGACTTCGCGAGGCACGTGGAGGACGGTTGCTGGAGCAACTCCACTGGCGATCATAGACGCATGGATGGCAAGTTCGGAGAGGACCGATCCAGAGGAGGGAGGCAATGACACACAGACATATAACACGGACACACTTGCGAACACAGCACTTATATTTTTGCCACTCTTACCAACCGGCAAAGCGAATAGCGCGAGAAAGCCAATGCATACAAATATTAGTGCTGTCACGGGTCCGATCGAAAGTTCCTCTGGATGGAGTCTACCTCAATGTGATTCTGCTAGACCTGACTGCAATTTTGACAATTGGAGTTTTTAAGGAAAATCAAAGATCAATTTTTGACTAATAATGCCTGACTTATGCAGCAGTCAACGGGTAAAAGTATGTCGCCTAGCCAGTTATGATCTATCGACTGTTCTCGATCTTTATTTCTAACATCATAATTTGCTATGTGACAGAGCAGTGTCAGCTTCTTCCGCAGGGGTACTTGTTTCTTTCTCATATATGGCCAACGTTTCATCACAGCGAAGTTTTTCAGAAGATGCTCGGACATTTTGCCCACTCCTGCTTCTCCTTTGCGTCCCAGTACCTGCCCTGGTAGACGAAGGTAAACTTCCCGCCGTTCTCAAGGTCGGGCTCACGCGAAAACCACGTGGGCGCGTACGGTTCCAAGTGCTTGCCCTCTTGCGCAGCCTGGAACAAATAGCTTAAAGTGGAACAAGAGCAGAATGTGTTCAAAGACGTTGGTCACTTTTGATATCATCATCACATTTCGTGGATTTGTCCAAATAGGTCATTCCCGGACCCATTCATATTGAGCCTGACCGAGGCATCCCCCTCGCCTGGGGTGGAAAACCCCATATTACGTTGTACTACTTCGCTTAACAGTCAGCAATTGGGCTCTTCTAAATGCTGCTCAAGACCCATTTGCGGCTGGGACTCGTTGAGGCGAGGGGGGAGGTTATTTTAGCTCCTCCCAACGGGATCTTTCACAGCTCAAAAGAACGGATAACTACATGCTCATTGTTGACAGCAAGGGGTGAAGTCTCCCTTCTGCATCGTTCCCAGGGGAGGGACCCCTAGAGACACTTGAACAAACTTTACTCGATTTGCAGTGGGGTTGTTGTAACACATGAAAATGTTTGCCTTGTTTGCGAGCTCCTCCCTGACCCTCCTTGCCGCCCTCTGCTTTTCCTCGAGCCGGACCTTTTCCTGGTTGGCCTCATCCCAACGGCCGTTCTCCATCAGACGCTGATCCGGACGTAACCTGCAAAAGTCACTCGGTCTCATAAAGTCACATCCCGCTAAAGTCTTGGAAAATGCAAAATGGACCATTACTGCGAGTAAAATTTGGGCAGTCCAATGCATTCGAAATGAACTTGGCGTAGTATCCTGCCTAAGAGTGACTATGACAGAAAGGCAGGAATCTGTGGGAACGCAGGGCCCTGCTAGTGCCAAGGAGAACGTGCGCAGCTTTTGGGTTTCGCGTTGGTTTTTCTGCGACTCGCATGATACAAAAAGACACGTAATAGCGACTGCAAAGGAGTCAAGTAGGTCTTTCACCTGCTATCGGTGGGAGCAATGCCTTCCTCGGGTTCGTTCATCTCGCATGCAAACCTCGTGAGAAAGTAGTAGTTATCGGCCCCGGTGTCCAGCGGATTTACCTTCCACAGTACCCTGAAGAGATTAGGTCCAACGTCACAAAATTAAAATCACTTGTTTTCTCCAGATTTTATACCTCGTGGTGTCTCTTCCAATCTCCAACGTGCTTTTCCCCCTGACGACGGACTCACGGATTACCTTGGACGCCTCGAACTTGGAGTCCCAAGTTCCGTTCAGTACCCACTCCACCTTCTCGTGCTCGTTCACCACTGAACCCGTAACCTACGATCAAACAGGTCTTCGTACAGTTTGAGTCAAAAAATATTCTACGGTGACAATAGAAAAGAAGGCTCTTTGGTGCAAGAAGTCCCTCTTTGGAACAGCATACTCTGCCTTACCTTCTTTGCCGTGCCTCCAAAATACGAGTACGGCTCAAACTTCATGTGGCACTTGATGTTCTTGGCGTGGTTGATGACGGTCATCTCCCCGTGCTGGTCGATCCACAGCTTTCCGATCACGATGTTGTGCACGACTGTCTTGACTTTTCTCCAAGTGTAGTGATTGCCGGACTTTGTGAACACGAGGTGCGCAATCCCCAGGGGTTCGACCTCGAGGTATTTTCCCTTGAACTTTGATCTCATGCTGAATTCCTGCCAGCATTTCCAGGATCCGTCCGCGGACTCACAGAATTGTGCCAGCATCGGAGGATGGTGAGAAACCTGCTCGCTGATCACCCTGAGAAAAGGAAAACCCTGAAGACGTGAAGCCAAAAAAGAACAAGAGAAGAAAAGACAAGTTGGTGCTACGGGAATCTCTTGCTGATAAGAACGTTAGTATACTACTAGTGGTACAACTGTTGTAGAGGATGGAGGTAGATCGCCAATGAAAAGCTAGACATTACGTCGCTCCGTCCCAGGGTCCACAGTCAGACGCCAACTGGGACATTTTCAGAGCTGAAACGATTCCACCTAGAAGTGGAGGGTTCAAAACAGTGATCAACCGGGGACCACACACTTATGGGTGCTGCTATTGAACGGGCCGAAGACGACACCATCATGCTGTTATTGGGCACTGTCGCAGCACTATATGGTGCTTCTTCAAGGGTATTCAATCAGGTAAACTCCTTCTCTGAGCACAAGACACTAAACCAATATTGGCAAGTAATGAAACAAAAACATGCCAGCAACTTCCCAGGGTCTGCGTCACACTAAACGAGTGGAGGAAATGTTTTTATGCTCACTTGAAGCCCAGATCTTCCGTACGATCGAACTCATATGTTTCGCCTAGCAATGGGTTGAAGGGTTTGCTGCTCCTGATGGCCGTCGTGCTGTACGAGGACACCGTAAACGCCGCCACGTAAGCCATCTATAGGAAGAAGGATTATGAAATCAGCAATCTCATGTAGCACGTACATAAGGAGGGACCGTGTCTAATGCATTTCTCATCCTTTCCAATACACCATAGCAACTTGGCATGTTGGTAGCAAGGGGTCGGAAAACTGTTATTGAGATGAGAAGACTATCACCCTCCCTCCCTTGCGGTGATAATGAGAGGAAGCCTCAACCACCCAACAATATGATTAAGTCAAACTTGGTCCTTATGTGGAAGGGTTACCCTATACAGTTTTTTCTTAAAGAAGCGCTTTTGGCACCCCTGAAAGGTGGAAGACCCCTTAACGGCAGACTAATAGGAATTATCCATGTCTGTTTCTACTTATGATGCAAGTGCTATTTGTTACCTGCTCGCAGTCGTCCTCGACGGTTGCGGCTGCGTGCAGGATTTCGCTGTACTCGAAGTCCTCAGTGAGCCGCTGAAGCATCGACAGCGGTTCCGAAAAGTTCACAGGCACCGGGATCTTAGTCAGATCCTTCCCTATCGAATTCTTAACGATGCTCCAAAGGCTGATCGAAATATTGGGCCTAGAGGGGCAATATAAAAGTTAGCATTCGCACAACTCGAATCCTCAGTAAAGAGTAACGATAGTCATTTGATATTTTCTCAAATCGAGCCTCAAATCAGCCTTGGGACCTGTCATGATCAAAGCGACTCCTTCATACTTCTGAAAAAACGAGGAGGACGTGCAGTCCTCCAAAACCTAGGCAATTCGCTAATGCTGCTCTGAGCTGGAATCAAATCTAGGCAAGAAATATTTCGGTGAGTTCTCTGAATCTCCAGCGTTGTAACTTATGAGAGAAGAACCAGAACAAAACCAAAATCACCAATGTCAAAAAAGAACTTACCTGTCCGGAACTCTCCTCCTCCTCTGCCTGGCCGTGAGCGATTTCTTGTTCTTCCTCTCCTGCTTGATCTCCTCCGCCTCGCGGTCCTCGGAGTTCTCGACTTTGTTGCTTTTTTTCACAATCTGATCAAAAAGAAATGTGAGGTACAAAACCTAAAATATTTAAGAATCTTGGCCCACCTGAATTTGATTTCCGTGGGAAGATTCCTCCTCGTCGCTGTTTTCGTCCTCCTTGGAGTCCGACTCTGACTTTTTCGAACTCGAGTCCGGCGAGCTGTAACAGGGGGGCGCAGAAATGGTGAAGATCTCGTCCTGTTCGTCCATTGCATCGTGAAAATCGTCGTCGTCGTCTGTGGGAAGGAAAAATGACGTGTTCAGAAAGCGGAGATTAAAGAGTGATTAACTTAAGCTCACCTGAGCCAGAATTCGACGTGACAGATCTGACCTCTTGATGGGGAAGCCGGTGATGATCTGGCTGGTCCGGATCAGTTTTCTCGGTTTCTTCTTCCAACGGTTCTTCTGCTTGCGCTGCTGCTTGGGCGGCATCTTTTTCGTTCTTTGGGGACGAGGCCGATACGGCTGCTGGGTCGGACAAGTGATACTCACGCATCATCTGCGCCTCCAGGTTCTGGTGCTGGTGCGCGAACTGTTCCACCATGTCTTCGAACTTCTGACGAAGCTCGCGCTCGTTCTCCATGATCCTGGCAGGAAATTATACACTAAGAATTACATCACTGGACATAGGAAGGTCGGATCACGTGAATCTTTTCTGTATTACACCGTTCAGGACTTAGCTGGCAAGATTCCGGGACAAATTCAGGAATGCGAACTTTTGGAACATTTTATACCATCTGTTTTAAGGAATATGGGGACTACAACTGATGTGTCTCCATCAACCTCGCTAGTTACATGTGGCCTAACAGGAGGAACGATGCGGGAAAGGTTGGCAAGGTTGAAATTTTTGCGACACACTTCAAAAACATATAGAAAATAAAGGAATAATTTAAGAGCTGCAGGACGAAAAAGTGACCATTTTAAATAACTTAATTCTGATACTTTATCCGAGACCATTTGGAGTGTGCCTACCTAGTGACCTCGAGGAAAAAACCTCAGTCGGAAGGATATGAGGACAACCACTGGTACATGGTCATCCAGGAGAAGTTGCAAAACATCCTTTACAAGTCTCAATTGGAACAAGCCAACCAGGAACAAGATAAACTCCGGCGTCTAAGCTACTTAAGGTCACGTATTGCCTATAGCGAAAGTGGGTCGCCCGTACTCAGTAGGTAAAGACTGGTGCATTCAGTCGCGTTTAGACCATATGTTATACATTCAGCCTTAGGCTTCAAAGGAGGTCTTTTGCTTTCTACGTACTTTGTCCACCTCTTTCCATCGGTCTTGCAGATGTGTACAAAATCCGCGGCCGCCTTGACCATGGCGCCTGAGGTCAACTTAAGGAGGGCTGAGCGCTCACTCACGCTCTTCAGGAAATCCCGCACAGCAGCGCGATCATCAGGAGGAGCTGATTCCTGCAAGAGAAATGGCGACAGTTCAAAACCGCCCGGGTTTCTAATTCTCACCACTGACCATGATTTTGTCGAGCTTGATGTTGTTGATGGTACTGTTAAGGGCGGCTCCATTTTTGCCCACTAGGTCGGCGCATGTGGACAGATCTTCCAGCTTTGCGTTCAGGGCCTTGACGGTGTTGATCAAGTCCTGTTTTGAGATCTCGTGTTGCGGATCATTATCAGAGGAACTCTCAAACTCGTCTTCGTCGTTGGCGACTGCGCTGAGGCTCTTAGCCTTTGAAAGTTCGAGTGCATTGACCCAACGCTTTTTCTCGGAGTCGTTGCTTGCCCTTAAGTGGAAGGTCTGGGTGCCGCCGCCGTTAGAGATGATGAAGTTGTTGGACCCTTCGACCTGGAATCAATGTTCACTTTCAGGCTGGTTCCTCAGATGAAAGTGCAAATTTAAGCACAGATCGAGAGGTCACGGCTAAACCTATTTGGCAATGTTAACAACAAAACAATGGAATACTGAGTGAATTTGTTCTTACTTCTCCTCACCCCTCCCACATCACAGTTGTTTCTCCCAGTTCGATGCCAACCCACCTTGTTACTCACAGTCCCGGGTATTTTGTTTTCTAAGTCCCACTGTAGTTCTGACCTGAATGGAAGCTCCGCTTAGCGCAATGGATGCTCTCGAGTGGTATGCCATTTCCCCCTGGGTCCTGTAGTACGAGAGCAGTCCATTGGACAGGATGAACCAGCGCTTCTGATAGCCGCGCACATAGTTCGTCCACTTGTACAGCCAGCCTTTCAGCTCGGGAAACTCCGACGAGATCAGCGTCCCAGGAGAGGAGGAAGACGTAGATGAGGCCCTGGCATCCTACAAATAAAAGTACACCGTGAGCCTAAGAAACAGAGTGCTCGTCCGCGCCGTTGTCGTAGTGGAGGACTTTCTTTTGACTCGCACACGTTATGGATGGTTGCACGTACGCTGCGAATTCCCCAGGGAAAGCTGCACATTCCTGGGCTTGGCCTTTTGTTAGTGGGCGTCGACGTCCTTCAAGGACAGTTAGGACAACACATACACACGTATCTCACATGATTTGCTGCAGCTTTGTTGCTCCTGCTGTTGCGCTTCTTCGCCTTCCTGTTGAGGTGGTAGCACTTCTTGAACTTGGGCATCGTCGACTTCGGCACAGAGAGAAAAAAGATTTTAACTCTCAACTTGTTCTCTCTCCTCGGATTGCTGCTGCTTTGCTTCTTATCAGCAAATTCTGATAGAGCTTTGTTTGCATTCACTCAAGCCCGGGACACCCGGAAAATTTCTACCAAGTTTCCGGAGTCAATTCCGGTTTCTTTGTGTGGGAAACTTTTCAAAGAAAGTGTCTTCGAAGCGACTTTTACGCAAGTGTAACCACGACCTTAAGGACGATGAAGGTGGCTGCAACAGCAGCGCTTTGATCAGGCAACGATGACCAGGGTCAACAATAACAAAACGGTGCAAGTGATTACTACCAAGAGGAAAAATTTGCATGCGAATCTGCACTCCGAAGCAGAAAGGTCAAGAGTGACTCCAGACGTTCGATTCCTCACCTGATTTCTTCCCGGTGACTGACTCAACGACCCGGACGACCCCGATAGAGGCGGCGGCTGCTTTTGTGCATGGACAACGCGGCCAGGGACGGCGGCCGCGGTGATTCCCGGCGCCGACTGGAGCGATTCGCCGCTCATGATTCCTCCGTCGTCATCACTCCACCTCCAGTTCTGTCCTTGCAACTTCTGTCACTTTTCAGCTGAGTCCTCTCGTCAGAATGTGCACAAAAAGCTCGCAATTCGAGTCGCACAGAGTGATGGAACTGATTCGAGACACAAAATCACCCATCCCTAACAAGGCGAAAGAGGCCTCCAGTAGTCCCTTTCTGCCCAGTTGGCCCGAGAAAAGGGCGGGAAATTCAACTGGTGCCAACTTCAACGAGTGACTGTACGTAGCGTACGAAGTGTACATAGGGCCGATGCAGACCTATGTGCACTATAGAATAAATACGCAAGTGTATTAAAGGATGCAGTGCAGTAGCTGGACGCACGCGTGCATGCGTACACTCAGGGTTGGGTAAGATTTGATTCGGTTGGAGAATAATTCACTCATTACATGATTTGTCATGTGATTTCATTCAAATCAGAATGGAAGTTTTTTCATGTGACTTGGGACCTGATTTCAATTTTCTGACATTTTCAACGAAATCATCAAGATGTAAAATCAAGCAATCCTTGAAAGGAGTGCTGGCAATCTGCAGCAAATTATGTGCTCAAGCTCCTTGAATGTGCTTAAATATCATCTGACCCAGTTACTCTTCAGCTGGCAACAAAAACGACAGATGCGGCCAGTGACTTATATCATGTAGTGTGTCTGCCTCCCGTCACTAATGCATGTGACATGTGTTTGAAAATAGAGTGACTTGACCTCACGGTTGGACTTGATCCGGAATCAAAGGTGCATCACGAGTTTGTACACTCACCACGTTTAATTTGACATTTGGGTTTGATACGTTCTGGACAGTTTTACAACTTAACGCGAAGAGCAGCCATCCAGAAGCAGAGACCTCTGAGGCCTTCTTCAACGTGTAGCGGGAGCAGCAGTTTTTTAGTTGTCGTACAATCTCCTCTTCCAAGTTGATGACATCTGGGGACTTGTTCGACAGCCATTCATGCCAGATGTGGCAACCAGGACCAACATTGCTCGCCAGCAGTTTCTGCCTCGCAAAGGAATCCTTGTTCACCACGCATCTCGTCTCATTGAAGGCGTCATCAGTCACGCGCAAGATGGTGGACTCGTGTGACGCCAGATCACTGACAGAGGCTGAATCAGCACCTCCAAAGAATAAGCACAACAGCAGTTAATTGAGATTGTCCTAGGGCTTCTTGATCGCTCCAGGACTCTGGGAATTGTATCTTTAAGGGTGGTCTTTGACCACCAGAGGCAGCAGCTTTTCCCGCAACACCTGTACTGGTTCCGGACAGCACAGGATCAAGTCCACGTCCGTTGCTCCAGTCAAAGTCCCTTTGAATGCCAATGAGAGCTTTGTTTGTCTGCCAATGTCTGCAGCTGAGTGTCTCGCACTTGTTGGAATGACTACTGCTGAGCCTGAGCTTCACTCTTGTCTTGCAGCAATTTGTGCTACTAAAATGATAGAGTTTTTCTTACGACTCAAGAGTGGAGTCAGCTGGATTACTGAGACAAACACTCCCTCCGTGCGAAAATAGAAGTTCACTTTCCCTTGGAGGCTTCCTGAAGCCGCAAAATGGATGATACAAGAAAGACTTGTGTCTTGAAGTCTGGACAAAATGGACGAGAGAAGAACTAGTGCAACGGACTAAGTTTTGGTGATGAGAAGTCAAATGATGCTGGAGAAAAGTTGCTTTTGTGGGAATGTTGACAAACTGAAAATGGACACAATCTTGAAGCATGATGCAGTTTCTGATGGGACACGAATGAAAATCTATGGCGATCTTTTGGCCAAGTCAAAGAATGGCAAGTTGCCTTTCAGACACATGACATAAACATAAAATAAGACTGCCCGGTGCAATGGGAGACATGGCCAAGAGTCTGTTGGTGCCAAAACTTGAATTCCTAAATTGTTGTTCTTTTTTTGCAGTAGTCACTCACCTTTTTTTGCTTGTTATTTGAATACCGTATTTGCTCGAATATTGGCCGGGGGGGGGGGGGGGGGGGTGGGGGGGGGGGCGTGGGGGGGGGGGGGGGCGGGGGGGGGGTTTGGGCACCGCCCTGCCCGGGGGGGGTTGGTGGTGGTGGGCCGCC